>Ga0209594_1000879_pt1 | contig 16169 bp, 12 predicted proteins | sample AshMeaCrysSpring_FD_184126 | JGI IMG/M metagenome (GOLD analysis project Ga0209594, IMG submission 184126) | Groundwater microbial communities from Big Spring, Nevada to study Microbial Dark Matter (Phase II) - Ash Meadows Crystal Spring... | ecosystem: Environmental > Aquatic > Deep subsurface...
GTGCTGAACCCGGCGCCCGCCGCAGCGCTCCCCGCGCCCTGGTTCGAGGCGGTCGACGTGCTGGTCGCGAACGAAACCGAAGCAGGCGAGATCGCGGTCCCGCTCGGGCTGCCGGTGGCGCCGCGCGAGTTCGCGGCGGCGCTTTCGGAACGCCACCGCCTGATGGCGGTCACCACGCTCGGCCGCGAAGGCGCCTACGCGGCGGCCGAAGGCACGGGCTACCGCCTTCCGGCGCTCGCGGTGGAGGCCCGCGACACGGTCGGCGCCGGCGACGCCTTCGTCGGCGTGCTCGCGGCGGCGCTCGATCGCGGCGACGCGGTCGATGCGGCGCTCGCGCTCGCCACCGCCGCGGGTTCGATCGCGTGCACGCGGCCGGGCGCGCAAGCGGCGCTACCCGGCGCCGACGAGGTCGCGCGCGCAGCGGCCGGACTCCTTCGATCGCTTTCCCGCACCCCCCTCAGGAACCACCGATGAAGCTACGCCGACTCCTCGCCACCGCCGCGTTCGCAAGCGTCGCGCCCCTCGCTCCGATCGCGCTCGCCGCGACCGACTACACGGACTCCTGGTGGGCGGCCGGCGGCACCGAGAACGGCTGGGGCGTCAACCTGACCCAGCAGCGCAACTTCATCTTCGTGACGTTCTTCGTCTACGCGGTCGACGGCAAGCCCACGTGGCTCACCGCCCAGCTGTCGCGCGACGGCACCGGCGAGCGCTTCACCGGGCCGCTCTACCGCACCTCCGGCACGTGGTTCGGGTCGCCGACGTGGAACGGCTCCCAGATCCTGCAGGTGGGCGACGCGACCTTCGTCGCGAGCTCGGCCTACGACGGCGAGCTCACTTACACGGTCGACGGCTCGACGATCCGGAAGACGATCGAGCGGCTGAAGCTCGTCGACATCTCGATCGCGGGCGACTACCGCGGCGCGGTTGCCGGGACGCGCAGCGGCTGTGGCGCGGCGGGCGGCCGCTTCACGGACCCGATCGACTTCCTCGTCGCGCACTCGCCGACGACCGGCGAGGTGCGCATCGACCAGTACTCGACCAGCACCGGTCGGCTGATCTGCCGCATGGAGGGCAAGGCGGTGCAACAGGGCAAGCTGCTGCTCGTCGCCGACGCGGCCTACGACTGCGGCTCGGACTGGAGCAACAAGCGCGCGCGCGTCTACAACCTGCGTCCGACGCCGACCGGCTTCGAGGGGCAGTGGTTCTCCGACGGCGGCGGCGGATGCACCGAGAGCGGCGACTTCTCCGGCGTCGTCTACCGCTGAGCCCTGCGCGGCAGCCGGGCGGGCGTCACCGCCCGCCGAAGCGCCGAACGCACTCGAAGAGCGTCACCGCGGCTGCGGCCGCGGCGTTCAGCGACTCCATGCCGCCCGGCATCGGAATCGTCGCCCTGGTGCTCGCCTCGGCGACGAGCGTAGACGACAGCCCCGCGCCCTCGTTGCCGAAGGCGAGCGCGAGCGGCCTGCGCAACGTAGCGGCGTAGAGACTCTCGCCGCCGTCGCGCACGGTCGCGACCACGAGACCCCCGCGCGCCCGGAACGCCGCGGCCCAGGCCGGCAGGTCGACGTCCTCGTGGATCTCGAGGTGGAAGTGCGCGCCCATGCCTGCGCGGAGCACCTTCGGCGCCCACGCGAACGCGCAGTGGGGGGACAGGAACGCGTGAGTCACGCCCGCGGCCGCGGCGCTGCGCAGGATCGAGCCGACGTTCCCCGGGTCCTGCAGGTCGTCGAGCAGCACGCAGAAGTCGCCGCCGCCGGAAGGCGCGGGACGGGGCGTGGGCACGACCGCGAGCACGCCGACACCCGCCGGCAGCGCGGCGATCGTCGCGAACAGCGCCTCGGGGACCACCAGCGCGCGGTCGGCGAAGCGCCGGCACAGCGCGTCTGTCTGCGGGCGTCCGAGGAACGTTTCCGAGACGACCAGCGCCTCGGGCGCGCCGCACCGCTCGGCGTAGACCGAGACCAGGTGCTCGCCCTCGAGCACGCAGCGCCCCGCCTTGCGCCGCTCGCGGGCGGAGCCCAGAAGCTGCGCGGCCTCGCGCAGCCTGGGATTGTGGCGCGAGCTGATCCTCAGCACGGCTGGAACGCCGGCGGCGCCCCGGTCACCTCTTTGCCGCGGGTGGCGCGCTCGGCACCGCGGGCGCCGTGCGGCTGCCCGGCGACTGCAGCTGGAAGAACACCTCGTCGCCGCGGATCATGCCGAGCTCCGCGCGCGCGCGCTCCTCGATCGCCTCGAAGCCGGTCTTGAGGTCGCGCACGTCGGCCTCGAGCGCGTCGTTGCGCGCCTTGAGCTTGTCGTTGTCCGCCCGCTGCGCGGCGAGCCGCCGATCGACGTCTCGCACCATCAGCCAGCCGCCCTTGCCGAGCCACATCGGGTACTGCAGCGTCACGATCAGCGCGACGAAGGCGATGGCAAGGGCACGCACGGCGAGGCGCGGCGTCAGGCGACGTTGAAGAACGCCGCACGTCCGGGGTAACGCGCCGCGTCGCCGAGGTCCTCCTCGATGCGCAGCAGCTGGTTGTACTTGGCGATGCGGTCGGAGCGCGACAGCGACCCGGTCTTGATCTGCCCGGCGTTCATGCCGACCGCGATGTCCGCGATCATGCTGTCCTCGGTCTCGCCCGAGCGGTGCGAGATCACCGCGGTGTAGCGCGCGCGGTTCGCCATCGTGATCGCGGAGAAGGTCTCGGACAGCGTGCCGATCTGGTTGATCTTGATCAGGATCGAATTGGCAACGCCCTTGTCGATGCCCTGCTTCAGCAGCTTGGTGTTGGTGACGAAGTTGTCGTCGCCGACGAGCTGGACGTCCTTGCCGAGACGGTCGGTGAGAAGCTTCCAGCCGTCCCAGTCGTGCTCGGACATGCCGTCCTCGATCGACACGATCGGATAGCGGTCGCACCACGCTGCGAGCACGTCGATCATCTCCTTCGACGAGTACGTCTTGCCCTCGCCCTCGAGCACGTAGCGGCCGTCCTTGAAGTACTCCGAGGCAGCACAGTCGAGCGCCAGCGCGATGTCGGTGCCGGGCGTGTAGCCCGCCCGGTCGATCGCCTGCACGAGGAGCTCGAGCGCGGCCTCGTTCGACGGCAGGTCCGGCGCGAAGCCGCCCTCGTCGCCGACCGTGGTGGGCATGCCCTTGCCCGCAAGGATCTTCTTCAGCGTGTGGAACACCTCGGCGCCGTAGCGCAGCGCCTCCCGGAACGACGGTGCGCCGAGCGGCACGAGCATGAACTCTTGCAGGTCGATCTTGTTGTTCGCGTGCGCGCCGCCGTTGATGACGTTCATCAGCGGCACCGGCAGCTGCATCTCGCCCGCCCCGCCGAGGTAGCGATAGAGCGGTAGTCCCGACTCCTCGGCGGCCGCCTTGGCGACCGCGCAGGACACGGCGAGGATGGCGTTGGCGCCGAGGCGCGACTTGTTCTCCGTGCCGTCGAGGTCGATCAGCGTGCGGTCGATCAGCGCCTGCTCGGTCGCGTCGAGGCCGAGCACGGCCTCGCAGATCTCGGTGTTGACGTTCTCGACCGCCTTCTGCACGCCCTTGCCGAGGTAGCGCTTGGCGTCGCCGTCGCGCAGCTCGATCGCCTCCTTCGAGCCGGTGGATGCGCCGGAAGGGACTGCCGCGCGGCCGGACGCGCCGGAATCGAGGACGACGTCGGCCTCGACGGTGGGGTTGCCGCGGGAGTCGAGGATCTCGCGAGCGATGACGTCGACGATGGAGCTCATGGTCAGGTACCCGTAGTCAGTTGACAGGAGTCAGGAGGAAAATCGCGGAGTGCACGCGGGAACGCGTGGGGCCGCGCGGGAAGTTCTCGGAACGGCGCATCGGTTCATTGCGCCGCCTTCATCAGCTCGTGCTCGGGGAAGCCGCGCCGCTTGACGGCGGCGTCGAGCTCGACGAGCGTCTCCAGCAGGTCGCGCATCCGCGGCAACGGCCACGCGTTGGGACCGTCGGAGAGCGCCTTCGACGGATCGGGGTGCGTCTCCATGAAGAGGCCGGCGATGCCGGCGGCCACCGCGGCACGGGCGAGGACCGGGACGAACTCGCGCTGCCCGCCGGACGAAGTGCCCTGCCCGCCGGGGAGCTGCACGGAGTGCGTCGCGTCGAACACCACCGGGCAGCCGGTCGCGCGCATGATCGCCAGCGAGCGCATGTCCGACACGAGGTTGTGGTACCCGAACGAAACGCCCCGCTCGCAGACCATCACGTTGTCGGCGCCGCTCGCGGCTTTTGCCTTGGCGACGACCTGCGCCATGTCGTCGGGCGCGAGGAACTGGCCCTTCTTGATGTTCACCGGCTTGCCCGCGCGCGCGACTGCCTGGATGAAGTCGGTCTGGCGACAGAGGAACGCCGGCGTCTGCAGCACGTCGACGACCGCGGCGGCCGCGGCGATCTCGTCGACCGCGTGCACGTCGGTCAGCACCGGCACGCCGACCTGCCGGCGCACGTCGGCGAGGATGCGCAGGCCCTCGTCCATGCCGGGGCCGCGGAAGCTCGCGTGCGAGCTGCGGTTGGCCTTGTCGTACGACGACTTGAAGACGAAAGGGATGCCGAGCGCAGCGCAGCACTCCTTGAGCTTCCCGGCGACGTCGATCTGCAGCGCCGCGCTCTCGACGACGCAGGGCCCCGCGATCAGGAACAGCGGGCGGTCGAGGCCGACGTCGAAGCCGCAGAGCTTCATCTGACAGTCGCGAAATTAGGGTCAGACTCGACTTTCCGATTCCGATGGCGCTGAGAAATGGACATGTCGGCGTGGAAAGTCGAGTCTGACCCTGCTTTCGGGCTAGAGCGACGCGACGAGGTCGGCCACCGGGCCGGCCGCCCCGCCCTGCCCCCGTCGCTGCTGCTCGAGCGCGGCGCGGACGAAGCTCACGAACAGGGGGTGCCCGCGGCGCGGGTTCGACGTGAACTCGGGGTGGAACTGACAGCCGAAGAACCAGGGGTGGTCGGGCAACTCGACCATCTCGCACAGGTCGCCGGCCGCCGCGCTCTTCGCCCACGCCCCCACCACGAGTCCCGCGGACTCGATGCGCGGCAGGTAGTGGTTGTTGACCTCGTAGCGGTGGCGGTGACGCTCGGCGACGCTGGTGGCGCCGTAGATGCGGTGCGCCAGCGTACCCGGCACGATCTCGCAGGGCTGCGCGCCGAGTCGCATCGTGCCGCCGAGGTCGGACCGCTCGGTGCGCCGCTCGACGGTGCCATCGCGGTTCTGCCACTCGGTGATGAGGGCCACCACCGGGTGCGGCGTCGCCGGGTCGAACTCGGTGCTGTTGGCCCCGGCAAGGCCCGCCTTGTGGCGAGCGAACTCGATGACGGCGAGCTGCATGCCAAGGCAGATGCCGAGGTACGGGATGCCGCTCTCCCGCGCAAACCGGATCGCCGCGATCTTGCCTTCGACGCCGCGCTTGCCGAAGCCGCCCGGCACGAGGATCGCGTCCATGCCGGCGAGCGGCTCGGTGCCGTCGCGCTCCACGGCCTCGGAATCGACGTAGTGGATCTGCACCCTGCTGCGCGTGTGGATGCCGGCGTGGACCAGCGCCTCGGACAGCGACTTGTACGACTCGGTCAGGTCGACGTACTTGCCGACCATCGCGATGTGCACCGTGTGCTCGGGATGCTCGAGCGCCTCGACCAGCCGGTTCCAGGACGCGAGGTCGCCGGGCGGCGGCGCGAGTCCGAGCTTGCGGCAGACGATCTCGTCCAACCCCTCTCGGTGCAGCGCGGCCGGGATCTTGTAGATCGAGTCGCTGTCGAGCGCGGGAATGACGGCCTCGGGCGGGACGTTGGTGAACAGCGCGATCTTGCGGCGGTCGCCGTCCGGCAGCGGGCGGTCGGCGCGGCACAGCACCACGTCGGGCTGGATGCCGATCTCGCGCAACTCCTTCACCGAGTGCTGCGTCGGCTTGGTCTTCATCTCGCCCGCGGCGGCGATGAACGGCACGAGCGTCAGGTGGATGTAGCAGACGTTCTCGCGGCCCAGCGTGATGCCCATCTGGCGGATGGCCTCGAGGAACGGCAGCGACTCGATGTCGCCGACCGTGCCGCCGACTTCCACCACCGCGACCTCGGCGTCGCCGGCGCCCGCGGCGATCCACGCCTTGATCTCGTCGGTGATGTGCGGGATCACCTGCACCGTGCCGCCGAGGTAGTCGCCGCGGCGCTCCTTGCGGATCACGCTGTCGTAGATCTGGCCGGTGGTGAAGTTGTTGCGCTTCCCCATCCGCACGTCGGTGAAGCGCTCGTAGTGGCCGAGGTCGAGGTCGGTCTCGGCGCCGTCGTCGGTCACGAACACCTCGCCGTGCTGGAACGGCGACATCGTGCCGGGATCGACGTTGATGTACGGGTCGAGCTTGAGGTTGGTGACGCGCACGCCCCGCGTCGCGAGGATCGCGGACAGCGAGGCGGCGGCGATCCCCTTGCCGAGCGAGGAGACGACCCCGCCGGTCACGAAGACGAACTTGGTCATGGCGGACAAGTTCTCTTGGAAATCGCCATTCTACCGGAAAGGCGCCGTCGAACGGTCGCGGGACTCGCCGGTCGGCGCGCGACGCACGCCACGCGCGCGGTACGAACGCGCGCGGCGGTCGGGATGCGCAGCGGTCGCGACCGCGGCTAGAGGCCGAGGCCGGACGCCATTCGGGCGCGCGCGGCGTCGCGCCCGAGCAGCGCCAGCACCGCGTCGATCGCGGGCGTCTGCGGGGTGCCGGCGACCAGCACGCGCAGCGGCATCATCACCTGCGGCGGCTTCAAGCCGAACGCCGCGGCGGTCGAGCGGACCAACCCCCCGATCGCCTCGCGCGTCCAATCGACGTCGGCGAGGCCGTGATGCAAGGCCGCGAGCGCCGGGCGGCTCGCGACGGGCACGTGCTGCGCGAGGAACTCCGGCTTCGAATGCGGGGCCGCGTAGAAGTAGTGGGCCGCGTCGGCCATCTCGACGAGCGTCGCCACGCGATCGCGCAGCAGGCCCGCGACGTCGGCGGGGGGCGGTCCGGCCGCCGGGTCGAGCCCCGCTCGCTCCAGGAAGGGAACCAGGCGTGCGCCGAGCACGTCCGCCGGCAGCCGCTTCAGGTGCTCGGTGTTGACCCAGCGCAGCTTCTCGGGATCGAAACGTCCGGGGGAGGACGAGAGGCCGTCGAGGTCGAACCACGCGACGAGCTCGTCGCGGCCGAAGATCTCGTCGTCGCCGTGCGACCACCCGAGCCGGGCGAGGTAGTTGACGACCGCCTCGGGCAGGTAGCCCTCGTCCCGGTACTGCAGCACGCTCTTCGCCCCGTGCCGCTTCGACAGCTTGTCGCCCTCGGGCGTGAGCACCGTCGGCAGGTGGGCGTAGACCGGAGGCGCCGCCCCGAGCGCCCGCATGATGTTGATCTGCCGCGGCGTGTTGTTGACGTGGTCGTCGCCGCGGATCACGTGGGTGATGCGCATGTCGACGTCGTCGACGACGACGCAGAAGTTGTAGGTCGGCGTGCCGTCGGCCCGCGCGATCACGAGGTCGTCGAGCTCGGCGTTGGCGATCTCGATCGTGCCCTTCACCGCGTCGTCCCAGCGCACGGCGCCGTCGTCGGGATTGCGAAAGCGCACCACCGGCGCGGCGCCGGGCGGCGGCGCGAGGCCCTGCGCCTGCGCGCGCTCCGGCCGCCAGCGGCCGTCATAGCGCGGCTTCTCGCCGCGCGCCTGCTGCGCCTCGCGCAGGGCGTCGAGCTCGGCCTGCGGCATGTAGCAGCGGTAGGCGAGGCCGCGCGCCAGCATGTCGGCGATCACCGCACGGTAGCGGTCCATGCGCTGCATCTGGTAGTAGGGGCCCTCGTCGTAGCCTAGCCCCAGCCAGTCCATCGCCTCGACGATCGCGCGCGTCGCCTCGGGCGTGGAGCGCTCGGTGTCCGTATCCTCGATGCGCAGGATGAACGCCCCGCCGTGGTGGCGCGCGAACGCCCAGGGAAACAGCGCCGAGCGGATGTTGCCGAGGTGGATGAAGCCGGTCGGACTGGGCGCGAAGCGGGTACGTATCTCAGGCATCAGGAATCAGAGGACAGGTATCAGAAGCGTCGACGCAACCCGTAGCGTTCGGGCGCGCCATCGAGGCGCGGCAAGCCGTGTCGATTCCAACGAGAGTGCGATTCTACCGATCCGGCGCCGGCGCTCGGACGCGCTGAATTCGTGGCACCATGCGCGGCAACGCCGGCCGGCGCGCGTCCACCGGCGCGATCGATGGGCCGCGCTCCCCTGTGCCTCTCGTGCCGGACACGCCAAGGCCATGCAAACTCAAGCCATCGCCCTCGCCGCAACCCTGCTCCTCGGCTCGGTCGGCGCGCCGGCGCACGCCGAGATCCGCAAGCAGGAGATTCGCTTCGCCAAGGGCGCAAGCGCCGCCTCGGTCAAGGGCCGGATCAAGGGCGACGAGACCGTCGACTACACGCTGCGAGCGCGCGCCGGGCAGACGCTCACGGTCGCATTCAAGCCGGGCAACGCCTCGGCCTACGTCAACGTGTTGCCGCCCGGCAGCGAGACCGCGCTGTTCGTGGGATCGAGCTCCGGCAACCGCTTCGAGGGTGTCCTGCCTGCGGACGGCGTCTACACGATCCGCGCCTACCTGATGCGCAGCGCGGCACGACGCAACGAAGTCGCCGCCTACACGATTGACCTCGCGATCGCCGGCCCCGCCGCGAAGGCCGGCCCGGCCGATCCGTTGCGCGCCGTGGCCACGGCAGGCAAGCCGTTCGACGCGACGCTCGAGCTCCATCGCATCCGTTTCCGCGTCACCGCCACCAACGAAGGCTCGACCAACCGCCTGTCCATCGTCCCGTCGGGGCTTGCGAACGACAACCGGCCGATCGAGCGCGAGATCGACGGCGCGGTGACGGCCGCCGAGGTTGCCGACCTCAACGTCGACGGCTCGCCCGAGATCTATGTCTACGTCCAGTCCGCGGGCAGCGGCTCGTACGGCTCGCTCGTCGCCTACTCGGCGAATCGGCGCAAGTCGCTCTCGGAAATCTACCTTCCCCCGGTGGCCGACAACGCTGCGGTCGCGAAGGGCTACATGGGCCACGACGACTTCGCGGTCGTCGAGAACACGCTCGTGCAGCGTTTCCCCCTCTACCGCGATGGCGACCCGAACAACCGGCCCACCGGCGGCACCCGCCAGCTGCAGTACAAGCTCGAGGCCGGCGAAGCCGGATGGCGGCTCCGGCTTGACCGCGTCGTCGAGTACTGACGCTCCCTTCCGACAGCCCGTGCCGGCGCGGCGACCGGCGCGTTGCCCGCGCGCCGGTCCGCGCCGCTATCCCCCGACGGTTGCGCGATACCTGAGGTCCAGCGTCGTCGGCGTCGCCGGATTCGGCGGCTCCGGCTCGACGTTCATCGGCCCCGGCGTGTGCCCGTGCGGCCAGAAGCGCGCGAAGCGCCTCGCCTCGGCCTCGTTCGCGTTGACCGGGAACGTGTCGTAGTTGCGCCCCCCCGGGTGCGCCACGTGGTAGGTGCAGCCGCCGAGCGCCCGGCCGGCCCAGGTGTCGACCAGATCGAACGTGAGCGGAGCCTGCACGCCGATCGTCGGGTGCAATGCGGAGGGCGGGCTCCACGCCCGGAAGCGGACGCCCGCCACGTACTCGCCCGGCACGCCGGTGGACGTGAGCGGCAGCATGCGGCCATTGCAAGCGACGACGTGCCGCCCGGTGGTCACGCCCGTCGCCTTCACCTGCAGTCGCTCCACCGACGAGTCGACGTAGCGGGCGGTGCCGGTCCCGCTCATCTCCTCCCCCAGCACGTGCCAGGGCTCGATCGCCTGGCGCAGCTCCATCGTCACGCCGTCGTAGCTCACGGTGCCATAGCGCGGGAAGCGGAACTCGACGAACGGGTCGAACCAGGCGGGCGCGAACGGGTAGCCCGCGCGGTCAAGGTCGCGGGCCACGTCGGCGATGTCGCCCGCGACGAAGTGCGGCAGCATCCAGCGGTCGTGGAGTGCGGTGCCCCACGGCACCAACGGGCCGCGGTACGGCTCGCGCCAGAACCGCGCCACCAGGGCGCGCAGCAGCAGCATCTGCACCGCACTCATCCATGCGTGCGGCGGCATCTCGAAGGCGCGGAATTCGACCAGCCCGAGCCGGCCGGTGGGGCCGTCCGGCGAGTAGAGCTTGTCGATCGAGAATTCGGCGCGGTGCGTGTTGCCGGTGAGGTCGGTGAGAAGGTGCCGCAGCAGCCGGTCGACGAGCCACGGCTGCAGTGTCTCGGTGCCCGACTCGTGCCGCGCGTCCATCTGCTGGAAGGCGATCTCGAGCTCGTAGAGCTTGTCGTCGCGCGCCTCGTCGACGCGCGGCGCCTGGCTGGTCGGGCCGATGAACGTTCCCGAGAACAGGTACGACAGCGACGGGTGGTTCTGCCAGTAGGTGATCAGGCTGCGCAGGAGGTCGGGACGCCGCAGCACCGGGCTATCCGCGGGCGTGGCGCCGCCGAGCGTGACGTGGTTGCCGCCGCCGGTCCCGGTGTGGCGGCCATCGAGCATGAACTTCTCGGTGCCGAGCCGGGACTGGCGCGCCTCCTCGTAGAGGATCCCGGTGCGCCCGACCAACTCGCGCCACGTGCGCGACGGATGGACGTTGACTTCGATGACGCCCGGATCCGGTGTCACCACCAGCACTGACAGCCTCGGGTCGCGCGGCGGGGCGTAGCCCTCGACCGACACCGCCATGCCGAGCGCCGCGGCGGTATCCTCGACTGACGCCACGAGCGTCGCGTAGTCCTCGAGCCGGTCGACCGGGGGGAGGAACACGCGCAGGTGACCGCCGCGCGCCTCGACGCACAGGGCGGTCTTGATCACGTCGCGGGGCCGGTCGCCACGCACCCGGCCGGGCGCCGCGCGCGTGCGGAGGGCCTCGTCGTTCGGCAACGGTCCGGTCGGCGCGAACGGATCGGGCGGCGGGTCGAGGTCCTCGTCCTCGGGCAGCACCCACGGCAGCGAGTCGAGCGGCAGGCGAAGGCCCAGCGGCGAGTCCCCGGGGAGCGCGTAGAGCCGTTCGCGACGAAGCGGCCAGGGGCTCGAGGCCCAGTGCGCCGGCGCGTCCGCCGCCGCGGCCACCGGCTTCACCGCCAGCACGCAGCCCACCGGCCGCTCGAGGCCCGTGCCGAGCAACCGCGCGAGGCGCGCTCGCTCGGTGGGCTCCGACAGGTCGGCCGCGAGCGGATCGACGTTGACCGGCAGCGCCTCCTCGTCGCGCAGGAGCTGGGGGATGTCCTCCCACGCGGTCTGAACCATCGCCTCGGGCAGCCCGAGGCGGACGGCGAGCGCGCGAAGGAAACGAGCGGCGTCCTCGTGCGTCGCCTCGCCCGGAGCGTCCGTTTGCGCGAGGCGGCCGGGGTCGCGCCACAGCGGCTTGCCGTCGTTGCGCCAGAAGACGCCGAGCGCCCAGCGCGGCAGCGGCTCGCCGGGATACCACTTGCCCTGGCCGTCGTGGAGCAGCGCCCCGGGCGCAAAGCGCTCGGCGAGGCGCCGTCGCAGCGACTCCGCAAGCGACCGCTTGCGCGGCGAGAGTGCGGCGGTGTTCCACTCGGGGCCGTCCATGTCGTCGACGGACACGAACGTGGGCTCCCCGCCCTGCGTGAGGCGCACGTCCTGGGCCTCGAGCTCGCGGTCGACCGCCTCGCCGAGCGCGTCGATCGCCCGCCACTGCGTCTCCGTGTAGGGCCGGGTGACCCGCGGGTCCTCGTGGACCCGCGTGACGTGCATCTCGACGCTGAACTCGGTCTCGCAGACGTCGGTGAAGCCGATCACCGGCGCCGCGTTGCCGGGGTCCGCCGTGCAGGCGAGCGGCAGGTGCCCTTCGCCGGCGAGCAGCCCGGACGTCGGATCGAACCCGATCCACCCCGCGCCGGGGATGTAGGCCTCCGCCCAGGCGTGCAGGTCGGTGAAGTCGCGATCGGCACCCGCCGGCCCGTCGAGCGGCTTCACGTCCGCGACCAGCTGGATCAGGTAGCCCGAGGCGAAGCGCGCGGCGATGCCGAGGTGCCGGAGGATCTGCACGAGCAGCCAGCCGCTGTCGCGGCACGAGCCGGAGGCGTTACCGAGTGTCTCCTCGGGCGTCTGGATGCCGGGCTCCATGCGCACCAGGTAGCGGATCGCCCGCTGCAGCTCCTGGTTGAGGCGCACGAGGAGCATCACCGTGTTCTCGCCGGGGGCGATGCTCCTGCGAAACGTCTCGATCCACGCCGCGAGGCGCGGGCCCGCCGGCGCCTTCTCGAGGAACGGGATCAGCTCCTTGGCGAGCGCGGGCGCGTAGCCGAACGGGAACGTCTCGGCGTAGGGCTCGACGAAGAAGTCGAACGGGTTGACGACGGCGAGGTCCGCGGTGAGGTCCACCACCACCTCGAGCTTCTCGGCGGGCTCGGTGAACACGAGCCGCGCGAGCCAGTTCCCGTAGGGATCCTGCTGCCAGTTGAGGAAGTGGCTGGAGGGCTCGACGTCGAGCGAATAGCCGAGCACCGGCGTGCGGCAGTGCGGCGCCGGCCGCAGCCGGATCTCGTGCGGGGACAGGCCCACGCGCCGGTCGAAACGGTAGCTGCTGCGATGGTGCAGCGCGACCCTGATCGCCATCGCCGCGGGCCCCTATCTACACCCAGTGCGGGTCGGGGAGCTGCCCGAACACGCGCCGCAGGCCCTCGCCCCACTGGTTGTGCACCATCTGGAAGTAGGGGTCGTCCTCGTCGACGCGCCGGAGCATCTTCACCTGCAGCGCGTCGTGCTCGTAGACGCAGAGGTCGATGGGCAGGCCGACCGAGATGTTCGAGCGCATCGTCGAGTCGAACGAGACCATCGTGCACTTGATCGCGTCGGTGAGCGAGGTGCGGCGGTTGACGACGCGGTCGATGATCGGCTTGCCGTACTTGGTCTCCCCGATCTGGAAGTAGCAGGTCTCGGGCGTCGCCTCGATGAAGTTGCCCTCGTTGTAGACGTGGAACAGCCGCGGCGGCTCGCCGCGGATCTGCCCGCCGACGATGAAGCTCGCCGAGGCGTCGATGTTGTTCTGCAACAGGTAGGCGCCGTCGCGGCCCTTCACCTCGCGCAGCGCGTCGCCGAGCAGGCGCGCGACGTCGAACATCGAGTTCGCGTTGTGGAAGTGCATGAGCGAATCGCCGCCGCGGATGCGCTGCTCCATCACCGACAGCGCGTTCTGCGTGACGGAGAGATTGCCGGAGCACAGCGTCACGATCACCCGCGAGCCCTCCTCGACGAAGGTGCGCATCTTGCTGTAGCGCGAGACGTGGTCGACGCCGGCGTTGGTGCGGGAGTCGGAGGCGAAGATCATGCCGGCGTCGAGCGCCATGGCGACACAGTAGGTCATGGAGGGAAGTAGCGCGCTTGCGCGTTCGGGAAGACCGACATTCTAGGCGCGACCTGCCCCGCCCGGCGTCCCCATGCGTCGGATGCGGACCCCGGGACTCACCCGACGGGCGCGAGGAAGCGCCGCGTGACCTCGTTCGCCAGCGCGGAGATGCGCTCGAGGAAGTCGACCAGGTACTCGTGCAGTCCGAAGCGCATGATGTCCTCGGTGCGCCCGAACTCGAGCCGCGCGTGGAGTTCACCCGACATGCGCTCGAGCTCCCAGTCCTGCTCGTCGCAGAGGATCTTCAGCGTGTCGTTGATCATCGTCAGGCAGGCGTGCAGCGAGCGCGGCATGTCGCGCCGCAGGACCAGGAGCTCGGCGACGCGCCGCGGCGTGATGACGTCGCTGTAGATCCGCCGGTAGGCCTCGAAGCCCGACACCGACGTCAGCAGCGACTGCCACTGGTAGTAGTCGACGGCGCCGCCGACGTCGGCGGCCGACGGCAGGAGGATGTGGTACTTGGTGTCGAGGATGCGCGCCGTGTTGTCGGCGCGCTCGAGGTGCGTTCCGAGTCGCAGGAAGTGGTAGGCCTCGCCGCGCAGCATCGTCCCGAAGGTCACGCCCCGGAACAGGTGCGAGCGCATCTTGATCCAGTCGCAGAATTCCTGGACGCCGACGCGCTGCACGTGCTCGTAGTCGAACGCGCGCATCTCGAGCCAGGCCGCGTTCGCCTCCTCGTACATCTCCGAGGTGATCGCGCCGCGCACCGCGCGCGCCGACTCCCGCGCCGCGCGCAGGCAGCAGAACACCGACGACGGGTTCGTGGGGTCGAAGAGCATGAAGCGCAGCACGCTCTCGGCCGACAGCGCCGGGTGCTTGCGGTAGTACGCGGTCGCGAGGCCCGTCGTGATCAGCGGCACCGCCCAGGGCGCCGCCCAGCCGAGACCGGGCTCGCCGACGTGGTACGGCAGGAGCGACGTCCGGTAGGTGACGTCGAGCAGGCGCGCGGTGTTCTCGGCCCGCTCGAAGTGGCGGCCGGTCCAGTAGAGTTCGTTGGCGACCCTTGACAGCATCAGTCGAGCACCCAGGTGTCCTTCGTTCCCCCGCCCTGCGACGAGTTGACCACCAGCGACCCTTCCGCGAGCGCGACGCGGGTGAGGCCCCCGGGCACGAGGTTGACGGTCTTGCCCGACAGCACGTAGGGCCGGAAGTCGATGTGGCGCGGGGCGACCCCGGACGCGACGAACGTCGGACAGGTCGAGAGCGCGAGCGTCGGCTGCGCGATGTACTTGTCCGGCGCGGCGAGGATCCGCTGCCGGAACGCCTCGCGCTCGGCCGCGGTCGAGGCCGGGCCGATCAGCATGCCGTAGCCCCCCGCCCCGTGGACCTCCTTGACGACGAGCTCGTGTAGGTTCGCGAGCACGTGGTCGCGGTGCTCGGGAAGGTAGCATCGGAACGTCTCGACGTTGTTCAGCACCGGCTCCTCCCCGAGATAGAAGCGGATCATCTCCGGGACGTAGGGGTAGATGGACTTGTCGTCGGCCACGCCGGTGCCGATCGCGTTGGCGAGCGTCACCCGGCCCGCGCGGTAGGCGCGGAACAGGCCCGGCACGCCGAGCATCGAGTCCGATCGGAACGCCCGCGGGTCGAGGAAATCGTCGTCGACGCGGCGGTAGATCACGTGCACCCGCTGCGGCCCGCGCGTCGTGCGCATGAAGACCGTATCGTCGCGGATGAAGAGATCGGCGCCCTCAACGAGCTCCACGCCCATCTGCTGGGCGAGGAAACTGTGCTCGAAGTACGCCGAGTTGTAGGGACCCGGCGTGAGGACGGCGACCGTCGGCCGGTCGCCCCCGTCGGGCGCGACGGCCCGCAGGTTCTCGAGCAAGACGTCGGGGTAGTGCTGCACCGGCCGCACCGACTGGGTCGCGAACAGCTCGGGAAACAGCCGCATCATCATCTTGCGGTTCTCGAGCATGTAGGACACGCCCGAAGGCACCCGAAGGTTGTCCTCCAGCACGTAGAACTCGCCCTCCCCGGCACGCACGATGTCCACGCCGGCGATGTGCGCGTAGATGCCGCCGGGCACGTCCATGCCGTGCATCTCCCGCCGGTACTGGGCGTTGCCGAGGACCCGCTCGCGCGGCAGGCGCCCCTCCGCAAGGATGCGCTGCCCGTGGTAGATGTCGGCGAGGAAGAGGTTGAGCGCGGCGACGCGCTGCTTGAGACCCCGCTCAAGCATCGCCCAGTCGTCGGGCGCAATGATGCGGGGGATGAGGTCGAACGGGATCAGGCGCTCGGTGCCGGTGTCCTCGCCGTACACCGCGAACGTGATCCCGACGCGCTGGAATGCCCGCTCGGCCTCCTCGCGCTTCTGGGCGATCCGGTCGGGGGGCGTGCGCGCGATCCAGTCGGCGAACGGCTGGTAGTGCTCCCGGACGGACCCGTCCGGGGCGCGCATTTCATCGAATGGTGGGTTGGGCACGACGCTCGGTCGGGACGGTTCAGCCACCTTTTAGCAAGGTGCGCGCCACCGCGGAAAGTCGTTCGCCCACGGGAGGTTACGTTTGCGGATGCCACAGCACGCGATCAAATGCCCCGTAATGGTGCGTATTGCGCACCATGGGCGTGCATTTTTGTCCTTGACAGACCTGGACGTTACCGATTTTCCGGTTTGACCCCCCCTTGGGCACATGTTTAAATCGCGGCTCCTGTCTGGGTTCGCGGGGCGGTTAGCTCAGCGGTAGAGCACTGCCTTCACACGGCAGGGGTCACTGGTTCGAACCCAGTATCGCCCACCACATGAACCACGGGGTCGCATGCGAATGCGACCCCTTTTTTTTTGCTCACAGCAGCCA
>Ga0209594_1000880_pt1 | contig 16168 bp, 12 predicted proteins | sample AshMeaCrysSpring_FD_184126 | JGI IMG/M metagenome (GOLD analysis project Ga0209594, IMG submission 184126) | Groundwater microbial communities from Big Spring, Nevada to study Microbial Dark Matter (Phase II) - Ash Meadows Crystal Spring... | ecosystem: Environmental > Aquatic > Deep subsurface...
CGCGGCCGGGATGGCGGCGGCGGCACGCGCGCTCGGCGACCTGTTCGCCATCATCGGGATCGCGGGCGCCGCCTGGCTCGCCTGGCAGGGCGTGCAACTGTGGCGCGCGCAGCCGCGCGTCGCGGCGGCAGGACCGGGCGGCCACGAAGGGCACTTCTGGCCGAACTACGGCGCCGGGATCCTGCTCATGTTCGGCCACGTCCAGGCGATGATCTTCTACGCCGCGCTGCTGCCCGGCTTCGTGGACCTCGCCGCGCTGCAGCCGGCTGATTTCGCGCTGCTCGCGGCGATGCTCGTCGTCGTGATCGGCGGCATCAACTCGGGCTACGCGCTCCTCGCGTCCCGCGCACGACGGTTCTTCGCCGACGAGCGCGCGCTCAGGGTGATGAACCGCGTCGCCGGGACACTGATGTTCATTGCCGCCGCGCTGGTACTTTCACGGGTGTAGGATTGCCTCATGGCCAAGCCAACGATCAACAACATGGCGGTGTTCTGCGACTTCGAGAACGTGGCCCTCGGCGTCCGCGACGCCAAGTACGCGAAGTTCGACATCGGCAAGGTGCTCGAGAAGCTGCTGCTGAAGGGCAGCATCGTCGTGAAGAAGGCCTACTGCGACTGGGAGCGCTACAAGGAGTTCAAGGCGCCCATGCACGAGGCCTCCTTCGAGATGATCGAGATCCCGCACGTGCGCATGTCGGGCAAGAACTCGGCCGACATCCGCATGGTCGTCGACGCGCTCGACCTCTGCTACACCAAGTCGCACGTCGACACGTTCGTGATCGTGAGCGGCGACTCCGACTTCTCGCCGCTGGTGAGCAAGCTGCGCGAGAACAACAAGCTCGTGATCGGCGTGGGCGTGAAGAGCTCGACCTCCGACCTCCTGATCGCGAACTGCGACGAGTTCATCTACTACGACGACCTCGTGCGCAAGGATGAGCAGCGCAGCGGGCGGCGCAGGGCGCCGGCGAAGCCTGCGGCCGAGAAGAAAGCGGCCGCCGCGCAGGGACCCGCCGTGGCAACCGCGGCGACCTCTGCGGCCGAGCCCGTGGCCGAGCCGCCCTCCCCACGCGTTTCCGCGGCCGCCAAGACCGAGGACGAGAAGAAGCAGGAGGCCTTCGACCTCTTGCTCGCGACCATCGAGGCGCTCGCGGAGGACCGCGAGGAGGACGAGAAGATCTGGGGCTCGATGATCAAGCAGGCGCTGAAGCGCCAGCGCCCGGGGTTCAACGAGAGCTACCACGGGTTCCGCAGCTTCAGCCAGCTGCTCGAGGAAGCCCAGGCCCGCAAGCTGATCGTGCTCGAGAAGGACGAGAAGTCGGGTGGATACGTGGTGCGCTCCGTCGCCGGCTGACACGCGACGAGGCAAATGGCGCGCCCGACAGGATTCGAACCTGTGACCCCTGCCTTCGGAGGGCAGTACTCTATCCAACTGAGCTACGGGCGCGCGGCTGGAACCCCGAAAAGGGGGCCGGAATCATAGCCTTGGGACCGGCCTACGTCCATTTCGAGGCTGGCGCGGCGACCCCGTCCCCAAGTTATACTTCGCGGCCTCGTTTTCCGCGCCAGCCTTGGGGATTTCCGTGAGCGACTCGCACGACCGCACGTTCTTCGACACCTTCATGCTGGTGCTGGGCATCCTCCTGGGTGTCACGATCGGCCTGATCATCATCGCCCGCATCATCGCGGCGAACACCTCGCTCGCCCACAAGGCCGACGACCCGCTCTTCCGGCAGCAGCTCGAGAGCCGCATCCAGCCGGTCGCGCGCGTCGCAGTCGCCGGCCAGGACAATACGGCGCTGGCGCCGCCGGTGGCGGCCGACGCTCCGGCCGCGGCCACCGCCGCCGCCGACCTCACGGGCGAGCAGGTCTACAACCAGGCCTGCGTGGCCTGTCACGGCGCGGGAGTCGCGGGTGCACCGAAGCTCGGCGACACGGCAGCCTGGGCCCCGCGCATCGCGCAGGGCATGGACACGCTGCACGCGCACGCAATCCAGGGCTTCCAGGGCAAGGCGGGCTACATGCCTCCGAAGGGCGGCCGCACCGACCTGAGCGATCAGTCGGTGATCAACGGCGTCGACTACATCGTCGCTGCATCGAAGTGACGCGATGCGGTTGGCCGGGGACCTGCTGAGGCGCCGCCTCGCGATCGCCGCTGCCTGCACGCTCCTCGCCTGTCTCGCCTCATCGGGCGCCCGCAGCGAGGAACCCGCCGCAACGCCGGCGGACGGGGCGCTCGTCACCCTTGGCGAGGCCAGCGGTTACCGGCAGACCGGGCGCTACGACGAGGTCGTGCGCCTGTGCGGGGCCTTCGCCGACCGCTGGCCCGGGCTCGTCCGGTGCGTCGAGTTCGGCCGCACGCCCGAAGGGCGCCCGATGCTCGCGCTCGTCGCCTCCGCCACCGGCGCCCTCGATCCGGCCACGGCGCGCGCACGCGGCCTGCCGGTGCTCCTGTTCCAGGGCGGCATCCACGCGGGCGAGATCGACGGCAAGGACGCCGGCTTCAGCGCCCTCAAGGCGCTGCTCGAGGGTCGCGAACTGCCGGGCGCGCTCGAGCGCACGGTCGTCGTGTTCGTGCCGGTCTTCAACGTCGACGGTCACGAGCGCTTCGGCCGATGGAACCGCCCGAACCAGCGCGGCCCCGAGGAAATGGGCTGGCGCACGACCGCCCGCAACCTGAACCTCAACCGCGACTACGCCAAGGCCGAGACGCCCGAGATGCGCTCGATGCTCGCCCTGCTCGCCGAGTGGGACCCGATCCTCTACGCCGACCTGCACGCCACCGACGGCGCGCAGTTCCGCGCGGACCTGTCGGTCGAGGTCGAACCGGGCGACGGCTGGGAGCCCGGGCTCGCACGCACCGGCCACTCGATCCGCGACGCCGCGCTCGAGCGGCTGCGCACGCAGGGCTTCATCGCGCTGCCCTTCTACCCGTCCTTCGTCAGGGAGGACGAGCCGGAGTCCGGCTTCGCGGTCGGCGTTTCGGATCCGCGCTTCCAGCTGAGCTACTGGGCGACGCGCAACCGCTTCGCGGCGCTCGTCGAGACGCACTCGTGGAAGCCGTACGCACGGCGCGTCGAGGCGACGCGCGCGGCGATGCTCGCGATGATCGAGCTCGCGAGCCGCGACGGCGGGCAGTGGCTCGCCGAGGCTCGCGCGGCCGACGCCCGCGCCTCGCGGCTCGCCGGCACGCCGGTCGTCCTCAAGTACCAGCCCGGGCCGACCACGCGCCCGATCGAGTTCCCCGGCTACGCGTACATCCGGGAAACGTCGGAGGTCTCCGGGCAGGCATGGATCCGCTACGACGAGTCGACGCCGCAGGTGTGGCGGGTTCCCATGCGCGACGGGGTCGAGCCGAAATTGACGGTCACGGCGCCGGCCCACGGCTACATCGTCCCGGCCGCGCACGCGGGTTGGGTCGGGCGCGAGCTCGACCTGCACGGCATCCGTCACGAGACGATCAAGGAACCGCAGCCAGGGCTCCCGGTCCAGTCGTTCAGGGCGGCGGACGTGCAGGTCGGCTCGAAGATCGAGGAAGGCAACGTGCGCGTGACCGTGACCGGCGCCTGGGCCGACGACACGCGCGACGTGCCGGCGGGGTCGCTCTTCGTGCCGATCGCGCAGCCCGAGGCGCGGCTCGTGATGTCGCTGCTCGAGCCCTCGGCGCCCGACTCCTACGTGTCCTGGGGCCGGTTCAACACGGCCTGGGAGCAGAAGGAATACATGGAGAACTACGTGACCGAGTCCGTCGCCCGCGAGATGCTGGCCCGTGACCCGGTCCTCGCCGCCGAGTTCGCGCGCGGCCTGCGCGAGGACACGGAGTTCGCGGCGAGCCCGCGTGCTCGCCTCGACTTCTTCTACCAGCGGCACCCGTCCTGGGACGACCGCTACCGCCTCTACCCCGTCTATCGGCGCTGAAGCGCGCCGCGCTCAATCCTCCGACTGGCGGAAATCGACGCCGAGCGAGCGCAGCTTGCGGTACAGGTGCGTGCGTTCCATGCCCACGCGCTTGGCGAGCTGGCCGACCTTGCCGCCGCAGAGCTGCAACTGCTGCGTGAGGTAGGCGCGCTCGAAGTGCTCCCGCGCCTCGCGCAGCGGGAGCGAGAGCAGGTCCTGCTTCACCAGCGGCTCGTCGGACGGAGCGACCGACGCGATCTCGCGCTCGATCTCGTCGAGCCCGATCTCCTCGGAGCCGCCCTGGATCAGCAGCCGGTGCACGAGGTTCTTGAGCTCGCGGATGTTGCCGGGCCACGGGTAGTTGCGCAGCCGGTTCTGCGCCGCGACGCCGAAGCGCCGGAACGGCAGCCGCTCCTCGTCGACGAGCCGGTCGACGTAGTGCCGCAACAGGTCCGGCACGTCCTCGGCGTAGTCGCGCAGCGGCGGGATGCGCAGCACGAGCACGTTCAGGTGCGAGAGCAGGTCGATGCGGAACGGCTCAGGCCCGCGTGTCTCGAATCCCGGCTGCCCCGAGGAGATCACGCGCGCGTCGAAGCGCACCGGGTTCGTGCCGCCGACGCGACGGAACGTGCCGGTGTCGAGCGCGGCAAACAGCAGCCGCTGCGCGGCCGGCGAGAGGTCGCCGAGCTCGTTCACGAACAGCACGCCGTGCTCGGCCTGCTCGATCAGGCCCTTGCGAACCGCACCGCCCGACTCCGACCCGTAGAGCGTGGCCTCCAGGCCTTCGCCGTTGAGTGCGCCCGCCACGACCGTGACGAACGGACCGTTCGCACGGGAGCCGAGCGAATGGATGTAGCGCGCGAACGCCTCGCGCCCGGTCCCGGGCTCGCCGACGATCAGCACCGGCGCCTCGTGCGGCGCGACCTGCTTGACCTGGTCGCGCAGCTCGCGCATCAGGCGGCTGCGGCCGACGGGTGCGATGAGCGGCGGGACGAGCGTACGCGTGGCGTGCCGGCGCCGGCTGCCTTCCTCGAGGGCCTTGCGCACGGTGCGCAGCAGCTTGGCGAGCGACAGCGGCTTCTCGACGTAGTCGAGCGCACCGAGCCGCGTCGCCTCGACCGCGGTCTCGACCGTGCCGTGGCCGGACATCATCACGACCGGCAGCTGCTGCCCGATCGTCCCCTGCCATTCGCGCAGCAGGCTGATGCCGTCGGTGTCCGGCATCCAGATGTCGAGCAGCACGAGGTCGGGCAGCTCGGTCGTGCACGCCGCACGCGCCTCCGCGGCGGTGCCGGCCACTGCGACCGAGTAGCCTTCCTCGGTGAGGATCTCCTGCACCAGGTCCCGGATGTCGGCCTCGTCGTCGACCACCAGTATCCGCGCGTTACTCATGCACGCTCTCTCCTCGCCTCGGGTCGCCGCGGTTCGCGCCGCGCGGCCTGGCTCCGCGTTGTTTCAGTCAGTGGCAGGCCGATGCGCACCCACGCGCCGCCCCCGGCACGATTATCCGCCTCGACGTATCCCCCGTGCTCCTCGATGATCTTGCGCACGATGGCGAGGCCGAGGCCGGTGCCGCGCGCCTTGGTCGTGACGTAGGGGTCGAACACCTGCCCCAGCAGGTCGCGCTGGAAACCCGGGCCGTTGTCCTCGACCGTGATCTCCGCGACCTCGGCGCCGTCGTGCGAACCGAGGTGCGTCGCCACGCGGATCTCGCCGGCCGGCTGTCCCTCGAGCGCCTCGACCGCGTTGGTGAGCAGGTTGTGCAGCAACTGCCGCAGCCGGCCCTGGTCCGCGACGAGCGCCGTGAGCGCCGGGTCGAGCGACACGGTGAGGCTGAGCCCGCGCCCCGCCACCTGCGCACGGTAGAGGTCGGTGACCTCCGTGACCAGCTTGTTCGGATTCAGGCTCTGCATCTCGAAGCGCGGCGCGCGGGCGTACTCGCTGAAGGCGTTCACCATCTCCTTCATCGCCTCGACCTGCTGCACGATCGTCTCGGTGCCGCGGTCGAGCAGCTGCGCGTCCTTCTCGTTCATCGACGGCATGAGCTTGAGGCGCATGCGCTCCGCCGAGAGGCGGATCGGCGTGAGCGGGTTCTTGATCTCGTGCGCCAGGCGCCGCGCCACCTCGCCCCACGCGGCCTCGCGCTGCGCCTGCAGCATGCCGGTGATCTCGTCGAACACGAGCACGTAGCCGCCGGGTGCCTCGCCCTCGCCGGGCAGGGGCGTGCACGCGCACATGATCACCCTCCGGCCCGCGCCCGACTGGAAGGCGAGCTGCTCGCGCCATTCGACGTCGCCCGCGGCGATGCGGGCGCGGCAGGCCTCCACGAACTGCTGCAGCAGGCCGTCTCCCTGGCCGAGTTCATCGAAGCGCCGTCCCACGCTCGACTCGAGGTCCTCGCCGAGGATCGCGCCCGCCGCACGGTTCGCCGTGCGCACCGCGAGGTCGGGCTCCAGCGACACGACGCCCGTCGAGAGCCTGGCCAGGATGACGGCGAGGTTCGCGCGCTCGGTCTCCGCGGCCTGCTGCGCGCGCAACTGATCCTCGCGCGCCCGGCGCAGGCGCTTGGTCATGTCGTTGAACGAATGCACGAGGAAGCCCATCTCGTCGTGCGAGGTGAGCGGCAGGCGGGTGTCGAGGTCGCCCTCCGCCACGGCGCGCGTGCCCTTCACCAGGTCCTGGATCGGCTGCACGAGCTTCTGCGCCGTGAAGATCGCGCCGTACCACGCGGCGAGCAGCGACAGGAGCAGCACCACCGTCAGCGTCAGGATGAAGCTCGCCTTGAGCGGCCTGCGGAGATAGTCCTTCTCACCGAACTGCTGGTAGGCCGCCTGGACCGTGTCGGCCAGCGCGCCGAGTCGTTCCGCTACCGGATAGACGGCCTGCAGGACCAGCCGCTCGCTGCCGGGCGTGGGCTCGCCGAGCGGCACGGCAGTGCGCACGAGGTAGCCGCCTTCCGGCTGCGGCTCGAGGCTCACGAAGGGCCGGCCCTGCCTGAGCTGCAGCAGCACCTCGCCCGGCACCTCGTCCGGGACGACCTCGGCCGACAGGCCCTTGCTGACCGTGATCACGCGGCCCGACTCGGCGGCCACGACGAGCTCGATCGCGCCCACCTGGCGCCGCAGCGACTCGAGGAGTCCCGGCATCGGCCCGCCGCCGATCATCAGCTCGTCCGCGACCAGCTGCGTGTCCGTCAGGTGCTCGCGCATGCGGGTCTCGAGCGCCGATCGGCTCAGCACGAGCGCGTCGTCGAGGCTCTTGCGGATCTCGAGGTTGAACCAGCTGTCGATGCCCTTGTTCAGGAACTGCACCGCGAAGAAGTAGACGAGCAGGATCGGCAGCGTCGCGAGCACGCCGAAGATCCACACCATCCTCGCCTTGAGCCGCGAGCCGATCACGTGGCCGCGCCAGTCGCGCACGAGTTGCGTGAGCTTGGTGCCGAGCAACGCCACCAGCACCACCAGGCCCGCGACGTTGATCATCAGGATCCACGGGTGCAGGCGACTGAACTGCTCGGAGTTCTGCGCCGTCTGCGCCATGAAGAGGATCGCCGACAGCCACAGCAGGCCGCCGACGCCGATCACGGCGGCGGATAGCGCCCGGCTCAGGGACGGAGCGGCCATGAATACCAGTCGCTCGTGGCGCTCCAGTCGTCGGACCAGAAGAGCAGCCACTTGAGGGCGTCGGGCGTCGTGCTCAGGTCGATGATCGCCCGCAGGCGGGCCTGGTACTCCGGTCCCTTCTCGACGAGGTCGGCATCGATCACGGGCAGGCCGCGCAGGTCGCCGAGCGCCTCGAGCGCCGCCTGCAGCGAGCCGAAGTCCTGCTGCTCTCCCGTGTTCAGGTTGCGCACGAGGTAGCGCTGGCTCAGCGCGTGATAGCTCAGCTCGTTCACCTGCTCGAGCTCGGCTACGGCCGCGTCCGGCATGTAGCGACGCACGCGGTATAGCTCGATCTGGTAGGCGAGCCTCAGCGTGAGTCCCGCCTCGATGCCCTTGCGCGCGTCGTCGGGCAGCGACAGGTCGACCTTGGCGCTCAGGTCGTACACGTCCTCGGTCGTATCGAGCGTGAGTGCGGCGCTGCGCACCTCGGCGCGGGTCGCCGCCCCCGCTTCGGGCGCTGCCGTTGCTAGAAAACACAGCAACAGCAGGGCGCCGGCACGCAGCAACTGCGGCATTTCTCGGCGGGTCAGGTGGTGGCTGTTGCTCATTACCAACGTCAGGGGCGCTTGCCGAGGCAAGCATAATAGAAGCCGTCCATGTCGGCTTCCCCCGATTGCACGAGGTACCCCGGGCCGCTGCCCGCGGGCCGGGTCGGCCAGGCGCCGGTCAGAGCCGGCGTCAGGTCCCCGGCATCGGTCGTGCCCGCCAGGAACGCGGCCACCACCTCCTCATCCTCCGCCCGGAGCACTGAGCAGCTCGTGTAGAGAAGTCGCCCGCCGGGTCGCAGCAGGCCCCAGGCCGCGCGCAGCATTTCCGACTGGCGGCGGGCCAGGGTCGCGATGTCTCCCGCCCGGCGCAGCACCTTGATGTCCGGGTGGCGGCGGATGACCCCGGTCGCCGAGCAGGGCACGTCGAGCAGGATCCGATCGAACGCCCGGCCGTCCCACCAGTCAGTTGGCTTCGCGGCGTCGCCGACCACGAGCCGTGCCTCGAGCCCCAGCCGGACCAGGTTCTCGCGGACCCGGCGCAGTCGCGACTCGGAGACATCGAGCGCGGTGACGCCGGCTCGTCCACCGGTCCGCTCGAGCACGTGACAGGTCTTGCCTCCGGGCGCTGCACAGGCGTCGAGGATGCGCTCGCCCGGCTGCGGGTCGAGCAGGTCGACCGCAAGCTGGGCCGCGGCGTCCTGCACCGAGACCTGGCCCTCGGCGAACCCGGGCAACGACCGCACGTCCATCGGCGGATCGACGAGGAGGGCGTCCGGCGCGAACGGGTGGCGCCGGACGGCGCGGCCGTCGGCCTCGAGCCGGGCCGCACAGCCGTCCCGATCGGCGCGCATTCGATTGACGCGCAGCCACATCGGCGGATGCGCATTACCGGCCGCGAGGATCGCCTCGACCTGGCGGGTCCGGTCCCGCCGCAGCGCCTCGACGAACCAGCGCGGGTGGGCCGTACGGACCGCCAGGTCCGCGTCGACGGCCGCGAGCAGTGCCTCGCTCTCGCGCTGGTAGCGACGCAGCACCGCGTTCACGAAGCCGCTGGCCCGCTCGAAGCCCAGCACCCGCGTCGCCGCTACGGTCTCCGCGACGGCGGCGTGCGGCGGCACCTCGCCCGAGACGAGCTGGAAAAGGCCGACCTCGAGCAAGGCCCTGAGCTCGGGCGCGAGCTTCTCAGGCGGCCGGTCGCAGAGCCGGACGAGCAGCGCCGCGAGGCGGAAGTGCCAGCGCAGCGTGCCGTAGCAGAGCGATCGCTTCAGGCCACGCGCGGAGCCCTCGTCCTCGTCCACGGCGAGCAGCTCGTCGAGCGAGCGCCCCCGATCGAGCGTCTGCGCCACGATACGCGCCGCCGATGCCCGAATCGCCGCCGGTGACGGGGGCTGCGACATCAGCCGAGGCGCGCGCCCAGGAGCTTGTTTGCATTGAGGAATTCGGCGGCCGTGAGGACGCCGCGGCCGGCCAGCTGCAGCCGCCCGACCATGAGCGCGCCGTCCCCGGTCGCCACCGCGAGCCGGCCACCCGCGGCCTCGACCACCTCGCCGGGAGTCGCTTGCGGCGCGGCATCGTGCGCTCGCGCCTCCCAGATCCGGAGCTGCTGCCCCGCCCAGCGTGTCTCCGCGACCGGCCAGGGATTGAAGGCCCGGACCTGCCGGGCGATCGCGCCTGCGGGCTGCGCCCAGTCGATCGCGGCCTCATCCTTGCGGATCTTGGCCGCGTAGGTCGCGCCCACGGCGGGCTGCGGCACCGGCGCGATGTGGCCCTCGAGCCACTCGTCGATGGCCGTGACGATGGCCTCGGCGCCGACAGCCGCGAGCCGGTCGTGAAGGTGCCCGGCCGTCTCGTCCGCGCCGATTTCCAGCGGACGCGTGAGAAGCATCGGGCCCGTGTCGAGCCCGGCGTCCATTTTCATGATCGTGACGCCCGTGAGCGTGTCGCCGGCGAGGATCGCGCGCTGGATCGGCGCAGCGCCGCGCCAGCGCGGCAGCAAGGACGCGTGGATGTTGAGGCAGCCGAGGCGAGGCACGTCGAGCACCGCCTGGGGGAGGATGAGCCCGTAGGCGACGACAACCATCAGCTCCGGCGCATGCGCGATGAGTCGCGCGACGGCTGAGGGATCCTTGAGCGACCCGGGCTGCTCGACCGTGAGGCCGAGTTCGAGCGCACGCCGCTTGACGGGACTCGCCGTCAGCGCGCGCCCGCGGCCCGCCGGACGGTCGGGCTGTGTGTAGACCGCGGCGATCGGGAGCCCGGCCGCGTGCAGCGCGTCCAGGGCAGGGACCGAGAAATCCGGCGTGCCCGCGAAGACGATGCGCTGCGGGGAAGTCATGGATTGCCTGCGGGCGAAGGACCGGCGACGCCCGCGCGGGCGTCAGATGACCGGTGCGCCGGAGCGTTCGCGACGGGATGGGTTCGTCGCACGCTCGCGACGATCCTTCTCGAGCTTCTTGCGGATGCGCGTGCGCTTGAGGTCCGAGAGGTAGTCGACGAACAGCTTGCCCTCGAGGTGGTCCATCTCGTGCTGGATGCAGATCGCGAGCAGGCCGTCGGCCTCGATCTCGAAGGGCTGGCCCTGCGCGTCGAGCGCCCGCACCACGATGCGCTCCGAGCGCGCGGTGAGCGTGTCGAAGATACCGGGCACCGAGAGGCAGCCCTCTTCCGCCTCGGTGCTGCCCTCACGCTCGACGATCTCCGGGTTGACGAACGCCTGCGGGCGGTTCTGGTCCTTGCTGACGTCGACCACCAGCACCCGCTTGTGCACGTCCACCTGCGTGGCGGCGAGGCCGACGCCCGGAGCGGCGTACATGGTCTCGAACATGTCGGCGATCAGTTGCCGGATTCCGTCGTCGACGACGGCGACGGGAACCGCTCGCGTGCGCAGCCGCGGGTCCGGGAATTCGAGGATGGTGAGCTTCGCCATTCTTTCAAAAATGCTGCTAAAGTTAAGTCAGGCTTGAATTTAGCGACCACCGCAGCGCCTTGGGCGGCCGCGGCCGGTCCAGCGGGATCGTCCGACTGAGACCTGGTCGGCAGCGGCCCGGTGGCGCGCCGGATTATAAGGCGACGGTCGCGACCCCGACACCCGATGGAGAAAGGGATGGATCGTAAGCAGCGCCGCGCCCATGAGTCTTCGACAGCCCGCGGCCATTGGATCCGCGCCATCGCCCTGGCGCTGGCCGTGGCTGGCTGCGGCCTCGCGCTAGGAACCGCGGCCCCGACCGCGGCCCACGCCCAGGCCTCCGGCCGCTCGATGTCGGTGCCGCTGGCGCCGAACGCCCCCGAGACTTATGTCGTCAAGAAGGGCGACACGTTGTGGGACATCTCGGGCGTGTTCCTGAAGTACCCCTGGTACTGGCCCGAGATCTGGTACGTCAACCCGCAGATCGAGAACCCGCACCTCATCTACCCGGGCGACGTGCTGCGCCTCGTGTACGTGGATGGCAAGCCGCGCGTTACCCTCGACAAGGCGGGCGACGTCCGCCTGTCGCCGCGGGTCCGCACCGAGCCGCTGGCGGAGGCGATCCGTACGGTCCCGTACGACGTGCTGATGCGCTTCACGCGGCGCCCGAGCCTGCTCACGGCCGACACGGTCCGGCACGCACCGTACATCGTCGGGTTCCGCAACCGGCACATCATCGGCTCGACTGCGAACGAGACCTACGCGAAGGGCCTCGGCAAGCAGCCGCCGGGCAGCATCTTCACCGTCGTGCACCCGGGGACGGAACTGCGCGACCCGGACGACGGCGATCTCCTCGGCTACGCGGGCATCTACGCCGGCACGGTCGAGGTGATCGCCACGACCGGCAGCGACAACCGCTGGCGCGATGACGAAGTCACCCACCTCGCGGTGCTCGAGACCGGCCGCGAGATCCTGCAGGGCGACAGGCTGGTGCCCGAGCAGGTGCTGTCGGGCGAAGACTTCACCATCAGCGTGCCCACGAACCAGAAGCTGAACGGCCAGATCATCGCCATCGCCGGCGGCGACCTGTCGGTCGGTGGCAAGTACTCGACCGTCGCGATCAACCGCGGCAAGCGCGACGGGCTGGTGCCCGGCAACGTGCTGGCCATCTTCGCGCGGGGCCAGGACGTGCGCGACCGGTTCAGTCGCGGCCCCGACTGGATGAGCTTCACGGCGACGTACGACACCGTGCAGTTGCCGAAGGAGCGCAGCGGCACGCTGATGCTGTTCCAGGTCAACGAGCGCATGAGCTACGGCATCGTCGTCGAGTCGACGCAGCCGATGCGGGTGGGCGACTTCCTCAAGCATCCGGATTTCGGCCACTCGGACGCCGGGCTCCAGGACTTCTACCGCTGAGGCCGGGCACCGCGCAGAACTGAAGCGAACGCGCACGATTCACAAAGAGCCTGCCGGGCGGCGTCCCGGTAGGCTCTTTCGTCATGGACGACCCGAAACCCTGGCTCGTGCTCGCGCGCGCGCTGTCGCTGCACGCCGGGAGCCTTCGGCGGCCGGACGACACGGTGCTCGAGCCACTTGCGCTCCTCGGCGAATCGCCCGCGGGGCTCGCAGCGCTCGGGGTCGGCCGGGCCGCCATCGAGGCCCTGCGCAGGCCGCCGGCCGACGGGCTCGCCGACGACGAACGCTGGCTCGCCGGAGCGGACCGGCGACTCGTGACGTGGGGCTCGCCGGACTACCCGCCACTCCTCGCCGCCGTCGCCGACGCGCCGCTCGTGCTCTTCGTCGAGGGCGACCCGCGCTCGCTCGCTCTCCCGCAGCTCGCGGTGGTCGGCACCCGCAACCCGACCTCGATCGGCTGCGACACGGCGATGCAGTTCGCGCGTCACCTCGCCTCGGCCGGAGTCACCATCACCAGCGGACTCGCCTTCGGCATCGATGCCGCCGCGCATCGCGGCGCACTCGCCGCGCGGGGCCGCACGATCGCGGTGCTCGGCTGCGGGCTCGACCGCATCTACCCGCGCGGCCACGCCCGTCTCGCCTGCGAAGTCGCCGCGAGCGGGGCGCTCGTTTCCGACCTGCCCACCGGCATCCCGCCGCTCAAGCACCACTTCCCGCGCCGCAACCGGCTCATCAGCGGACTCTCGGCTGGAACGCTGGTCGTGGAGGCCGCGCTGCAGAGCGGCTCGCTCATCACCGCGCGGCTCGCCGGCGAGCAGGGCCGCGAGGTGTTCGCGATCCCGGGCTCCATCCACAACCCGCTCTCGCGCGGCTGTCACAGGCTCATCCGCCAGGGCGCGAAGCTCGTCGAGAGCGTTGACGACATATTGTGCGAGCTCGGCGCGCTGCTCGCGGCCCCGAGTCCCGCCACGCGAGCCGAAGCGACTGACGCGCAAGAAGTTTCCGGGTCCGCGTTGGACAAGGATTACGAAATCCTGTTAGATGCGCTCGGCTTCGAGCCGGCCGGCGTCGACATGCTCGTCGCACGCACGGGGTTCAGGGCCGAGGTGATCGCGTCGATGCTGCTCATCCTCGAGCTCGATGGCCGCGTCGCACAGCAGCCCGGCGGACTTTTCTGCCGACGACTGCCGGGGAAATAAAGGAATGAAGGAAGGCGTCCTCGACATCCTCATCTACCTCTTCGAGAACTATTTCGACGGCGAGTTGGACGACGGTGACGAGCCCGATCGCGAGACGCTGAAGCAGGAACTCGAGCACGCCGGCTTCCCGTCCGGCGAGGTGGAGCGGGCGCTCTGCTGGCTCGAGGAACTCGCGGCCGACCCGACGCGCGTGGGTCCCGCGCCGACGGCCCGGGCGATCCGCGTGTTCGACGCGCTCGAGCAGGCTCGGCTCGACACCGACTGCCGGGGGTTCCTCGTGCACCTCGAGCAGGTCGGGATCCTGTCGCCGACGCAGCGCGAGCTCGTGATCGAGCGGCTGATGGCGCTCGAGGGTGACGAGATCGACATCGAGAAGCTCAAGTGGGTGGTGCTGATGGTGCTCTTCAGCCAGCCCGGGCAGGAGACGGCGTTCTCGCGCATGGAGGATCTCGTGTTCGACGAGCGCTCCGGGGCGGTCCACTGAGGCCGCCCGGGCGGGAGCCGAAACGGATGCCGCGGTCCCCCGCGGCATGATCGTTTCTGGGGCAGTGGAAATTTCGCAGGAAAAATGACCAGGAATCTCGTCATCGTCGAGTCGCCGGCCAAGGCGAAGACCATCAAGAAGTACCTCGGCAGGGACTTCGAGGTGATGGCGTCCTACGGCCACGTGCGCGACCTCGTGCCCAGGGAAGGGGCCGTCGATCCCTCGCGCCGCTTTGCGATGCGCTGGGAACTCATCGACAAGAACCGCAAGCACGTCGACGCCATCGCGCGCGCCGTGAAGAAGGCCGACGCGCTCTACCTCTCGACCGACCCCGACCGCGAGGGAGAAGCGATCTCCTGGCACCTGTACGAGCTGCTGAAGGACACAGGCGCGCTCGACGGCAAGGCCGTGCATCGCAGTGTGTTCTACGAGATCACCCAGAACGCGGTGCAGGAAGCCATCGGCCACCCGCGCGAGATCGCCGAGGAGCTGGTCAAGGCCTACCTCGCACGCCGCGCGCTCGACTACCTCGTGGGCTTCAACCTCTCGCCGCTGCTGTGGAAGAAGGCGGGCCTCTCCGGCGCCTCCGCCGGCCGCGTGCAGAGCCCGGCGTTGCGCCTGATCTGCGAGCGCGAGGAGGAGATCGCCGCGTTCAAGGCGCGCGAGTACTGGACCGTGGATACCGAGGCCGAGAAGGCGGGCCAGCCTTTCGCCGCGCGCCTGACCGAGTTCGGCGGCGAGAAGGTCGAGCAGTTCACGATCACGAACGCCGCGCGCGCCGAGGAAGTGCGCCGTGCGCTCGAACAGGCGGCGGCGGGACAGCTCGCCGTCGCGGCGGTCGAGAGGAAGCAGCGCAAGCGCAACCCCTCGCCGCCCTTCACCACCTCGACGCTGCAGCAGGAGGCCTCACGCAAGCTCGGCTTCGGGGCCCAGCGCACCATGCGCACGGCGCAGAAGCTCTACGAGGGCGTGGACTTCGGCGAAGGCCCGGTGGGCCTGATCACCTACATGCGTACCGATTCGGTGAGCCTCGGAATCGAGGCGGTGCGCGAGATCCGCGGCACCATCGGCCGGCTGTACGGCGCCGAGGCGCTTCCCGACTCGCCGCGCACGTACCGCACCAAGTCGAAGAACGCGCAGGAAGCGCACGAGGCGATCCGCCCGACCTCCGCCGCGCGCACGCCGGAGCAGCTCGCGGGCAAGCTCGACCCCGACCAGCACAAGCTCTACACACTCGTCTGGCGCCGCGCGGTGGCGAGCCAGATGGAAGCCGCGGTGTTCGATACCGTCGCCGTCGACCTCGCGGCGGGCGCAGGCCACGCGCTCCGAGCCAACGGCTCGACGCTCGTGAAGCCCGGGTTCCTGGCGGTCTATCGCGAGAGTTTCGACGACGTCACCCTCGACGACGAGGACGACCGCCGCCTGCCCGCACTCGAGGTCGGCGACCGCGTGAAGCTGCTTGCGATCAGGCCCGAGCAGCACTTCACCGAGCCGCCGCCGCGCTACTCGGAGGCGAGCCTCGTCAAGGCGCTCGAGGAATTCGGCATCGGCCGCCCCTCAACCTACGCGAGCATCATCCAGACGCTGCTCTACAAGAAGTACTGCGAGCTCCTGAACCGGCGGCTCGTGCCGACGGACCTCGGCAAGATCGTCAACCGCTTCCTCACCGGGAACTTCGAGCACTACGTCGACTACAACTTCACCGCCGGGATGGAGGACCAGCTCGACAGCATCTCCCGCGGGGAAGAGGACTGGGTGCCGGTGCTCGATCGCTTCTGGGGCGGCCTCAAGAAGCAGATCGACGACGTGGAGGAGAACGTCACGCGCTCCGACGTCGCGATGGCGCGCGAACTCGGCATCGACCCGGTGTCCGGCCGGCCGGTGAGCGTGCGCTACGGAAGGTACGGCGCCTTCGCGCAGATCGGCACGCGCGACGACGAGGAGAAGCCGAAGTTCGCGAGCCTCAGGCCCGGGCAGCGCATGGACGAGCTGACGCTCGCCGACGCGCTCGAGCTCTTCAAGTTGCCGCGGACGCTCGGCGAGTGGGAAGGCTACCCGATGAAGGTCGCCGTGGGCCGCTTCGGGCCCTACGTGCAGTTCGGGGCGAAGCGGTACGTGTC
>Ga0209594_1000883_pt1 | contig 16157 bp, 16 predicted proteins | sample AshMeaCrysSpring_FD_184126 | JGI IMG/M metagenome (GOLD analysis project Ga0209594, IMG submission 184126) | Groundwater microbial communities from Big Spring, Nevada to study Microbial Dark Matter (Phase II) - Ash Meadows Crystal Spring... | ecosystem: Environmental > Aquatic > Deep subsurface...
CTGATCTTGCTCCCCGCCGGCACCGCGCCCTCGACGATGGCCTTGCGCAGGCGGGCGGTGACCCGGTCGGCGATGGTCACCGTCCCGTTGCCGCTGCCCCCGCCTGCCCCGCCCATCGAGGGGAAATTGTCGACAGTTTCTTGCTGCACCGCGGCATGATAGCCCATGAGACGTCATCGTCAAGGCTGTCATGGGGAAGGTTGTCGACAATTTCGAACCGGTCCGCCCATGGGTCGAATGGGGCGCCCATGGCCGCCGAACAGCAACGCACGTGCATCGGCGCACCCCATTGGGTCGCCTGATGGTCCCGGCGCAGCCTTCCGGTGGGCAGGCGCCGGCGTGCTGCGAACAGCGTGCAGGGATGCACGCGGTAGCCCGTGGATCCCGGATGGATCCCAGGACGGCGAGCAGCACCCGGCGCAAGGACCGCCTGCACGGGGCCCTTAGCAGCAAGGACCGCGTGTACGGGCGGGGCTAACGGCAATCAATGCTGCGCGTAACCGATCGCCTGCAGCGCCTTCTCGATCTCGCCGAGGATCGAGGGGTCGTCGATCGTCGCGGGCATCTTGTACTCCTGGCCGTCGGCGATCTTCTTCATCGTGCCGCGCAGGATCTTGCCCGAGCGCGTCTTCGGCAGGCGATCGACCACCGCGACGAGCTTGAACGCGGCCACGGGTCCGATGCGGTCGCGCACGCGGCTCACCAGCTCCTTCGCGATCTGCTGGCGGTCACGGTCGACCCCGGCCTTGAGCACCACGAGCCCGAGCGGCAGCTCGCCCTTCAACTGATCGGCGACGCCGATCACCGCGCACTCCGCGACGTCCGGGTGCGAGGCGAGGACCTCCTCCATCCCTCCCGTCGAGAGCCGGTGGCCGGCGACGTTGATGATGTCGTCGATGCGACTCATGATGAACAAATAGCCGTCGGCGTCCTTGTAACCCGCGTCGCCCGTCAGGTAGTAACCCGGCTCGGCCGCGAGATAGGACGACTGGAAGCGCTCGTCGTTGTTCCACAGCGTCGGCAGGCAGCCGGGCGGCATCGGCAGCTTGATCATGATGCGGCCGATGTCGCCGGGCGCGACTTCGTGCCCGCCCTCGTCGAGCACGCGCACGTCGTAGCCCGGCACCGCCTTCGTGGGCGAGCCCGCCTTCACCGGCAGCGCCTCGATGCCCAGGCAGTTCGCCGCGATCGCCCAGCCGGTCTCGGTCTGCCACCAGTGGTCGATCACCGGCACCTTGAGCGTCGTCTGCGCCCAGACCAGCGTGTCCGGGTCGCAGCGCTCGCCCGCGAGGAAGAGCGCGCGGAAATTCCCGAGGTCGTAGCGCGCGAGGTGCTCGGCGCGCGGGTCCTCGCGCTTGATCGCGCGGAACGCGGTGGGCGCGGTGAACATCACGGACACCTTGTGCTCTGCGATCACGCGCCAGAACGCGCCGGGATCGGGCGTGCCGACGGGCTTGCCCTCGTAGACCAGGGTGGTGCAGCCGTGCAGCAGCGGCGCGTAGACGATGTACGAGTGGCCCACGACCCAGCCCACGTCCGACGCGGCCCAGAACACCTCGCCCGGCTGCACGCCGTACACCTTCGCCATGCTCCAGCGCAGGGCGACCGCGTGGCCGCCGTTGTCGCGCACCACGCCCTTGGGCTGGCCGGTCGTGCCGGAGGTGTAGAGGATGTAGAGCGGATCGGTCGCGGCGACCGGCACGCAGTCGGCGGGTGTGGCCGAGGCCATGGCCTCGTCCCAGGCCACGTCGCGGCCGGCCACCAGCGTGCCCGGCTCCTGCGGGCGCTGGAGGATCACGCAGCGCTCCGGCTTGTGCGCCGCGAGCGCGATCGCCTGGTCGAGCAGCGGCTTGTAGTGCACGACCCGGTTCGTCTCGATGCCGCAGGAGCCCGCCACCATCACTTTCGGCTTGGCGTCGTTGATGCGGGTCGCGAGCTCGTGCGCGGAGAAGCCGCCGAACACCACCGAGTGGATCGCGCCGATGCGCGCGCAGGCGAGCATCGCCACCACGGCTTCGGGCACCATGGGCATGTAGACGATGACGCGGTCGCCCTTCGCGACGCCGAGTCCGCGCAGCACGCCGGCGAAGCGCGCGACCAGGTCCTGGAGCTCCGCGTAGGTGATCGTGCGCTGGGTCTGCGTGACCGGGCTGTCGTAGATCACCGCCGCCTGCGTGCCGCGACCGGCAGCAACGTGCCGGTCGACCGCGTTCCAGCAGGTGTTGAGCTGCGCCCCCGCGAACCAGCGGTAGAAGGGCGCTCGGCTGTCGTCGAGGACGCGCGTCCAGGGACTGGTCCAGTCGATCCCCTTGGCGGCCTCGGCCCAGAAACCTTCGGGATCGCGCATCGAATGGGCATAGACGTCGTCGTAACGCATGGACTCTCCTCCCCGCTCTGGTGACAGCGGCGGTTCTCTTGTTATGGGGACTTGTGCGGTGCAGCAGGGCGACGGTAAGGCCGCCGCCCTGCCGAAGTAAAGCCTGCCGCCGCGATCGCCGCCTGCGACGACCTCAGCGGGTCGCCACCTCGAGCGCGGTGAGCAGCGCGAGCGCCTCCTCGCGGCTGGCCCCGCAGTGATCCGGGCGCGCGGGAAAGGAGGCGCACACCCGCGGCCGCGCCGGATCGTCGTAGAGGGCGCAGCGCCGGTCGGCGGTCAGGTGCGGGCAGCGCAGCCCGGCGGGCTTGCCGTGCGGCAGGCCGGGAATCGGCGACGAGATGCTGGGGGCGACACAGCAGGCGCCACAGCCGGAACGGCACTCCATCGCTCGGCCCTCTTAGCTGATCCGCGGCGGTGTCTGGCCGTTTGGCCGATCGGCTATAGTGCGCCGCACAAACCCCGCCGCCGGGTGCCCCGCTGCCGGGCGGGCGCGGGTGATCCTCCACCCCTGCAGGGAGCCGCACATGAACCTGGACCGCGTGACGCCGGGCGCCAAGGCCCCGGACGAGATCAACGTCATCATCGAGATTCCGGCCCACTCGGACCCCGTGAAGTATGAGGTCGACCACGACACTGGCGCGATGTTCGTCGACCGGATCCTGCTCACTGCCATGCATTATCCGGCCAACTACGGCTACATCCCCAACACCCTGTCGAACGACGGCGACCCCTGCGACGTGATGGTGACGACCGCGTTCCCCCTGATCCCCGGCTCGGTGATCCGCTGCCGGCCGGTCGCCGTGCTGCAGATGACCGACGAGTCGGGCGACGACGCCAAGGTCGTGGCCGTGCCGGTGGACAAGATCACCAAGCGCTGGAGCCACGTGAAGGGCCCCGAGGACATGCCGCAGGAGCTGATGGACCGCATCGCCCACTTCTTCGAGCACTACAAGGACCTCGACGAGGGCAAGTGGGTCCGGGTCGGCGGCTGGGCCGGCGCCGATGCCGCGAAGCAGGAGATCGTCAACGCGATCCAGATGTACCGGAACGCGCCGGAGAAGCCGCACTTCTGAGGCGGGGCGATGAAGATCTGCATCCTCTCCGACAGCCACGACCACATCCCGCTGCTCGACGCCGCGGTGGGCGAGGCGCGCGCGGCGGGGGCGCAGGCCGTCCTGCACTGCGGCGACGTGGTGGCGCCGAGCACGCTGCAGTGCCTGAACCGCCACGGCCTGCCGGTGCACGTGATCCACGGCAACAACACCGGTGACCTCTACACGCTCGGCCGGCTCGCGGGCCGCGCCGACAACGTCATCGAGTACCACGGCATGGACGCCGTGGTCGAGCTCGGCGGCCGCCGCATCTTCCTCGTGCACTACCCGCACTATGCCCGCGCGATGGCGACCACCGGCGACTACGACCTCGTCTGCTGCGGCCACAGCCACAAGGTGAAGATCGACCACGTGCCGAATATCAAGGGCGGGACGACGCCTCTGGTGAACCCGGGCACCGTCGGCGGCGTGGGGCACGCCCCCGCGACCTGGCTGCTCGGCGACCTCGACACGCTCGAGTTCGAGGCGCGCGAGGTGCCCAAGTCGTTCGAGATCGGCGCCGTCCCTGCCGCCGCGGACTGATGGCCGACCTCACGCACTTCAACGCCCGCGGCGAGGCCCACATGGTGGACGTGGGCGAGAAGGCGCACACGCACCGCGTCGCGGTCGCGGGCGGCGCCATCCGCATGCAGCCCGAGACGCTCGAGCGCATCGTCGCCGGCGGACACGCCAAGGGCGACGTGCTCGGCATCGCGCGCGTCGCCGGCATCATGGCGGCCAAGCGCACGGCGGAGCTGGTGCCGCTCTGTCACCCCATCGCGCTGACACGGGTCGACCTGCGGCTCGAGCCGGACCCGGAGCACTCCCGCGTCTCCTGCGTCGCGACCGTCGAGACCGTCGGCCCGACCGGCGTCGAGATGGAGGCGCTCTGCGCCGTGCAGGTCGCGCTGCTCACCGTCTACGACATGTGCAAGGCCGTCGACCGCGGCATGGTGATCGAGCACGTGCGCCTGCTGGAGAAGCGCGGCGGGCGGTCGGGGCATTGGCAGGCGGGCGACTGACAAAGGCTGCCCGGCCCCTCACGCCCCCGCGAGGTCAGGCGGCTGACACTTGGCGCTAGGGCGAAACCGCCCCGAGGGGGCGCGGCACGTCGGCGGCGTGGCTGGCGTCGCGACGCGGTTGCTCAACCGCGCCGGCCGATCAGCTCGATCGGATAGCCGTCCGGGTCGGCGACGAAGGCGATGATCGTGGTGCCCGCGTTCATGGGACCCGCCTCGCGCAGGATTTTTCCGCCGCGCTGCCTTATCTCTTCAGCCGCCCGATAGACGTCATCGACCTCGAGCGCGATGTGGCCAAAGCCGTCGCCGAGGTCGTACTGGCTCACGCCCCAGTTGTGGGTCAGCTCGATCACGCTGTTCGACGCCTCGTCACCGTAGCCGACGAATGCGAGGGTGAAGCTGCCCTCCGGATAATCCCTGCGGCGGAGCAGCTTCATGCCAAGGACATCGGTGTAGAACGCGATGGAGCGATCCAGGTCACCGACGCGGATCATCGTGTGCAGCAGGCGCACGGCAAGCTCTCCTGGCAATGTGGGCTATCGATTATAGGCGCGGTGATCGCGGGCGCTGCTGCAGCGGGCCGGGTCGTGGCAAGCAATCGGCTATTGCCGACCGCCGTGGCGTTCGCGGGCCTGACCTGAAAGGCCGTGGCCGCGAAGGCCGGTGGGTGTTCAGCCCCCTCGACTCACTTGGCGTTCTTCACCAGCTTGTGCAGCTCGCGCTGCATCGCCTGCTGTTCCTTGATCGACTGCCCGAGACGCTTGTCCGCTTCCTTGACGATCCGCAGCAGCAGGTCCGAGTCGGGATCCGTCCAGTCGCCCCCTGAGGCCCGCGCCATGTACGCGACTGCACGCGCGAACTCGCCCAGGGTGAGCTCGCTGCTGCCTCCCCGGGGGGGCATGGCGCGCACCCCAACCCATGCGTGGCCGGTCAACACGTGCTGCCCCTCGGCAATCAGTGGCGCCCAGACCGTGTGATCGCCGAACCTGGGGGCATGAGCCACTCCGGCCTCGTGGCAGGCGATGCAGACCGTTTTGTAGACCTGCTCGCCGGACTTGCTGCCCTGCAGCTTGGAGGGCTGCGGCTGGGCGTGCGCGGCGGGCTGCGCGAGCAGGAGGGCGGCAAGGCCCATCATGAGACCGAGCGCAGACCTGTTGGCGGTTCCGATCATTGACTTCATCACGGGACTCCTTGGGGCGGTGAATGATCCGACGGGCTTCGCCCTCAATCCTTTCCCGGCCGCTTGAGCTGCGCGCACGGGAGATGGAACGGTCGCGGCGGGTCGACGTCGATGCGCAGCGCGGTGAGGCTGCCGCCCCACAGGCAGCCGGTGTCGAGCGACCAGGCGTTGGCGGTGCTCTGGTAGCCGAGCGTCGACCAGTGGCCGAAGAGGATGCGGGTGTTGGCCGTCTTTCGCTCCGGCACCTCGAACCACGGCACGAAGCCCTTGGGCTGGCTGCCGGGCGGTCCCTTGGGCTTGAGATTCAGCGTGCCGTCCTTCGCGCAGAAGCGCAGGCGCGTGAAGCAGTTGGTGATGAAGCGCCACCGGTCGAGGCCGTCGAGCTTCGGCGACCATTTGTCCGGCTGATTGCCGTACATGCCGTGCGCGAACGCGCGGAAATCCTCGCTTTGGAGCACCGCCTCCATCTCGCGCGCGCAGGCCGCGGCGGCCGCGAGGTCCCACTGCGGCGGCAGCCCGGCGTGGATCATGGTCCAGCCGAGCGCGGCGTCGTGGTGCAGGAACGGACGGCGGCGCAGCCAGGCGATCAGCTCGTCGCGGTCGGGCGCCTGCAGCACGTCGTCGAGCTGGCCCTCGCCCGCCTTGCGCAGGTTGCCCTGCGACATCGCGAGCAGGTGCATGTCGTGATTGCCGAGCACCACGGTCGCCGCGTCGCCGAGCGCGCGCACGTGACGCAGCACGGGCGCGGAGTGCGGGCCGCGGTTGACGAGGTCGCCGACGAACCACACGCGGTCGGCCGAGGGATCGAAGGCCAGGGCGTCGAGCAGGCGCCGCAGCTCGTCGTAGCAGCCCTGCACGTCGCCGATCGCGTAGACCGCCATGGCGCCGTCCTCAGGCGGGATCGGCGTGCCGGTGCGGCAGCCAGCCGCGCGCGGCGAGCTGCCGGTCGTGCACGCCGGAGAGCAGGAGCAGCGACGCGGTCGCGCCGAGCAGCGCGAGCCACATGTCCCACTGCGTGTCCCAGGAATCGCCCTGGGTGCCGAGGAACGCCGTCGCGCCGTCGCCCAGCAGGACTGAGGACCACCACTCGACCAGCTCGTAGAACGCGGAGAACGCGAGGCACACGCAGAGCACGAGAAAGAAGAGCCACTCGCCCGGGCGCAGCGGTGAGCGGCGCAGCAGGATCTCGCGCGCGAGGATCGCCGGCACGAAGCCCTGCGCGAGGTGCCCGACGCGGTCGTAGTGGTTCCGCGTCCAGCCGAAGCCGTCGCGCAGCCAGTTGAACAGCGGCACCTCGGAGTAGGACCAGTAGCCGCCGACGATGAGGATCACGGCGTGCGCCGCGATCAGGCCGCTGAGCAGCGGCGTCAGCGGGAAGCGGCGCCAGGTCGCGACGAGCAGCACGGCGCCGATCATCACCGGCGCCGTCTCGAGCAGCCACGTGAGCCGGTCGGTCTGCGGGGCAATCCCGGAGAGCGCGAGCAGCGCGAGCACGCCCGCCAGCAGATAAGGCGGCGCGCGGTCGGCGGCGGTCATCAGTGCAGGGTGCGCGGCGTGGACAGCGAGAAGGCGGCGATCGGCGCGAGGAACCGCGCGCCGTCCTCGCCCACCATCTCGTATTCGCCCTGCATGCTGCCGACCGGGGTCGCGAGCACCGTGCCGCTGGTGTAGCGGAAGGACTCGCCGGGCCGCAGGTAGGGCTGCTCGCCGACCACGCCCTCGCCGCGCACCTCCTGCACGTGACCGTTCGCGTCGGTAATGACCCAGTGCCGGTTCAGGAGGCGCGCCGGCTGAGCGCCGTCGTTGCGGATGGTGATCGTATAGCTGAACACGAAGCGTTCGGCGTCCGGCTCGGACTGGTCCGGCAAATAGGCCGTCTGGACGTTGATGGCGATGGGGCCGTGCAGGCTGGTCTCGCGCATGGCAGACCTCTGATGAATGACTAGCGGCAAGCTAAAGGCCGTAGGCGCCAAAAGCAAGGCGGCAAGGGGATCGTGCTTCCCACGGCCGCGGACAAAGACGGAAGGGCCCCGCAGGGCCCTTTCCGGTGCTGCGCGTGCAGGGCCCTGCGCTACTTCGCCGCGATTTCCTCGAGCTTCTTCGCGGGAATCACCTGCCCGTTCAGCGCGGCCTCCTTGGCCGAGCGGCCGAAGGCCACCGACATCAGCGTCGAGTAGTACACCACCGGCATCTTGAACTTGGTGCCGTAGGTGGCGTTGATCTGGTCCTGATAGACCTCGACGTTCATCTGGCACACGGGGCAGGGCGTCACGATCATGTCGGCGCCGTGGTCGTAGGCCGCCTCGATGATGCCCTTGATCATCTCCTGCGACTTCGCCGGCTCGGAGAACGCCAGCGCGCCGCCGCAGCACTGCACCTTCTTCTCGTAGGTCGGGATCGAGTCGGCGCCGAGGGTGTCCACCAGCTTGTCGAGGTAGACCGGGTTCTCGAAGGACTCGCCGGCGATGCCGAAGGGCCGGTTGGTCTGGCAGCCAACGTAACCGGCGATCTTGATGCCCTCGAGCGGCTTCTTCACTTTGGCCTTGATCGCGTCGTAGCCCACGTCCTCGACGAGCACCTCGGCCATGTGCTTGATCGGAGTGTCGTTCTTGAGATTGAGACCGGCCTCGGCGAGCGCCGTGTTGGCCTCGGCGAGCAGGCCCTGGTCGTGCTGGAAGCGCTCCTGCGCCTCGCGGGTCGCGAGCCAGCAGGCGGCGCAGGTCGCGACGATCTCCTGGCCTGGGTTGTGCTGCTCGGACAGGGCGATGTTGCGGCCGGACAGCACCAGCCGCGGCAGCTCGCCGCCGCCGGCGTAGCCGATCGATGCCGAGCAGCAGTTCCAGTCGGGGATCTCGTTGAGCTGGATGTCCAGCTCCTCGCACATGGTCTGCACCGAGACCAGGTAGTTCGACGAGGAGGCGCCCTTCTGGGAGGAGCACCCGGGGTAGAACGAGTATTCACGCTTTGCCATGGGGTGCCTCCGTTACTTGCCGTGCTTCGCGATGCGCGCGTCTTCGAGCTCTTGCGCCTTCTTGATTGCCTTGTGGAAGCCGCCGAGGTCCTTCACGCCGTGCCCGCCCAGCATCTCCATCGGGCTCATGCGGCCGGTCTTCAGCATGCCGAGGCCGATGTCCTTCATCTTGAGCGCCGTCTTCACCCCCTCGCCGAAGCCGTTCATGAAGTACAGCGACAGGCCGAGCTTGAGCTCGTTGACGCGCCCCTTCTTCATGAGGTTGTCCCACATGAGCTGGGCGAACTTCGCCGTCGGCTGGTTCTGCGGCGCGATGCCGAGCCGCTTCGCGTAGTGCGCCAGGCCATGCATGATGTGGGTGATCGGCAGGCCGCGCGGGCAGCGCACGATGCAGTTGTAGCAGGAGGTGCACATCCACATGGCGTCGGAGGTGAGGACCTCCTCGCGCTTGCCGGCGCGGATCATCATGAAGATTTCCTGCGGCGGGTGATCCCAGAACTTGCCGAGCGGGCAGGAGCCGGAGCACACCCCGCACTGCATGCACATCTTGACCCACTCGCCTTCCTCGACGTTGGCCTCGACCTCCTTGAGGAAGCTGGTGCGGTACTTCTCGATCATCGCGCTGTTCAGATCGCTCATCTCTCTCGTCTCCGGGTAGGAGCGGGCCTGCGGCCCGCGGTCCCGTGGTCCACGCGGCTACGCGCCGCTCCTACGTCAGAACTTGAACGGGCTCATGCCGATCTTGTCGATCGTCGCCTTCATGTCGTTGATGAGACGCGGCGCCCGCTCGATGTCGGTGATCGCCACCTCGTGCACCACGACGCGCTCCTCCTCGAGGTTGAGCTGCTTGAGGGTGTCGCCCACCTTCGACAGGCGCTCCGCCGCCATGGCCGAGCCCCGGACGAAGTGGCACTGGTAATCCTCGCCCCGCTGGCAGCCCATCATCACCACGCCGTCATAACCGGAATTGAGCGAGTCGGTGATCCACGACAGGCTCACCGAGCCCAGGCAACGCACCGGAATGACGCGGGCGAAGGGCGTGATCTCCTGGCCGCTCAGGGCCGCCTGGTCGAGCGCCGGGTAGGCGTCGTTCTCGCAGGCGAGCACGAGGATGCGCGGCTTCTCGGAGAACTCGTCCGGCACGTCGACCGCCTTGAGCTGCTGGCCGACCGTGTCGACCGAGTAGTTCTCGAAGGAGATCACGCGCACCGGGCAGGCGCCCATGCAGGTGCCGCAGCGACGGCAGCGCGCCTCGTTGAACACCGGGTAGCGCTGCTCGTCCTCGTTGATCGCGCCGAAGGGGCACTCCACGGTGCAGCGCTTGCACTGGGTGCACCCTTCCTTGCGGAAGCGCGGGAACGACAGGTCGCCCACGCGCGGGTGCACCCCGCGGCCGCCCGCGGCGCTCTCGAGCGCCTGGATGGCCTTGAGGGCGGCGCCGGCGGCGTCGTCCTGGGCCTGGCGGATGTCCATCGGCCGGCGCACGGGACCCGCGGCGTAGATGCCGGTGCGTCGGGTCTCGTAGGGGAAACAGATGAAGTGCGAGTCGACGAATCCGTGCTTGAGCTGCGGCAGGTCGGTGCCCTGGCGGTAGTCGAGGTTGAGGATCGACTCGACGGAAACCTCGGCGACCGGCTTGACGCCGGCGTTCTCGGTCTCCGCGTACGGATCCGGGCCCGAGTTGGCGACCATGCCGGTGGCGAGCACGACGAGGTCGCACTCCATCTCGGTGTCGTCGTTGAGGATCAGGTCCTTGAACTTGACCTTGAGCGTGGCGCCGGGCACGACCTCGGACACCTGGCCCTTGGAGAATGTCACCTGCTTCTGCTGGCCGGCGCGATAGAAGTCCTCGCCGCCGGCACCGGGGGTGCGCAGGTCCGAGAACAGCACCGTGGCGTCGCAGCCCGGGTTCTGGGCCTTGAAGTACATCGCCTGCTTGATCGAGGTGGTGCAGCAGAAGCCGGAGCAGTACGGCAGGTGGCCTTCCTTGTCCGAGCGCTGGCCCGCGCACTGCACGAAGGCGACGCTCCTCACTTCCTTGCCGTCCGAGGGGCGCTTGATGGGGCCGCCGTTCGCGGCCTTGACCAGCGCCTCGAGCTCGAGGTTGGTGACGACGTCCTTGCTCTTGCCGTAGGCAAACTCGGGGAGCTTGTTCGCGTCGTAGGGCCTGAAGCCCGTCGCCTGCACGATCGCGCCGTACTGCTCGGTCGCGGTCGCGCCCGACTCGGTGCTGATGTCGACCGCGAAGCGGCCGGGGGCGCCGGAGGTGCGGGTCACGCGCGCGTTCAAATGGACGCGGACGCGCGGGTTGGCCTCGATCGCTGCCGCCAGCGCCGCGACGCCGGTCTCTTCGGGCGCGGCATAGGGCGAACGGGTCGGCACGCGGCTGACCAGCTGGCCGGCGTGGCCGCCCAGGCTTGCGGCCTTCTCGACGATGTCCACGTCGTAGCCCGCGGCCGCGGCCTCGACCGCGGCGGTCATGCCGGTGATGCCGCCGCCGACGACCAGGATCCGGCGGATCAGCCCCTGCTCCGCGGACGGATTGGGCTTCGTCATGAAGCGGACCTCGGCGCAGGCCATGCGCACGTAGTCGGCCGCCATTTCCTGGGTGGTCTCCTCGTGCTCCGGCGCGTCGGGGCGCAGCCAGATCACGCCCTCGCGCAGGTTGGCGCGGGACATCGCGACGTCGGTGAAGTTGAAGGCCTCGACCTTGGCGCGGCGCGAGCAGGCCGCGAGCATCACGTGGGTCACGCCCTCGTTGGCGATGTCGTTGCGGATCAGCTCGACCCCTTCCTTGCTGCACAGCATCGGGTGCTGGCGGCACAGGTTCATCTTGCCCTCGCGGGTCGCGACCTGCTCGAGCGACTTGGTGTCGAGCCGCTCGCCGATGCCGCAGCCGGCGCAGATGTAGCCAGCGAATTTCTTGTCAGACACGGGTTCAGCCCTCCGTTCCGGCGACGCGGTTCACGACCTGGATGGCGCGCAGGGTGGCGGCGGTCGCGGACTGCACCGCCCGGTTCACGTCCAGCGCGTCGGCCGAGCAGCCGGCCGCGAAGATTCCGCCGTTCTCCGCGGCGGGCTCGATGAAGCCCTCCTCGTTGAGCACGAGGCTCACGGGGAAGCTGGCCTTGTCGACCGACGGCTCCATGCCGACGGCCAGCACGACCAGGTCGTGCTCGTCGGCGTAGCGCAGGTAGCCCTCGGTGTTCACGCCGTGGATGACCGGGCTGCCGGTTGCCTTGTTGGCGACGATCGAGGCCGGCTTCGACTTGATGAAATTGACGTTCGGCTTCGCCTTGATCTTGGCGTAGAAGTCCTCGAAGCGGTCGATCGCGCGGATGTCGATGTAATAGACGCTGACCTCGGCGTCCGGGTAGGCGTCGGTGACGTAGGTGGTCTGCTTCAGGCTGGCCATGCAGCAGATGCGCGAGCAGTGCAGCAGGTGGTTGCGGTCGCGCGAGCCGGCGCACTGGATGAACGCGACCTTCTTGGCCTCCCTGCCGTCCGAGGGGCGGACGATCCGGCCGCCGGTCGGGCCCTTCGGGTCCGCCATGCGCTCGAACTCGACGCTGCTCACCACGTTCGGCACGCGGCCGTGGCCGTAGGGCTGGATCTTCGCGGCGTCGTAGGGCTTCCAGCCGGTCGCCCAGATCACCGCGCCCGCCGGGAAGCGGATCTCGCGCTCGGCCTCCTCGAGGTCGACCGCGTCGTACTTGCAGGCGGCCTTGGCCTTGGCGCCGTCGTCGGTGCCGACGATGCGCGGGTCGATCACGTAGCGCATCGGGTGCGCCATCACGTGCGGCAGGTAGGCGCCCTTGCGCTGGGTGAGCCCGTAGTTGTACTCGTCCGCGAACTCGGCGCCGACCGCCTTGGCGCACTCGCCGCAGGCCGTGCACCGGTCGTTGACGTGGCGCGGGGACAGCTTGACGGTGGCCGTGTAGTTGCCCGCCTCGCCGTCGATCCTCGTCACCTCGGCCATCGTCACGATGGTGAGGTTCGGATTCATCTTGGCGCGCCGCTGGTTGATCTCCAGCCCGCAGGTCGGGTGGCACAGCTTGGGGAAGTACTTGTAGAGCTGCGCCACGCGGCCGCCCACGTAGGGCCGCTTCTCGACGAGCACGACCTGCTTCCCGGTCTCGGCGGCCTCGATGGCGGCCGTGAGACCGCTGATGCCTCCGCCGACCACCAGGATGGTCTGGTTGGTGGCTACGACGTCCGTCATGGATAGTCCTCCGTCGCGGATACTCGAACGGGAGGCTCGGCGACTCGCGCCGCCGCGCCTCAAGGGAACCGGCTTTACCCGACCGGCGCTCTGGGACATAAGCCCTTGTTGCCGGCGGAATTTCGGGGTCGCTTACCTTACCCCCACGCCGCCCCGCGCCGCCATATACCGAACGGGAAAATTCAATCGAAATTTCAAATCTACTTATAGAGTCGCTGAATACGGAATCGCCCCGCCGCACGTGCGGTTGCTGCGCGGGCGCGCGCCCGCTACGGTCGGAGCGCCGTTCTGGACAGGAGTCGATCGTGAGCAGCGAAGCGCACAGCAGGCGTCCCGAGGAGTACTACATCGAGCGCGAGCCCTACTACGAGCCGGTCGGCGACGAGATCGCGGTGTTCGAGGCCGCGTACCGCAACCGGCTGCCGGTCCTGCTCAAGGGGCCGACCGGCTGCGGCAAGACGCGATTCATGGAGCACATGGCGTGGCGCCTGAAGCGCCCGCTCATCACCGTCTCCTGCCACGACGACCTCACCGCATCCGACCTGGTCGGCCGCTTCCTCGTGCGCGGCGGCGAGACCGTCTGGGTGGATGGACCGCTGACCCGCGCGGTGCGCGCCGGCGGGATCTGCTACCTCGACGAGATCGTCGAGGCGCGCAAGGACACCACCGTGGTGATCCACCCGCTCGCCGACGACCGGCGCGTGCTGCCGATCGAGAAGCTGGGCGAGCTGCTCGAGGCCGCCGACGGGTTCTGCCTGGCGATCTCCTACAACCCGGGGTACCAGAGCGTGCTCAAGGACCTCAAGCAGTCCACCCGGCAGCGCTTCGTCGCGATGGGCTTCGACTACCCCGCGCCCGAGCTCGAGCGGCGCATCGTGACGAAGGAGGCGGGCCTCGACGACGCGATGGCCGGCCGCCTGGTCAAGCTCGCTCACATGACCCGCAACCTCAAGGGCAGCGGCCTCGAGGAAGGCGCGTCGACGCGGCTGCTGGTGCACGCCGGCAAGCTGATCGCGAGCGGCGTCGAGCCCGTGGCGGCCTGCCGCAGCGCGGTCGCGCAGGCCGTGACCGACGACGCCGAGATGCTCGCGGCGATCCAGGAGCTCTCGTCCTCGCTCTTCTGAGCGGTCGCCCCGCATGGCCCTGCCGCCGCTCACCGCCCCCGAGCTCGAGGCGCAGCTCAACGAGCTGCTCGAGGTCGAGTTCACCTTCCACCACACCGACCAGCTCGCCGCCGAGCTGGCCGGGCTGCCGCGCGAGGACCAGCAGTTCGCCCTGGACTGGGTGCGCCGCATCGCCACCACCCACGTCACCCTCGCGCACGAGTTCGCCCGCCGCGCGCCCGGGCTGATGACGCGCATGGACCCGCGGGTGATCGAGGCCTGGGCCGTGCGGCTGTGCGACACCTACGACCGGCTGGGGCTCTACCCCGCCCTGCGCTTCGTCGAGAACGTCGAGGGCTTCATGCAGTCGCGGCACGCGAACGCGGCCGACGTGCTGTTCGAGGACGTGGCGGGGGTGCTCGGCAACTTCCTGCGGGGCCTCGCGGGCCGCAAGCTCAAGCTCGAGCAGGGCGAGCATGCCTACACCGACACCGAGCGCGTTTTCCTTCCGGCGATCACCGCCGCCATGGAGAGCGCCGCCGACAATTTCCGGCTCGCCAAGGCGACCTGCGCCATGCTCTGGGCGCAGGTGCGCTTTGGCACCCTGCGCCTCGACCTGGCCGCGGCCTGCGCGCACCGCGCCGACCCCGCGCATGCCCTGCGCCAGCTGCACGGCCTCGAGACGGTCCGCCTCACGGCCCGCCTCGCGCGCGAACTGCCCGGACTGCACCGCGACATGGCGCACTTGCGGGCCCTGCGCGGCGAGACGCTGCCGGCCGGCTGGGCCGAGTTGACCGATCGGCTGACGCGGGACGACGCGCAGCCCGAGGACAGCCTCGCCCTGCTCGACGCGGCCTGCGCCCTGCCCGACTTCGCGCCATGGTGCTTCCAGGGCCGACTCGACCCCGAGGCGGTGGCTGCGACCCGCGCCGCGCGCCTAGAGAAGGAGAAGGCGCGACTGCGGGTGAAGCTCGCGGAGCTGCTCGAGGAGCTGCGCCGGCGCGGCGACGCCGCCGGGCCCGAACGCGCCGAGCGCGCCCTCGAGACCCGCACCCAGGAGGAGGAGGGCCGCCTCGATGTCGAGGTCACGCTCGACGGCCAGCCCATCGCCCCGCCGGAGGACGTGCGCCAGCTGCTCGTCTCGGTCCACCTCGACTTCGGCGAGATCCCGCCCGAGTACCTCGTGCCGGCGGGCGACGGCGAGTACGCCCCGAATCTCTATGAGGACCAGGCGCAGGATCCCGACGCCGTCTGGCAGGGCACCTACCACGAGGAGGGCGCGACCTTCTATCCGGAGTGGGACCACGGGCGCCAGCACTACCGCAAGAACTGGTGCGTGATGCGCGAGAAGGAGGTGCCGCCCGTGCACGACGACTTTTGCCGGGACGCGCTCGCCCGCCATCACGCGCTGGTCCGCCACCTGCGGCGCAGCTTCGAGGCGATGCGCGAGGAGTCGCGCCTGCTCAAGCGTCAGATCCACGGCGACGAGGTGGACATCGACGCGCTCGTCGAGGCGCTCGCGGACGCGCACGACGGCCGCGAGATGAGCGACCGCCTGTTCGTCCGGCTGCAGCGCGCCGAGCGCAGCATCGCCGTCGCCTTCATGGTCGACATGAGCGGCAGCACCCGCGGTTGGATCAACGAGGCGGAGCGCGAGGCCCTGGTGCTGCTGTGCGAGGCGCTCGAGCGCCTCGGCGACCGCTACGCGATCTACGGCTTCTCCGGCATCACGCGCAAGCGCTGCGAGCTGTTCCGGATCAAGACCTTCGCGGAGCCCTACTCGGAGGACGTGCGCGCCCGGATCTCGGGCATCCGGCCGCAGGAGTACACCCGGATGGGCTTCGCCATCCGCCACCTCACGCGCCTGCTGGGCGAGGTCGAGGCGCGCACCAAGGTGCTCATCACCCTCTCCGACGGGCGGCCGGACGACTACTTCGACCCCTACCGCGGCCCCTACGGCATCGAGGACACGCGCATGGCGCTGCTCGAGGCCCGGCGGGCGGGAGTGCACCCCTTCTGCATCACGATCGACCGCGACGCCCGGGACTACCTGCCGCACATGTACGGCCCGGCGAGCTACGTGGTGATCGACGACGTGGCGAAGCTGCCGCGGGAGGTGTCCGACATCTATCGCCGGCTCACCACGCGCTGAGCGCGGGAAGGGCCCGATTGATTTTGCCCCGGGGCGAGTGCA
>Ga0209594_1000884_pt1 | contig 16150 bp, 10 predicted proteins | sample AshMeaCrysSpring_FD_184126 | JGI IMG/M metagenome (GOLD analysis project Ga0209594, IMG submission 184126) | Groundwater microbial communities from Big Spring, Nevada to study Microbial Dark Matter (Phase II) - Ash Meadows Crystal Spring... | ecosystem: Environmental > Aquatic > Deep subsurface...
TATCAAGCTGCTGGCAGTTCTAATAGTTTGTCAAATTTGGACTTAAATGCAATTTTAGCTGATTTTGACAACCCTTACTTGGATCAAGTTGATTTGATGTTATAAGTCGTTGATTGTTGTGTGAGCAGTGAGCGCAGTGGAAGTGTTCACTGCTCACTGTGTGCTGTGTACTGTGAAAGATAATGACTTTTAATCTGTGCAAATTAGTGAAATGTGAAAATGTTTGAGACTAATTTTTGGTATATTTGGTAAATTAGGAAGTATTTTAAGGCTACAAAACAAATCTAAAAGTACAAAAATATCAATATGCTCAAAGCCAATTTTTAAGTCTCCAACTTTGGAGCCGAATAATTTGTTAGTATTATACTTAAATGTTTTCCCCAAAAAGCATTATAAACATAGGTTTTTCTGCTCTTAGAAGGTAAAAAAAAATCTAGTGTAATTTTAAAAAAAAATGATAAACAGTTGGTCTTTTTGGCAAAAAAAAGTATGTATTTAATATATTAATATTAATGAATTGAGCTTATCAAAATGTAACCGTTTTAATAAAGTATTTGATTAAATACAGTATAAATAAATACATACACACTCAAAAAGGCAAATGTAAAAAAATGTAAAAATCAGCTAAATTTAATACACATTTAAAAAACAAGATGCTAAGATTAGGTAGAAAGTTTGGAACTGAGTTAGGTCATAAACCAATAACGGTTAGCTTGAGCAGAGAACCAAATTTAGCAAAATCTCATTAAAGGAGAAAAAAATAATGGCTGGTTTATTGATTGAAGGAACTCCAGGAAATGACTCACTGGTTGGCGGAAGTGAGAACGACACTATTTTAGGATTCGCAGGAAATGATATCCTTAAAGGATTAGCAGGAGACGATACCCTAGCTGGACAGGAAGGAAGAGACACACTATTTGGCAGTGATGGCAATGATACACTCTTTGGAGGAAGTGAAAACGACAGTTTATTAGGAGGAGCAGGAAATGATTCTCTAGATGGCGTAGATGGAAACGATACTTTAAAAGGAGGATCGGGTCAAGACATATTGAGAGGAAGTAATGGAGACGACTTTCTCGTAGGGGAAGAAGATAACGATACCCTGGATGGAGGAGATGGTAATGATATTTTAAAAGGAGAGACAGGAGACGACTATATTCTCGGAAAAACAGGTAATGACGAGCTCGTAGGAGATGAGGGAAATGACAGTCTCTTCGGAAATGCAGGAGAAGATGAGCTATCAGGACAAGACGGAAATGATGTGCTACGTGGTGGAACTGAAAATGACACCATTTATGGAGGAAATGGTAGTGACTTTATACTAGGAGAAGAAGGAGATGATTTGCTTAATGGTGTAAATGATAATGACACCGTTAAAGGAGGAGCTGGTAACGATACTGTGATCGGAGCTTTTGGCAGTGATTTCCTTCAAGGTGAAGATGGAGATGATAGCATTAAGGGTAGTTTAGATAACGATACCCTCCAAGGAGGAAATGGTAATGATACCTTAGAAGGAGAGATAGGTAACGATCTAATCCAAGGAAACGCAGGACAAGATCGCTTGGTAGGAGCAAACGGAAAACAAGCTGGTAACGCAGGAGCAGGAGAAATTGATACTCTCACAGGTGGTCTTGCTAAAGATAATTTCGTCCTGGGAAATAATAATGCAGTTTTCTACTTAGGTACAGGAATTGATGACTATGCACTAATCACAGACTTTAACAAAACAGATGGCGATCAAATTCAACTTAAAGGCAGTGCTGATGATTATTTAATTGGTAATGCTTCAGATTATGTTGTAGGAGCATCAGGTAAAGCTCTTGTGTTCCAAGAAACTGACGATCTAGTTGCTATTATCCAAGGACAGACTAACAATTTGAACATCAACGATTCCAACTTTAACTATATTTAAAGAGATTTTCCAATCTGTAAGTAAGTTAAGTTGCTGAAACTGAATCCTCCGCTCTTCAAGCGGGGGATTTCGTGTAGTAAAGTTATTAATTATTATGCCTTTTAATTCTCTTTTGATTGTTTACGAAAGTTAATAATTTCACCTTGCCAATGACCTTGATTTCTGATTGCCAATACTTGAATTTTAGCACATGTTCAAATAGTTTAATTAATAAACTTTCTAGTCTTCTTTTTTTTCCTTCTACTCAAATACTTGCTCAATTAAATTCTTTAAGTCAAGGGAGTCAAATGCTCTGTTTTTTTAATTGTTTGACTGTTTCAATTACCCAGAGATTATAGATATATATTTGTGGGGGTGGTTTTTAATTCTTTTACCATGTTAATTACCTCAATTTTTTTTTGTTGATAACATTTTGATAAAATTCTTCTAATGATCGCACACATTCAGTATCATCATATAAATTAGAATGATTTGCTTTGATTTTTTCTACAATATTTTGTCGCCATTGGGGGTTATTTCCTAGTCTTGCTGCAATGTGGATATATTCTGTTTCTGAGGTGGCGATGGTATCAGTTACTCCTAACATTTTGAGGATACCGTAAGAGTGACGACCACGCATAAATTCACCTGGGTAGGTGACAACTGGTAGGTTGCAGGCGATCGCCTCTAGGGTTGTATTTCCTCCTGACCAATTTAAGCTATCTAAATAAATATCTGAAACTAAATTTAGATTTAAATAATCTTCTCTATTTAAAGAAGGTAAAAAGACAGAATACTCATCAAAATTGAGTTTTAATTGAGCAAAAGCTCCCTGAAGACGTTTTCTAAATAAAAGAGCAATATCAACATTTGGACGGTTGATAAATACAAATTGAGCTGTGGGTACTTTTTGAGCAATGTTAGCTAAAATATAGTCATGTTGGGGTAAATATTTAAATAGACTTTGACAACAAAAATAGACTACTGCATCATCAGGTAAATTAAAATTTGCTCTGGTTTTTGTTGGCTGAGGAATGTGGGGTTTAGGGTAGGAAAAAGCAATATTTGGGAGACGAATTAATTCTTCTGAATAGTGATGTTGAGCATTTTCTGGTTCCATTAAATCGCTTGAGAGAAAATAATCTATTGTTGATATTCCTGATGTTTCAGGATGGGCCCAGGTGGTGCATTGAATAGGTGCTAATTTTAGGCTTGCTAAAAGGGTCATTTTGGGTAGCATACCGATATCCAAAAACACTAATATGTCTAATTCATCGGTGATAACTTGCTGACTAATTGTTTCTAAGTTATGGGGAATGTGGCGAAAAATCGTGCTATTTTTTTGGAATAATTCTGTTAGTTTGTCTGGTTGACCGTCAATATAATAACTATAAATATCAAACTTGGTTTTATCGTGATGAAGTAGCCAACCCTGGGTTAATTTTGTTACCACATGGTCACGCATACATCCTGACATATAACCAACTTTTATTTTATTTTTGTTGGGATTTTTTTTAGGTTTTTGATTAGTCAATTGAGGGAAGTTAGCTGCCATAATTCGCTGCACCAGTTCCCCATATTTCTGTTGCAGTTTTTTATGGTTAAAACCTTGATAAGCTAGCCCAAAATTAGTATTATTTGCTATAGCTTTGAGGGCGTTTTCTCTAGCTTCTGGGGTATTTAAGTTGACTTCTTGAATTAACCGATCTAACCCTTGAGTAAATTGTTGGCGGTATTGTTCTATTTCTGCTTGGTTTTGATAGAATAAGGGTAAGATTAAATATTGTTTGATTTTCCATAATAAATCATCAGGAAATTGATTAGCTGCTGTGGTAGCAACTTTAATGGCTTCTTGGATTTTTTCGGCACTGTTTAACACTCCTATGAGGTTAAAATAACCGCCAAAATAATCTGGTTTTGCTGCTATTTCTTGACGGTAAATTTCTGCTGCTGCTTCGAGGTTTCCTGCTAGATAATAAATATTGCCTAAGTTATTATAAGCTTTTACAAGTTGGGGTTGAAGAGTGATTGCTTTTTGATAAGCTTCTATTGCTGGTTTTTTTTGTCCCAGTCTTTCTAAGATTAAGCCTAAACTATAATAATATGAGCCAATATTGGGGTTGATTTTTAATGCTTGCAGTACTTTTTCTTGGGCTTGTTGATATTCAGACATTTGATAATATATCATGCCTAAATCGTGTAAACTTGGGGCATGATTGTTAGATATTTTTAAAATTTCTTGATATTTTTCTGTTGCTGCTGTTAAGTTTCCTGCTGCTGCTAAAGATAATGCTTCTTGATAAAGTTGTTTGATATTTTCTTGAGATTTACAATGGAAATTAAATATGGCTTTAATAAAGGCTTCATGGCGACATTTACTAGCAAACTCTGACCAAGTATAGGTTATATTTTGCTGAATATCCCAAGTAAAAATTTGGAGTTTATCTGTTTGAAAATATAAGTTACACCGAGGTTCAATTGCTAAAAAATCCCAAGAAGCTTGTTGCTTTATAATACTTTTTTTATTATTGATAATAATTAATGCTTGATCTGCAAGGAAAGGTCTAACTAATAATAGTGCTAATAACTGGGAACGATAGTCATCAGAATTAGTATAAAAATAAACTCCTATTTTTGTTTCTGGTTGATATTCTTTTAAGTCAAAGAAAAACTCTTCAAAATCTTGATGGCAAAAAATAATTTGTTCTTCTAAGTTAAATTTAGATAATTTATTACTTAATTGTTCTATTTTTTCTGGGTCAGAATTATCTACTACATAAGCATTTTTTTCTGGATTATTTAGGAGTGCACCAATTAAATTAGTTCCCTCATCACAATTTATTTGACAGTAAATTTCATCTGTTTCTAAACAAGAAACAGCTAAATTTAGTAACTGCATTTTGTTGGCGCTGGTTATCCCCTGAGTTTTATTTATTATTTCTTGAAAGTCTGGGGAAGGGGATAATTTGGGTAACTCTTCAATGAATTTTTGATAGTCCATTTTAGTAATTATTTTATTACTTACTACGAAACACTTTGATAAAATTTCTCTAAGGCTCGCACACATTCAGTATCATCATATAATTTAGAGTGGTTGGCTTTTATCTTTTCTACAATATTTGCTCGCCATTGGGGTTCATTTCCTAATCTTACTGCAATGTCGATATATTCTGCTTCTGAGCTGGCGATGGTATCAGTTACTCCCAACATTTTGAGCATAGCATAAGAGTGACGACCACGCATAAATTCCCCAGGATAGGTAACAACTGGGAGATTGCAGGCGATCGCCTCTAATGTAGTATTTCCTCCTGACCAACTGATGGTATCTAAATAAATATCAGCGACTAAATTTAAATTTAAATAATCTTCTCTATTCAGAGACGATAAAAAGACAGAATACTCATCAAAGTTGAGTTTTAATTGAGCAAAAGCTCCCTGAAGACGTTTTCTAAATAAAAGAGCAATATCAGCATTTGGACGGTTAATAAATACAAATTGAGCTGTGGGCACTTTTTGAGCAATGGTAGCTAAAATATAGTCATGTTGGGGCAGATATTTAAACAGACTTTGACAACAAAAATAGACTACTGCATCATCACGCAAGTTAAAGTCTGTTCTGGTTTTTGTTGGTTGAGGAATTTGAGGTTTTGGGTAGGAAATAGCAATATTTGGGAGACGAATTAACTCTTCTGAATAGTGATTTTGAGCGTTTTCTGGTTCCATTAAATCACTGGATAAGAAATAATCTATGGTTGAGAGTCCTGAAGTTTCAGGATGAGCCCAAGTTGTACACTGAATAGGTGCTAATTTTAGACTTGCTAAAAGTGTTATTTTTGGCAGCATTCCAATATCTAAAAACACTAATATGTCTAATTCATCGGCGATAATTTGCTGACAAACTGCTTCCAAGTTATCAGGAAGATGGCGAAAAATATTACTGTTATTTTTAAACAATTCCGTTACTTTGTCTGGTTGACCATCAAGATAATAGCTATAAATATCAAACTTGTTTTTATCCTGATGTTGCAACCAACCCAGGGTTAATTTTGTTACTACATGGTCACGCATACATCCTGAAAGATAACCCACCCTAATTTTATTTTTGTTGAGATTTTTTCTAGGTTTTTTATTAGTCAATTGAGGGAAGTTTGCTGCCATAATTCGCTGCACCAGTTCCCCATATTTCTGTTGCAGTTTTTTATGGTTAAAACCTTGATAAGCTAACCCAAAATTAGTATGATTTTCAAGAGATCTCAGTGCTTTTTGTCTAGCTTCTGGGGTGTCTAGGTTTACTTCTTCAATTGACTTGTCTAAACCTTGAGTAAATTGTTGGCGATATTCTTCTATTTCTGCTTGATCGTGATAAAGTATTGGTAATATTAAATTTTTTTGAAGCTTCCATAATAAATCATCAGGAAACAACTGAGCTGTTTCAGCAGAAAATTTTCTTGCTTCTTCTGTTTTTCCTAAGTTTTTTAAACTTAGAAATAGGTTTAAATAAGCTCCAAAATGCTCTGAATTTACTTTTATAGCTTGACTGTAAATTAATTCTGCCTTCTCTAGGTGTTTGTCTGCATAAAATATATTTCCTAAATTGTTATAAGCATCAAAATGTTTAGGATTGAGTTTTATTGCCTGTTCATAAGCGGCGATCGCTTTTTCTTTTTCCCCCAGTTTTTCTCGTACTAATCCTAAACTATAATAATAATGACCCATACCTGGGTTGATATTTATAGCTTTTTCTACTGCTTTTAATGCCTCTACTTCTTGCCCCATTTGGTACAACACCATGCCTAAATCATGCCAACTTGCTGCATGATTTTTTGCTTTGTTTAAAATTTCTTTATACTTGTCTGCTGCTGCTTCTAATTTCCCACTTTTTGCTAGCTCTAAAGCTGTATTGTAGATAGTTTTTACTGTGTTTTCTTCTTGGTTTAACTCCCAATTTTTTTGGAAGTCTGAGAAGGTTTGAATAAATGACTCATTGCGATATTTTTCTATCCAGTCTCCCCAACTATAGTTTGCTAATTTGTGTTCATCCCACCCTAAAATTATTAGCCCATTGCCATAGTTGGGTAATTCTAATAGTAGTTCACACTGCGCTGTTGCTGCTAGAAAATCCCAAGCAGCTTGTTTGACTGCTGTGTTGTTACTATTATGAATTATGATTAATGCTTTTGCTGCTAAAAACTGTTTAACTAATAGTAACCCCATCAACACTGTTCTGTAATCAGCCGCTGGATTTAAAAAGTACACGCCGATTTTTGTTTCTGGTTGATACTCTTTTAAGTCAAAGAAAAATTCTTCTAGGTTTTGTTGGCAAAATAATACTTGTTCTTCTAAATTAAATAAGGATAGTTGCTCACTTAATTCTTCTATTATATTCTCTTCTTCTACTGCATAAGCTACATGAGTTTTATTGAGCATTGCTCCAATTAAATTAGCTGCATCTGAGCAACCTATTTGACAGTAAATTTCATCTTCTTCTAAGTAAAAAACAGCTAAATTTAGCAACTGCATCATGTTGACGCTGGTTATCCCTTTAGTTTCATTTAGTATTTCCTGAAAGTCTGAGGAAGGGGATAAGTTGGGTAACTGTTCAATGAATTTTTGATATTCCATAAAACTCCTTTAAATTTTTTTATCTAATTAATCTTTTTGTTGTTCAGGATAGCAATTTAAATCTAAGTTGCTTTCTTTCTAAGATTAAATTTTCCCAGTCAATTAAGTCATCTAGTATTTTGTTTGGATTTTTTTTTGCACAAGGGGCTTAAGCCCCTTGTCTTACACTTATTTTTGATATTCCATAAATTTCTTGATCTAATTAATCTTTTTGTTGTTCAGGATAGCAATTTAAATCTAAGTTGATTTCTTTCTAAGATTAAATTTTCCCAGTCAATGAAGTCATCTAGTATTTTATTTTGTGGTGTTAGTAATACAAAAGGCTTAAGTCCCTTGTCTTTATTTGTGTTTTATAGAGAAAATGCTATAGTCTTTATTTTTTTGATTGTTTAATTGCTTTTGTTACTAAAAAAAACACATTATTTTTAGATCAACTTTTTGTTATTTGTTTGAATTTTTTTTACCATGTCGATCGCCGATCAATTTTTTATTTTTCTAAAACAACCCTTTGATAAAACTCCTCCAGCGCTCGCACACACTCAAGATCATCATAAAGGTTGGAATGGTTAGCCTTTATTTTTTCTACAATATTTTGTCGCCATTGGGGGTCATTTCCTAGTCTTACTGCAATGTCGATATATTCTGTTTCTGAGGTGGCGATGGTATCGGTTACTCCTAACATTTTAAGGATACCGTAAGAGTGACGACCACGCATAAATTCCCCAGGATAGGTAACAACTGGGAGGTTGCAGGCGATCGCCTCTAATGTAGTATTTCCTCCTGACCAAGTTAATGTATCTAGCCCAATATCTGATACGACATTTAGATTCAAGTAGTCACTTTCTTGAATTTGGGGCAAAATCACACAATGGTCATCAATATTCAGCCCAAACTCAGCAAAAGTAACCTGAAGACGTTGATAAAATTTTGCTGCTATGTCATCATTAGGACGTGCAATAAACACAAATTGAGCCTTTGGTACTTGCTGTGCAATACTTGCTAAAATATAATCATGTTGGGGCAAGTATTTAGTTATCGTTTGACTACACAGATAGACTACTGCATCATCTCGTAGCTGAAAAACTGCTCTATTTTTGAGGAGAGAGGGAATTTGGGGTTTTGGGTAAGACAGACCTATATTAGGTAGAGTTATGAGTTTTTCTGAATAATGGGTTTGAGCATTTTCTGGTTCCATCAACTCGCAAGAGATGAAGTAATCTATAGTAGATAAACCTGAAGTTACAGGTGGACCCCATACTTTACACTGCACTGGTGCAAAACGAAGACTACCAAGCTGAATCATTTTTGCTTGCATTCCCATATCCAGCCACACTAAAATATGTATTTTATCAGCAATAATTTCTTCTCCTACTGCTTCTATATCTGTACTCTGATAAAATTTAAAACTATTCTGTTTAAATAATTCTGTCAGGTTATCTGTTTGACTACTAAGATAATAACTATAAATTTCAAAGCGAGTTTTATCGTGATAGTGTAACCAACCTAGCATTAATTTTCCTATGGTATGTTCTCGCATACAAAAAGAAATATATCCTAGGCGAATTTTACCATTTTGTTGAGGAGAGAAACTTAATTTTTGTTCTCTCCATTGGGGATAATTAGCAGCCATAATTCTCTGTACTATCAGCCCATATTTTTGTTGCAACTTTAGATCATTTTTTGCTTGATAAGCTAGGGAAAAATTAGTATGCTCTCCTATTGCTTTAAGCGCATTTTTTTGAGCTTCAGGTGTTTCTAAATTTATTGTTTGACTCAACTTTTCTAATCCTGCGGTAAACCGCTGACGATAAAAATCTATTTCTGCTGCATTTTCATAGATATAAGGCAATGTTAAATATTTTTGAAAAATTAAATACATATCAGAGGGAAATAAACCAACTGCTTCTGTTGCAAATTCTATTGCTTTTTGAGTATTTCCCGCTAGGTTTAAAGCTAGTATTAGCTTGAGATAAAGGTTATATGTGGGATAAAGTTTTACTCCTGCTTGATATATTTCTGCTGCATTTTGATATTGGAGCAATTTCTCATAACATTTCCCCAATTTAAGGTACAACTCTTCTGACTCAAACTGCTGTTTGATTGCTAAATAACTGCGATAGTTTTCAATTGCTGCTTCATATTTTCCACGAGCATAAAAATAATCTCCTGAATCAATTTTAGCTTTAGCTGGTTGATTTTGATATTCAACTGCTAACTCAATATTTTGGAGAATATTACGATCATCTGGGTTAAGTTTATTCGCTGTTTGATAAGAATTTATTGCTTCATTTATTTGACATTTTACCAACAGTAAATTACCTAGATTTATATAACTACCAAAATGGTTAGGGTTGGCGGATATTCCCTGACGATAAATCTCTTCTGCTTGCTCTATTTCCCCAGAGTTATAATAAATATTCCCCAAGTTATTATAAGCATCAATTAGCTGGGGATTGAGATTAATTGCTTTTTGATAAGCTTCAATTGCTTGAGAAGTTTCACCCACTTTTTCTAAAATTAATCCTAAAGTATAATGATATTTAGCAATATTTTGATCCAGTTTCAAACATTCTTGCAATTTATCAAGTGCATCTTGATATTGTTCCCTTTGAAAATCTACAATAGCTTCTTGATAAAATTCATCCGCTTTTTTACTTTCATTTATTGTTGCTTTTTGAGGTAAATTACGGACACTATAGATAACTTCTATTACCTCTTGATTGCGATATTTTTGAGTAAAACTTACCCAATCATCATAACTGGTTTCTTGGCTAATATCCCACCTTAAAACTTGAATCCCATTCCAGAAAGTATGATGGTTATTTTTTGGGGTTGATAAATCTAATAATAGCTGACATTGAGGATTAGTTGTCAAGAAATCCCAGTTAGCTTGTTTTACCATTCCCTGATTGCTATCATTTACAATAATTAGAGCTTTTTCTGCTAGAAAAGGTTTAACTAATAAAAGTCCTAATAATTGGGAACGATAGTCATAAGCGCCATCATACAAATACACTCCTATTTTTGTTTCTGGTTGATATGCTTTTAAATCAAAGAAAAACTCCTCAAAGTCTTGATTGCAAAAAATCACTTGTTCTTCTAAACTAAACCTTGCTAAATTGTTGCTCAATTTTTCTAGGTTTTCCCCTGGATAAAATTCTGAAAAATTATCTACTGCATAGGCATTTTTCTCAGAGTTATTTAGCAGTGCACCTATCAAAGTTGAACCCTGATAACTGCCAATTTCACAGTAAATTTCGTCATCTTCCATGCACTTTACCGCCCAATTTAGTAACTGCATTATATTAGCAGTGGTCATACTTTTTACAGTATTGATTACTTCCTGAAATTGGGGGTTAGAGGGATGAATTGACTCTTGTCCCCAGTTTTCATATAATTTTGGTAGTTGTTCAATGAATTTTTGATAGTCCATAAATTTATTTTCTAGTATTTTTTATTGTCCTTGTAAAATCAACGGTAATTTATCATCCCCACCACCAATGATAATAATTTTAGTATTGTCTGACTCTGCCAAATTCTGAGTAGCTTCAATTGCTTTTAACTGCAATAATTCCTGAGTTAAACCTGTGGTTAGTAACTTTTGAGCATCAGCAATTCCTTGTGCTTCTATTTTCTTTCTTTCCGCTTCTTTTTTAGTTTTTTCTAGGGCAAATTCTAACTCTTGACGTTCTTTTTCAATAATAAATTGCTCTCTTTGACTTTCTTGTTGAGCTTCTAACTTTTCTTGAATTGCTGCTTGAATACTTTCTGGTAACACAACATCTCTTAAGAGCGCTTCTTCAACTGTAAAACCAAGAGGTGTTAATTGTTCTCTAATTTTTTCCCGTAACTTTTGGGCTACTTCTTGCCTTTTTTCCCCGTAAATAGCATTAGCATCATAACTAGCCGTTATTTCCCTAATTACAGAACGAAAACGAGCAATGATAATTTCTTTTTCATCTGTGCCTATATTTTGATAAACTGTTACCACTTTTTGAGGGTCAAGTTTGTATTGTAAACTCACATCAAGATTGATATTTAAACCTTCTTTAGAAGTTACACTCACTGTTTCTTTAATATCCTTTAAACGAGTAGAAAATTCTCTCACTTCACCAAAAGGACTTAATAGATGAACACCAGGTTGTAGGGGTTCATTTTTCAGTTTCCCTAATACTTCCACAACTCCAACGGTTCCTGCGGGAACGATAATTAAAAAACGAAAAATTAATTGATAAATGGAGGTCAAAGTTGCTATTATCCCAATTAATAAAGCGATCGCCTTTATTGTATTTTTATTGCTTTCTCCTGCTATGTTATTTACTTTAGTCAAAGCAACTAGGAAAGCAACCAAAGCTGTTATTGTTGAAATAATTAATGTCATACACCTCGTTTTTTTTATCAAATTATACCCAGAAACAGGGTATAAAAATAAGCAACAGTTTCTGAAATAATCGACTTAACACCTGCACTAGATTTCCACCATTTTTTATAGTTATAATCTACAGGTTTAGAAGAAATCACACCCACTTTGATCTTTGGTTCAAGTACCCGTTTAAAAATCAGCAAACTTCTCCGTGAATGGGTACTAGAGGTATAGATATTTATAGATTGAATCTCTAAATCAGAACTGGATATCCACTGCTGTAAACTCACAGCAGATGAAACCGTACGTTTTAGGTTAGACTTATTTGTAGGAACTGCCGCTAACTTATTTCTATCAAAACCCAATACATCTAAAGTTGCAGCTGCTAATTCAGCAAAGTTTTTATATTTTGTTAGGTGAGAGCCTTTATAAATAGGCAGTCCAGTAGTGATCAAAATTTTATAATTTCCTTGTTCAAATTCAATCATTGCTTCTTTAATTTGCTCATCAGCTATCCATCCTTCTACTATTAAAGCATCGGCATTTTTAACAGGATTTGAATAAGCGAGAAAAGAGTAAATATAACTTACAAAAAATCCTATTACTCCTAATCCTACCACTAAAATTAATAACCAACCGCGAGCTGTTAACGTCCATTGTGGTTTGTACTCTAATAACCCCCAGAATTTTTCTCTCACCATCTTTTTTTTTAGTTACACAGAATTTTGCTGTTTAAGATAGGCAAATACTGATTTATCCCCAATATCAGGGGGAATTGGTTGTACAGTTTTGCGCCAAACAAAAACAATAAATAATATAGCCCAAATAGCTAGTAAAATTTTCTCTGCTTCCCTGGGGAGTATTCCCACAAGATGTCCTAAAAGTAGTGCAGGTACTAATGGGGTGAGTAATTTGGTTTCTAAACGGTTGAAACAAAAAGCTTCTTTAAAGTAAATTCCTGTTAAAGCTGCAAAACTAAAACCAATCCCAAATATGCTTAAAGGTTGATTATACACAAATAAAGCTAGGGGTTGATTGCTAGTTAATGACAATATAAATGCACTAATTGTACCAATTAGCCAAAATATTTGTAGTGTTCTATGCAAAGTAATTAAATAAATATGAATTGTCACAAGGCTCACTGCCAAACCAAAAGAAAAAATTCCAAACAAAAGTGTTAGCATTTGTAAAACTAATGGAGTAGCTCCAAAACTTAGTATTAAACCGCTACCTATAGCAAAACTTAAACCTGCTACCACCAAACCTGCACGGTAAATTATTACTCCAGTGCGATCGCTTTTCTCTATGATAAATTCTCCAAATTGTCCTTTGAACTTTTGTAAATTATTATTTGATTTCATGCGAGATATTTCTCCTTGCGGTTTAGAGTTAAAGAAAGAGCGAATAAGGGCGAGGATAATTTTACACCAATTGATGCTCCTCTAAATTAGTCATATGTTAAACTATGGTTATTAGGTAGGAAAGAATTTAAAAATTCATTGGAGACTTATTGCTACCTGGAAGTAGGCGCTCATCAAACGTCTTTCAGGTAGCATTTTATTACCTAAGAAGTTCTAAACCAATCCTAAAATATTACTAACACATTTAAAGCAAAAGCTGCAACCCCTAAAATAGTGTTAAGATACTAAAACAGCACTTAAAATAAGGTATAGCAATGGAAGAGATAAAACCAAAAAAAGTAGATAAAAGGAAAAAAACAACAGAAGACTGGCTTAGAGTAGCAGATAAGAGTAGATTAGGAAGTACTGCATTTACTTGAATACTTTTAAATTTATAAATACAAATATCACTTAACTCACCAAACTTTGTCTTATATAAAATATCTTTGTCTTCTAAGAATTGTTATTGTAATTTTCAGGTGAAAATCCAGGGAGACTTTCAGGGAGACTTTCAGGGAGACTTTCAGGGAGACTTTCAGCAAGTAAAGAGTCAGTAACCTCTACCTCAAGATGGTGAGGTTGCTCATTATCCCACTTATCTAAAATATCAATAAACAAGACTTCCTCAATCCAAGTTTTTGCCACCACTGTCAAAGGTAAAGCTAACAATAAACCCACCAACCCAAAAGTCTGCGCAAAAAATATTTGAGCTATGAGGGTAACTGCAGGTAAAAGAGATACTTGTTTTGCCATTACAGTGGGAGTTAGCCAGTAACTCTCAATTTGTTGAATGATAAAATACCAGACAATAATTGCACCAATTTTCCAGGGAGCATCTAATAAAGCGATCATTATGGGGAAAACCATACTGAGACTGGGGCCAATATTAGGAATAAAATTCAGTAACCCCGCCAACAAAGCATGAACCAGTACTAATTTTACTTGTAAAATCCATAAACCAACCCCACTCAAAGTTCCAATAAAAAGACAATTAATGGCAATACCACCTAACCAGTTAACGATAGAGACTTCAGTTTTAACTAAAATTTCATTCGCCCGTCGTCGATAGAAAGAAGGAAACAACAGTAAAAAACCCTGTCGATAAGTTTGAGGATCAGCTAACATCATGAGAGTTAGAACCCACACAAGTAGTATTTGTAAGATGACTGCCAGGGAACCAGAAAAAAAACCGACAAAATTTTTAAATAAATTGGTGGCAATTGGTTGTAATTGTGCAATTAAATTGTTAATGTCAGGCAGAGGTGGCAACCAGTCATACTGTTTTTCCGATATTGCGGTGACATCAGCACGAATCCTTTCCCAGACTTTCGGTAATAGGGCAATAAGTTGTTGAAATTGTTCGACAAAAGGTGGAATAATTACCCAGAATAAAAGAATAGTTAGAGGTAAAGCTACGCAAAGAATAATTAAAATAGCAAAATTACGTTTAATGCCATATTTTTGTAAAAAACGTACAATGCGATTTAAAGCAGTAGCAAAAATTACGGCAGTAAATACTAACAGGAGCAATTGGCGAATTTGCCACAAAATGTATAAGGATGTAATTAGACTGAATAAACCCAGCCACTGACCAAAATTCATCTTTCCGCCCTCCTGGAGACTCTCGCTAAACCTGTACTCAGGTTAGCGATGAGAGGAAAGGAGGGGCAAGTTCTATGCTGCATACGAATAGCCATCCTTTTTGTGAATATGTACGCAATATTTGTAGCTGATTCCTTGGATTAACCCAGTGGCTGTAGAAATATTAAAACTTCCTGTTGAACGTACAGCTACTCGCCCAACATGAGTCCCAACTTTTTTTCCTGAAGTGACAATTGCTTTTACTATGTCTCCAGTCTGAAAGCCCTTAACAAATTTAAATCTAGGAACATAACGAGATGGGAAACCATACTTGTCCGTTCTACAAGATTGCCGAGAACCATGCCCGTTAGCCGTAATTAATAAAGGCTTGATTCCTTTAATATTAAGGATTGGAGTTGAGATTCCTACACAAGCCGCATCTAACCAGTGAGTTTTTTCTAGTTTCTGTTGATTTCTGTTGAACTTTGTTAACCCTCCTGAACCTATTTCTACGGGTAAACCAGTGGATTTTAATACCTCTAGTAAAGCAAACCTAGTTGTATTAACTGCGGCTGCATCTGCCAAAGGTCTTGTAGCCTGTTTCAAGATTTTTTCTAGCTTAGATGGGTCTTTTTTGAGGAAATCCTTTAGGTCTTTTGTTCCTTTTTTTAGATTACATTTTTCGCAACTTAAAGTTAGATTTGTGATTGAATTGGAACCTCCCTTTGCTTTTGGATGAATATGCTCTATCTGCAAAGGAACGTCTTTAATTCCGCAATAAGCACATTGTCTGTTCCACTTTTCTAATAGGTATTCTCTTGTTTCGTATCCTGCTAGAGTACCTTGTTGATATTCTTTACCTTCAATTTCTGGATTACGCATTAGTTGCATATCAAAACGCACTAATTCTTGGCTAATAGCTTCAATTGGTGCAAAGGAGCGTAACTTCTCCACCCAAGTTTTGATATTTTCAATCCGACTTTGGAGGCTAGGAGCTAACCATCCAGTTCGGCAAGTTCGGTTTAAAAATCTTGGTTGACGATATCTAGTTTTTCGGTTTCTCCTACTACGTCTTAACTGTCTTCTAGAGGTTAAAGCGTCTCGAATTGCAAAACCTCTATGCTTTAGTTCAGCAGCAAAAACTACCTCCCCAGTAGAGTCGTTAACTAATGCAATTCCAGTGAATTTAGCACCAGGGTCAATCTTTAACCTGAGTGGTGATACTGATGAATCAGGATAGGATTCTTTAAGAATTAAAGTAAAAGGAAAGTGTCTAAAAACTGCTGCTTTTTT
>Ga0209594_1000889_pt1 | contig 16075 bp, 16 predicted proteins | sample AshMeaCrysSpring_FD_184126 | JGI IMG/M metagenome (GOLD analysis project Ga0209594, IMG submission 184126) | Groundwater microbial communities from Big Spring, Nevada to study Microbial Dark Matter (Phase II) - Ash Meadows Crystal Spring... | ecosystem: Environmental > Aquatic > Deep subsurface...
CGGCGATTCGCGCCACCCCGCGCTCGATGTTCTGCTCGCTGGTGGCGTACGAGAAGCGGATGTGCTGGCCCTCGCCCTCGAAGCGTGCGCCGAAGTGAACGTCGGCCAGCACCGCCACACCGGCTTCGTGCAGCAGCCGCCGGCGCAGTTCCTCGGAATCGCGGGCGCCGACCAGCGCGCAGGCGTCGGTGACATTCGGCCAGGCGTAGAACGCGCCGCCCGGCGAGGCGCAGGTAAACCCCGGCACGTCGTTGAGCAGGCGCACGATCAGGTCGCGGCGCGAGCGGAAGCGGCCGCGCATCTTCTCCGCCTCGTCCTGCGGGCCTTCGAGCGCGGCCAGCGCCGCCCACTGGCTGATCTGCGAGGCGCAGCTTTCCGTGTTGGTGATCCAGCGCGTGAACACCGGGGCCAGGGCGGCATTGGCGGTGAAGCCGATTCGCCAGCCGGTCATTGCATAGGTCTTCGAGGCACCATCGGAGATGATCGTCCGCTCGCGCATGCCGGGCAGGCCGGCGATGGAGTCGAATCGGCCCTCGTAGACCAGCCTGCTGTAGATCTCGTCGGCGTAGACCCAGACCTGCGGATGCCGCTCGAGCACGGCGGCAATCGCCGCGTAGTCGGCGCGCGTGAGCAGACCGCCGGTGGGGTTGTGCGGCGAGTTCAGGATCAGCAGCTTCGTGCGCGACGTGATGCGCGCGGCCAGTTCGTCCGGGTCGAAGGCGAAGCGGCGCGACTCGCGCAACGGCAGCGGCACCGGCACGGCGCCGTTGGCGACGATCTGCGACTCGTAGATCGGGAAGCCCGGCACCGGGTAGATGACCTCGTCGCCGACGCCATAGTCGGTCACCGAGGCGATCGCATAGGCGATGAACGGCTTGGCGCCGGCGCCGACGACGACTTCCTCCGGCTTGATGTCGATGCCCCGCAGTGCCGCCATCGAGCGCGCCGCGGCGGCGCGCAGCTCGTCGATGCCGGCCGACGGCGTGTAGCCGTGGCGCCCGCCGCGGATCGCCGCCACCGCCGCGTCCTGGATGTGTTCCGGCGTGGCGAAGTCCGGCTGGCCAATGCAGAAGGAGATGACGTCACGGCCGGCGCGCGCCAGCGCGTTGACCTCGGCCAGGACGACGAAGGCGTTTTCGGTGCCGAGGCTGTCGGCGCGCTTCGACAAGGCGGGCATGCGGGCTCGCTGGCGGCGGAAAGGCCGCCGATTCTAGCCGCGGCCCGCCGCGCGCCGACCGCCGCCCCGCGTCGAAGTCACGCGTCCCCGCCGGCGGCCGGAAGGCGAGCCGCCGGCAGCGCGCGTGTCAGTGCTGGCCGCCGGCCTGCCCCGCGCCGCCGATCTGGCCGCGGATCTCGCCGGCGGCAACACCCCCCGAAGCGGTGGTCGTATGCACGTTCACATAGGTGACGCCGCCGCGGATCGCCTCGACCAGCTCGTCGAACTGGCCGGCGGCAATGAGTTGCCCGCCCGGTCCGATCACGGAAGACGGCAGGATCGTGCCGTTGATCGTGCCAGTCCGGCGCGGGCACTCCGGCACCGTGATCCCGGCCGGGATCGACGCGCCCAGTGCAGGCGTGCCGCATAGCCAGACGCTGACGCCACCGTTGGCACCGTGCTGGCCGAAATGGATGTGCGCCATGAAGGCGTCGCCCTGCAGATCCCGGTAGGTCAGTTCGAAGAAGATCGATCTCGCATCGCCGTCGATCTTCGCCTTGAACTCGCCACTGCCCGGGCTCGACACCGCGGGCACCTCCTGGTAGCCGGTCAGCCGCGCGTGCACGGTCTGGGCAGGCGCGGGCGTTGCCGCAAGCGTTGCCGCAAGGGCGGCGGAGAGCGAAGAGAGTCGGATCCGAGTGCGCATGGGGCCTCCTGGGGTGGCGGGCCGGCAGCCGCGGAACCGGCCGCAACAGCCCTGCGCGGCGAACAGCGCTGCGGCGGCGAATATTCCGCCGCCGCGCGAAGCGCCAGTCTGCCGCAGGGACTACCAGTTCACGCGCAGCGTGCTGCCGGCGTCGACGGCCTCGACGGCGAAGCCGCGGCCGCGCAGCGCGTCGCCGAGGCGCTGCAGGTGCTCGGCGTTGACCGCGCCGCTGTCGAAATCGCGCCAGGGCAGGCGGCAGGAATCGGCGCCGCGCTCGGCCTGCACCGCGATGGCCGCCAGCGCCTTGCGCTCGTACTGCGCGATCAGCTTGGCCGACTCGGCGCGCGCCCGCCACAGATAGGCCGCCGGCAACGCCACCGCCTGCAGCAGCGCGGGCGGCGCGCCGCGCGAGTGGTCCTGCGCCGCCGCGTAGCCGAGCTCGAGATGGACGATACGGATGCGGCGGACGACGTCGGCGACGCGATCGACGTCCTCCTCGCGCTCGACCTCCGGTACCGTGGCCACCGCGAAGCCGAGCGCGACGAAGATCCGGCAGGCGCGCGCCAGCCACGTCTGGCCCGAGCGCTCGAGCGCCTCGATCAGGCCCTGGTCGTACAGGCGACCGGCCAGGCCGGCGGCCACCGGCACCAGCACCGGCTCGACGGGAAACTGCACGCGCAGATCGCCGCGGTCGGCCGCCGCGATCAGGTGCCCGGCGGCCACCTCATTGACGAGCCGCAGCGCCGCTGCGGCCAGCGCCGAGAGGCGGCGCGCTTCGTCGGCGGAATCGACCATCGTCGCCTAGCCGCGGATCTCGAAGACCTGGCGCAGGTAGGCCAGGTAGGCCGCGTCGTCGCACATGTTCTTCTCTGGCGAGTCCGACAGCTTGGCCACCGGCTGGCCGTTGCAGCGGACCATCTTGATCACGATCTGCAGCGGCGTGTAACCGAGGTCGTTGGTCAGGTTGGTGCCGACCCCGAAGGCCAGCCGCGCGCGGCCGCTGAAGCGCCAGTACAGGTCGATCACCTTGGGGAAGGTCAGCGAGTCGGAGAACACCAGCGTCTTGGTGCGCGGGTCGACGCGGTTGCGCTCGTAGTGGGCGATCAGCCGCTCGCCCCAGGCGTGCGGATCGCCGGAGTCGTGCCGCGCGCCGTCGAACAGCTTGCAGAAGTACATGTCGAAGTCGCGCAGGAAGGCGTCGAAGCCGTAGACGTCGGACAGCGCGATGCCGAGGTCGCCGCGGTACTCGCGCGCCCACATCTCGAAGCCGTAGGTCTGCGAGTCGCGCAGCCGCGGCCCGAGCGACTGGCAGGCCTGCAGGTACTCGTGCGCCATCGTGCCGAGCGGGATCAGCCCGTGCCTGGCCGCATACATCACGTTGCTGGTGCCGGCGAGGTTCTCGCCCAGGCGCTCCTTCAGCGTCAGCAGGACCTCGTCCTGCCAGCGCTTGGAGAACCGCCGCCGCGTGCCGTAGTCGGCGATGCGCAGGTCGGAAAGCCGCGCATCGTTGCGCACCAGCGCGATCTTCTCGCCCAGGCGACGGCGGCCGGCCTCGAAGTCCGGCGCCCGCTGTGTGCCGCGGAAGTAGACCTCGTTGACGATCGCCAGCACCGGGATCTCGAACAGGATCGTGTGCAGCCACGGCCCCTTGATGACGATCGAGATCTCGCCCGGGCCCTTCTGCGCCGGCTCGACGTGGATGTACTTGGTGTTGAGCTGGAACAGGCCGAGGAAGTCGACGAAATCGCTCTTGATGAAGCGCAGCCCGCGCAGGTAGGCGAGCTCCTCCTCGGAAAAGCGCAGCGTGCACAGCGCCTCGATCTGCTCGCGGATCTCGGCGACGTACGGCGTCAGATCGACGCCGGGATTGCGGCACTTGAAGCGGTACTCGACCTGCGCGCCGGGAAAGTGATGCAGCACGACCTGCATCATCGTGAACTTGTACAGGTCGGTGTCGAGCAGGCTGGTGATGATCATGGTTCGTGCCGGCGGCCGGGCGCGGCCGCATTGTCGCAGCGGCCGGCCGGCCGATCAAAGCGCGGCGCCGTGCGCCCGGCGGGCTCAGGCCTGCCCGAATCGCGGCGCGCGCCGCGCGCGGAAGGCCTTCACGCCTTCGGCGAAGTCGTGCGTCGCCGCGCAGCGCAGGAAGGCGGCGCGCTCGGCGTCGAGCTGGCCGCGCAGGTCGTGCTCGAACGAGATGTGCATCAGGCGCTTGAGCTGCGCGATCGCCAGCGGCGGGCCCTGGGCCAGCCGCTGCGCCAGCGCCTGCGTCTCGGCCTGCAGCGCCGCCTCCGGCACCACGCGGTTGACCAGCCCCAGCCGCAGCGCCTCGGCGGCGTCGAACCGCTCGCCGAGCAGCGCGATCTCCATCGCCTTGCGCAGGCCGACCAGCCGCGGCAGCGTCCACGAGCCGGCCAGGTCGCTGCTGGTGCCGATGCTCACGTAGCCGAGCGCGAAGCGCGTGCCTTCGGCGGCGAGCGCGAAGTCGCAGGCCAGCGCCAGGCTCATGCCGGCGCCGGCCACCGCGCCGTGCAGGCTGGCAATGACCGGCGCGCGCATCTCGGCCAGCAGCACGATCGCCTCGTGCATCGGGCCGATCAGCGCCAGCGCGGCACCGGTGGGATCGGCGTGCAGCTCGGCCAGGTCGCCGCCGGCGCAGAAGGCGCGGCCGGCGCCGGACAGCACGATCGCCCGCACCGAGTGATCGGAGGCCAGTTCCCGGCACACGTGCGCGAAGGCCTGCGCGGTGGCGCGGTCGAACGCGTTCAGGTGCTCGGGGCGGTTGAACTGCAGGTGCACGATGCCGCCGTCGCGGCTGACCCGTAGCGAACTCGCAGGAGCGTTCATCGCCGCGCCCCCTAGCGACCGACGCGGTAGTACGCCGCCGTCGCGCCGCGGCTGGCCTTCGCTTTCGCCAGCTCGGCCCGCGCCACGGTGCGCAGGTGCACTTCGTCCGGCCCGTCGATGAAGCGCAGCGCCCGGCCCCAGGTCCACAGCGCCGCCAGCGGCACGTCGGGCGTCAGGCCCATGGCGCCGAAGACCTGCATCGCCCGGTCGACCACGCGTGTCTGCAGCTGCCCGGCGACGACCTTGATCGCCGACACGTCCACCCGCGCAGCGGCGTTGCCGGCCCGGTCCATCAGCCAGGCCGCGCGCAGCACCAGCAGCCGCGCCTGGTCGATCTCCAGCCGCGACTGCGCGATCCAGTCCTGCACATTGGCGAACTCGGCAAGGTGGCGGCCGAAGGTGCGCCGCTCCAGCGCCCGCTCGCACATCAGCTCCAGCGCCAGTTCGCACTGGCCGATGGTGCGCATGCAGTGGTGCACGCGGCCGGGGCCCAGCCGCGCCTGCGCCAGCCGGAAGCCCTGCCCTTCCTCGCCGAGCAGGTTCGCCACTGGCACGCGCACGTCGCGCAGCAGCAGCTCGCAGTGCCCGTCGGGCGAGTGGTGGTGCATGACCGGGATGTTGCGCACCACCGTCAGCCCCGGCGCGTCCATCGGCACCAGCACCATCGAGTGGCGCCGGTGCGGGTCCGCCTCCGGGCGCTCGTCGGTCACGCCGAGCACGATGGCGATGCGGCAGTCCGGATGCGCGGCGCCGGTGATGAACCACTTGCGGCCGTTGATCACGAACTCGTCGCCGTCGCGGCGGATGCTGGTGCGGATGTTGGTGGCGTCGGACGAGGCGACATCCGGCTCGGTCATCGCGAAGCAGGAGCGGATCTCGCCTTCCAGCAGCGGCTTCAGCCACCGCTGGTACTGCGCCGGCGTGGCGGCCAGGTGCAGCAGCTCGATGTTGCCGGTGTCCGGCGCGTTGCAGTTGAACACCTCGGATGACCACATCAGCCGGCCCATGATCTCGGCCATCGGCGCGTAGTCGAGGTTCGACATCCGCGTGCCCGGTTCCTGCGGCGTGAGCCCGGGCAGGAACAGGTTCCACAGGCCGATGGCCTTCGCCTGCGCCTTCAGCGGCTCGACCACCGCCCGCGGATACGTGCCGGCCTCGACCAGCCGATGCCACTGGTCGTTGCGCGGCAGCACCTCGCGCTCGACGAACCTGCGCAGCGTCTGCTGCATCGCCTGCGCCTGCTCGGAAAACTCGAAATCCATCGCCGCTCCCCGTCCTGCCTGCAATCGAACCGGCGCCGCCCGTCGACGCCGACCGCCCGTCTTCTACACGCCCAGCACCCGGCGCACGCCTGCCGATGGCGGCGACAGTTCGCCGCCCGTCGCCTGCCCGACGACGCGACCGCGTTCCAGCAGCAGCGCGCGGTCGGCCACCGCGGCGACGAAGCGCGGGTTCTGCTCCGACAGCAGCACCGCCACGCCCTGCCGCTTCATGGCGCGGACGGCCTCGGCCAGCCGCGCGACGATGATCGGCGCGATCCCCTCCGACGGTTCGTCGAGCAGCACCAGCTTCGGCGCCGCCGCCAGCGTGCGCGCTAGCGCCAGCATCTGCTGCTCGCCGCCGCTCATCTGCGCGCCGCGCCGCTCGAGCATGCCGCGCAGGTTGGGAAACAGCGCCAGCAGCGCCTCGAGGTCGAACGCGCGGCCCTGGCTGCCCACCAGCAGGTTTTCGCGCACCGTCAGGTCGCCGAAGACGCGGCGGTCCTCGGGCACGAAGCCCAGGCCGAGCCGCGCGCGCTCGTGCGGCGGCAACTCACCGATGGCGCGGCCATCGAAGAGCACTTCGCCGCCGGTGGCGACCAGGCCCATCGCCGCCTTGAGCAGCGTCGACTTGCCCGCCCCGTTGCGGCCGATCAGCGCCACCACCTCGCCGGGCGCCACCTCGAGCTGCACGTCGAACAGCGCCTGCGCCTTGCCGTAGAAGGCCGACAGCGCGCGCACGGCGAGCAGGCTCATTCAGCCCTCGCCGAAGTAGGCCGCCTGCACGTCCGGCAGCGCGCGGACGTCGTCGGGCGCGCCGTCGGCGATCAGCCTGCCGCGCGACATGACCAGCAGGCGCCGCGCGTAGCCGAACACGACGTCCATGCTGTGCTCGGTGAACAGCACCGTCAGCCCCGTCGCGGCGGCGATCGCGGCGACGAGGTCCATCAGCGCCGCGCGCTCGCCGGCGGCCATGCCGGCGGTCGGCTCGTCCATCAGCAGCAGCCGAGGCGTCGGCGCCAGCGCGATCGCCAGTTCGAGCCGCTTGATGTCGGCGTAAGCGAGGTCCGCCGCGGCGCGGCTGGCCTGCGCCTCGAGACCGACCCGGGCCAGCAGCGCGGCGGCCGCATCGCCATGCAGGCGCGCCAGCGGCCGCAGCGGATCGACGTGCACGCCCGCGTGCGCGGCCAGCGCGACCTGGACGTTCTGCAGCGCCGTCATCGAGGCGAACGCGGCGGCGGTCTGGAAGGTGCGGCCGATGCCGAGCCGTGCCCGCTGCGCCGGCGCGGCGCGGCGCAGGTCGCGCTCGGCGAACAGCACGCGGCCGGCGTCGGCCCGCTGCTGGCCGTCGATCACGGCGAACAGCGTCGACTTGCCGGCGCCGTTCGGGCCGATCAACGCCGCGAACTCGCCCGCCTGCAGCGCGAAGCTCACGCCATCGACGGCGCGGACGCCGCCGAAGCTGCGGACGATGCCCTCGACGCGCAGCAGGGTCATCGAGCCGCCCTGGCGCTCGAGGGATTCGCGCCCGGGCGGCCGGGCACGCTCATCGGGCAACGCCACGGTCGAAACGCGGCTCGAGGTGCTGCCGCAGGAACCCGGCGATGCCCTGCGGAAAGGCGATGGCCAGCACGACGATGGCCAGTCCGAGCACCAGCCGCCAGTGTTCGGTGCCGCGGGTCAGTTCAACGGCCAGGCCGTGGTAGGCGACGGCGCCGAGCAGCGGTCCGGAGAGCGTCTGCAGGCCGCCGGCCAGCACCATCACCAGCGCGTCGACCGACTGCGCGATCGCCAGCGCGTTCGGAAACACCGAGCCTTTCTGGTAGGCGTTCAGCACGCCCGCCAGCCCGGCGAACAGTCCGCCAGCGGTGAACGCCGCCCACAGCAGATGGCCGGCATCGATGCCGCTGGCCTCGGCACGTGCCGGCGCGTCGCGCGCGGCGCGCAGCGCGAAGCCGAACGGCGCCATCGCCGCGCGCCGCGCCAACCACAGACTGGTCACGGCGAGCAGCAGCGTCAGGCCGTAGTAGGCCGCCTTGCCGGAGACGGCTGCCGGCGGCCACAGGCCGAGGATGCCGTTGTCGCCGCCGGTGACCGCGACCCACTGCGTGGCCACCGACCACAGGATCTGCGCAAGCGCGAGCGTCAGCATCGCCGCGTACACCCCCTGCGCGCGCAGCACGAACCAGCCGCAGGCGAGCGCCGCCGCCGCGGCCAGCAGTGGTCCCAATAGCAGGTTGGCGGCGAACGGAACGCCGGCGAACTTCACCGCCAGCGCCGCGCCGTAGGCGCCGAGGCCGAAGAACGCCGCGTGGCCGAACGAGGTGATGCCGCCGTGGCTCATGAAGAAGTGCAGGCTGGCGGCGACGATAGCGAGGATCGCCATCTCGGTCAGGATCACCAGCAGGTAGTCGCTGGCCCACAGCGGTGCGCTCGCCGCTGACGCCAGTCCTAGCCCCCAGGCCAGCCTGAGCAGCGTTCCTGCCGGCCGGTACGGCGCGTGCGGCCGCGGACGGCTGTGCTCGGTGACCTCGGCCCGGCCAAGCAGGCCGAACGGCCGCACGATCAGCACCGCCGCCATCGCCACGAAGGCCAGCACCAGCGCCGACTTCGGCAGCCACAGCACCCCGAAGGCGTGCAACAGGCCGATCAGCAGCGACGCCAGGAAGGCGCCGGTGATCGAGCCCAGTCCGCCGACGACCACCACCACGAACGCTTCGACGATGACCGCCAGGTCCATCTGCAGCGTGACCGATTCGCGCGGGATCTGCAGCGCCCCGGCCAGGCCGGCGAGGAAGGCGCCGAGCGCGAACACCGCGGTGAACATCGCGCGGCGATCGACGCCGAGCGCGGCCGCCATCATCCCGTCGCTGGTCGCGGCTCGGACCTCGATGCCCCAGCGCGTGCGACGGAACAGCCCCCACAGCGCCGCCAGCACCAGCGGCCCGATCGCCATCAGCAGCAGCGTGTACTGCGGCACCACGCCGCCGGCGATCTCGACCGCCCCGCCCAGGCCTGGCGCGCGCGGCGCGAACAGGTCTTCCGGCCCCCACAGCCACAGCGTCAGGTCCTGCACGACCAGCACCACGCCGAAGGTGGCGAGCAGCTGGAAGATCTCCGGCGAGTCATAGATCCGGCGCAGCACCAGCACCTCGATCGCCGCGCCGATCACCGCCACCACCAGCGCCGCCAGCAGCAGGCCGCCGAAAAAACCTGCAGGCGTGCCCGGCAGGGCCGCGGTAATCGTGAAGCCGAGATACGCGCCCAGCATGTACAGCGAGCCATGCGCGAAGTTCACCACCCGCGTGACGCCGAAGATGATCGTCAGCCCTGCCGCGACCAGGAACAGCGTCGAGGCGTAGGCCAGGCCGGTGAGGAACTGGGCGAGAAGGAGGTCCATGAAGGAAGGCGCCGGCGCGCGCTCGACGCCGCCCGTCGCGCAGCCGATCGGCGCCGTCGGCGCCGACCGGCATCAATCATAGGCGGCCACGGGCACCGTCCCGCATTCCGACCCGCGGCCCGGCCGCGCTCGAATTCGCGCCCCGCCCGGCGCACCCCTGCCTGCCGCCGCGGCCGGGCTCAATGCAGCCGCCGCGAACCACCCGCCAATTCCCGCCGGGGAGCCGCCATGTCGACCGGGATCGTCGTCCAGGATCGCGAAGAACTGATCGACCTGCTGTGCGAGGCGGCGGAGTTCGAGCACACGGTGATGTGCTCGTGCCTGTACGCGCAGTGGTCGCTGAAGCGCGGTCCCGCCGGGGGCGTCACCGCTGCCGAACTGGCGGCAATCGGGCGCTGGCGCCGTTCGCTGGCCCGGCGCTTCGAGCAGCTACACGACCGCTTCGAGACGCGCCTGGGCGAGGCGGTCGATCGCGTCGCCGAGGTGGCAGCGCCGCAGGCCGCAGGAGCAGGCGCCGGGCGTCAATACCGTGCGGGTGCGCGAGAACGGCCCCTATACGGTCATCGCGCAGATCGTGCTTGCCCCGGGCAGCGAACTGCGGGCGACGCTGTGCCGCTGCGGCCAGTCCGCGTGCAAGCCTTTCTGCGACGGCAGCCACGCGCAGGCGGGTTTCACCGCCACCGGCGAGCCGGACACGGTCGCCTCGGAGCCGCTGGCCGAGCGCGGCGGCGCGCTGGTGATCGATCCGGATCCGAACGGCCCTGCGGCGATTCGGCGAACAAGCCGTTGTGCGACGGCTCGAACGCGCGGATCGGCTTTCGCAGCGACGGCTGACCTCAGCCGTCGCTGCGTTACTTCGTCGCCTCCGCCGGCCGCAGCCTGCGCACCTCGGCATCGCCGGGCAGGTACTTCGCGCCGTCGGCGTAGCGCCAGTCGACCATCGTGCCCTTGCCGCCGCGCACGTCGAGCTTGCCGACGTAGGCGCCCATGGTCGACTGCTGGTCGAGGGCGCGCATGGTCGCGGGGCCGAACGGCGTGCCGAACTGCAGGCCGCGCAGGGCGGCGATCAGCCTCTCGGTATCGGTGGATTTTGCCCGGGCGACGGCGGCGAAGATCGCCTGCATCGCCGCGTAGCCGACCACCGAACCGAGGCGCGGGTTGTCGTTGTGCCGCCTGTAGTAGGCGTTGAAGAACTTCGCGTGCTCGGGCGTGTCGATCTGGTCCCACGGGTAGCCGGTGACGATCCAGCCTTTCGGCGTCTCGTCCTTCAGCACGTCCAGGTACTCCGGCTCGCCCGACAGCAGGCTCACCGTCGGCACGCGCGGGAACAGGCCGCGCAGGTTGCCCTCGCGCACCAAGCGCGCCAAGTCGGCGCCGAAGGTAACGTTGAACACCGCCTCGGGGCGGGCCGCCAGCACCGCCTGCACCGTGCTTCCCGCTTCCAGCTTGCCGAGCGCCGGCCACTGCTCGGCGACGAACTCGACGTCCGGCCGCGCCGCCTTCATCAGGGCCTTGAAGCTCGCCACCGCGCTCTGCCCGTATTCGTAGTTCGGCGCGATGCTGACCCAGCGCTTCGCCGGCAGCTTCTTCGCCTCCTCGACCAGCATCGCACTCTGCATGTAGGTGCTGGCGCGCAGGCGGAAGGTGTAGCGGTTGCCCTTCTCCCACACCAGCGCGTCGGTCAGCGGTTCACTGGCGACGAACAGCCGCCGGTTGCGCAGCGCGAAGTCGGACACCGCCAGCCCGACGTTGGACAGGAAGGTGCCGGCCAGCAGGTCCACCTTTTCGGCGCTGACCAGCTCGGTGGCATGGCGCACGGCATCGTCGGGCTTGCCGGCGTCGTCGCGGGCGATCACCTCGACCCGGCGGCCGAGCAGCCCGCCGGCGGCGTTGACCTCCTCGACCGCCAGTTCCCAGCCCTTGCGGTAGGGCACGAGGAACTGCGGGATCGTCGAGTAGCTGTTGATCTCGCCGATGCGGACCGGCGCGGCGGATTTTCCCTGCGCGCGCCCGAGCGACGGTCCGACGGCAGCAGCGGCGGCGGCCAGCAGGCGACGGCGGGTGGCGGATACGACCATCTCTTCCCCTCGGCAAGCACGGGCATCGCGGCCGGATGCTGCAGTGCGCCGCGTAGAATACGCGCACTTGAACGCGAAACCTGCCTGCCGCGATGACTCACGTCGTCACCGAATCCTGCATCAAGTGCAAGTACACCGACTGCGTCGACGTCTGCCCAGTCGACTGCTTCCGCGAGGGTCCGAACATGCTGGTGATCGAACCCGACGAGTGCATCGACTGCGCGGTGTGCATCCCCGAGTGCCCGGTCAACGCCATCTATGCCGAGGAGGACGTGCCCGAGGACCAGCGCCAGTTCATCCCGTTGAACGTCGAGCTGTCGCAGAAGTGGCCGTCGATCACCCGCATGAAGCCGCACCCCGAGGACGCCGACGACTGGAAAGACGTCCGCGACAAACTGAAGTACCTCGAGCGTTGAACGCGACGCGCCGCCGGGCCGTTTTTTCGTCGCCTTTGTCATCGCGCCGCCCGCCGGGCCGCCCTAGGGGCGGCGCGCCAGAGTCGCCGCTCAAGGTCCGCGTGCGACGCGAAGCGTCGCGTACACCTTGAGCGCTTGCCCGCATGGTCGCCCCAGACAAGTACACCGCGGAGAAGATCCTCTGGATCCACCCGTGGGCGCCCAATCTCTTCTCGTTCAAGCTGACCCGGTTCAAGGGCTTCCGCTTCGTGCCCGGGCAGTTCGCGCGGCTGGGCGTGAAGAAGCCGGACCCCAACAACCCGAAGAACCCCTCCGGCGAGAAGATCGTCTGGCGCGCGTACTCGATCGTCTCGGCCGACTACGACGAGCATCTGGAGTTCTACTCGATCGTCGTGCCCGGCGGCGAGTTCACCTCCGAGCTGGCGAGGCTGAAGGTCGGCGACACGGTGTACGTGGAGAAGACCAACTACGGCTTCCTGACGCTCGACCGCTTCGAGGGCGGCGCCGACCTCTGGATGCTGTCGACCGGCACCGGCCTGGCGCCGTTCATCTCGATGCTGTGGGACCCGCGCACCTGGGAGCTGTACCAGAACCTGATCGTCGTGCACAGCGTGCGCTACCCGAACGAGCTGGCCTACGCGGAGACGATCGGGGCGTTCCGCCGCCACGAACTGTTCGCGCCGATGGCGCACAAGCTGCGCTACGTGCAGGCGGTGACCCGCGCCAGCGTGCCCGGCGCGCTGGGCGGGCGCATCCCGGCAGCGATCGACGACGGTTCGCTCGAAGCCGCGGCCGGACTGAAGTTCGGTCATGACCGCTCGCGGATCATGATCTGCGGCAACCCGGAGATGGTCGACGACACGCGCAAGCTGCTCGCCGGCCGCGGCTACGTCACCTCCCGCCGCGGCGCGCCGGGGCACCTGGCGGTCGAAAACTACTGGTAGCGGCCGCGCGCCGCGCCCGTGGGCGTCGGCGTCGAGGCGGCGCGTTACAGTTGCGCGCCATGAGCGCCGCCGCCCTCGCCGACCGCATCGACGCGCTGCTGCCGCAGACCCAGTGCACCAAGTGCGGCTACGCGGGCTGTCGGCCGTACGCGGAGGCCATCGCAGCAGGGCAGGCGCCGATCAACCGGTGCCCACCCGGCGGCGCGGCCGGCATCGCCCGCCTGGCCGGCCTGCTGCAGCGGCCAGCGCTGCCGCTGGATCCTGCCCACGGCATCGCGCAACCGCTGCGCGTGGCGGTGATCGACGAGGCACTGTGTATCGGCTGCACGCTTTGCATCCAGGCCTGCCCGGTCGATGCAATCGTGGGCAGCGCGAAGCGGATGCACACCGTGCTTGCCGCGGCCTGCACCGGCTGCGACCTGTGCCTGCCGCCCTGCCCGATGGACTGCATTGCCACGGTGCCGGTCGAGCCGCCGCGCTCTTGGACGACTGCCGATGCCGACGCGGCGCGGGCCCGCCATGCGGCGCGCAGCCGCCGCCTGCTGCGCGAGCAGGCGCAGCGTGAGGACCGGCTGGCCGCCAAGGCGCTGGTTGGGCGCGGCGAGCCGGACGCGCGCGACGATCTCTCCGCCGGCGGGATCGACCGCAAGAAGGCGATCGTCCAGGCGGCGATCGAGCGCGCTCGCGCCCGCCGGCAAGTTGCCAGCACCGAACCGCGATGAACCCGCAGAAACGACAGGCGATCTTCTCGACGCTGCGCGCCGCCAATCCCCACCCGACGAGCGAGCTGGAGTACCGAACGCCGTTCCAGCTTCTGGTGGCGGTCGTGCTGTCGGCGCAGGCCACCGACAGGAGCGTGAACCTCGCCACCCGCGGGCTCTTCCCGGTGGCCGGCACGCCGCAGGCCATCGCCGCGCTCGGCGAAGACAGGCTGATCCCGTACCTGCAGAGCATCGGCCTGTACCGCACCAAGGCGAGGAACGTCGTCCGCCTGGCGCAGTTGCTGCTCGAACGGCACGGCGGCGAGGTGCCGCGCAGTCGCGAGGCACTCCAGGCGCTGCCCGGTGTCGGCCGCAAGACGGCCAACGTGGTGCTGAACACCGCCTTCGGCGAACCGACGATCGCCGTCGACACGCACATTTTCCGCCTCGCCAATCGCACCGGGCTGGCGCCAGGCAGGAACGTCGATGAGGTCGAGCGGCGGCTGGAGAAGTTCGTCCCCGACGAGTTCCGCAAGGACGCGCACCACTGGCTGATCCTGCACGGCCGCTACGTGTGCAAGGCGCGCCGGCCCGAGTGCTGGCGCTGCGCGATCGCGCCGTGGTGCGAGTTCAGGCCCAAGACCCCGGCGCCGCGCTGACCGGCCAGCCGCTCCACCCCGGCCGCGTAGGCCAGCCGTGCGAAGATCGGCCGCGAGCCCTTCAGCGGGCGATGCGACCTGCCGGTCGAGGAATCCCATGTTCAATCCGTCACGCGACGAGGTGCGCCGCTTCTTCTGCGCGGCCTGGCGCAAGCACCGCGAGGGTGGGCTGGTCTCGCCCCTGGAAGCCACGGCGCTGAAGTGGATCGACGTGCATCCCGAGTATCACGCACTGCTGGCCGACGAGGCGCGCGCACTGGCCGAGGAGTTCACCGTCGAGCGCGGCCAGGCCAATCCGTTCCTGCACCTGTCGATGCACCTGGCGCTCGACGAGCAGTTGTCGATCGACCAGCCGACCGGCATCGTCGCCGCCTTTCGCCGGCTCCTGGGCCGTGCCGGCGACGAGCACGCCGCCGCGCACGAAGCGATGGAGTGCCTGGGCGAGATCGTCTGGAGCGCGCAGCGCGGAGCCGCGCCGACCGAGATCGCGGCGCTGAACGCCGCCTACCTGGAGTGTCTGCAGCGCCGCGCCAGTCAATGAAAACGGGCGCCCGTGGCGCCCGTCGTGCAGCAGCGGCCGCCTACTTGCGGTGCGTCAGCGGCCCCGGCAGGGAGGCGAAGTGCGCGGCCAGGTTCTGCATGTCGCTCTTGGACAGCGGCTTGGCGATGGCGCCCATGATGGCGTTCTTGCGCGCGCCGATGTGATAGTCGTTCAGCGCCTTGAGCAGGTAGTCCTGGTACTGGCCGGCGATCTTCGGATAGGTCGGATCGCTCGGCGTCTTGCCGTCCTTGCCGTGGCAGGCGGCGCACTGCGCCTCGGCGATCTTGGCGCCGGCGGCCGCATCGGCGGCGGCAGCGCCCTGGGTCACGATGGCCGCGACGGCCGCCAGCAGGATCTGTGTTTTCATCGGTCCGGCTCCGGTCACTTGCCCGCCCCGCCACGCTCGGCGTAGTACGCGGCGATGTCGGCGATCTGCTTGTCGGTCAGCGTCTTCGCGATGCCGCCCATCGTCGGGTGCGCGCGGTCGCCCTTGGCGTAGCCGCGCAGCGCCGCCTCGATGTAGCCGGCCGACTGGCCGGCGATCATCGGCACCCGGTACACGCGCGGGAACGACGACTGGTAGCCGGGAATCGAATGGCAGCCTGTGCACATCGACACGAGCTGCGCCGCCGCCTTGGCATCGCCGCCGGCGGCCGGCTGCTGGGCATTGGCCGTCGCGGCCGCCGCGGTGGCCAGGACGAGTAAGAGTCGCTTCATTGCGCGCAGGTCCAGGTTGGAAGTTGCCTGTTGCCGCGACGTGCTGCCAGGCTCGACTGCCGGCATGCGGCGGAAAAAAACGCGCGGATTCTAGCGGAGCGCTCGGCGGCGAGTCCAACCTGGCAGCCAGGGGCTGGCGCGTCGTCGCATCTCCGTATACTGGCCGCGACCTCGCACTGGAACCCCGTCATGCCCGCTTCCCCCGCCGCCGCGCGCTTCGACGGCACCGACACCTACGTCGCCACCGACGACCTGAAGCTCGCGGTCAATGCCGCCCTGACGCTGCAGCGGCCGCTGCTGATCAAGGGCGAGCCGGGCACCGGCAAGACGATGCTGGCCGAGGAAGTGGCGCGCGCGCTGGACATGCCGCTGCTCGCGTGGCACATCAAGAGCACGACCAAGGCGCAGCAGGGGCTGTACGAGTACGACGCCGTCAGCCGGCTGCGCGACTCGCAGCTCGGCGACGACCGCGTGCACGACATCGCCAATTACATCGTTCGCGGCGTGCTGTGGCAGGCGTTCGCGTCCGAAGTGCCGACGGTGCTGCTGATCGACGAGATCGACAAGGCCGACATCGAGTTCCCCAACGACCTGCTGCGCGAACTCGACCGCATGGAGTTCCACGTCTACGAGACGCGGCAGACGGTGAAG
>Ga0209594_1000894_pt1 | contig 16030 bp, 37 predicted proteins | sample AshMeaCrysSpring_FD_184126 | JGI IMG/M metagenome (GOLD analysis project Ga0209594, IMG submission 184126) | Groundwater microbial communities from Big Spring, Nevada to study Microbial Dark Matter (Phase II) - Ash Meadows Crystal Spring... | ecosystem: Environmental > Aquatic > Deep subsurface...
CGTCTTATTCTATAATCGAATAAGTACTATACATACCACTGCTAGGTCGTACCATATTTATATCACAGACAAAGATCACCAGTTTATTTGATAATGCATTAGCTTATGTTCGTCCTATCGAAATTTTCATTTAGCAATCTTAATCTATTTTTGTAATATTCCCCTATCTCTTTATCATGTTGTTTGAACTCTCTTAAAAATTGAGGTATACCCATTTTTAATATTTGTGTCGGATTCTTTACTGCCGATGATATTCTTAAACTTCTCTCTAATATCTTTTCTTCATCTTCTTTGAAAGGCATTGTCTCGCTTAAACACCGATATGTGCCTGTTTTTCTTATAAAACATCTCATATTATTGAAACGGGCAGCACCTACACACTCTATATCTTCTGAACAGCCTGTAACCATATCAGCTATGCTTAATGATGCTGGCCCTCTGGGATGGGTATGATAGTTACCTATATATTTTTGCTCTTCTTTACATTTTCCTACTTTGATGGAGCATTGTGTGCCCATACATTCTGAGCCTTTAACTACGATATTACTATCTTTTTCTATACATAGAGAAAATCCGAGTTCTATTTTTTTCTTTCTAGTCTCTTTGATTTTATTCTTCATCTCCTTTATAATATTATCCGGAAAGATGAAGGAATTGGCCTGTCTCGACATTTTGTATTTATAGTGGTAGACAGCTTTAATTGTTCTTGCAGTTTATCTTCTTCTTGGTGGGGTTACTCTTTCTGCTGCTACTTCTGGATATAATTCTGGACAAGCCTTCTTGACACTTCTTGGAACTGCTCCAAGAGCCGCTTTGACGCATTTTGCAAAATCGCATCCTCTCAGACCTGCACATTTCACAAGGGCTTTTGCTTTTGGAAGTTTTGGATCTTTTGCCATAGTCTCTATGACATCCCAGGCAACACCCTCTGTCTCATGAACCATATACTTATTCCTCCTTACTGTATAGCCTGATGATTATAATTTAATATTTTTTCATATGGGAAGATTTAATCATATGAGAAGATCCTATCTTTTCTGTGCAACTACACTTATTATGGAAGTCTCCTGATATTTTCTTTATCTCTTCCATATATTCCTCATATTCTTCTGCAGTCATCTTTCCCATTCCTCTACATCTTCCTGTTATTGCTGCTGCCTCTAGTAGAGGAGTAGTAATGTAAGGATCACATTCCATCAATTCTTCTTTAGCTTCAGCAATTTTTGCTCTATATTCTGGCGATTTGTGCACCATATATTTATTCCTCCTTTATATATATTTTATTTTTCTCTTATCTATATCTTATGATTAACGATTATTTATAACTATGTTATTTCTTTCTACAGATACATTCTTTATGGAACTGTCTGGCGGTATTAGAAAGTCTTTCTAGGTCTTTAGTCTCCAGATCACCAAAATGTCTTCCAAGATTAATGGCATTATCGATAATATCTTCGCTACATTCATTGACGGAACTTTCTAGCTGATAGAAATTCTGTTCTACATTTTTTCTTGAATTGATCTCAACCATATATTCACTCTTTATGGCTTATAACGCTATCACGATTTATAATAGTTATGGTTTATGCTAATATTTCAGCTATTTCCTTCCATGTAGCATCTCTAGACTTAATTCCTTCATCATAATCTCCATATACTCTATATATACTGTCTATTAATGATATTCTCAGATCCAATCTTGCGCTTCTCATTGTAATTTCATATCCACTTTTTATTCCAGAAAGATAGAACCTAAATGACCCGAGCTTGTCTGGTAAGCCGAGCGGTGCATCATCAATGGCATCAAAAGTCTCTTTCATATCTTTTTCTATATCTTTTGATACTACTAATGGATTGGGCTCTGGCACTTATATCACTTCTTTTTACATTCGCATTTTTCTGTGAATCTATCTCTACCTTTATAGGCTGTTCTATTAGCATAAGATGCGTCTGACCACATTTTCTTTACTTCTGGATCGTCTGGAAGGATCTTAGATAATATCATTGTTGCCACACGAGCTTCATCTGTGTCTCCTATGAGATAAGAGAGTTGGAATACGTCACAATTCTCTATTGGGGCTGGACCCTTTTCTAATTTTTGTGCAGAATTTTGGGCTTCGGCAATTAATTTTTTGACATCTTCCTTTAATTTTTCATGTACCATAATATCATCATAGTTTAAATTATATTATTGGCCTTTCTGGACATTCACATTTTTTACAAAGATTGGCTGTATCTCTTATAGCTGTAAATAGTCTGACTTTTTGACTATCGTTTAGTGGCATACCTCCAACAAGCGCATCGTCTGCAAATTCCTCAAGCCATTCAAGAGTCGGTTTGCAGTACATGGGAACTTTCTTATACCGTTTCCAATACTCATCAAATTTATGTGTCATATTTTATCGCCTTATGACATTATATATTTTCTATTTTTAAAAGTTTGTTGAGAGATGCATTATCCTGTATAAAATCGTTTGTTTGACTCCCAGCCGAAAACGCTATATCAAACTTCTTATCTTTTGTCATTATTGTATTATCAAGAAGTCTTTTACCACTTTCATAAAATTCTTTTCTGGCTAGATCTTTTCCTTTTGTATCACAATGTTCGTCAAGCATTTTGATATCTTCTCTAAGGTTAAGAGCATCTCTTTCAATCAATTCTGATATAGTGTCTGCAGGAGGTACTGGATATACAGCTTTACTAAATCTTAGATTTCCATGATGAGAAGCAACAACGCTTAATTCTTCTAGACCTACAGCATTAGACACAGTTCTTGCCACTGATTCCAGGCATTTGCACTCCTTCATTGTTGCCATATTTTGTTCCTTCTATACTATGAACTTTCTTTGCCATTCCTTGTCAATTAATTTTTTGCATACACAGCCAGCACCAATAAGAGTACCTTCATCTCTTATCTTTTCCTCGCACTCTTTATATGCCTCTTTGGTCATTTTCTTTATCAGGTCTTCTCTATGCACTTTAACCTTTTCAGGTATTACAACTTCAGTTTTGAATTCCTGTGCTGAAAGTTCTTCTAGTATATGGACCATATTATGCCACCACTTTTTATTATTAATAATCTTTACATTTTCTACAATCATTCATTGCAGATCTCATTATTATTGAAATATTATATTGTTGATCTTCTGGTATTCTTAAACCTTCTGTCTGTATAGCATCACCAATTCTTTCAAGCACTGCTGCCGTCCATTTGCATGGGCTATTGACTGATTCTTTCTGGTCTTTATCCATCCCAGATTTATCCATAAGTTTTGGATCTTTCGTTATCCATAACTTCTTATATTCTTCTAATGTTAGCATATATGTTACATTACTATATTTGTCATCACTTCTCTCTTTCACATCTACATTCGTCATTAGAATAATAGAGAGTATTCATCAATTCAGCTAAATCGCCAGCTATCTTTTTTCCACTTGGATATTCCCTTGATACTAACAATGTCATATATAGGTCATTTATCTTCCTTTGATCTTCCTTTTTTAAAGAGCAATAATTGATTACATTATTTAGATAACCTCCAAGAGTTTTTAGATCATTATCAAATATTCTGTGCACCGGAATTTCTGTAGATTTTGCTGATAATTCGGCAATAAACCTTCCTATTCTCAATGATTCTCCTCTGCATATTCTCATGTCACATTTCTTATTTGCCACAATTATTGCTCCGCGATTATTGATTTTATAATTATCACCCTGCGATTATTAATTTTATATATCTAGAAGTTCTAATAAATTTGACCATGCGCCATCGGCCGATACAAGTCCAGACCTATATTTTGATATAATGCTATCCCTAATATATCGTATAATTAGTACATCATTACCTTTGATATTTTCTCTAGACCCTATCTCTAGACCTTTCTCAATGCCACTTATGTGTGCATCTAGTAATGATATTTTGTCTGCATTTTTCTTACCAGTTTCGTTTAATATCTTTGCAACGGATCTAAGAGAATCGTATATAGTATCAGATAACGACTCTAGACTCATCGACACGTCAAATTCTATCAATCTTTCTTCAAATGTTACCATTTTATTCCTCTAAGTTTATACTACACCACTCATAATAAGATTATCAAATTTTATGTCACTCCACGCTTTTTCGGCAGATATTTCTTTTCTGTCATACTTTGATATAGTATTCTTAATTGCTCCAACTAATGGAAGGTCCTCAATGTCGATAGAGAGATTATTACCAGACCCTAAAAATACTCCCAGGTCTAGTCCAGTTAAGTACATGTTTAGAGTCAATATTTTATCCGGTGCAGGTATCTTAGAATCATCTAGTTCCTCTAACTTGTCACCCAAAGAACCGTATACTCCTATTAGAAGTAGATTTCCATACATTCTTATGTTAAATTTTTTAATTTCTGCCACGTATTATCATCTCATCTGTATCTATTTAGCCTGTTGACTATATATAATTGACTATATACATAATTGACTATATATGTAATTGACTATATGAGTAATTGACAATATGCATAAAATTTTAAAGTCTCTCTAACTTTTTCAACTTTTTTATTACCATATCTTTCTTGTTAAATGCAAACAGCCATATATCTTCTACATTATCTACTATAGTATCAAAATTTGCGGCGCCCCATCCAGAATCTATAATGACAGTTATATGTTCGGGAACTATAGGATCTTGAAAAATATGAGAAATAGGAACATCTAAAATCATCAATGATTTGCCTTTATTAAATCTAACAATTTTTCCAAACTGTATTTCATAGTTAGTTATCATATCTTAAATAGTGAATTGGGACAATCACCTACATTCTGGAGTAGCCTTAACTCTTTCCTTTGTCTCTTCTAGATCTCTTTTTGTCGCTTTTAGTGATCGAATCTGCATCTCATACTTTTCTGGTTCTTTTTCATATTTATATATAAAATTTTCTCTATCTTCTATCGACTCATTAAGAGACATTAACATAACGTTTCTATGAAAAGGGTTTATACATTTACATTCTTCTATTGGTTGAACTGTGCCTTGAACCATGTCTATATCTTTCCTTTACTTTTTAGATAGTAGAATAAGGCAATTAGCCCAACTCCAAGTAATATGGCTCCGGTACTTATATAGATTCCGTCTTGTGCTGTCATAATAGTTGGAGATGTATTCTCTATTCCTCCTTGAGATTCTTGTCCAATAAAGCCATATTTTTTCTGTTCGTCCATGAGTCCAAATTTTATCTGTCTGTGGACAGTATACGCAGTTTCTGGTAGGCCTTCTATTATATAACCATCTCTATATAGCGCAACTATTTGGTCTATAGACATATCTTGCATAGACTCTAGATTTATGATTTTGGCGGTCATTTTTCCATATATGGGAGAGACGAATCCAAATCGTCTTCTCGGAGAGTACGGTATTATTTTGTCATCTTCTGGATATGGACTGTATCTTTTATCGACCATGTATATCACCTTTATGTGTATTTGTTTATGTAGATATCATACATATTGTTAGTATCATATATGTTTATAACACGGAAATGTTACATTCTTATCTATTATGCCTTTGTTATGATTTTCTCTTATCACATTTGCATTTAGACGAAAATTCATGTCTTAGTTCGGTGGCAAACTCCTTCAATGATACCATTTCGTCTTCACTTGCCTCATCCTCATAGAAAGCTGCTTCAGCATTCCCATATACACACCCTGTATGCACAATTGCGCTTGTTGCATCACACATGTCGACATCTTTCTTTAGAATTGTTAAGCACCGATTAGCATTACCAAGAGGATCCCATCCTCGATATGTACCTATAGGGCCTTCCATCTTCTTTTGAATTCTTTCTTTATTCATATCTATTGAATCACCCTTTCAGGAAACTTGGTATACTATTTGGTATACTATTTTTTTCGTGGCCATTCAAAGCAAGTTACCTTTTCTTTTCTTATTTCTATCAATTTAATTCTATCTCTAAGATATTGAGCATTGTCATCTAATTCATCGATAACTTCTTCAAAGACAGCAGCTATCCCAGTCTCTTCTTCTTCCTCTGCTTGTCTTAATCCTCCCTGAGTCTTAGATTTAAAGTCTTCAATATTCCTTATGGTTCGTTCTATTTGATTCTTGTCCCAACAGACCATAAAATCACCTCATTTGTTTGACTGGCTTGTTATAAAAATTTGAATTTTAAAAACGGAAAGACGAGGATTTGCTTCTTATCGGTCTTATTTTGTTCTGGTATGTAATATCTGATATACGCCAATACTTCTCATTTATATGAATGGTATACCTTGATTGTCTCTATATATCTTTCACCATTCGGAAATGGTTGTATAGTATGAAGTCCATCTCTCAAACCTAATATATCATATCCTAGGTCTATGCCACCACCGCCTGCAAGTTTCCATGGAGAGAATGTATATAACTTTCCGTCAAGAATTATTCCAGGAGTGAAACTCTTGACAACGTCTGTAAAGTTTAGCCATGTCACTGCAACAAATGCCTTACATGGCTCTACACATTCATATGGAACGACATATATGCCAACAGGCTTTACATACCCAGGACTTGTAGCATTGATCGAAACGCATGCTTGCATATATATCACCTATCTCTTCATGCCCAGTTTACGCATATATTATTCACACCACGTGCCAGAGTCACTCCAGAGAATGTAGTAACAGCCGTACCTCCAGCAGGGACAATTATTGTCGCTCCTTCATTTGGGACTATACCTGTGTCGGTATCATTCACTGATAATGTCGGACTGATAGATCCATCTATATCTCAGTATTTCCAAATGTCGCAACTACTGTATATCAGGAGGAATACATCCATCATTAGTACATATCAGATCTGTTGGACATGCCCCTCCAGTTCCACAGTCTATTCCTCCGACATTAATATCCATTACAGATATAGTCGGCCCTTGCAACATATTGATAGATGTGCAAGTCTGATTCTGTAATGTCTGCCATTGGTCCTGCGATACTTTCCATTGGTTCTGTAACATTTGCCATATTTTACTATCTTTCATATTTATACCACATCTGTTTGATATCGACTTTGATATCGACTTTGATTATTCTTTTATTTTAATCGTCACATCTCTTACGTGCCTTATGGCGTCGACAGAATTTATTTCTCTGCCCACTAGGTTTGTAGGATTGCGGATTGCACTGTCTACCGCAGCGTACGAACTGCGCTGTAGGTGCTCCTGATGTTGCGAACATGACAGGTATACCATCCTTTCTTACTATCCGTCTTTCACTCATATTGTTTCACCTCTTTATAATATTGTAACTATTCCGTTCCGCAGGAATCGAAAGATCTTGTCTGGCCACAAAATCGAATAGATGGTCTACAGAATCCTAATTTTCCATCAATTCGGAAAGGGCGTCTGCACTTTTGGTTATTTTTTTGTATCTTTCCTTGCAAGTCATCCTTACGACATTTACAGTGATGTTTATGACTCATAGTTATCACCTCTATACACTAATCTATTTTATATTATATTGAATGTGTGTTATCATATTAATCGCTATTCTGATATTGTTTAATGCCTATGTTTGGATTTTCTTCCGATAGGATATGCTCTCAATCCCTCACAGAATGCCACCTTACCTTGTATAAGATCGGGATGGCTAGGATGCAATTTCTTGTCTTCGTTATCAAACCTAATATTGTATTTACAACGTTTGGAATAATGTTTATGGTGGCTCATACATTCTTCCTATCAAAAGTTATAATAGAAAGACAGGAATTTTCCTGTCTTTCTGCTATATATCCATTTTATCTACATTTGAGATCTTTTCCGACAGGATAAGCTCGGACCTGTTCGCAGAAGCCTACTTTACCTTGAAGTTGATTCCGCTTGCCCACAGGCTGTAGCTTCTTGGTCTGATTCTGGACGGTTACTTTATATTTACAACGGCACGGATGTGACATATCTTTTCCTCCTTATATAATCCATTGTTTTCTTATACTTTCACTTTGCGTATTCTGACGATTTCATCGTCATTAGAATCGAGCGCTCGTATAATTATTTTATTATCGCCTCCTTATTTGTCACAATTGGTAATTATGTGACTGAAATATGTGCTTATAGAATTTATTATTATCTACTTTTACATTGGCAATCTTGTTTAAATTTTCTTATATAATATTTAATCCTATCTTGGACATCTTCGGAGATACCAGTCATATGAGCGTTTGATTCTGCCATAAAGAAATTTGTTAGATCAAGCATTTCTATCATGTCGCATTTCTTTATACTATTGGACATACGATTTAATTCGTCTTTATAATATTCCATTTCGTCTGACATATTGTTACCTCCTTATGATTTGTTGGCCAATTCTTACATTGGAATCATTGATGGCACTGATAGCAGAGTAGGACTTATATCTAAATAGATCTTGTCTGAATAAATTGAACTATTTACATTGCCCAGAATTTTTCTGTGAATCTTATTCCAGAGCATAGGTAGAGCTATATATTTTATTTTCTTAAACCTTCTTATATATGAATCCTCTAATTCTGACATTACTTTCTCTGCACCTTGTACGCTATTTCCAAGTAACAACTCTTTGAACATCGATAATTGAACTTCACCAAACATATCTTGCGAGTTTAATGAATCTACTGGGAACATCAATAACTCGTCTTCGCCCACATAAGCATGAGCACCATATGAAACCGCACACCGTCCTAACCGACTCGCGCTATGGCAGGCGACTGCTACTGTAATCGTATCTTTCAATAGATTAACATTAGTATCAAAGAGACACAATGGTGAACACGGGTCATTTTCTAAAGAGCATATGCCTGGACAAGAAATTTCTCCTAACGGTTTGAGTAATTTAAGCAATTTTTGTCGTTCTTCTATATATGGACTCTCTGCCATACATATTAATTGTTCTGCAGTATATTTTCTAGTAATGATGCATTGGTTCTGCCCCTGCAAACTGGCCGAGCAGCCGTGGCCGAAGTGCGAATATATTCTAACCTTATTCTCCTTTAAGACTTTTGATACATTCTCATATGTAGTATCATCCTCCTTTATAGCGATGACATTGTAGCCAAGATCTTTGGCCATTTGAGCGGCTTTTGTCGCCCAGATATATGTATGCTCGGTTGGATCTCCCTTTTTTCTTGGCATTGTAATTACTATTGTTGCTATTTCAATCATATTTATTGCTCTCTAAATTTTGAACTTTATCATGCAAAATAAGATATATTGTCCCCTTTGATAAATTATACTTCTTTGCTAGATTCCGCTGATTCATTCCTTTCAAATATTCTTCTTTTATTTTATCAACTTGATCTTTAGTATATATAGGCTTTCTACTTCTTCCTATTTTTGTACCGTATAGTCTTTTATAATTTTTATCTTTCCAAAGTTCATTCCTGATTATTTGTACCGTATAGTCTTTTATAATTTTTATCTTTCCAAAGTTCATTCCTGATTATTTGAACTGTATTACCTTTTGTTATACCAAATTTATCAGACAAGATCTCATAACTATATTTGCCTGTATTATATAATTCTCTAATTTTGGATACATTTTCTTTTGTTAATATAGTATTACCTGATACTTGTCTTCCATCTTCTACCATCTGTTGAGAATTTTCTAAATTGGTTCCCTCTTTCAAATGTTTCGGATTTACACATAGCTTATTATTACATGTATGTAGAATAATCTTATCTTCTGAAATAAAACCTTTTGTCAATATATATACAAGTCTATTTGCTCTTATTGTTTCTCCATTAATATAAATTCTTCCATAACCGCTAGGAGTTTTACTGCCCGTCCATAACCAACAATCATCTTCACCTTTTTTGCGTATCTTTGACCAAACTTTTTCCTCTATTCCTCTATTATTTACGATATCTATTTCTTTTTGTCTTCTTATCTTTTCTATATTACTTAATTGTTCTCTTTTCCATTCGTTCCACTTGCCGAGATCATCAAATCCGTCTTTCTTTGCTTGTTCTCTAAGCCATCCAAGTGTACCTTTTTCATATTTCTTATTATTTTCTTCCATACTCTCATCGCCTCTAAATTCACTCTTGTTTGATATCTCATTACCTAAACCATTTAATGGTATTGAAGTCCCAACCTTAGCTATAGGTTGGGACAGGCGATGAGATACCATCTTATGAACACAATCTGTATAACAGATTGCGTCTATAAGTATAATATTATTTTGTTAATGCGAGCATTACTGGAAGAACTCTTTCTGAATTTGGCCTGTGACTTCCAGAAGTTCTTCCGTGTATTTCAGCCTGATACAGATTCCAAACCTCTGTATATTTCTCAGGATGTCTGAAATATTCGAGCAATTCTTTGGCTGTTATTGTCTGGTCTGATTCGACCATAAACTCTGCCAGCTCAAATACATTCTTTAGGTCTGCATACCATTCATGTACCATAATTAGGAATCACCTTATAGGACATTTTCCTTCTAAATTAGCAAAAATTGGAAATATCTTACAATATTCTCTGACACCGTCAGGATTTCCTATTTTTCTTTCCGGAATTTTTAATATTTTATATAATTCTACATTATTTTCCATTGTTACACCTCCAGCTATTTACCAAGCTCCCTTCTCATACATTCAATTCTTGGTATTAATCTCTCGCCTTTAGGATATCTTCTGACATCTAATGAGCATTTTCTTGACGCTGTCCTAAATTTTTCAACTCTCTGTTTGATACCATCTTCTCGTATTATTACCCTGCCCACGCTACAAAATGTTATATCTTGATCATCTGTGAGAGTACCGATAACTCCAGGACTGAAGCACATAAGATCTTTTGGAGTATATGTCGGTCCTATCGCATGACAGGTACATCCTGATCTTTTTGCCAATTCTTCGTCTACAACCAATCCCATTTGATACCTCTTTAACTGACTAACGACCTATCTTTCTGGTGCTACTATAATAAATGCCTCTTCTTTTATACCATTTATTATATCAGATATTTTAGGCATCTGCTCTCTGATAGGATGACTCTCTGGTAGCGATTTTCCAATATCTAACATATACTCTAAACCAGAGATCCTTTCTTTTATGCACGTAGGGGCAATTCTTGGTTCGTACAATAGACAATCGCTAACAATCTTATGTGCTATTGCATCTGAAGATTTTATCTCTTCTTTTGATAACATATATCATTTCTCTTATGTAGAATGACCAAAAAGTAATTTTTTGTGGTCTGGTCATATATCGATCATAGTTCTTCTTTTATATTATTATGGATAACTTTTATAGTATCTATATCAATTTCGTAATTTTTGAATCTTATTAAGTGTTTTGGTAGATCCGTTATAGATATTGATACGTGTTCCAATAGTCTTCTTCAGTGAGATACCATCTTATACTATTGTATAAGTCTAATATTTTTCTAATTCACGTTCAATACTTTTTAATTTCTTGCCTATTTCAGAGTCAGCTTTTATTTCTTCTTCCATCTGGCTTATTGTTAACGTCGTATGTCCAGCCATAATTTTAGTCTTTTCTTCTTTATCTCTACTAAGTTTCTCAAATTGTACCATAGTTTTGATTCTCCTATTCTAGTTAATTAACCGATTTAGATATGATTTGTATTATAGGAAGGGTATATCCTTGTAGACCGGATGAAATATTAAAAATGAAAAATTGCTCATATCTGGGCGTTGTCTACGATTCTGTCTACAAGGATATAACTGTTAGATCCTACAGACCTATTAGAACCAGGCGGATAGTTCTTTGTAATAGATCTGTAGGTTTTCTTATGGCTTCCGAATTTCGAACATGGCTATTTAGGCATTTATTTAGGCGTAGTTTTTCACAGGCGGAAAGTCTTAAGAAAGTATCGTTGTACTGACGATTTGTCAAGTACAATGATAGTAATTTCTTTTATTTATTTGTCATCATTTGTTATTGTTGATGATCAACAACTGTTCTGTATCTATTTTATTATTTTCAACTTCTTCTTTTAACGTTTTATATATACTCTCCATGTCTATTTTGCCTACTAAGTTGAATTTCTTAAATGGTAGTAGACATTTTGGCTTATTAGTTATATAAAGATAATCTCTATTCCAAAGTTCCCTGCCACGCAAAACTTCATTCTTATGTATCAGTAGACAATACATCAGATTTAGGTATTCTCTATTATTCATCAAGTTAAAGATGAAATAGTCTGGAACATCTGAATCTATATCAAAGTTCCAGGTAGTTCTACGTCTCTGTGAAAGAGATCTTGTCTTTGCATCAATCTTGCATTCCTTGCCTCTTTCTAATTTGAATTGTGGATATTTAACTATAAAATCTTGCTTAGGATATTTGCAAATAAAGTCATATCCGTGAGTTCTATAGTCCATCTTTTTTACAGACTCAAATATTTTTTCTAATACTAGTTTCGATATCTTATATTCACCTATATCTACACCAAGAGATGCTGTACATAATTTATTCATCTCCATAGGGACAGCATCTCCTCTATTATATCTTGCCTCTAATATTTGATTTTTTATATGTTCTCTATTTTCTTGATATCTTTGTCTTCTTCTTGTATTATAGTCTTCGTTACCAGGAAGACCCCTATATCTGTTATTTAGTATATATTTATCTTCTGACATATTTTCACCACATTTATTTATTTTATTATTCGATATCTCTCCACGGTATATATAGCTCCAGTCGTTAACTACTGGAGCCTGCGGTGAGATACCGTCTTATACAGTAATAGGCATTTATCAGCTTTAGCTGATTAATGCTCGTATAAGTATAATTAACCAAAAAAATGTAAATGGATAGATATCTTTTTGGGACATCTATCCCAAACTCATTTTCTTTTCTATTCTTCCATCTACACTATTCTACAGATCTCGAATGGTATTTGACTAGGGTAGAACTTTTGGGACTATTCCTCTCTTGTCCAGAGGTCGAGATCCAACGCGAACTTACCACTCTGGTGTATCTCATGACGCAACCAGATTAATGTGTGCGGGATCTACGGCAGTGGCTCCCGCTTCCGTATTGATGAGGATGATCTTAAGGTGCTGTTCACCATTAAGTTCAACGCCCTGTTTGAAGCGATACCACTCAAGGTCTGTCTTCTGAGTTGTTGACCCACCGGTTTGTTTGGTGAGATTCACGTCTGCGTAAAAGACGCGAGCTAACTGCACGATAGCTTCCGAAGTCTTTTCCTTTATGATCCTGATCTTACTAAAGATCGGAACTTCTACATCTGCAGTGCTTGCAAGTCTTATTCTCAGTGCATGGGCAGTTCTCGCGTCAGCACCTCTTACGACTTGCTGCGTACCCATGAGACTGATCTTCTGACCTGCCGGGGCTCTGATATCAATCACTGTACCAGTCGCACCAGCTGCCAAGCCAAATAGTGTCACCAGGTTGGTGTTTAACTCATCAAGAGTTATCTGCTCCCTTGTCCATCCTCTAGCCTCAAGATAGTCTACATATGCTGAGTAGTCAGGCTTCGCGGACAGCGGAGGGATCTCATTTTGCAAATTTGCTATTTGTACCATTTCATTACCTCCTTATAACATTCCGAACGCCGATGCAATGTCCTTCTCTTCTCCAGCCATGAAGCTGAATTTCTTCTGCCTCGCCTGTACATCTGGAGGCTGCATGAAGCCGTATTGCTTCTCCCTCTGTTGTACATCAGGCGGTGGGTATGGCTGCATGAAGGCGAATCTCTTTTCCCTTTCCTGTACAGCAGGCGGGGTCGGCTGTGCGACTATTTCTTCAGCTCTTACTACCGGCGGTCTTTGCTGTACTTGAACTACCGGTCTTTGGGCTTGAGATGCGCTATAGGGCGGTATCGGCGTACCGTATGGCGGTACATGGCCATAGGGCGTCACCGGTGTATATCTCACTACTGGCGGTGGAGCTTGTGGCTGTACATTTACAACTGGTGCTGGGGCCGGAGCCTGAGCTACTGGATGTACATTTACAACTGGTGCTGGAGCTGGAGCCGGAGCTGCTGGATGTATTACTGGTTGCTGATACACTATTGATGGCTGAGCCAACGGAGCTGGCGGAGCCACAGGCTGAGTTGCGAGTCTCTGCAACGCTTTGTTCAGTTCTGTTCTAAGGGCACTATTTTCCTGGATGAGTCTCTGGACGTCTGCCTGTGCAGATTTCTGTATCTCGGCTGATTGGCCTGAACCCAAGACTTGCCATCCATATAGGCTTGCAGTTGCAGGATTTGCGCCACCGTTTGCAAGTCTCATCAGTGTATCAAACACTACTGAACCTGCAAAGGCTTTTCTAGCATCAGAGATGGCCTCTTTTGTTGGGGTGACAGCTTCTCCTGGTTCTATAGCATATCCTCTTGTCAGATACCATATAGCCAGTTTTGGAACGTTGTTACCGGCCCATGCCATTGCCGCATCAGTAATAGATGCAAATCCTCCTGTTAGAGGGTCTGGTTTTATCATATTCTGGATCTGTCTGCCAATAAATGCTGCACCAACAAATCCACCGGCAACACCGGCACCTTCTGTCACAAGAGCCGTGCCTACTTCACCAAGAGTTTTTTCTCTTAATTGTTCCCAATCCATTTTATTCCTCCTTGGTTTCTTGTTCGTATACTGTACTGCAACATATAATAATTATGTCAGACAGAGATGTAGGAGATGTAGACTGATATATCATATATTGGCCTCTTTCAATCCATTTGGACATAGTCCTTCTAGATTTTTTGGTAGTTTCCCAAAGACTTTTTCTGCACAAATGGCAAAATCACATCCTTTAAGACCTTTACAATCTTTCAATTTCATAGCTCTATCTGAGAGCTCTCCGTCTCTAGATTTTCCAGTCTTTCGAATTGAGACTTTGTATTCAGCATTTTCATTGCCATTGGGTACTAACCTGCCATCATTCCCAATCGACACACTACTATTTCTCATACCGGCACTCTTTCTAGCCAATACAAGCTGAGCAGTATCTATTGGAATCTCTATTCTGTCTGACATATTTTATACTTATCAGATTTATCTGATTAGTTATTTTATATATTATATTGTTGCTATATTATGCGGAATATTTACATTCTGCAGGCTTTCTTTATGCTTCTCGGAGCAGCGATGCCAGCTGCCTCAAGACAGGATTGGAACTCGCAGCCTCTCTTACCGGCGCATGCCTTCATCGCCTTTGCCTTGGTTCCGAGTTTGTGAGTCGGTTTGACACGCTCTCCTCTGATTACTATACGGCCACCTGAGCCGGCTTTTCCTGCTCCCTGCGGTTTGATGTATATCTCAGAACCTGCGCCAACTGGAACTGTGGCGTCTACGTTTACTGCTCTCTTTGCTTCTGCAATATCTACAGCAGAAGTTGGGACTGCTCTCTTTACCATATATTTATCCTCCTTGTATTTTACTTTAGGCTAATCGCCTCATTTATTTTGTCCTGATCCGTTGTCTAAGATATCTGCTTTTATTTAGAGACCCCTAAGGATGGTAGCTCTATGATATGCTGTTCAATCCATTCTTCGATGGGATGTAGTACAACATATATACTCTTTTCATCGCATACCAATTTTCCATCTTCTCCTTTCAAGGCTTCTTCAAGTTGGCAACCAGCTGTCACTACGTGACTGACAACGTCGTACTTTTTGACGACATCACCGTCTTTGATTTTCTGCCATGTCACTGCGATATAACCTCTGATTATACCGTCGAGTCCTTCTGTTTCTTCGTACTCGATATCTGGTACAGGGATATCCCCGTCTTTAATGGTTTCAATCGGCATAGCAAGAAATTCGGTTCCTTTGCCATCCCTATTGTCAATTATCATCAAGGGATATCGACAAATACAGATATGAGCCAATTGGTTTACCTTCCTGTCTTCAAGCCGATCTTAATCTTAGACAACTGCTGTTAGACTTATACTACTGGGTACTTTAGCAACATAATAGTATGTGTAAATAGGGTCAATAATAGATAATACCTGAGCTATTGATATATTTTTAATGTTATAGACAAAACATTTATATATAGAACACATAGATGACTGTTTTACTTTATT
>Ga0209594_1000897_pt1 | contig 15946 bp, 14 predicted proteins | sample AshMeaCrysSpring_FD_184126 | JGI IMG/M metagenome (GOLD analysis project Ga0209594, IMG submission 184126) | Groundwater microbial communities from Big Spring, Nevada to study Microbial Dark Matter (Phase II) - Ash Meadows Crystal Spring... | ecosystem: Environmental > Aquatic > Deep subsurface...
GGGCGGTGCGCGGCCACGAGGTGATCGGCCGTCGGCTCGCCGGAGGCCGTCCCGTGCTGGGCATCTGCGTGGGGATGCAGGTGCTGTTCGAGACCGGCGTGGAGCACGGCGAGCGCAGCGAAGGTCTGGGGGAGTGGCCGGGGGTCGTCGAGCGCCTGCACGCCACGCCCCTGCCGCACATGGGCTGGAACACCGTGGCCGCTCCCGCCGGCTCCCGGCTGCTGGCGGGGCTGGCGGGCGAGCGGTTCTACTTCGTCCACTCCTACGGGGTGCGCACCTGGCTGCTGCCCGACGAGCACCCGGTGCTGCGCCCGCCGCTGGTCGGCTGGACCGAGCACGGGGGCGACCGCTTCGTCGCGACGGTGGAGAACGGGCCGCTGTCGGCCACCCAGTTCCACCCGGAGAAGTCCGGCGACGCCGGCGCGGCCCTGCTGGCGACGTGGGTGGGGGGGCTGCGGTGAGCGAGCAGCGGTGGGACGCCGAGCGCTACGACCGCGACTTCGCCTTCGTGGCCGCCTACGGCGAGACGATCCTGGGGTGGCTGGACGTACGTCCCGCAGAGCGCGTCCTGGATCTCGGCTGCGGCACCGGTGACCTCACCGCTCGGCTCGTGCAGGCCGGAGCCCAGGTGGTGGGCCTGGACGCCGACCCCGCGATGGCCGACGCCTTCTCCCGGCGGCTGCCGGGCGTCCCCCTGGTGGTGGCAGACGCGCAGCTGCCGTGGCCGTCCGGCCCGCTCACCGAGCAGCCCTTCGACGCGGTGTTCAGCAACGCCGCGCTGCACTGGATGCCCGACGCGGCCGGCGTGGCGGTACAGGTCGCCGCTGCGCTACGCCCCGGGGGGCGGCTGGCCGCCGAGCTCGGCGGCGTCGGCAACGTGGCCGCCGTGCACGCCGCCCTGGCCGACGCAGCGGCCGACCTCGGGCTGGCGCCGCCGCAGTGGCGGCGCTACTTCCCGACACCCGGTGCCTATGCCGTCGTGCTGGAGCGGGCGGGGTTCGAGGTGCGCCAGCTCGAGCTCGCCGACCGGCCCACCCGGCTGGCCGGCGCGGACGGACTGGCCGACTGGATGCGGCTCTTCGGCGCCGGTGCCCTGGCCGGGTACTCCTCGGCGCAGCGCGAGGCGCTGGTTGCCGCCGCCGTGCAGCGGGCCCGTCCGGTGCTGTGGCAGGACGGATCCTGGTGGGCCGACTACCGCCGCCTGCGCGTCCTGGCCGTCAAGCCGTAGCCCCCCCGCCCCCGCCCGGCGGCCCCCTCGGTGGCGCCCTTGGCGGTGCCGCGCGGCCCTACTGGCGGTGCCCTTGGCGGTGATCTTGGAGAAGCTGAGCACTTCTTCGGCGTGTCGCCGGCGTGTCCTCCAAGATCACCGTCGGGAGGGGGGCACGTAGACTGCCCGGCCGTGACCCGGCTCGTGCTGCTGCCCGCGGTGGACGTGTCCGGCGGGCAGGCGGTGCGGCTCGTGCAGGGGGAGGCGGGCTCCCAGACGTCCTACGGCGACCCCTGGAAGGCGGCTCTCGCCTGGCAGCAGGCGGGGGCGGAGTGGATCCACCTGGTCGACCTCGACGCTGCCTTCGGCCGCGGCTCCAACCGCGAGCTGCTCGCCGAGGTGGTGGGACGACTCGACGTGGCCGTCGAGCTGAGCGGCGGCATCCGCGACGACGCCACCCTCTCCGCCGCGCTTGCCACCGGCTGCGCCCGGGTGAATCTCGGCACCGCGGCCCTCGAGGACCCGGCCTGGACCCGTCGAGCCATCGCCGAGCACGGCGAGCGCATCGCCGTCGGGCTGGACGTGCGTGGGCGCACCCTGGCGGCCCGCGGCTGGACGAAGGAGGGCGGCGACCTCTACGAAGTGCTCGCCCGGCTCGACTCCGACGGGTGCGCCCGCTACGTCGTCACCGACGTGACGAAGGACGGCACGCTGCGCGGCCCCAACCTCGACCTGCTGCGCCAGGTGTGCCAGGCCACCGACCGCCCGGTCGTCGCCTCTGGCGGCGTGTCGTCAGTGGACGACCTGCGGGCGCTGCGCGCCCTCGTGCCGCTCGGGGTGGAGGGCGCCATCGTGGGGAAAGCCCTGTATGCGGGCCAGTTCACGCTGGCCGAAGCCCTGGCCGCCGCCGGCTGACCCGGTTCCCTGGGTGCCCTGGCCACCCAACGGCACCGCTCACGCGGAGTCGCCGGCATCCCTGGTGGCTTGGGCGGCTGCCTCGAGCCTCTGGGCGATGCGTCGTTGGAAGGTTGCGGCTGCCATAGCGACCACAACCTTCCGTTGATCATGATGACCGCCACCACAACCCTCCGTTGATCATCGAAGCGCCACCACAACCCCCCCTTGATCATGCAGGTGCAGCAGCAACCTTCCGCCCATGGCGGGCTGGGACTGGAGTCCTCCAACGTCGGCCTCGGACACGGGAACCCTCCAACGACGGCCGCGGTGGACTGCGATGCTCCACCGAAGGGGCAGCCTCGCCTGGGTCGTCCGACGTCGGGAGGCGCGCGCTGGAGTCCTGGCTACCTCGGCCCTGCAGTGAGCCACCCTCACCGCGACGGGCCGTCAGGCAGGAGGTGCCAGCACCGCGTCCAGCTCGATCTCGATGCGCCATCGCGGGTCCAGCAGGGCCGACACCACGACCATCGTTGCGGCCGGCCGGACGGTGCCGAACACCTCCGCGTGCGCCTGCCCCACGGCTTGCCAGTCGGCCGGGTCGACCAGGAACATCCGGGTTCGCACCACGTCGTCGGGCCCTCCGCCCAGGTCGGACAGGGCCGCCAGCGCGATCTGGAAGCAGCGTCGGGCTTGCACCAACGGGTCGGGGTCGACCGAGCCGTCGGCCCACACCGGCGCCGTTCCCGACACCGCCACCTGGTGGCCCGCGCGGACCGCCCGGCTGAATCCGATGGGCTGCTCGAAGGGAGAGCCGCTGCTGACCCGCGCGTCGATCACGGCTCGGTGACGCTGATCAGCACGCCGACCTGGCTCCGGCCCCGGCCGCGGGTGCGCAGCCGTCCGAGCAGGTCGAACGCCTTGAACTGCCAGCCGTAGCGGGCCGCGACCACTGAGCGCACGTGCGCGGTTCCGGCCTCGTCTGCCAGCACCGCCTCACCGTGGGCGCGCGGCCCCGTCTCCTGGCCCCGGGAGGTGCAGGGGGCCAGCTCGACCCGCGACGTGTGCCGCAGGCGCTTGGCCTTGCCGCTCTGGGCCTCGGTGATGACGCACAGCCGGTCACCGTCGCGGGCCAGCCACACCGGCGTCGACACCGCCGTCCCGTCGCGCTTGAAGGTGGTGAGGGACAGGTACTGGCCGGCCGCCAGCCGGTCGAGCTCGGTCACGAGCGGTACTCAACCACGCCTACGCTTCGAGGCCGTGACCGTTGCGGTGCGGGTGATCCCCTGCCTCGACGTCGACGCCGGCCGGGTCGTCAAAGGTGTCAACTTCGTCGACCTGCGCGACGCCGGCGACCCCGTCGAGATGGCTCGCACCTACGACGCCGAGGGCGCCGACGAGCTCGTCTTCCTGGACGTGACGGCCTCGGCCGACAGCAGGCAGACCACGTACGAGGTGGTGCGCGCCACCGCCGAGCAGGTGTTCATCCCCCTCACCGTCGGTGGCGGTGTGCGCAGCGCGGACGACGTGGACCGACTGCTGCGGGCCGGTGCGGACAAGGTCGGCGTCAACACCGCCGCCGTGGCGCGCCCCGCCCTCGTTGCCGAGATCGCCGACCGGTTCGGCAACCAGGTGCTCGTGCTGTCGGTGGACGCCCGCCGTGCGCCGGGAGCCGGCACCGACTCCGGGTACGAGGTGACCACGCACGGCGGCCGGCGCGGCACCGGCATCGACGCCGTCGCCTGGGCCGTGCAGGCCTGCGGGCTCGGCGCCGGGGAGATCCTGCTGAACTCGATGGACGCCGACGGCACGAAGGCCGGCTTCGACCTGGCGATGATCGAGGCGGTGCGCGCCGAGGTGAGCGTCCCGGTCATCGCCAGTGGCGGCGCCGGAGCCGTCGGCCACTTCGCGCCGGCGGTCGCCGCCGGTGCCGATGCGGTGCTCGCGGCCAGCGTCTTCCACTTCGGCGAGCTGCGCATCGGTGCGGTCAAGCAGGCGCTGGCGGCCGCAGGGCACCCGGTCCGCAGCTGAGCTGCGCGGGGGACGTCCCGGCAGCACGGCAGAGTGTCCGCCCGCAGGCGCTCAGATGCCGAGCGGGGTCTCCTGCAGCCGGGCCACTGCCTCCTCCGGGCCCTCGAAGGTGACCTGTGCCTGCGCGGCGCGGCCGAAGGCGTGCAGCACCAGCTCCGGGGGCGGACCGACGATGACCACAGCGGGGATGCCGGGGCGGGCGGTGATCTCAGCGCCGTCCGGCTCGCGCCGGAGGACGACGCCCACGTCGGCGTTGCGGTAGTGGGTGCGGGCGGTCGCCTTCAGCACCCCCCACAGGGCCTGCTGCTGGGACGGGGCGAGCTCGCGCGGCTCCCAGCCGTCCTGGGCGCGACGCACGTCCTCGTGGTGCACGAAGTACTCAGCGAGGTTCATCCTCTTGTCGATCTCGCCGACCGCCGAGGGGGACCAGAACGGTGGACGGCGTACCCGCGCGACGAGCGTGGGCCAGTCGCCACCGGCGACCTCCTTCTGCCGGCGCTCGAGCATGCCTGCGACAGGGGGCAGCAGGATGCCGGCGGCGAGCAGGCTGGTCTCCCGCAGGTGCAGGTGAGCCGCGAGGTCGCGGGTGTCCCAGCCCTCGCAGAGGGTCGGGGCGTCCGGGCCGAGGTCGTCGAACAGGTCGCACAGGGCGGCGCGCTCGGAGGAGGCGAAGCTCATGCTCGTGAGTCTAGGGAGCCCGGCGAACGCCCGCCTGTCCGCGCCGCCGTCCGTCGGCACCGCCGTCCGCTGGCGCCGCCGTCCGCTGGCCACCGCCGTCCGTCGGCGCAACTGACCACGTCATGGAGGCGTTCCGGCGCTTGGCGAGGCGTGCACGCCCCGCCAAGCGCCGGAACACCCACGTAGCGTGGTCAATCAGCGCGGACGGCTCCGCGCGATGCGGGCGGCCTCGAGCGCCAGGCTGTCGTCCAGTGGCGCCAGGTCGGGGGGGAGCCCGGCCGCGTCCAGGGCCGCAGCCAGCAGGTGGTCGGCCACCGCGGGAGCCTTGGCAAGCAGCGGCCCGTGCAGGTAGGTGCCGATCACGTTGTGCACCCGGGCACCCTCGGTACCGTCGGTGCCGTTGTTGCCCTGGCCGGTGGCGGTGCGGCCCAGTGGGCGGACGCCGCTGCCCAGGTGGGTGAGGCCGCTGTGGTTCTCGTAGCCCACCAGTGGGCCGAAGTCGCTGTCGGCCACGACGTTGCCGATGAGCCGGGTCGGCCCGGCCTGCGTGTGCACGTCCAGCAGCCCGATGCCGGGCAGCCGGGGCGCGTCGAACGGCGCGAAGTAGTGCCCGGCCATCTGGTACATGCCGCAGACCAGCAGCATCGGAACGCCGTCGGCGGCCATCGCGAGCAGGTCGGGGCCCTTGGCGGCCAGGTCGTCGGTGATGACGGCCTGGCCGGCGTCCTGCCCGCCCCCGCCGAGCAGCACGTGGGTGTCGGGGGGAAGCGGGTCGCCGACCCCGACGCGCGAGACCTCGACCCCGATGCCGCGCCACTGCAGCCGTCGCACCAGCACCTGCGCGTTGCCGTTGTCGCCGTAGATGTTCATCTCGGCGGCGTACAGGTGCACGACCCGCACCACTCTGCTCATTCCGGCACCCCCGGCCGCCGGCCGACGTGCTCGTGCAGCCGCCACATCGCGGTGTAGGTGGTGTAGACGACCACCCGGCCGTCGGACGGGGCGGCGCGCACCGCCCGCTGCACGGCGTCGAGCAGGTCGGGGACCACCTCGGCCACCGGAACCTCGTCGTAGGCCAGCCGCAGGGCCATGTCGGCGGCCCGAGTGCCGGCGGTGAGGACGGGTCCCCGGGTGTCGCGCAGCGGGGTGAAGTCCACGTCCCACAGCCACGACACGTCGCGGCCGTCGGCGTACTCGTCGTTGATGGCGACCACGCTCACGTCGGCCGGACGGGCCTGCTGCGACAGCAGCGCCAGCCGGAACCCGCCGGGGTTCTTCGCCAGCTGCAGCACCACCGTGCGTCCGTCCAGCCGCACCGCCTCACCCCGCCCGAAGGCGGGCGGCACCGCCGCGAGCCGCCGCACGGCCTGGTCCAGCTCGACCCCTTCGCCGAGCGCCGCGGCGAGCACGGCGGCCGCGTTCTGGGCGTTGTGGGCGCCCTCGGCCTGCAGGGCCACCTCGATGGTGCGGGCCCCGACCCGGAAGCGGGCTCGCCCGGGGGCGTAGTCGACGAGCTCGACGGCCGCCTCGGGGGCGACGTCGCCCCGCCCGCCGCCGTCGCTGCCCGTCGGCGCGTCGGCGTGCAGCTCGTCGTCGGTGCGGAAGATCGACCGCAGCGACGGGGCGACGCCGAACCAGCGCACCGGTACCCGGGCCAGGGCCGCCAGGCCCGCCACCCTCGGGTCGTCGCGGTTGAGCACCACCTCACCGGTCGCCGCGGCGACGGCCCGGCCGAGCAGGCGGGCGGTGTGGTCGATCTCGCCGAACCGGTCCATCTGGTCGCGCAGCACGTTGAGGACGACCACCCGGGTGGGCGGGAACTGCTCGACGAAGCGGGCGGCGTACGCCTCGTCCAGCTCGAGCACGGCCAGGTCGTAGTCCAGCCGGCCGCCCCAGGTGGACGCGTCCACGATCGCGCTGACGGCGCCGCGGGTGAAGTTGCTCCCGGTGGGGTTGGTGAGCACCCGGTACTGCCCGCCGAGCACCTGGGCCAGCATCTTCGTCGTGGTGGTCTTGCCGTTGGTGCCGCTCACCACGGTGACGCCGTGTGGCAGGGTTGCCAGTCGGCGGGCCAGGTAGCGCGAGTCGACCGACTCCACCACCTTGCCCGGCAACGTCCCGCCGGTGCGACCGGCCAGCCGGAGCGAGCCCTGCACGCTCTTGCCCAGCCACGTCGACAGCAGGCTCACGACCGGCGAGCCTAGCCGTGGCGGGGTCGCACCCCCGGTGCGCGGCCGAGGCCAGGACCGGCCGGGCATCGGGTCGGTCGAAGGAACGAGCGCGGCGCCGCCGCGGTTGAGGAGCGTCGTGACCGAGCAACGGGTGACCCTGCGGGAGGGCGCCCGCGTGCTGGCCCGGGGCATCCGGGCGGAGCCGTGGGTGTTCGGGCTGGCCCTGCTGGGTAGCGTGCTCTTCGGCCTGGTGACGGTGGCCAGCGCGCGCGCGGTCGGCTGGGTCACCGACACCGTCATCGCCCCGGCCTTCACCACCGGAACCGTCAGCGTCGCGACCCTGGCCGGCGCCGCGGGCCTGCTCGTGGGTCTGGGCGTGCTGCGGGCCCTGACGATCGTGCTGCGCCGCCTCTTCGCCGGGGTGATGCAGTACCGGTTGCAGGCCCGGGACCGGCGTGCGGTCACCCGCCAGTACCTGAGGCTGCCGCTGGCCTGGCACCACCGGCACCCGACCGGGGAGCTGCTGAGCAACGCCGGGTCGGACGTGGAGGCCACCTGGGCCCCGGTCGCGCCGCTGCCCATGGCGCTGGGCGTCGTCGCCACCCTGGTGCTGTCGCTCGGAGCCATGGTGGCCGCCGACCCGCTGCTGGCTCTCGTGGGCGCGCTGGTGTTCCCGCTGGTCATGGTCGTCAACGTCGCCTACCAGCGGAGGATGGCACCGCTGGCCGCCCAGGCGCAGGCGCTGCGCGCGGAGGTGGCCACGATCGCGCACGAGTCGTTCGACGGTGCCTTGGTGGTCAAGTCGCTGGGCCGGGAGGCCGAGGAGACGGCCCGGTTCGCCGACGCCGCCCACCGGCTGCAGGCCGTCAACACCCGGGTCGGACGGCTGCGCGGCACCTTCGACCCCCTCATCGAGGCGCTGCCGACCCTCGGGGTGCTCGCGGTGCTGCTGCTCGGCACCCGCCAGGTCGCCGCCGGGGTGCTCGACGCCGGCACCGTGGTCGAGGTCGCCTACCTGCTCACGATCGTGGCCTTCCCGGTGCGTGCCATCGGCTGGCTGCTCGGGGAGATGCCCCGTAGCGCCGTCGGGTCCCGGCGGGTGCAGCGGGTGCTGCGGGCCACCGGGGCGATGCCGGTCGGTGCGGACGACCTGACGGGAGCCGGACCGCTCGCCGCCCGCACCGCGTCGCTGGGCTACGGCTACGAGCCGGACCTTCCGGTGCTCGCCGGGGTCGACCTCGACGTTGCCCCCGGTCGGGTGCTCGCCGTCGTCGGTGCCACCGGGGCCGGCAAGTCGACCCTGGTCTCGCTGCTCGTTCGGCTCGTCGACCCTGACGGCGGCCAGGTGCTGCTCGACGGCGTGGACGCCCGCAGGCTGGCCGCGGGGGTGCTGCCCCGGGCCGGGGCCGTGGTGCTGCAGCAGGCGTTCCTCTTCGACGACACCGTGCGCGGCAACGTCACCCTCGGGGAGCCCTTCGACGACGCCCAGGTCTGGCAGGCACTCGAGCTGGCCCAGGTAGCCGACACGGTGCGGGCGCTGCCGAACGGGCTCGACACCCGCATCGGCGAGCGCGGCACCTCGCTGTCGGGCGGGCAGCGGCAGCGGGTGGCGCTGGCCAGAGCACTGGTGCGCAGGCCCCGGCTGCTGGTGCTCGACGACGCCACCAGCGCGGTCGACCCCGACGTCGAGCACCGCATCCTCGACGGGCTGCGTGCGGCAGCCGCCGGGACGACGGTGGTCGTCGTGGCCCACCGGCCGGCCACGATCGCCCTGGCCGACGAGGTCGCCTTCCTCGACGCGGGTACCGTGGCCGACCACGGCACCCATGCCGACCTGCTGGCCCGCAACGCCGCCTACCGCGACCTGGTCACCGCCTACGAACGCGAGGCGCGCGAAGCCTCGGCGGTGGTCTCGTGAGCGCGCGGGCGGCGCTGGCCGAGAGCCGCACTGGTGTCACGGTCGGGGAGGTCACCTCGGGGTCGGCGTGGACGACCGTGCGCCGCGGCCTCGCGCTCTCCCCGCAGATCCGCGACGGCCTCGGGGTCACCCTGGCGCTGGCCCTGGCCGCCACCGCCGGCCGGGTGATCGTGCCGGTCGCCGTGCAGCAGACGATCGACCGCGGGTTCGGTGCGGCCACCGACACCGGGGTCGACCTGCGGTTCGTCACCACCATGGTCGGGGTCGCGCTGGTGGTGGTGCTGCTCACCGCGGTGTGCGCCTACGCGATGAACGCACGGCTGTTCAGGGCCAGCGAGGCCGGCCTGGCCGCACTGCGGGTCCGGGCGTTCCGGCACGTGCACGACCTGTCGGTGCAGACCCAGAGCACCGAGCGCCGGGGCAGCCTGGTGTCGCGGGTCACCAGCGACGTCGACGCGTTGAGCCTGTTCCTGCAGTGGGCCGGTGTCTTCCTGGTCGTCGCGGCCGGCCAGGTGGTGCTGGCCAGCGTGGTCATGCTCGTCTACTCCTGGCAGCTCGCGCTGGTCGTGTGGGTCACCTTCGCTCCGCTCGTGCTGGTGCTGCGGCTGCTGCAGCGACGGCTGGCCGGGGCCTACCTGGTGGTGCGCGAGCGGGTCGGGGTGATGCTCGGCGCGGTCGCCGAGGCCGTCGTCGGAGCCGAGGTGGTGCGGGCCTACGGCATCGAGGCCCGTACCGGGCAACGCATCGACGCCGCCATCGACGAGCACCGGGCTGCGGCCGTGCGGGCCCAGGGGTTCGCCGTGGGGGCATTCAGCGCCGGCGAGCTGGTGTCGGGGCTGGCCACCGCCGCCGTGGTGGTGGTCGGCGTGCTGCTCGGGCTGGACGGGCAGATCACCGCCGGTCGGCTGGTGGCGTTCCTGTTCCTGGTCACCCTGTTCGTGCAGCCGGTGCAGCTGGGCACCGAGATGCTCAACGAGATGCAGAACGCCATCGCCTCCTGGCGCAGGGTGCTGGGGGTGGTGGACACCCCGGCAGACGTGGCCGACCCCGGCGCCGACGGGGGTGGGGTCAGCCTGCCGCACCGTCCGGTGGACGTGCAGCTCGACCGCGTCGGCTACGCCTACCCCGGCGGGCCGCCGGTGCTGGTGGACCTGTCCCTGACGATCCCCGCCGGCCAGCGGGTGGCGGTGGTGGGTGAGACCGGCTCGGGCAAGTCCACCTTCGTCAAGCTGCTCACCCGGCTGATGGACCCGACGCAGGGCGCGGTGCGCCTCGACGGGGTCGACCTGCGCGAGGTGCGGTTCGACTCGCTGCGGGCGCGGCTGGTGCTGGTCCCCCAGGAGGGGTTCCTCTTCGACGACACCCTCGCCGCCAACCTGCGCTACGGCCGGCCGGACGCGACCGACGCCGAGCTCGAGGCCGCGCTGGCCGACCTGGGTCTGGACGACTGGGCCCTCGGGCTGCCGCGCGGCCTGGCCACCCGGGTCGGGCAGCGCGGTGAGTCGCTGTCGGTGGGCGAGCGCCAGCTGGTGGCGCTGGCCCGGGCGCGGCTGGCCGACCCCGACCTGCTCGTGCTCGACGAGGCGACCAGCGCGGTCGACCCCGCCACCGAGGTGCGGCTGGCCCGGGCGCTGCGGCGGCTGTCGGCCGGTCGCACCTCGGTGACCATCGCCCACCGGCTGTCCACCGCCGAGGCCGCCGACCGGGTGCTGGTGCTCGACGCCGGCAGGCTCGTCCAGGACGGCTCGCACGCAGCGCTGGTCGAGCAGGGCGTCTACGCCCGGCTGCACGCGGCCTGGTCGAGAGGTGGCACCGGCGACCCACCGCGCCCCTAGGCTCGCCCCCCATGCACAGGTTCACCCGGGAGTCCGAGCAGCTGGCGCAGATGATCGTCGCGGAGTCCCTGGACCGGATGCGGATGGAGCCGCCGCTCGACGGCCCCCGCACCCCGGAGGAGCTGCTCGCGCAGGTCGGACAGACCGTCACCGAGGAGGGCCTCGGCGGCGAGGAGGCGCTGCGGGTGTGGACCGACGTGCTCTCCGGGGCGTGCATGTCGATCGACCACCCGAGGTTCCTCGCCTTCATCCCTGGTGCCCCGACCGAGGCCGCGACGATGTTCGACCTGCTCGTCGGCGCCTCGAGCGTCTACGGCGGCACCTGGCTGGAGGGGGCGGGGGCAGCGTTCGCCGAGAACCAGGCGCTGCGCTGGCTGGCCGACCTGGCGGGGTTTCCGCCGCAGGCAGGCGGCTGCTTCGTCCAGGGCGGCACCACCGGCAACCTGTCGGCGCTGGTGGCCGCCCGGCACACCGCCGCCCGGCGGCACGGCCCGCGCTGGCCGCAGCGCTGGTCGGTGCTCGTCACGGCCGAGACCCACTCGTCGGTCACCTACGCCCTCGAGCGGGTGATGGACGTCGAGGTGGTGCGGGTGCCCGGCGACGAGCGGGGCCGGATGACCGGCCCCGCCGTCCGCGCCGCCGTCGAGGCGCTGCCGCCCGAGCAGCGCGCCGGCCTGTTCGCCGTGGTGGCCACGGCGGGGGTCACGAACACCGGCATCGTGGACGACCTGGCCGGGGTGGCCGACGCCGCCGAGGAGTACGAGCTGTGGATGCACGTCGACGGCGCCTACGGCGGGGCCGGGCTGGCGGCGCCGAGCGTGCGGCACCTGTACGCCGGCATCGAGCGGGCCGACTCGTTCATCGTCGACCCGCACAAGTGGCTGTTCGCGCCGTTCGACTCCTGTGCCCTGCTGTACCGGGACCCCGAGCTGGCGCGGCTCGCCCACACCCAGACGGCGTCCTACCTCGACCCGGTGACGATCGAGGGGGAGTGGAACCCGTCGGACTACGCCATCCACCTCAGCCGCCGCGCTCGCGGGCTGCCGTTCTGGTTCAGCCTCGCGGTGAACGGCACCCAGGCCTACTCCGCGGCGGTGGAGACCACCCTGGAGGTGGCCCGTGCCGCTGCCGAGGACGTCCGCCGCCGGCCGTACCTCACCCTGCTCGAGGAGCCTGACCTGTCGGTGGTGATCTTCGCCCGGGACGGCTGGAGCAAGGCCGACTACGACGCGTGGAGTGCCGACCTGCTGCACGCCGGCAAGGCCTTCGTCACCGCCAGCGCCCACCGCGGCCAGCCGTGCACCCGCTTCGCCATCGTCAACCCGCGCACGACGGTGGCCGACCTCAAGGGCATCCTGGCGACGATGGCCTGAGCGCCTGGCGGGTGGCGGCCGGCGGCCTGGCGGGGTGGGTGGCGCGGCAGCGGCGCTCGTCCGAGCACAACCCGGCGACCGGGGGTGATCCACGGAGAACCGTCCACCCGGTAGTGATGATCGACGGGGACCGATCAACCGCATGCGGTGCCTGGTTCCCGTGGATCACGACGATCGGGTGGGGTGGCTTCCGTCGACCATGGACGCCGCGGGGTGGAGCGGTGACGCACGGGGCAGCGGCGGACGCGGCGGGGCAGCGCACCCGGTCCGGCGAGGAATGATGCGTCCGTGGACGACACCAGCACCCTCGACCCGGCCATCGCGGCGCGGCTCAAGCGCGACGCCGCCGGACTTGTCCCGGCAGTGGTGCAGCAGCACGACACCGGCGAGGTGCTGATGGTCGGCTGGATGGACGACGAGGCGCTGCACCGCACGCTCACCACCGGGCGCACGACATTCTTCAGCCGCAGCCGCCGGGACTACTGGGTCAAGGGCGAGACCTCGGGGCACCGGCAGTGGGTGCGAGAGGTGCGGCTGGACTGCGACGGGGACACGTTGCTGGTGCTCGTCGAGCAGGAGGGGCCCGCGTGCCATACGGGGGCCCGCTCCTGCTTCGACGCCGACGTGCTGCTCGCTGCGGGCGAGCAGCCGTAGCCGGTCAGGCGACCGGGGCGATGACCCCCCCGGTGAGCCGCCGCCAGGCGTAGGCGATCGTCAGCGCCACCACCGGGTAGACGACCAGAGCCACCGCGACCGTCAGCAGCCACCCCACCAGTGGGATGAAGCCGACGATGATCGCGAACAGGCCGAACAGCAGGAAGATCCCCAGGAACGCCAGCCACAGCAGCAGCAGCTCGCCCACGTTGGCCTTCACGACCTCGAAGGACCGCGACAGCGACTGCGTCGCGCCGACGTTCGGGTGCCCGTCGACGATCGCGTAGCCGAAGAACTGCCAGAGGAAGACGATGATCAGGCCCGGGATGATGCAGAGCAGGAAGCCGACCGTGGCAGCCAGGCCGAACAGGATGGAGGCCAGCACGTACGCGCCGAGCCCCTCACCCTTGAAGAGCAGGTCGACCGTCGGCGGGCGACCGTCCATGACCGCCAGCGCGGCCCGGATCAGGCCGATGGCGAGCACGAAGCCGATGATGAACGCGAGCACGGCGAAGAGCACCGAGACGATGGCGAAGGTCCCGGCGATGAAGCCCGAGTCGGCGCTCGTGCCGGCCTCGAGCAGGTTGCCGATGAGGCTGAGCACGCCCTGTACGGCCACCACCACCAAGGCCAGCAGGATGAGCGGGGCGAGGAACCTCTTGTAGGCCGCCCAGGCGTAGCCGAACGCGGCCCCGACCGACAGCTGCGGGCCGGCGGCCACCGGCAGTGAGCCCGGCGGCGGGTAGGCGCCCGGAGGCGGCGGCGAGGGGGCGTAGCCGGCGGGAGGGGGCGGCGGTGGCGGGACGGCGCTCGCTGGAGGAGGCGGTGGCGGCGCAGCGGAGGCTGCCGCAGCAGCAGCCACCCCGGCTGCCCCAGCGGCAGCCTCGGGTGTGCCACCGGCGGGGGCCTCCGGCTCGGGTGCTGCCTGGGCAGCAGGAGCCTCCTCGGCGGCCGGTGCCTCGGGCTCGGCGGCGGGCTGAGGGGTCGGCTCGGGCTCGGCCTCCTCGGCGGCCGGTGCCTCGGGCTCGGCGGCGGGTGCCTCCGGTGCCTCGGGCTCGGCCTCCTCGGCGGCCGGTGCCTCCGGTGCCTCGGGCTCGGCGGCGGGCTCCGGGGTCGGCTCGGGCTGCGAGCCGTCGACGGGGTCGGGTTCTCCGGACGAGCCGACTGGCTCGTCCGGGCTGGTCGGGGAGGGGTTCTGGTCGCTCACGGGCGTTCCTTCGGCGCAGTCGCGATCTCGGACGGTCTCACGCTAGCGCCCGAGCCTCCCGCTGGGCTGCAGGCTCGGGCACCGAACCGGCCGTTCGGGCACCGGCGCGGGTGGGGGAGACTGACGGTCGTGCCCGACCTGCTCGTCGAACCCGACCTGGACGGCTTCCGCCGGCTGGCCGCGACCCGGCGCGTGGTGCCGGTGGTGCGCAGGCTGCTGGCCGACGCCGAGACACCGGTCGGGGTCTACCAGAAGCTCGCCGAAGGCCAGCCGGGCACGTTCCTGCTGGAGTCGGCCGAGCACGGCGGAACCTTCTCCCGCTACTCGATCGTGGGAGCGCACTCCGCTGCGGTCCTGTCCGAGCTCGACGGCCGGGCGCACTGGACGGGCACGCCGCCGGTGGTGCTGCCCCGGGAGGGCAGCCCGCTGGAGGTGCTGCGCGCCTCCCTGGACCTGCTGCGCAGCGACCCGCTGCCGGGGCTCCCGCCGCTGACCGGTGGCTTCGTCGGGTTTCTCGGCTACGACACGGTGCGGCGGCTCGAGACGCTGCCTGCCACCCTGCCCGACGAGCTCGGCCTGCCCGAGATGGCGCTGGTGCTGGCCACCGACCTGGCGGTGCTCGACCACCACGACGGCACCGTCCTGCTCGTGGCCAACGCGGTGAACTGGGACGACACCGACGAACGGGTCGACGAGGCCTGGCAGGACGCGGTGGCCCGGCTGGACGCCATGACGCAGCGGCTGCTGGCGCCGACGCCGTCCTCGGTCACCGCCCACGACGAGGGTGCCCAGCCGGCGTTCTCCAGCCGCACCGGCCGAGAGGAGTACCTGGCCGCGGTGGAAGCGGCGAAGGAGGACATCCGCGCCGGCGAGATCTTCCAGGTGGTTCTCTCGCAGCGGTTCGAGCTCGATCTGCCGGCGGACCGGCGGGTCGATGCGCTGAGCCTGTACCGGGTGCTGCGGCGCACCAACCCCAGCCCCTACATGTACCTGCTGCGCTTCGACGGCTTCGACGTGGTCGGCTCGAGCCCCGAGGCGCTGGTCAAGGTCGACGGCGAGGCGGTGATGACCCACCCCATCGCCGGCACCCGCCCGCGCGGGACCACCCCGGCCGAGGACGTCGCCCTCGCCGAGGAGCTGCTTGCCGACGCGAAGGAGCGGGCCGAGCACCTCATGCTCGTCGACCTCGGCCGCAACGACCTGGGCCGGGTCTGCGTGCCCGGCACGGTCGAGGTGGTCGACTTCATGAGCGTGCGCCGCTACAGCCACGTCATGCACCTGGAGTCGACCGTCCAGGGACGGCTGGGGCCCGAGCACGACGCCCTGGACGCCCTGCTGGCCTGCTTCCCCGCCGGCACGCTGTCGGGCGCGCCCAAGGTGCGCGCGATGCAGATCATCGAGCGGCTCGAGCAGGCCCGCCGCGGCCTGTACGGCGGAGTGGTCGGCTACCTGGACTTCTCCGGCGACCTCGACACGGCCATCGCCATCCGGACGGCGGTGCTGGCCCGCGGCCGCGTGCACGTGCAGGCCGGCGCGGGCATCGTCGCCGACAGCGACCCCGCGGCCGAGGACGCCGAGTGCCGGGCCAAGGCGATGGCCGTGCTGCGGGCGGCCTCGGTGGCGGCCTCGATGCACCGCCCGGACCCGCTCCCGCCGAGCTCGGCGGGAGCGGGTCCGGCACCGGCGCCATGAGTCGGCGCGCCGTCCTGGCCCTGCTGGCCGCCGGCGGCGGACTGACGCTGCTGGCGGCCACCCAGCCCTGGGTGACCCTGACGGTGCAGGGCGACCTGGGCACGGCAAGCGCGGCCGTCACCGGCTCGGCACTGGCGCCGCTGGTGACCGCCGCCGGCGTGGTGGCGCTGGCCGGGACCCTGGCGGCACTGGTCGTGCGTACCTGGGGCCGGCGCGTCGTCGGTGTGCTCGTCCTGCTCGTCGCGGCCGCCGCGCTGGTGCAGCTGGTCCCCGTGGCCGTCTCGCT
>Ga0209594_1000898_pt1 | contig 15946 bp, 13 predicted proteins | sample AshMeaCrysSpring_FD_184126 | JGI IMG/M metagenome (GOLD analysis project Ga0209594, IMG submission 184126) | Groundwater microbial communities from Big Spring, Nevada to study Microbial Dark Matter (Phase II) - Ash Meadows Crystal Spring... | ecosystem: Environmental > Aquatic > Deep subsurface...
ATTTTAAATTAGTAACAGAAAATATCTCAAAACCTTATTCTGTCATAAAATCTAGCAAGTATGTTTGACATTGCAAGTAAGCTGAAGTCAAATGATAGAAAGACTTTACCAATTTTTGGAGATGTCTAATAATAACCATCAGCTCTTTTAAGCAATCTCACTCTTTTTATATCTTTTGGGTTGTAGAAATAGATATCTCTAGAACCTACTAACAGGAATCGTCCTATCCCTTTTTTATCGGTAAAGGTAATATGTTTTTTGGTTTTCGGGTCTAGTTTCCAGCCACTAGATTTATATTCTACTGAGCGGCTGTTTTTCTTGAATTTAGGATAACCCTTTTTCCCTTTAATTTTCTTTTTACAGTTATCATAGAATCTAGAAATAGCCGCCCAGGCTCTTTCAGCACTTGATTGTCTTGCGGTAGAGTTTAATTCATTAGCAAAGGGAAATTCTTTAGCCAATACAGCGCAATATTTGTTCATGTCATATTTGTTGACACCTTTTGTGTCCATCCAATATCTAAGCGCTTTGTTACGCACAAATTGTCCTGTACGGATAGCTTCATCAATTGCTTTGTATTGCCATTTTTTTTCTTTGAGTTTATACTCTAAAACAATCATAGTGATTTCGACCCTGAATCGTACATTTGCTTCAGTCTTAGCACAAAATTAGCTGAGTGTCAAGTGGTTGGTAGAAATTTTGTCTCGCTGCGCTCGGTTTATTTTTTTAGTGTCGCCATTCATCCCCACCGCAAGGCGAGTGGGGTATTCTGGCGACACTTGATAAACTTATTGAAGCAGTAAGAAAGCTAAAATAGAAAAAACCCGCAGAGTGCGGGTTTTTTTCATGGAGCAAATTGATTAGTTGCTTAATTTAATTTTAGGATGGAGGTAAGCGGACTCGAACCGCTGACCCTCTGCGTGCAAAGCAGATGCTCTACCAACTGAGCTATACCCCCTTGCTTTTGTTTTTCTCTCTAAAATAATATCATAAACCATCAAAAAAAAAATGGCAACTATTATTTTGACTTTTTACAAATTTTTTTGGCAGCCTGACTTTGCTCAAAAGCGCAAACCCTTACAGGATAAGTGTCAGAGCCTAAAAATCAAAGGAACAATTTTATTAGCCGCAGAAGGAATTAATGGAACCATCGCTGGTTCTCGCAGTGGAGTCAACCAGATTTTAGAGTTTTTGAGCAGCGATCCGCGTTGTGGTAATTTAGAGTATCAAGAGGCTACTGCTAACAATCCTCCATTTGAGAGGCTAAAAGTGCGACTAAAAAAAGAAATTGTTACCCTAGGGATAGAAGAAGTTAATCCAAACGAGCAGGTGGGTACTTATATACAACCGAGTGAGTGGAATAAGTTGATCTGTGACCCTGAAGTGCTAGTTATCGACACGCGCAACACTTATGAAGTGGATATTGGTAGTTTTAAAGGTGCGATAAATCCAAAAACGAAATCATTTAGAGAATTTCCCGAATATGTTGACCAGCATTTGGATCCCAAGCAACACAAAAAAGTTGCCCTTTTTTGTACTGGAGGTATTCGTTGCGAAAAAGCCACATCTTTCATGGTGAAAAAAGGATTTAAGGAGGTATATCACCTTAAGGGGGGGATACTTAACTATCTCAAAGAAGTCCCAGCTCAAGCAAGTTTATGGGAAGGAGAGTGTTTTGTTTTTGATGAGCGCGTTGCTGTTCAACATGGATTAAAGTTTGGCAGTTATGATTTATGTAGCAGTTGTGGTCATCCAGTCTCAAAAGAAGATCAAACCTCACCTCAATATCAAGCGGGTGTTTCTTGTCCTTACTGTTATACAACTCTGACTGAAGAAAAAAGAAAGCGTCGCGAAGAAAAACAGCGACAACTTGAACTTGCAGCCAAAAAAAAGCTGAAATAATTTAATAGTGGCAAATTATAGCGAGTTGGTTAACAATTGCGAACACAAATGCCGAGATGTGAACTACTCCGACTCGCCTGCGGCTAAAGTCGGAGCTTCTGGTTTCACAGGCTCTTGCCTAAAAATAGTGCAAGCGAGCCACCTCTAGGTCTTACAGAGCCTCCCCCAGCAGAAACGGCTGTTCCATCCGTCTGTATAATTCTGATACCTTCCTCTCTAATATTTATTGCTGCATTACCATCCCTATCGTGGTGAGCGCCACAATTAGGGCAAGTCCATTCCCTAATATCTAATGGCAATTCCGCGATTTGGTAGTAACAGTTAGAGCAGATTTTAGAGCTAGGAAACCATCTGTCAATTTCCATTAGAATACCGCCTTTTTCTTTCAGCTTATAATCCAAGAAATTGACAAACATTCCCCAACAAGCATCAGATATTGCTAAGGCAAGTTTGTGATTACGAACCATACCCAAGACGTTTAGGTTTTCTACAACAACTACTTGACTATCATTTACGCTTCGACTGCGCTCAGCGCACCGCTATTTTTCTTGATACTTTGTGCAAGTAGTCTTGTCGGGCATTACTCATCCGTTCGTATATCTTTGCTCCTAGCTTTTTCGCTTTTTCTCTTGAAAAACTTCCTTTTTGTTTCCTCGCTAATTTCGCTTGTTTCCTAGCTAAATTTTTTTGATGTTTCGCAAAATGTTTAGGATTACTGTATTTACTAATTTTCTCCCCATTATAGGTAATAGCAAAATCTTTTATTCCTAAATCTATTCCAGTTATCTTTCCTGTAATAACTGTTTTAGGCTCATCTTGGTTTGTCTCAAATAATAAGGAAGCATAGTACTTCCCTGTTGGAGTTTTGCTAATAGTCACTGTCTTTAATTCTCCGTCAAAGAGACGATGAATACTAGCTTTGACTAATCCTACTCCTCCTGGTATTTTAATTCCATTTCCCTCTATCTTTACATTTTGTGGGTATTGGGCAGATTGACGACCATGATATGACTTGAATCTAGGAAATTTTGCTCTTTAAGGAACAAGGGGCGCGGATCCCCTTGTTTTTGAAAGCTTTGGTCAGATTTAAAGTAGTTGACTGCAAAACTTGACTATAGCAATTAGCTAACCATTTAGTTTCCTCATGAAACTTTAATTGAGGCAAAACTAGGGCAATCTGAGATAATCCTTTTCCAGTTTCATTGTAAGTTGTTATGCACAAATTCAAAGCATAATTATACCACCAACGAGCCGCCCCCATATTTTGATTCAATAGGGTTTTTTGCTCCAGAGTTGGGTATAATCTCACTTTTACAGCTCTGTGCATAGATTTCCTACTAATTAGGTTATTCGTAAATCCACGATAACATAAAATTATAAGATTGGGTGGACTCCCTGCGGTCGATTTTGTTTACTGGTCAAAATTCATCCGCCACGCTCAACGCAGTGGCGTGGCGGATGAATTTTGACATTTCGTTAAAAACCAATCCCTGTTGGCGGGTTTGTTTAAAAGTCAGATTTTTAAATCATAATCAACATAGCCTTGAAATTAATTTCAAGGCTAACAATCAACTTTCATAAATTAAACTTAAAAACTAGCTAAACTCCAATTTGGTCGAAGAACTTTAGCGTGACGGAGATAGGGGTGAAACATTTCTATTTGGGGTTTAGGGGTGTTTACATGGATTAAAACGCGGATACAGCGTGGGAGACTCCCCTCAACCTGCATTTGTTGAACATCGAGGAGGGGGACATTTTCCCAGTGAGGACGTTCTCGAGCGATCGCCGCTGGAAACATGGCATTTAAATCTGGGGTTGCAGTAAAAATCACACTGACAATTTCTTCTGGATCGAGCTGATTGCGTGTTTCAATTTCGTCTAGTAGTTCCCTTACTGCTTCTCGCATTGCTTCCGCTGTATTTTCTGTAACTGTTGTTGCGCCACGAATAGCTCGCACTTTCCATTCCACTGCTAATTCCTCCCTCATATCCCTATGTTTTTATGGACGATACAACCATAAAGGTTGACCACTTGTTGCCATTTCAAATTGTATCCAATCCATAGCAGTTTCTATTCTTGATTTGCTTTGATTTTTCCAGGGCAAAATCCGATTTAGGAGTGATTTTGGTTCTTCGATGGTGCAGCACTCTGTCTTGTCTGGGTCTAGTCCCACCAGTTCTGCTGCCCAGCGTTGAGCATCTTCTTCTGTTCCCAAACGGTCAACCACTCCTAATTCTAAAGCTTGTTGTCCTGTAAAAATACGTCCATCTGCAAAAGTGCGCACAGTTTCTTCTGAGAGTTGACGTCCTTCTGCTACGGTTTTGACAAACTGTTGATAACTGGTATCAATCATTTCTTGGAGGATATTTTGTTCTTCAGGAGTTAACTCCCGATCAAAAGAAAGGATATCTTTATATGGTCCTGACTTGATAGTTTTAAAAGAAATCCCAATTTTGTCTAAGAGACGCTCCAGGTTATTTCCCCGCAAAATCACCCCTATACTACCTGTTATAGTTCCTGGGTTGGCCACAATGTGTTCTGCTCCCATGCCAATATATACGCCCCCTGAGGCGGAAATATTGCCGAAACTGGCAACTATTTTGACTTTTTCGCCCAATTTCTTTAGAGCATAATATATTTCTTGCGAATCTCCCACAGTACCACCAGGGGAGTCTATGCGTAACAAGAGAGCGGGGAATTTTTTCTCTTTGACAGTTTCTATAGCTTCGAGTACTTGTTTGCGGGTGTCAGAGGCGATCGCCCCTGTTATTTCAATCCGCGCTATTTGTTTAGTAGTTTTCGGTTTAAAAGGCCAGACCATAAGCTATTGAAGGATTATTTTAAAGGGATATTCTTACCATGAGGTGGCAAATTATTGGTTGCCATCTTTACAAAAATACATTATTTATTAAAATTAAGGTAAATAAAGTACATATAATTTTACCATTATCATATAGCCAATGGAATTAAACCTAAAAAACTCCCAATGGTCTCTAGTCATGCTCATTGCTCCTTTTTTCCTCTGGGGAACAGCAATGGTAGCGATGAAAGGAGTTATCCTCGACACAACCCCTTTATTCATGGCAGGAGTGCGTTTACTGCCCGCAGGAATGTTAATCTTAGCGGTAGCAGCAATACTGAGAAAACCTCAACCAACCAGTTGGAAAGCATGGTTATGGATTGGTTTGTTTGCGCTAGTAGATGCAGCAATGTTTCAAGGGTTTCTAGCATTAGGCTTGGTAAAAACTGGTGCAGGGTTGGGTTCGGTAATGATCGACTCCCAACCTTTAGTAGTCGCTCTTCTCTCAGGTTGGTTATTTGGCGAGGCGATCGGTTTATGGGGTTTTCTGGGGTTAGGTGTAGGTATCTTGGGAATAAGTTTGATTGGTTTACCAGATGATTTAATTTTCAATCTATTTGCAGCAAAGCCAAATATATCCTTAAATTGGGAAAACCTATTTAACAATGGGGAATGGCTAATGTTGTTAGCCTCCTTGTCAATGGCTGTGGGAACTGTTACCATCCGCTATGTCTGCCGTTATGCTGACGCAATAGTGGCTACAGGTTGGCACATGATTTTAGGCGGTATCTCTCTGTTTATCCTTTCAGGAGTCTGGGAGACACAACAATGGGTATTGTTAGACTGGAGTGGCTGGTTAGCTTTGACATATTCAGCAGTGTTTGGAAGTGCGATCGCCTATGGCATCTTTTTCTACCTTGCATCTCAAGGAAGTCTCACCAGTCTCAGCTCTCTCACTTTCCTCACTCCTGTATTCGCTCTCGGATTTGGTAAAGTGTTTTTAGCAGAAGTGCTTACCCCTTTACAATGGTGGGGAGTATTTTTAACTCTAATCAGTATCTATCTCATTAACCAACGAGAAAAACTACCTCAAAAGTTAAGTAATCTTAAACTTTTACTGTTAAAAGAAATTGGTGATTAGTTATTAGTCATTAGTCATTGGTCATTGGTGATTAGTCATTAGTCATTAGTCATTAGTAAAACATTATGATATTTTTTAAAAAAATTAAGACTGAGTAGGGACGTTTTGACCAATGACTAAAGACTAAGGACTAAAGACTAAGGACTAAGGACTAATAACTAATGATTAAATTATAAATTATTATGCAATATCGCTTTCCTATAATTTTATTTGCTTGTTTAGGTTGCTTGGGTTTTTCCCCAAGTAATCAAGCTAACTTTGAAAAAGAAGTAAATTTATTAAGCTCCAGTGTGAGTTTATTAAATACTGGAGCATTGGCACAAACACCACCGACGACAACAGCAACCTATAATTATGATGATTACATGGAAGCGGGGTCTACGGCAATGGAAAATGGAGATTATCCATCAGCTTTGGAAAATTTCCAAAAAGCATTGGAGTTGGTGCCTGATGATCCAACAGCTCAACAAAGAATAACTCAAGTAAAAAGTTTTGCTTATGATAACTATATGCAGGCAGGATATGCCGCAACTAGACAAAGGGAATATGAAGAAGCATTAAGACAGTTTGAACAAGCAAAATTGTTGCGCCCTGATAATTTTTATGTTCAACAAGCTATAAATAATGTTAACAATTATCTGGTGAGAGATGCGCAACCAGAAATTGAAGAAAAAGTAGAAGAAGAACAAGAAAAACCTGAAAATAAAAATCAACAAGCCAGTTTATTTTGGTTAGTATTGGCATTGGCGATCGCTCTTCTTTTACTATTTACCATCTTTTTAATATTGGGGAGAGGAAAAGCAGAACAAGAGGAAACTGAAGAAGAATTGCCGCAAAAAGCAGAGGAAATTCAATCAGAACTTAAAAAAGTTAGTGAAGAAAGCAAGGAAATTAATCAATCAGTGGTTAATTCCTTACCAGTGGAAAAAACCACTAGGATAACTAATATTGATATTATCAATGAATTAATTAGTGATTTGCGAGAACCTGATCCAAAAAAACGGAAAAAGGCTATTTGGGAATTAGCGCGACAGGGAGACTCTAGAGCAGTTAAACCTCTGATAGAAGTGATGCTCGCTTCTGACTCCCAAGAGCGTAGTTTAATTTTAGAAGCATTATCTCAAATTAGTACTCGCACCATCAAACCGATGAATCAAGCATTAGCTCTTTCTCTTCAAGATGATAATGCACAGGTGCGTAAAAATGCAATTCGTGATGTGAGTAAAATCTATGATTTAATGTCTCAAATTCGTCAATTATTAGCCCATTCTGCTAATAATGATCCAGATAGGGAAGTGAGAGAAACTGCTCATTGGGCGATGGAAAAGTTGAATTTAATTCAAATGCCTGCTGAAGTAGAACAATTACCACGAAGTCAATATAAATCCAAAGAATTGGAGAATTATGAAGAAGATAGTCATTAGTCATCGGTCATTAGTTATTCAAAGGATAATTAATATTAGTCCTTGTTATGCAAAGACTTCGACTGCGCTCAGTGTCCGCATAACGAGGACTAATATCAATTTTTTAAAATAACAAATGATGAAATTACTCTTTCTTTCTACTAGTGTAGGACCTCTTGGTTCTGGAATTGGAGGCGGTGTTGAATTAACTTTAGCTAACCTAGCATTAGAGATGCTTCTTCGAGGAAATAAGGTTAAAGTAGTAGCTCCAGTTGACTCGGTATGGGGTGATATTCCTATGGAAGAAATTGAGGGAAATTGTCAAATTCCTGCTCAAACTCAAGGGCGAAATGTACCTATTGAAATGCCAGAAAATTCGGTGTTAGCTAAGATGTGGGAATATGCTCGTACTGTTCAATTTGATTATGATTTAATTGTTAATTTTGCTTTTGATTGGTTGCCTTTTTATTTAACACCATTTTTTCAGTGTAAGATTGCCCATTTTATTAGTATGGGTTCCATGTCAGTAGCTTTAGATGAAATTATGGCACAAGTAGCTCAAAATTTTCCTGGGACTCTTGGTGTTTATACTAAAACACAAGCAGAAACTTTCCCTTTTGCTTCTTCTTGTAAAATATTAGGAAGTGGGATTGATTTATCAGTGTATCAAGTTGGTTATCAACCAGAAAATATTCTTGCTTGGTTGGGGCGTATTGCACCAGAAAAGGCTTTAGAAGATGCAGTTGCAGCAAGTAAAATTACTGGAATACCTTTAAGGATTTTTGGAAAAATGCAAGACCAAGATTACTGGAATAATATTTGTGAAAATTATCCAGATGCGCCTATAGAATATGTTGGTTTTTTAAACACAGAAAATCTGCAAAAAGAATTACGCAAGTGTCGGGGGTTGTTGATGACACCCCGCTGGGTAGAAGCTTTTGGTAACGTAGCAATTGAAGCTTTAGCTTGTGGAGTTCCTGTAATTGCATATGCTAGGGGAGGGCCTGCGGAAATAGTACGTGATGGAGAAACGGGGTTTTTAGTGCAACCAGATAGTGTAAAAGGGTTGGTAGAAGCAATAAAAAGACTGGATGAAATAGATAGGAAAAAATGTCGTCAACAAGCAGAAAAAGAATATTCTTTAGAAGCGTTAGGCGATCGCTTTGAGGTTTGGTTTAGAGATATTTTATCTCCTAGTTAAAGCAGTGATTAATGATAGGATTAATGTCTCAAAAGTAAGGGGTTTAATCTCCTTATTTTTGTTTTTTTTTGAACAATAAAGAATTTTTAATTGTTGAATATCTAGCTAAGAAAATGCAGATAATTATAGCTGATACCAAATCCGATTTTTTTATTAGATGACACTTGTTTTCGGTGGTTTCGACTGCGCTCAACCACCGCGTGTATATTGTGGTTTCGACTGCGCTCAACCACCGCGTGTATATTGTAGTTTCGACTGCGCTCAACCACCGCGTGTATATTGTAGTTTCGACTGCGCTCAACCACCGCGTGTATACCGTATTTATATTTTTATCAAGGATTTTTAAAATCGGATTTGGTATTATACCATTGACAAGGAATGCGGATTCTCTTGTCTCCCAGGACTTGATCTATTTCATAATTTTATTAAATTTGACCCCTTATTGGTTGTTGAATACAAAAAGTTTCTATAATAAGAGCAAAATTAAGTGTTGTCTATCTAACTAATTATGCTTCTGATTTGAAAATGAGAGAATTTGCGTTTTTTGAGGAGCATTGATAATTTTTTCTCCAGTTTTTGTAATTATAATGTAGGGTTAATTGAGGAGAAAATACAAGCTAAAATTAATCAAAAGGTGATTATTTACATTATGTAACTGTCAGACTTATTTAAAGTTGAAAAATCTGGCAAATCACTCCTATCTAATTTATATCACAAATGCAATTACAAACACTGAAGAGTATCATCGTCGAAAAAATCACTAATTCCCCCCAGCAAAGAATTACTTTTGCTGAATATATGGATCAAGTTTTATACCATCCCCAGTATGGTTATTATTCCAGCGGTACTGTCAAAATTGGTGCAGATGGGGACTTTTTTACTTCTTCATCCCTGGGTGCAGATTTTGGAGAATTACTTGCTGAACAATTTGTAGAGATGTGGCAAAACATAGGACATCCTGCAACGTTTACTTTGGTAGAAATGGGTGCAGGATCTGGAATTTTGGCAGTGGATATTTTAAACTATTTACAACAACAATATCCAGATTTTTTTATTATTTTAGAATACATAATTGTTGAACAAGCTCAGGGATTAATTCAGCAACAGCAACAGTTATTGGAAGAGCACAAACTTAATGAAAAAGTGCAATTTTTCACTGACTTAGAAAATATCCCAGAAGAGTCAATTATTGGTTGTTTTTTTAGCAATGAATTAATAGATGCTTTCCCAGTACATCGCATTAAACTTATTCAAGGAAAAATTCAGGAAATATACTTAAGTTATGTGAATGAAAAGTTTGTAGAATTAACTGATGAGCCTTCAAATACTCAATTAATTAAATACTTTGACTTAGTGGGAGTTGATTTGTTTAGTAACTCTTACCCAGAAGAATATTTTACAGAAGTAAATCTAGTAGCGTTAAAATGGTTAGCAACAGTAGCCAGGTGTTTAAAACGAGGTTATGTATTAACAATTGATTATGGATATTCAGCCCAAAATTATTACCATCCTCAACGTTATCAAGGCACTTTACAATGTTACTATCAGCATCGTTTTAATGACAATCCTTATGCAAATATAGGGCATCAAGATATTACTACTCATGTAGATTTTACTGCTTTAGAAAATTACGGGAAACTATGCGGTTTAGAGGAACTGGGGAATACTAAACAAGGGATGTTTTTAATGGCATTAGGGTTAGGAAAACGTCTAAATTCTCTCTCTAGTGGTAAGTATAATGCAATGGAAATAATTAAGCGGCGAGATGCTCTTCATCAATTAATTAATCCTATAGGTTTAGGTAAATTTGGTGTTTTGCTACAAAGTAAAGGATTGAAAGCAAATGAGAAAAAAATACTTAAAGGTTTTCAACTACCTAATAGGTACTAATATAGTTTAAGCAAATTAAAAAGTAGAAAAAAATATGAAGAATAATTCAGAAATTCGTCATGTGTTTGCCCTCGATAACGGAAAATTGAGCAAAAAAATTGTGCTAGAAGAAAAGGTATATTCAATTGGTCGTCATTCAAGCAATTCAATTGTGTTATCTGACAATAAAGTGTCTCGCAACCATGCAACCTTATTAAAAGTAAAATATGATGAAGATGAGGTTTTCTGGATCATAGATGGAGATTTAAAAGGAAATAGAAGTACAAATGGTTTATTTATCAATGGAAAACGGTGTTTATCCCATGAACTAAAATCAGGAGATTTAATCATATTTGGTGGGGGAATAGCTAAGGCAAAATATGAGATAATTTATTCATCATCATCATCTTTGATTAAGTATTTAAAGCAACAACAAAAATCTAAAGAAGAAGAAAAAGAAAGTGATGAGATGGATAAATCAACTGTTATTCTTGCTAATGAAGAATTGGATGAATTAACAGAAGAATTTTTCTATAGATTAACCTATACTCAAGATTTGTTACCCCATCCCATTATAGAAATAAATTTAGTAGGGGAAATAACTTATATAAATTCAGTAGCTAAAAAGAAATTTAAAGATTTGGAGTCGAAAAAACAAGAGCATCCTATATTAGCAGATTTATTGATAGAATTTAAAGCAAGAGAGGGTAAATTATTTTGCAGGGAAGTAAAAATAGGGGGAGAGTTATTTACTCAATATGTCCATTATTTATCAAAAAATCAGTTGATTAGATGTTATGTATTTGATTTTGGTAAGCGCAAACAAATAGAAGCAGAATTAAAAGAAAGAGAAGAACGCTATCGGGCAGTAGTAAGTCAAATATCAGAAGGAATTTTTCTGGCAGATGTAACAACTCAAAAGATTATTGAAGCAAATGCAGCTTATTGTGATTTGCTCGGGTACAGCTTAGAAAAAATTTTGGAGTTAAAACTTAACGATGTCATCGCTCTTGATAGTGAAATTGTTGATAGTATGATTGAGCGAATAGTTACTAAAAAATTGGCTTGTGTGGTAGAATCAATTCACCGTAAGAAAGATGGTTCTTTAGTAACAGTAGAAATGAGTGTTAGTTTAATATTTTATGAAAGTAAAAAAGTTCTTTGTTTTGCGGTGCGTGACATAACAGAAAGAAAACGAGTAGAAGAAATGCTCCGCTATCAAACAAACCATGATCAATTAACAGGATTGGGAAATAGGAAACTATTTAATGAACAACTAATTACAGCGATCGCTAATGCAAGAAAAAAACAAAAAAAATTAGCAGTAATGTTTTTGGATTTAGACAGATTTAAGACGATAAATGATACTTTAGGTCATGGAGTAGGCGATCGCTTATTACAAAATTTTGGTCAAAGATTGAGTGATTGTTTAGTTTCTGGAGAAATTATAGCAAGGTGGGGAGGTGATGAATTTACCATCCTTTTACCACACATAAATGATAAAAATACGGCGGCTAATATAAGTCAAAAAATTTTAGATAGTCTCAAACAACCTTTTAAAATTGGCAAATATCAACTCCATCTAAAAACTAGCATTGGTATTGCCATTTATCCCACAGATGGTGAAGATGAAGATACACTATTGAAACAAGCGGATATAGCGTTGTATTGTTCTAAAAAAAATGGGGGAGATAACTATCATTTTTACTCCTCAACCATGACTGTAAAAAATGAAGAATTATTAAACATAGAAAATCAACTTCACTATGCCTTAGAAAGAGAAGAATTATTTCTAGTTTATCAGCCCCAGGTTAATGTTTTCACAGGAGAAATTACAGGAATGGAGGCACTTTTACGTTGGCAAAATCCTCAGTTTGGGTTAATTTCTCCTGCAAAATTTATTCCCTTAGCAGAAGAAACTGGGCTAATAGTTCCCATCGGTGAATGGGTGTTACAAAAATCATGTCATCAAAATAAAATATGGCAAAAAACTGGACTACCACCTCTACGAATAGCTGTTAATCTTTCCCCTCGTCAATTTCAACAAAATAATCTGATATCAATGGTAAAACGAGCTTTAAATGAAAGTGGACTTTCACCTAATTATTTGGAATTAGAAATTACAGAAACCACCTTGATGGAAAATAAAAAAATAGCCTGTCAAACCCTTGAAGTGCTGCAAAAAATGGGGATTCAAATTGCTATGGATGATTTTGGTACTGGTTATTCATCTCTGGGTTATCTCAAACAATTTCCCTTCCAGAAGCTGAAAATTGATCGCGACTTTGTGCGCTACCTCAAAGATGACCCAAAGGATACAGCAATTATAGCCGCAGCGGTTGCTTTAGGTAATGGCTATAATCTGAAAGTGGTAGCCGAAGGTGTAGAAACAGTAGAGCAACTTAAATTGTTAATGCGTTATCAATGCGAACATATGCAAGGTTACTTATTTAGTAAACCATTGGAAGCTAAAGATGCAACAATTTTACTCCAACATCAACATGAAATGCTCTCAAAGTTTTTAGTTAAAGGTTTTGAACATACTACTTGACTAGATGCTTGACTCCAACCCTCTTTTTTGTGGTATATTTAATAAGCCAAAATTATGCTAAATATGAAAATTTATGAATAAGTCTCAGCAAATTAAACATATATTGATGCTTGAATCACCCACATTTAGAAAAACATTTTTGTTAGAAGAAAATACTTATACAATTGGACGCACATCATTAAATTCTATACCAATATCCTCAAAAACCATATCTCGCACCCATGCACTATTATTAAAGGTGACATATCCACAACAACCAGAAAAAGATTTTTTTTGGCTCATTGATGGAGACTTTAAAGGTAATAAAAGCACCAATGGTTTATTTGTTAATGGTAAGCGCTGTTTTTATCATCAACTAAAACCAGGAGATATCATTTTTTTGGGGGGAAAAGAAGTAAGAGCCAAATATGAAAAATTGAGTTATCAAGCCAAAAAAACAACAGAAGATTTGTTAATCTTAGAAGACGAATTTGACGCAGAAGCAAAGCGAGAAAAAAGTCTAGCAGAAGAAGATTTGAAAACAACCAGCTTCTCTATAGATGACGACTTAGATAAAATAACAGAAGATTTCTTTTTTAAATTAAGAGAAAATCCAGAATTATTACCAAGCCCTATAATCGAAATTAATGACTCAGGAGAAATAACTTATATCAATGCAGCAGCAAATCAGAAATTTAGCGATCTCGAAACATTATTACTAGATCATCCTCTCCTTAAAGGGTTACTGACAGAATTAAAAAATATCCAGGGCAACCTGTTAGTAAGAGAAGTGAAAATAGGTCAAGAACTATTTACTCAATATGCTCACTATATACCAGAAAATCAACTGATAAGAAGTTATATATTTGATTTTACCCAACGCAAAGAAATAGAAGAGGAATTAAAAGAAACAGAAGCACGTTATCGCGCTATAGTTAAACAAATATCAGAAGGAATTGTTCTAATAGATCCAGTTAACAAAAAGATTCTTGATGCTAATGTAGCTTATTGCAATTTACTGGGTTATACTTTAGAGGAAATTAAAGAACTAACTCTAGACAAAATTGTAGCTATAAATCACGAAATTCTCGAACAAGATATAGAACGGATTTTAACAGAAAAACTCGACTTTTTTAGAGAATCTATCCACAGAAGTAAAAATGGCTCTTTGATCGATGTAGAAGAAACTTTCAGCACCATTATCTATCAAGGAAAACAAGTATTGTGTTTAACAGTAAATGATATAACAAATAGAAAGCGATCGCAAGAAATTCTTCGCTACCAAGCAGGTTATGATCTCCTCACAGGTTTAGTCAACCGCAAACTTTTCACCGAACAACTAAGCGCAACTATCGCTTATGCAAAAAGGAAAAAAAAGCAGCTTGCAGTGATGTTTTTAGAGTTAGACCGTTGCGAAAATATTAATAATGTTTTCGGTTATGAATTTGGCGATCAATTATTACAAATAATAGCGAAAAAATTAAAAACTTGCTTACATTTAGGAGATACACCCGCTTACTGGTCAGGAAATAAGTTTACTGTCTTACTTCCCCAAATTTCTAACACAGAAACTGTAACAAATATGGCTACCAAAATTATAGAAACAGTAGCTGAACCTTTGGAGCTAGCTAACCAACTACTTCATCTAAATATCAGCATTGGTATTGCTATTTATCCCCAAGATGGCGAAGATGGAGAAAGTTTAATTAAAATGGCAGATACAGCCCTATTTAATGCTAAGAAAAAAGGGGGCAAATCTTATCAATTTTATACTCCACAAATGACCACTGAATTGGAAGATTTGTTACAATTAGAAAATTGTCTTTATTCTGCCTTTACCCAAAAAGAATTTTATCTGACATATCAACCTCAAGTAGATGTAAACAGTGGAAAAATTTTGAGTTTAGAAACACTTTTAGGCTGGAATAACCTAAAACTGGGAGAAGTTTCACAAGCATTGTTTCTCCCATTGGCTGAGGAAATAAGAGTAATTTTACCGATGATAGAATGGATACTATATCAAGTCTGCAATCAAAATAAAACATGGCAAAATGCAGGTTTACCATCTGTAAGAGTAGCGGTTAAAATACCAGGTAGTTTATTGCAAGACGAAAATCTAGTATCTATGGTAAAACGGGTTTTAAATGACAGTGGACTTGCTCCCAATTTTCTCGAATTAGTAATTACTGAAAGTACTAAAATTAACAAGCTAGAAACTTTCTGGAAATCACTACGAGAGTTATTAAATTTGGGCGTACAGCTAACTTTGGATAATTTTGGCAGTGGTGATGCTTCTCTTATTTATCTCAAACAATTTCCATTCCATCAGGTTAAACTAGATGGGGAATTTGTGCGCGATATTGTTGATGATCCTCGCAGTAAAACAATTATTTCAGCGGCGATCGCTTTGGGTAAAACTCTCAATTTAAAAGTAATAGCTCAAGAGGTTAACTCACAGCAACAAATGGAAATATTAAAAGATATGCAATGTGAACAAATGCAAGGATCTTTCTTTAGTCTTCCCCTCACTACCGAAGAGGTAACTAACTTATTATCTGAGTACAATGGAGCAATAAATTAATGAAATACCACGTTATTTACGACGGCAATTGCAATTTATGCGTTAACTTTACTCGTCTTTTAGAAAACTTTGATCAAGGTCAGCTTTTTAGTTATATTCCTATGCAAGATACAGCTACTCTTAAACAGTTTAATATCTCTGAAGCTGATTGTGAATTGGGGATGATTTTAATTGATGCTATCAACCCAGAAAATAGATGGCAAGGTAGTGATGCAGCAGAAGAAATAGCAAGTTTATTACCAATGGGAAATATGTTTGTTGCCGCATATCGGGCATTACCAGGAGTAAAATGGATAGGCGTAGTCGCTTATGCACAAATCAGAGATAACCGTTATCAATGGTTTGGTAAACGCGATACTACCTATTTTTCAGCTTGTCCAAGTACACAAAAACACAGACAAGGGGCTTAAGCCCCTTGTCTAAGTACACAAAAACACAGACAAGGGGCTTAAGCCCCTTGTCCAAGTACACAAAAACACAGACAAGGGGCTTAAGCCCCTTGTCCAAGTACACAAAAAC
>Ga0209594_1000899_pt1 | contig 15933 bp, 15 predicted proteins | sample AshMeaCrysSpring_FD_184126 | JGI IMG/M metagenome (GOLD analysis project Ga0209594, IMG submission 184126) | Groundwater microbial communities from Big Spring, Nevada to study Microbial Dark Matter (Phase II) - Ash Meadows Crystal Spring... | ecosystem: Environmental > Aquatic > Deep subsurface...
GCCGGCGGCCTCAGGCGAATTCCCGCCGCCATTCCTCGAGCTTGGCACGGTTGTCGTGCTGCCAGGGGTGGAAGCCCGGGCGAAACCACTCGCGGTAGCGCGGCCCGAGGCGCCTGAATAGCCCGGGCCGTACGAACAGGAAGCGCGCCACCTGCCAGCGCGCCTTCCAGTGCCCGACGCCGTCGGCTTCCAGCAGGGCCGCGGCGTAGCGCGTGATGTTCATGCTGAAGTGAACGCTCACCAGGGCCATCACGCGCGTCCGGAACAGGTAGCGCCGAGCCGCGGACCAGTCACGTGTGGCCGCGCGGAAGACGTCGTAGGCCACCGCCTTGTGCTCGGTCTCCTCCATGGCGTGCCAGCGCCAGAGCCGCACCAGTTCTTCGTCCGTGTGCCGCCACAGGTCCGGGTCGGCGTCGAAGGCCTCGGCCAGCATCGCGGTGAAGTGCTCGAGCGCGATGGTCACCCCGAGCATGCGCATGGGTCCGAGCCTGCGGATGAACCCGATCCGCTTGCGGACGCAGCCCTCGATCCACTCGATGGGGTAATGGCTGCGGTCGAGTCCCGAGTTGAGTGCCGCGTGCTCGCGGGAGTGGATCGCCTCCTGCGCGATGAACGCCCGGACGTCGTCGACGAGCCTGCCCTGCGCGTGGCTGCGAAACTTGCGCACGGCGTCGATGAAGAGGCGCTCGCCCTCGGGGAAGGTCAGCGACAGGGCGTTGAAGACCGCCGTGGCGACCGGATCGCCTCCGAGCCAGTTCGCATCACGAGCGGGCTCCAGGCGGAAGTGCAGGTCGCGCGGAACGACGGCGATGCTGGCGGGGGTCTGCATGGGTGTCACCTAGCGTATCACCGAGCGGCCGGTGGCCAGAGCTGCGCCGATCGATACGCGTAGGCCCAGGCGGCGACATAGGCGGGCACCAGGAACGCCATGAATGCGGCGACCGGCACCAGCGCGGCCGGGCTCGCCAGCGCGACGCGCAGCATCATCAGCGCCGTGACGACCACGAGGATCCAGAACGCGCGCCGCCAGTAGAGCTCGTTTCCGACCGGGCGCTGCATCGCGTAGCCCCAGGTCGCGGTGAGCAACGCGAGCGTCACGATCCAGTTGAGCAGCGTCTGCCACGAGAACGGCTCACCGCGCAGGAAACCGCTGATCTCACCGATGACGACGGCTGCCGTGAGCACCGCCGCGTAGACCAGCCAGGCCTTCGGGAAGCGCGGGGCCGCCATCAGGCCGGGGCCGTCGTCCGGTGGTCTGCGAGAATGGTGCCGCTTGCCGCGGCGTCCGCCTCGTGGTCGACCTCCCGCCACGGCTCGAGGAGTGCCGCACGCTTCCACTCCAGCATCGATGGCAGCGCCAGGAGCCGTGCCGCGTACGCAGACGCCGGCTCGCCTAGCGGCAGTCCGTAGGTCGCGACCCGGAAGGCGACGGGGGCGAAAAAGGCGTCCACCGCCGTGAAGTCCGCGCCGCCCAGGAAGCTTCCTCCGAACCGGCGCAGGCCCTCCGACCACAATTCGTCGACGCGCTCGACGTCGCGCTGCAGCGCCGGCTCGATCTCGTGCAGGCGAACCTCGAGACCGACGTTCATGGAGCAGCGATTGCGCAGCGTCGCGAAGCCCGAGTGCATCTCCGCGGCCGCGCAGCGTGCCCACGTCCGCGCGGCGGCATCGCGCGGCCACATGCCCGGGTGACGCTCCGCGAGGTGCTCGGTGATCCCGAGCGAATCCCACACGACCGTGCCGCCGTCGACGAGGCATGGCACGCGGCCGCTCGGCGAGAACGCGCGGAACTTCGCCCAGCTCGAGCCGGGCTCGAACGGCACCACGTGCTCCTCGAACGGGATCTCCCGCTCCCGCATCAGCACCCACGGCCGGAGTGACCACGACGAGTAGTTCCTGTTGCCGATATAGAGCTGGTACACGCGCATGCGCCTCCGCTGGTGGATGGAGCCCATCTTAGCGGCCGCGGCTACAGCCAGCGACGCACCGTGCGGCGGTAACGTTCGTATTCCTCGCCGAACGTGGCGGCGAGCGCGCGTTCCTCGGGAGGGATCTGCCGGCGATTCAGGTAGGCGACGAAGAAAGCCGGGCCGAGCAGCAGGGCCGGCGCCCGACCGAGCCACAGGCCCCAGGCGACGAGGCCGAGCAGCATCGCGAGGTACATCGGGTTGCGCGACACGCGATAGACGCCGTCCGTGACGAGTCGCGAGGCGCGCTCGGGGTGCCGTGGGTCGACCGTCGTGCGCAGGCGGCCGAAGGGCAGCAGCGCGAGCACCCCGACGACGAGCCCGCACGCGCCAACGATCGAGGCGACCGCGGCGAGTGACGGACAGGCCGGCCCGACCCGGGGCAGCAACCGGTCCATGAGCCACATCGCCGCGGCCACCAGGGAGACGAGGGCGAGCGGAGGGATGCCGGTTTCGCGGGCCATCAGTAATGCGGCGGGATCTCGATGCCGCCCGGCGTCGCGCGCGTCTCGAGATCCTCGACCTGCTGCCGGAGCTGCCGGTTCACCTCGAGCACCCGATCGAGCTGCTGCTGCTGGCGGTAGAGCACGTCGCTCAGCTCCTGCACGGCCCGCTCGAGGTGCGCGAGCTTGAATTCGAGGGTCTCGAGGCGCTGCTCGTCGTCCATCGGTACCTCCCTCCGGCCGCTCACAGCAGCGGTGCCTCACGCGGCTCATCGCCGGCGGCGGTGTCGGGCAGTTGCCCGGTCTGCATTCCCCAGTCGAGGAGCAAGACGGTCCTCAGGGCGCCGACGATCGGGCCCTCGGTGCGCACCATGGCGTCGACCCACTCGCCGACTCCGGCATCCTGCTTGAAGAATCGGGGGTCGACGAGGCTGAGACTGCCCGTGTAGCCGACGCGGCGGTCGATCACCACGATCTTGCGGTGCAGCCGCAGGTCGATGCGCCGGAACGGGATCTTCCACGGCTTCACGGCGAGCGCGACCTCGTCCTCCATTCCGCCTGCATTCCAGATGCAGAACTGCATCTCGACGTTCGACTGCGCTGCTTCGATGTCGGCAATGATCGAACGCAGGACCGGCCCGGCGCCGCACTGGAGCCGGAACGAAGAGCCAGCGAGCAGCGGCATCCCGGTCGCCTGCGTCGCGAGCCTCGCGAGGCCGTCCCGCGGCGGGGCGGGGCTCCGCGCATCCTCGCGATCCACGGAGGGCAGCGTGGCCACGGCGGGGCGCAGGCGGGCGAAGAACTGCCGGGAAATTCAGCGCGACGCTTGCCGACCGCGGCGACGATCGCCACCTGCACGACCAGCACCACGATCGCCGCGATGTGGTACGCGTATCCCAGTTCCTGCAACACGGTCTCCGGCCGTCGCCTCAGAGCTTGTGGGTGGACAGCAGCAGGCTCGTCTCCGTGCTGGCGATGCCGTCCACCTGGCGGATGCGGCCGAGCACGCGGTCGAAGGCCTCGAGGCTGTCGGCCCGCAGTTCGGCAACGATATCCCAGCGCCCGTTGGTCGTGTGCAGCGCTTCGACGGCCGGGTCGCCGCGCAGGGTCCGCAGCACCGACTCGACCCGGTTGCCGTCAACCGCGATCGTGGTCAGCGCGGCGATGCGGCGTTCCTCGGCCTCGGGGCGCAGGCGCACCGTGTAGCCGGTGATCGTGCCGTCGCGCTGCAGGCGAGCCATGCGGTTCTGCACGGTGGCGCGGGCGACCTTCAATGCCTTCGCGAGCGACGCCACCGATGCGCGTCCGTCTGCGCGCAGAAGGGCGATGAGGCGGCGGTCCGTGTCGTCCATGGGCGCTCCGGATTGATCGAAATGTCAATGATGATTGACATTGTGCACCAAAAGCATGGCAAATAGCGCAGTATGCTGGCTTTATGTTGGCTCCGGGACCCGGGACGATGGAGTGCCTGGATGAGCCGGAGTACCGGACATGGTCGACTACATCGGCATCGGCGAAATACGGCGGCTGGTCCGTACGACCGGGACGGGCGAGTTCATCGCGCGTCTCGCGCAGGAGATCGAGGACGACTACCGGCGCTGGGGCGAGTTCGAGAAATGCGCGCGTCTCGCGAGCCACTCGCCCGTGGGCGTCATCGAACTGATGCCCATCACCGACGGGCGCCTGTACTCGTTCAAGTACGTGAACGGTCACCCGAAGAACACCGCGGCGGGACTCCTCACCGTCACCGCTTTCGGCGTGCTCGCCGACGTCGACACGGGTTACCCGGTGCTGCTCTCCGAGCTGACCGTGACGACGGCACTCAGGACGGCGGCAATGTCGGTCCTCGCGGCGAAGTGGATGGCGCGCGAGGACAGCCGCGTCATGGCGCTGATCGGCAACGGCGCGCAGAGCGAGTTCCAGGCGCTGGCGTTCCACCACCTGCTCGGGATACGCGAGCTCCGCCTCTTCGACGTCGACCCGAAGGCCACGGATAAACTCGAGCGCAACCTGCGCGCGATGCCGGGTCTCGCGGACCTCGTGGTGAAGCGCGCCCGCTCGACTGCCGAGGCCTGCGACGGGGCCGACATCGTCACGACGGTGACGGCCGACAAGCGCAACGCGGTGATCCTGACGCCCGACATGGTACGCCCCGGCATGCACCTGAACGCGGTGGGCGGCGACTGCCCGGGCAAGACGGAGCTGCACGGCGACATCCTGTTGCGTGCCGACGTCCGCGTGGTGGTCGAGTACGAGCCGCAGTCGCGGATCGAGGGCGAGATCCAGCAGATGCCGCCGGACTTTCCCGTCATCGAGTTCGCGCGGGTCGTGCGCGGCGAGGCCGCGGGTCGCGGCTCCCGCGACGAGGTCACGCTCTTCGATTCCGTCGGATTCGCGCTCGAGGATTACTCCGCACTCCGTTTCCTGCGTCGCCTGCTCGACGAGGACACGTCCGCGCGCCGCCGGATCGACCTGATCCCGGAACTCGGCAACCCGAAAGACCTCTTCGGCGAGACGATCGGCGGGCTGGACACTCCGCGCCGCCTCTCGCGAACCGCCTGAGGCGTGTGCCATGAGCCACGCGGTCTCGCTCATCGGGGCGCCGACCGACATCGGCGCCAGCACCCGTGGCGCGTCGATGGGTCCGGAGGCCCTGCGCGTCGCGGGGCTGCAGGAGACGCTAGAGGCGCAGGGCTGTGAGGTGCGGGACCTCGGCAACCTCGCAGGACCGGGCAATCCGTTGCTGCCGCCCGTGCAGGGCTACCGCCACCTCGCTGAAGTCGTCGAGTGGAATCGACTGGTGCACGACGCCGTCGGGCGCGAACTCGCGCACGAGCGTCTGCCGATCCTGCTGGGCGGCGACCACAGCCTCGCCATCGGTTCGATCGCGGCCGTCGCCCGTCACTGCCGCGAGCGCGGACGCCGGCTGCGCGTTCTGTGGCTCGACGCGCACGCCGACTTCAACACCCACGAGCTCACGCCGAGCGGAAACGTCCACGGCATGCCGGTCGCGTGCCTCTGCGGGTTCGGGCCGCCGGAGCTCGTGGAGCTCGCCGGCCACGCGCCGGCGCTCGGCCCGGACGAGATCCGGCAGGTCGGCATCCGCAGCGTCGACCAGGGCGAGAAGCGCTTCGTGCACGAGGTCGGGCTCGAGGTGTTCGACATGCGCTACATCGACGAGATGGGCATGCGGCACACACTCGAGCAGGCGCTCATGCGCCTCGACGGCGATACGCACTTGCACGTCAGTTTCGACGTCGACTTCCTCGACCCGGAGATCGCGCCAGGCGTGCTGACCACCGTGCCGGGCGGTCCCTCGTATCGGGAAGCCCAGCTCTGCATGGAGATGATCGCCGACACGGGGCGGCTCGCTTCGCTCGACGTCATGGAACTCAACCCGGCGCTCGACGTACGCAATCGTACGGCCGACGTCGCCGTCGACCTCATCGCCTCGCTGTTCGGCAAGAGCACGCTGATGCGCCGTTGATGACGGCGCCCGGCTCAGGGTGACTCGCGCCTCGTCAGGGCCGCCTGGCGCCACTCCCGCGGCGACGTGCCCGACCACTCCTTGAAGGCGCGGGAGAAGGCGCTCGAATCGGAGTAATGCAGGGCGGCCGCGATCTCGCCCGCGGGCATGTCGGATTCGCCGAGGAGCTGGCGCGCTACCTCGAAGCGCGTCTCGTTGATGAGCAGCTGCAGGCTCGTGCCATCGGCGGCGAGCGCACGATGCAGCGAGCGGCGGCTGGTCGAGAACACGAACGCCACCTGCTCCGCGGACGCGGTCCCGGCCAGCACCATCGAGCGCAGCACGCGGCGCACGCGGCTCGAGATCGGCAACGCTTCGGCCGCTTCCTTCTCGCAGACGAGCTGGTCGAGGGCGGCGTGAACGGCCGGGTCGGCTCCCGGGATCGGCGCGTCCAGCCAGCGCTCGGAAATCACGATCGACGCATGCTTGCTGTCGAATGCGAGTGGTGCGCCGAACATCCTGCGATAGGGCGCCAGGTTGGCGGGCCGGCGGTACGGAAAAGTGACGCGCAGCGGCTTCCAGCGCGGACCGCACAGTTCGCGCATCAACGAGTGGACGACGGCCAGTGACACGTCGTAGATCGGTGCCAGGTCGTAGTCGCCCCGGTGGTAGATGCCGTAAACGAGCGCGACTTCGTGAGGGCCGGTGAGCAGGACCGAGGGTGCTCCGCCGCGGTCGTGAACGTGCAGCCGGAGCACCAGTACCCGCAGCGCGTCCCGCACGGATGGGGAGTGTTTCATCAGCTGGAAGACGGGCCCGATCGTGACTGGCGAGAACCGCTGTCCGAGCAGCAGGCCGAAGTGCGGGCAGCCGGTCGTGGCGACCGCTTCGTTGACGAGCCGGCCCATGATGTCGAAACCGACCCGGCTGTCCGGGTCCCTGAGCAGGCTCGGGTCGAAGGCGGCGCGTGCCAGGACGGGCGCCGGGTCCACGCCGAACTCGAGCAGCAGCTCGCGGACCGGTATCGCCGGTCCGATGCGGATCTCGTCCGACGGCGAACGCAGGTCCGCCTGCTGCCGTATCCGCGCACGCCTGCTCTGCTTGAGTCGATTCACGCTGTCCGTACGTCCGCCGGAGTGGCACCGGCCCGTGCCATTCTGCCTGCGGTAGACTCTGTCTCAAACGTCAAGTCGCGGCCCCGCGATTCTCATACGGACCGGCCTGCCTCATGATGCAGGCATTCCAGGCACCGCCCACAGAGGAGGGTCACCATGAATTCTCGAATCCGCCGTCCTGCGCTTTCGGTGGCCGTCGTCGCCGCGCTCGCCGTCACGATGCCCGCCGTCTCCCAGGCGCAGGGGGACTGGGAGGGCGCCGTCACGCTCTACGGGTGGCTGCCGACGATGGGCGGCACGTTCCACTTTCCGGTCGCGGGCAGCGTGGACGCCGAGCTCGACCCGAGCGACGTGCTCAATGCCCTCAACTTCGCCTTCTTCACGACCGCCGAAGTCCGCAAGGACCGCTGGGGCGCGCTGACCGACGTCATCTACCTCGACCTGGGCAACTCGAAGAGGGGATTCCGCGACATCACGATCGGCGATGAGGAGCTGCCGGCCCAGCTGCAAACGAAGGCCGACATCAGCCTTTCGGGCTGGGTCTGGACACTCGGGGGTACCTACCTTCTCTCGGAAGACGCAGCTCACCCGGTGTCGCTGGTGGCAGGTGCGCGCCTGCTCGACCTCACGAACGAGCTCAAGCTCGACGTGACGGGCGACATCACGGGCACGCCGCTGCCCGGCCGCCAGTTGCGCGGCGAGGCGAACCTGTCGAACTGGGACGCCGTCGTCGGCCTCAAGGGACGCATGGATCTCGGTGAGGTAGGCGCGTGGTTCGTCCCGTACTACGCGGACATCGGCACCGGCGAGTCGGACCTCACGTGGCAGGCGGTCCTCGGCGTCGGCTATGCCTTCGACTGGGGCGACCTCGCCATCGCGTGGCGTTACATGGACTACGACTTCGGCTCGGACGGCCCGGTCGAGGACCTCTGGCAGAGTGGCGTGGCCCTCGGCGCGACGTTCCACTTCTGATCGGCGGCCCCTTTTTCGTGGCGGGCTCGAAGTCCCGTCAGTCGCGCTGGGCCTTGGCCTCGTCCGCGGCCTTCAGCTTCTCGATGTCGGCCGGCGACAACTGCGGCCGGTCGATCCTGAGCGTGAGCTTGTTCAGCTTCGCGGTCAGTGCGAACGGCGGCTGGTAGTCGGCGTCGTTCACGCCGGTGAGTGTGTCGGAGCCGACGTCGAACGCCTCGTCCCACTGCAGGATCATGGGCAGCGTGCGCTCCATCGACTGTGTTGCGACCACCTTGCCGTCCACGCTCAAGGTCCCGGCGCCGCCGCGGCCGATGCCGCTGAAGTCGTTGAACGCCAGCGTGCCCGCGCCGAGCCCGTCGTACTTGAAGTCGAAGGTCAGGGTGTGACGGCCCGGGGCGAGCGCGTCGGCGCCTTCCCACTTGATGCGCTTCAGATCGACCATGTTCCAGAGGAACACAGGCTTGCCCTTGAGCACGTAGAAGCCGTAGCCGCCGAAGCGGCCGCCGGAGGTAGCGATCATGCCGTCGCCGCCGCCCGGGGCGGGAATCTCGATGTCCGCCGTGAACGTGTACGAGGCATTCAGGATGTTCGGCGAGTCGCCCTGCGGCAACCCGACCATCGGTCGCGTGTACACGAACTCGGTCCGACCCGCCGTGATGTTGGGTCGTGGCGCCACGATGCGCGCCGCCACCGACGCGTCCATCGGGAACACCTGGTGCTTCTTCGCTTCCTCCACGAAGAGGCGCCGCATCTCGGCGACCTTCTGCGGGTGCTTCGCGGCGAGATCCGTCGTCTGGTTGAAGTCGGTCGCGAGGTCGTAGAGCTGGAAGACCTGGTTGTTGAGCGGGTCCGTGTTCGCCGGGCCGAATGCCTCCCAGGGCGCGCGGTTGACCTTCGTGCTGAGGAACCATCCCTCGCGGTAGAGGGCCCACTGGCCCATCATCTCGAAGTACTGGGTCTTGTGGCGCGACGGCACCTTCGCGTTGGCGGCGTCGAAGGTGTACGCGAAGCTCGTGCCCTCCATGGGTGCCTGCCGGATGCCGTTCACGTAGTCGGGCGCGCGGATGCCGGCGGCCTCGAGGATGGTCGGCACGACGTCGATGACGTGGACGAACTGCTCGCGAAGGCCGCCCTTGTCCTTGATGCGTGCCGGCCAGGACACGACCATGTTCTGGTTCACGCCGCCGAGCTGCGAGGCGTTCTGCTTGAACCACGGGAACGGCGTATCGAAGGCCCAGGACCAGCCGGCCGACATGTGGTTGTAGGTCGCTTCGGTGCCCCACACGTCGTAGAACTTGAGCTGAACCTCGGCCGGCAGCATGTTGAGTCCGTTGAAGAACGCCACCTCGTTCGGGGTGCCGAGCGGTCCGCCCTCGGCGCTCGTGCCGTTGTCGCCGTTGATGTAGATGACGAGCGTGTTCTCGTACCGCCCGAGGTCCTTGAAGTGCTGGATCACGCGGCCGATCTCGTGGTCGCTGTAGGCCGCGTAGGCCGCGAACACCTCGACCTGGCGGATGAAGAGCTTCTTCTCGTCGGCGGTGAGCTGGTCCCAGGGCTTCAGTACGTCACTCGGCCACGGGCCGAGCTTCGTGTCCTTCGGGACGACGCCGAGCCGCTTCTGGTTCTCGAGGATGCGCTCGCGCAGCTTCTCGTAGCCGTCGTCGAACAGGTGCATCGCGCTGATCTTGTCCACCCATTCCCTGGTCGGGTGATGCGGGGCATGCGTCGCACCAGGCGCGTACTTGATGAACAGCGGCTTCGAGGGGTCGGTCTGGTGCATCCGCGTCATGTAGTCGATGGCGTCGTCGGCCATCGCCGTGACGAGGTTCCAGGTGCCCGGCGCCTTTCCTTCGAACGGATAGATCTGCGTCGTGTTGCGGAACAGGTTCGGCTGCCACTGGTTGGCATCACCGCCGATGAAGCCGTAGAAGTACTCGAAGCCCATGCCGACCGGCCACCTGTCGAAGGGGCCGACCTGGCTCGCGGCGAAGGCCGGGACGTTGTGGTCCTTGCCGAACCACGCCGTGGAGTAGCCGTTGTCGCGGAGGATGCGGCCGATCGTCGCCTTGTCCTCCGGGATGATGCTGTTGTAGCCGGGGAAGCCCGTCGATTGTTCGGAGATCACGCCGAAGCCGACCGAGTGGTGGTTGCGTCCGGTGATCAGCGCCGCACGGGTCGGGGAGCAGAGCGCGGTCGAGAACACGCGGTTGTAGCGCAGGCCTTCGCTCGCGATGCGGTCCATCGCGTGCATCGGGACCACGCCGCCGAAGGTGCTCGGCACGCCGAAGCCGGCGTCGTCGGTGATGATGAGCAGCACGTTCGGCGCGCCCTTCGGCGGCACGACGCGCGGCGCCCACCAGTACTTCGACTGCAGGGCGTCCTCCTTTATGACTCCGCCCCACTTCGGATCCGGCGGCGGCAGGTGCGTGCCTGGAATAGTCGTGGTCGCACTCGGCGAACCCAGCGCCCCGGTGACCTGCTGGGCCAATGCCGCTGGCACCCCTGCACCGCACAGTAGCCCGGCCGCCAGCAAGATGGTGTTCCTGATGCTCGGCATGGAGATTCCCCTTAGTGAATGGCACGGACGGGGGAGACGCACGGTCAACCGGACCTGCGGGCACCACCCCGAACGCAGGCCCCAGTGTCCTACGGAGCGTGGGGCGTGAATTTGACAGATTCGGCCAGCGTGATCCGGGACCGGGCCTCACTCCAGGCAGAGGACGTTCTGGCGCCTGCGCATGCCCCGCGCCGGTCGCAGCGCCATCGTCTGCGAGCCGCCGCTAGCCTCGACCAGCTCGTGCCATTTTTCCGCTGCCGCGCCTTCGAGTGCGCGTGCCCGCGCGGCGGCCTGCTCGAAGTGCCACACGGCCTGCACGGCGCACTGGCGCCGGAAGGTCCGGCCGCGCAGTTCGTAGGTCACTTCGCCGAGCGACGGATGCACGCGGCGCTCGCCGATCGGCGCCATCATGCCGAAGTCCGCAATGCTCGGCCGTCACGCCGAGGAAGCCGAGGTAGTCGTTCATCTGCTGCATCACGGCCCGAGCCTGCGCCTGCCGTGCCACGGGTCCGCCGGAGGCCTTGAGGATCCGTGCGAACTCGACGGTGAGGAATGATTCCTGCTCCTTGCGGTACCACCGGCGGTAATGCATCGCCGCCTGCAGCAGGCCCTCGGACCCGAACGCACTCACGAGCCAGGCGACGGCGTCCTGCAGCGGCGAGGGCGGCACGAAATCCGGCTCGGGGTGCCGCGCTTCCAGGTACTCGATGATGCCGGTCGTGTCCTGCACGATCGTACCGTCGGGCGCCTCGAGGATCGGCACCACGACCAGGCCGACGGCCGGCATGATTCGCCGCGGGAAGTCGGGGTGCGACGGGTACAGCTCCCGGTAGGGGATGCGCTTCTTGATCAGGTAGGAGCGCGCCTTGCCGCTGCAGAGCGAAAGCGGGCCGCCCCAGAGCGTGTACACGCCGCCCCTCTGCTTGCTGCCAGTCATCAGGAACACCGCGCGACGCCGCGTTCATCGGCGTTCTCGAATTCTACGCACGGGGTGCGCCGCGACTTGTGATAATCGGCCAGCCTCGCCCGTACCTTGCCCGGTGATCGAACGTGCCGCGACAGACCCTGTGCTTCTTGCTCGCCCTGTTGCTCGCCCCGGCGGTGTGCGAGGCGGAACCCCCTGACCGAGTGTACGTGAATGCCAGCGTCTGGACGGGCGATGTCCTGCGTCCGCACGCCGAGGCGTTTGCGGTCCGCGGCGATCGCATCGTCGCGGTGGGCTCCGGCCACGACGTGCGCCGCAAGGCAGGGCCCGAAACCGAGGTCATCGACCTCGGCAGCCGGCGCGTCGTGCCGGGCTTCAACGACGCGCACTGGCACCTGCCTGCGCGCCGCAGCGCACGGCTGGACGGAGCAGGATCCGTCGAAGCCGTGCAGCAGCGCCTGCTCGACTACGCGCGTACGCTGCCGCCGGAGGGCTGGGTCGTCGGCCGCGGCTGGATGCCGACGGATTTCCCGGGCCGCATCGCGCACCGCAAGTACCTGGACGCGATCTTCCCACGCCGGCCGGTCGTGATCCGCGACCGGGACGGCCACCAGTCGCTCGCCAACTCGCGGGCGCTCGAACTCGCGCGCATCACGCGCGACACGCCGGACCCGCCCGACGGGCACATCGTGCGCGACGAGCACGGGGAACCGACCGGATTGCTCAAGGAGGCGGCCGACAACCTCGTGCTCGATCTCCTGCCGCCCCTGTCGGTGGACGACACCTACCAGCTCCTGCTCGAGGAACTGGCGGCCGCCGCCACGTTCGGGATCACCTCGCTGCAGGACGCGACGGACGTCGGGCTCACCGCCACGGAGCAGGCCGCGGTGATGCGCGCCGTGGAGCGGGGCAGGATGACCGTACGCTACCGCGCGCCGCTGCCGCTCGAGCCCGGCGTCTCGCAGGCGCAGCTCGTACGTTACGTGGAGCTGCGCGATTCGACGCGCGAATCGCTCGTGAGCTACGGGTTCGCCAAGACGATCCTCGACGGCACGGTGGACGCGAAGACCGCGTACATGCTCGAGCCGTACGTCGGGGGAGGGAACGGCGGGCCGATGCTCTCACAGGCGGACCTGAATGCCGCCGTCGCCGCATTCGATCGCGCGGGCCTGCAGGTCGAGATCCACGCAATCGGCGACGGTGCGATCCGCATGTCGCTCGACGCTTTCGAGCACGCGGCGAGCGTGAACGGCCTGCGGGACCGGCGCCACCGCATCGAGCACGTCGAGGTGCCCGCCGCCGCGGACCTGGCACGCTTCGGCGGGCTCGGGGTGATCGCCTCGACGCAGCCGATCGGGGCGACGCCCGACGCCGTCACGCTCGAGAACTACGCACCGCTGCTCGGGCCGCAGCGCTCGGCGCGCGCCTGCAATCCGAGGCAGTTCGACGAGGCGGGCGCGGTACAGGCCTTCGGCAGCGACTATCCCGTGTACTCGATGGATCCGCTCGCAGGCATCTTCGCCGTGGTGACGCGCACGACGCCCGACGGCAAGCCCGAGGGCGGCTGGTATCCCGCGAACCGCATCACGGTCGAGGCCGCGCTCCGTCACTACACGCGCGATGCGGCGTACGCGAGCTTCGACGAGCACCGCAAGGGCACGATTGCGCCCGGGCAGTACGCGGACTTCGTCGTGCTGTCGCGCGATATCCTCGCGATCGCGCCCGCGGAGCTGCTGCAGACGCGGGTGCTCCTGACGGTGATGGGCGGGCGGGAGACGTTTCGAGCGCCGGGGTTCGGGACCTCAGCGTCCGGGACGCCGTAAATCCAGTTGCTGGAGGCTCCGCGCGCGCCGTCCTGGCGCGCGACGGCCCGGCCGCTGAGGTCCCGAACCCAGACGCTCGATGATGCTATGCGCGCCGCCCGGTGCCGGCGCGGCCGCCGCGCAGCAGGAACGCACAGACCGCGAGCGCGACGGCGAGCGCGACGAGCTCGCCCATGAGTCCACCGAGCCGCGGGTCCATGGCCTTGGGTGCGATGCCGGCGGCGACGAGGCCGGCGACGGCGACGCCGGCGAGACCTTCACCGGCCACGAGTCCCGAGGCAGCGAGGATGCCCGGATCGCTCGTGCCCTCGGGCAGCGGGCCACGATTGCGCTCGACGAGCGCCCGCACGCAGCCGCCGACGAAGAGCGGCGCCATCGACGCGAGCGGCAGGTAGACGCCGATCGCGAAGGCGAGGCCCGAAACGCCGCACAGCATCGCGCCGATCGAGAGCCCGGCGCCGGTGAGGACGAGGTCCCAGGGCAGCGCGCCGGAGAGTACGCCCTCGATGATCGTCTTCATCAGGGTCGCCTGCGGCGCCGGAATTTCCTTCGAGCCGAATTCGTAGGCCTCGCCGAGCAGCAGCACCGTCGCGGCCACGGCCCAGCAAGCGAAAGCGGCGCCGATCAGCTGGCCGAACTGCTGCTTCGCCGGCGTTGCGCCGACCAGCCATCCTGTCTTGAGGTCCTGCGAGATGTCGCCGGCCTTGCTCGCCGCGATGGCGACGATCGTGCCGACCGTGAGAACGCCGGCGCGCGCCGCATCGTCGACCCAGCCCATCGCCGCGAAGACCGAGGCCGTGCCGAGCAGCGTGACGAGCGTGATGCCCGAGGTCGGTTGCGAGGAGACGCCCACGATGCCGACGATGCGCGCCGCGACGGTCACGAACAGGACTCCGAAGAGACCCACGCCCGCGGCGAGGACCGCACGTTGCAACGCGCCCATGTCGCCCGCAAACACGCCCGGCACGAACCCGGCCACCAGCACCACGAGCAGGATGCCCCCGATCACGAACGAGCCGGGCAGGTCGCGATCGGTGCGCTCGGTCGTGGCATCGCCGTTACCACGGCTGCCCCGCACGCCGCGCGCGACCGCGGCGAACGCGCCGACCATCGTGGGCAGGCCCCTCAGCACCGTGAGGATGCCCGCGGTCGCCACAGCGCCCGCGCCGATGTAGCGCACGTACCGGGACCAGATGTCGCCGGCGTCCATCTCCGACACCAGCCGCTGGGTTTCGGGGTAGAGCGGCGCGGACAGGCCGGCGCCGAACCACGCGATCAGCGGCGTGATCACGAGCGCCGAGATGACCGCGCCCGCGACGCAGACCGCGGCCTGCCGGTACCCGAGGATGTAGCCCACGCCGATGAGCGCGGGCGCGACCTCGAGCGCGATCTCGGCCTTCGGCAGCACGGGCAACGCCGTTTGCAGTTCCCCGGGCATCAGGTAGGCGAGCGAGATCAGGAGCTTCACGGCGGCGCCGAGCAGCATGCCGCGGAAGATCCACGCGCTGCCGCTCGCGGCGCTCGACGTGCCCGACGTCGTGGCGCGCAGCACTTCCGCGCAGGCGGTGCCCTCCGGGTAGGGCAGTTCGTCGTGGGCCTTGACGATCAGCAGCCGGCGCAGGGGGATCATCGCCGAGAGGCCGAGCAGGCCGCCGAGGAACGCGAGCGTCACGACCTGCAGGTATGGCGGGATCGCGCCCCACAGGAAGAGGGCCGGGATGGTGAAGATCGTGCCCGTGGCGAGCGAGGTGGAGGCCGAGGCCACGGTCTGCGACAGGTTGGCCTCGAGGATGGTGCCGCGAGAGCGCATCAGGCTGAACACGGCCACCGTCATCACGGCCGCCGGGATGGAGGCCGACACCGTCATGCCGACGCGCAGGCCGAGGTATGCATTGGCCGCGCCGAAGACGATGCCGAGCACGACGCCGACGACCACGGCCTTGAGGGTGAATTCCGCGACGGTCTCGGCCTGTGACATCCGCGCGATGATGGACGAGCGCCCCCGCGCTCTGCAACGCGTTTCGGATCCCGTCGGTATCCCACGATGCGCGCCGAAGCGCCCCGTATTCAGACTGAATGCGGGTGATGTGAGAGCGGCGATGCTGCGCCCGGTGACCCCGTCCTTCGCGAGCGTGCTCGGCTTGATCGCCGGTGCTGCGCTGTGGGCGGGGCCGGTGACTGCCCGGGCGGCCGGCCTCGAGGCCGCCTACGCCGGGGGAGCGCTCGTTCTTCTTTCCGGGGGGTCCAACGGACAGGTCGAGGCCGTCGCGCGCTGGACTGTCGACGACGTGCCCGAAGGGAGCCACCTCTACCGAGTCGCGAGGCTCGACCTGCCCGACGGGGAGGCGCCCTCGGGGGCTCTACCCCAGGGCGCGAAGCGGCTCCCGGTGCGCCCCCGACCGGAGTGGGACGCGGTCGTCCGCGAAGTCATGACGCGCCTCGCGCCGCAGGGTGAACGCGAAGCCGCGCTCACGCTCGTGCAGGGTCAGGAGATCGTCTTCGGCCTCACTCCAGCTCGCGCGCTCGAGGTGCACCGCCTCGAGTCGAAGCCGGCGGCCCTGCACGTCACGCGCTTCGTCGGCGAAGGCGAATTCGCGGCCAACGCGGAGGCCGTCCTGCGCTCCCGGTATCCGGGCGAGGAGTACCTGCTCTTCCAGTCGGCCGA
>Ga0209594_1000900_pt1 | contig 15932 bp, 21 predicted proteins | sample AshMeaCrysSpring_FD_184126 | JGI IMG/M metagenome (GOLD analysis project Ga0209594, IMG submission 184126) | Groundwater microbial communities from Big Spring, Nevada to study Microbial Dark Matter (Phase II) - Ash Meadows Crystal Spring... | ecosystem: Environmental > Aquatic > Deep subsurface...
AGAAGACGTACTGTTGATTTTGGATGATAAAAAAGCTCGTCGCGTCGCCCAACAAATGGGAATGAAAGTAATTGGTACGGTAGGTATGCTCTTGAGGGCTAAACGACAAGGAGTAATTGCTGAGGTAAAGCCATTATTGCTGAAATTAACAGAAGCCGATTTTCGTATTAGTCAGGGAATTGTTCAAGAAGCTTTACGGTTGTCGGGAGAGAACTAATGTAGCTTGGCGGTGAGCTAAATAACTGACGATTCATAACTTTTAACCCAAAACTGGTAACTGAATAACTGCTCACTCTTTACTGATGACTGATTTATGATGGCAATCACCCACGCCACAATCGCCACTGCTGGAACATCCCTTATCTTAGGAACTGCCGACCCTTTACCCTTGGGTTTAGCCATCCTCGGTTCGCAGCTTCCCGACCTCGACACTACTGAAAGCACTATCGGTAAAATCTTCTTTCCGATTAGCAGTTGGATAGAAGATAGGTTTCCCCATCGAAGTATTACTCATTCTCTGCTGGCTACGGGTTTCATAGCAGCGCTGCCAAAGGCACTCGCGGAGCGAGACCGCCCTTCTTGTCGGTTACTTTTTACTAGGGGATATTAAGATAGCAGCAGCTCTTCCCTTGGGTCATCTCCTCTCCTGCTTCTCCGATACCTTCACCAAGCAGGGAGTACAGTTGTTTGCTCCCGAACCCGTTTGGGCTGTTAGTGTCAGTAATCCTCGACGCAGACTAAAGACTGGTGGTGCAGGAGAATTGTGGGTATTGGGAGGAGCGATCGCACTTCTCATCTTTGGTATCTATCTAGCTAACGGTGGCGGAATATCTCAGCAAGTCTCGCAAAATCTCGGTTTAAGAGATGGAATCGTTCGGGTATATAACCAGAATGCTAGTACTCATAAAGTGTACGCGAGCATCACAGGTGTTTGGGCAAGCGAGAGGTTCGCTCGTTCCTCGCGGTCAGCAAAGCTGCGCCCTTGGCGATCGCACCTCAGCAGATGGTAAGTATTTAATTCTGGGTACAGAAGGGAGTGAGTTTGTAGTTACTGATGGCAAAGGTGTCTATAAGACTGGGGAACAGATTATTACTAGCAAGGTGACTACTTCGGTTGGGGAAGCTGCCAGGACTGAGATTAAGAATATTACCTTTAATGATGAAAGTGCGATCGCTCCGTTGGAAGAACTGCGTACCGCTTATCCCAATGCAGACATCTATTTGAATGGACAGTTGACTGTTGATTTTCCTGAAGAAGTGAAGATTCCGATTGAACCTAATCAGATGGTTACGGCTTCTGTGGTTGGGAGTAGTGTTAAGTTTAGTTATTGTGAGTTGGAGAAGGCGATCGCACTTTTGAGAGAACAGTTTGCAGTTGGGACTGTAGAGGTTAGGATAGTGCGGAAAAACAGTCTCAATTAGCAGCAATAAATGAATACTAATCAAGTTTTTGGGGGGCTTGTGTTGGGTTATGGGGAATTCGGTCGTGGTGTAACGGCAGTAGGGGTAGGCAATAAAGTTTTTGTCTACTTTTTGTGCAACGATTCTTCAAATAGATTGTTAGGTACTACACTAATTGTCTAATTTGCACGCTCCACGCACTGATGTACTTTCAGAGTGAAAGTAATAGTTGGAAACTGGAGGAGATCGCCGATGCCAACATCGCATTGAATCGGACAAGTAAATTACAGAGATTAAAATGGGGATTTAAAATGTCATCATCTAGATGGTGGGCTGTTTTTTTAGGAGTTGCCACTGTTGAAATTGCTCTGCTTGTAAAGGTATTAACTGATGAAGCTACTATAGAGCTGCTTGTCGCTCTTGCTGTAGTTACAATTCTGCTTCTTGTAGCTTATCGTATTGAAGATTTAATTGAAATTTTAGTTAGCAAGGATAAATTTAAATTTGAGGCGAAACTGTATAAAAAAATTGACCAAAAAGTAGAAGATGAAGTAAAAGGTCTAGAACGACGGCTTGAAGCCCGAGCTATTTATGAAGCCTTGAGAAGAAGTTTGACCAAACATGAGTATGCTCACCTGGTCGAATTTGCCAAAAAAAAGCCAATACCTGATTGTAGATGTAATGATTTTCTCCTGCACGAGATGATTCGATTATGTCAACATGGATATATTGAGGAAACTCCTTTTGGTTCAACGGTAACAATGTCACGAGAAACAGGAGAATTCGATCTGGCTGAATTTTATAAAATAACGCCGGAGGGAGAAAAGTTCCTTCAAATGCTTCAGGAACTGGAGCCTTTTGTTACTGGCTAAGACCTGAATAGTAAGTGCAGTTGGTACTTAACACAATATTATGCATGGAAACTGAGCCACAATCTAAACCTCAAGACAACAGTCATACTTCCACGAGCATTGACCAATTGCTTAATGCTGCATACAAGCTGAACGACTGGCTCAACTTTTACTGGCATTTCTACGTTATCTTCGTCGGTGTTATCTTCGGCTGGATCTTCAACTCCAATTCTAGCTGGTCGCCTACACAGAAGAATTTAGTCGCTCTTCTCTTCGTCTTCTTTGCAGGGGGTAACGTTGTTACGCTTTACCGAAGCTATCGCGCAATAAACGAGACTGGAAGGTCGCTTAAGGACAGGTGGGGAGTTCATTCACGGTCACTTAAGGAGAGGTTAGGGCTTCATTCACGGTCACTTAAGAAGAAGCAAAAACTCGATTCATTGAAGCGAGGACAAGATCCATTCAAGGAAGCACTATTAGCTAAAGTCTCTCAACCACTATGGCTAGTAGCAATTTTCATGCACTTAGTAACCGACGCGATAGTCGTTTGGAGCATTACTAGATGACAGTTCAAACTACACGCGATTAGACTATGACTATACTGTCTAACTATTCGGGTGCACCCGATGAAACAGGGAGTTCTGATTAGAATTGAAAAGTTATCTGACACGGGTGAACCAGGGAGTTAACATTTGCTCCTCAATCGCGATCTCGCTCCGCGAGCCAGCGAAGCTGACCGCCCTACCCAAACTCAGATTACACCCAAACCCCCACCAATAGACTAAGACAGAAGCAGAACACCAGTATTGTTAACTGTTATGGAGTGGTTCAGTAACCTAATCTCTTATGGACTAGCAGCAGCAGGAGTAGTCTTTGTCTCTACGAATTCTATTCCCGTATCCAATAATCAATCCGATAATCTATCGATATCACCCGAAACTATCTCCCAACCTACTCAAACAGACACGGCTACCACTTCACCCCGAAGGCTTAGCGTCACCGTCAAAGTAGCCGAACCGACAGACCTCAAGATAACTGAAGGACAGGAGATAAAACAAGGGGACATCATTTCAGATCGCGCTACCGAAAAAACCCGCCTAACCTCCCAACAAAAGCAACTACAGCTATCTCTAGAACGTCTCAAAGCAGCTTCAGTTACTCCCCCAACCCCACCCGCACCAACACCCCTCGTCAAAGCATTACCGCCAGTCTCGTATTTAGAACACGAGGCAGCAGTAGAAAAGAGTAAAGCAGCGATCGCCTCTATCACTTCAGAACTCGACCTCAAAAAACAAGAGATTGATTACCTCTCCCAAATCCCCAACCTCGACCCGATTATCCTCGAACACGAACAGACGAAACTAGCCGAACTAAAGCGCAACCACACCGCAGCAGTCAGAGATTATCAGCTAGCAATGGGTAAACTCCAAACTGCCAAGGACAACAGGAAATACCAAGAATACCAGGCATCCGTCACCGAAGCCCAACGCATAGAACAAATGAACCAATCCAGGCTCAACTATCAACGACAGCTAGCAGAGTACGAACAAAGACTGGCAGATAGAGAGTTTCAGGTATCTCAATTACAGGCAAGGTTAAATGATGTGGACAACCAAATCGCTTCCCTTTCAGTCGTCAAAGCTCCCTATTCTGGTACTGTGCGCCGTATTCGTTGGCTCGGTCAATCCCCAGATGGTTCTCTCACAGCCTCCGTTACTCTTATGGTCAATGGAAGGGAACGACGGGGCTTACAAGCACCTGAATTCGATACAGATCCTGCGGGAACAGGTGACAGAGAGTTGGGAACAGGGAACGGGGAACAGTGAAGAAAACCAACTCCCTACTCACGACTCCCTACTCCCTTGCATAGATAGTAGTAATGAATGTGTGAATGAGTTAACCGAGAAGGCGATCTCGCTTCGCGAGTGCTGCCGCACCGCTCCTCATAATTTATCCCTTCCCTGTCTGGACAGCAGTAATGAATGTGTGAATCAATTAACCAATAGAGCGATCGCATCCTCCTCAAAACTCAAGAAACTGGATGAAAAGATTGCTCTAATCGATGAGCGGTTAGAGTTGATGGAAGATCGCATTGAATATAGCCAGAAGAAAACCTGGACTAATTATGTCACTCTTGACCCAGTCAAGCTGCTCCAAAACCTCTTCGGCGGTGGTGATGTTCAAAGAGATAGATTAGCGATCGCCGACCTCGAAATCAAAACAGCAGATTTACTGGCAGCTAAGGCAGAGTTAGAGCGTCAACAGGAAGATGAGAAAGTAAGAGTAGGAGATAAGGTTCTGCGGCTACTCTTCGATTATGAAGCAGCTTCTCGCCGACACCAGTTACTCTCATCTCAGTTAGAGACATTAGAGCAGCAACGAGAAGTTACCAGGATTGCCTATAAGTTCGGTCGGGGTAGTACGAATCAGATCTTGGGCATGGAGGATAGGCGCGATCGTCTCTCCGAGCAGATAACTGATGTTGAGATTAAGCGAGATGGGGCGGTGAGAGAGCTTTTACAGTTGACTAGATATGTTGATTGACACGCTTACCAAATAACAGAAACATCGTAGAGAGAAATTTTCTTGTCTACCGTAATAATTGGCAGTCGCTCGACCTGACTTTGTGCGATTAACAAGCGATCGAATGGATCGTTATGGTGGTTTTCTAGCTTACTTATATGCAGCACGTACTTCATTTCTATCGCGAGGATTTGAAAGCCGTAGTAATTAACACGAGAGGGAATATAAGTTTCCGGAAGTTCGGGTAACGGTAACTTTCCTAATTTAGCTTTGATGACGATTTCCCAAGCACTGGCAACGCTGAAGAAGATCGTATTACCAGAGTCGCTAATAACCTCACGGGCTTGTTCAGAAAGTCGGTAATCATCAGTAACCCACCACAAGAAGGCATTTGTATCGAGTAGCGCAAGCATTTTTAGCTCTAATTTTCCCCCTCAAAAGCTTTGATTATTTCGGATGGTAAAGGATCGTCAAAATCATCAGGCACAACAAAACGCCCTTTATCAATCCCTGGTACTCTCGGTTTATTCGGGATCGGAATCAGCCGTGCCATCTCAATACCTTGTACCGAAATAATAATTTCTTCTCCTTGTAGGACTCGCTCGAACAGTTCAGAAAATCGCTCTCTTGCCTCTTGTTGGTCTACTTGAATTGTCATGGATTTTACTTTTTTCTTTAAATATTAATAAACTGACTAGAACCGCTATCGGGATTAATATGCAGATAACGCTCCGTCGTCTCCAACTTACTATGACCAAGTGATTGCTGTAACAACCTTAAATTACATCCCGATTCAATCGCATGAGAAGCATGGGAATGTCTCAACCAATGACAGGACGCTTTTTCCGATACACCAGAGCGTTTGGCACAATCTTTGACAATCCTAAACACCATCGTCCTCTCTAAAGGTCTACCAGTACGAGAGACAAACACGGCATCGATAAGTCTCGGCACGGACATATCAAGCGGGCGAACTCGATTCGCCCGCCTTGTCCTCAGCTTCATCAACAGTTGCCAAACAGAGGAAGGAATCAACACCACGCGGGTTTTATCTCCTTTACCGAACACGGTACATTTACCCCCTTCCCGACATGATTGTAAATCACCCCAGGTTAAACTACACACTTCACTTACCCGCAATCCACAACCATACATCAGACACAACAAAGCGCGATCGCGATCGCTTTTAGTCGCGGAGATTAATTTCAAACAATCCGACTCAGACAGAATTCGCTCGGCTAACTTTTCCTTGACTTTGGGACATTTGATGTAGTTGCCAATATTAACCTCAAGATATCCAACAGAGACGCAGAAACTAAACAGAGACTTAATCGCCCTAATTTTATTGGCAACCGTAGAAGGGCGATCGGTTAACTGTAATCTTCTATGCCACAATTGTAAGTCTTCAATCGCTACTTCAGAGAGGGGTTTATTGATAAAAGAGAAAAACCCAGTCACGATGCTGCTGTAACTAACTTGAGTCGTCCTGCTCTTATCTGCCAACCAGATGAGGACAATTTCTCGGTCGGTTTCGGCACGAGTTAAAACATTAGTTTTCATAGTTCAACAAACCAGAGAGTTTTGTTGAATTGGATTGGGGATTGGCGTAACCTAAAAGGGGCGACAGCCAAAAAGCAGCCATAAGCCTTTCTTCGGGGTAAGCATGGGATAAATACATGGAAAAACTTTATACTCTCTCATCTCCCCAGAGCAAGGCAAGTTGGTAGACTTGCAGCAATTCTTATTACATAGATCACCGCAGAGTAGCGATCAAAATGGATTCGTTTGGGCAAATGGATGAATGAAGATAATTAAAATGAAAACAAAAAGGAGATGGTTTTATGTCTAATGAACAGGAATTACTAAAACGCATCACAATTAATCCTCAAATTTTTGGAGGTAAACCCATTATTCGCGATCGCCGTTTAGCCGTAGAACACGTTTTAGGAATGTTAGCTGCTCGCTATGGCACAGAATTACAAACAGGTGCAATTGTAACTGCCGAATTAGGCAGAGTAAGAATTAGAACAAAAAATACTGATTGACAATATTTACTTACGATCTTTTATGCCTCACAGTTTAATTATTAGGCTCTATGCTAGAGAAGCTGCCATAAGTGCCAAACAGTCTAAAAACTTTGCTGTATATTGATTTCAGAAATTAATTCTCAAGTAGCGATCGCTGTTAAGAAACTTAACATATGTTAAGTTTCTTAACATAGTTCCGATTTTAAACTGTGTCGGAACTTTTGAGCAAAAAACGACTGAAAACAATGTTTTTATTGCATCAAAAATCGCAAAAATCAAATAAGTTCTCAGTCCCAAATAAATAGCAATGTCTTTTACTATAAAGATATAATTTTTTTTACATTTAACCGATGGTTAGTAGAGAAACCTTACAAGAAATTGCTGCAAATGTACAAATATTTCAGAAGGTAGAGCAAAAAGAAAGATTTTTATTTGTGGTCGGAGCCTTAGTTTCTCGGGTAATTAGCTTGAAAAAAGCAGCAGAAATTATGGAACTTGAAGTTGAAGTCTTTCTGCAACTATTAGAGCTAATGGGCATCGAGTTTTCTTACCTAACTGATGATGATATCGCCCTAGAAAGAAGCTGGTGAAAATTGTTTTAAATTCCTCTCCACTTATTTTTCTTTCCCGCTTGGATTTTCTCGAATTATTTCTGCAATATGACTATGAATTTTTAGTACCACAAATAGTTAGTGAAGAAATTAATGCCAAGCAAGACGAAGCCAGCAACTCCATTAATAATTTAATTGCTAATAACCGTCTAACAGTTAAGCAAATTAGTCTTTTTTCTTTAGCTAAGAGTATCAATGAACGTCTGGGGAGAGGGGAAGCCGAAGCGATTGCTTTGGCTACAGAATTACAATCAAACTATGTAATTCTCGATGATTTTGCCGCCCGTCGCGAAGCTATGAGATTGGGCTTGAATGTCAGAGGAACTTTGGCGATTATCAAAAAAATGATGGCAGACGGTCAAGTGAAAATCGATGATTTAGACCAGTTTTATCAACAGTTATTACAGATTAAGTTTCGGGTTAAACGCTCTATTTTTGAGGCAATTTTTGCCGATTAATACCTATCACTTAGAAAAATATTCACTACTGAAACAAGGATTACCAGATGAAGCGATCGCTTCACCACAATGACAACTGCCCAGGACTGGCATTACCCCTTCCGCCTCTATGGGCAGTCAGATGACAGGAAGTACAAACAGCAATGAGGTTTTCTCGTCTATTGTCTTCTGGTTTATGATTGCGATGGTGTACCGATAGAGTATGAATCGTCCACTCCGAACGAGTTAAGTTATCTGGCTTTTCTCCAGGACGATAACATTGTCTGCCGCAGTACTGACAACGCCAGTTAGCAGCTTCTTTGACTTGATGGCTTATCTGCGTCCAGTTTGTAGGATAACGTCTCCAATCGCTTGGCATGATTACTAACTTACTTCCGCTTGCTTATCCTACAGCCAAGCGGTGGAAATGAGTTGATAAGAAATACCGCGATAGCGAAGTTCCATATTTTGATTTCTCCAATTTTTTACTTGTTTAATACATTATTTCTTTAGAATGGAACTATGCTAGGGAGCCCAAAATACCTGCTTAATTGTTCAATTTATTTTTACATAATTCCTTGGGTTAATAGTTTACTGACCTTGGGACTATTAGGGACGGTAGCGAGCGCGCCTCAATCGGCGCAAGCTGGAAGCTCAACCAAAACCAAAAATGTCATCATCATGGTTGGTGACGGCATGGGTTGGGAAATGGCTCGTGCTGCTGCTGTCGCTAAAGTTGCTGACTTTTACACATCCGGTAAAGGTTCTGGACTGAGCTATCAAAACTTAGAAGGCTATGGACTTGCTACAACCTACGGGACGACCATTGCTCCTGGTAATGGGGTTTTCGATGCAGGTAACTCGGCTTTGGATGGTTCTAATCCTTTGACGGGCGCTAGCTCTCGTCTTTCTGGCTTTACATTCAATCCTACGTTTAACCCTGGTATTAACGAAGATGGTGGTGCTGTTAACCCAAGCTCTAATGCAGTTGGCAACTTAGTGGGATACGATCCTGTTCGTGGAGGAGCTAACCCTTGGGCATCAGGAAGCGATCGCGAATATATTAAGTACAGCTATCCCGACTCAGCTAATACGGCGACGACTCTTTATACGGGAGTTAAAACTTACAACGGAGCTGTAGGTGTAAATATTTTCGAGCAACCGCTAGAAACTCTTCTCGATGTAGCTACCAATAGAGGAAAATCTACGGGCTTGGTTACTTCTGTCCCTATCGATCATGCTACTCCTGCGGCTGCCTCAGCCAAAGTTAACGATCGAGGTAAGTATGATGATGACTTTCCGGCTTTAGATAACATTTTGCAACAGCAACTTCGCTCGTCTCAACCAACTGTCTTGCTGGGTGGAGGACATCCGGCGGGTGATGGCAACGAATTTAACTATATTACTGAGTCAACCTATAATGCTCTTAAAGATCCCAACGCTCCCAATGGCTATGGCTATACATTTCTAGAGAGGGGAGCCAATGCTGCTGAGGTGCTGGCAGCTACAGCAGCAGGCATCGATCCAAACTCAGGAGAGCGTTTGCTAGGACTTTATGGTGCGCGGGGACAAGGTGGTAATTTGCCTTGGGCGACTGCTAACGGCGATTACAGTAACGTTGGATTTGAGAGTCGAACAGATACAGATCGACCCCTCGCTCTTGACGAAACCGATGCAGATTTCATCGCGAAGGAAGTTGATGAAAACCCGACTCTGGACGACATGACCTTAGCCGCATTAGATGTTCTAGGGAAAGATCCCGATGGTTTCTGGATGATGGTAGAAGGTGGCGATATTGACTGGGCTGCCCATGACAACAGTTTGGACAATATGATTGGAGCAACGTTATCATTCGAGCGCTCTGTTCAATCTGTTATCAATTGGATTGAGAATAATGGAGGATGGGAAGAAAACTTGCTCCTCGTTACTGCCGATCACGATCATTATTTAAACCTGAACCCCAACTTCCCGCAACTACTGGCATCGCGGGGCGCAGAAGCTTTGACGGCAGAAGAAAATCCAGCTTTGGCAGGACATTACTGGGGTTCTGATCCTAACGTCAAGTACGGTTGGGGGACTCACACTAACCGTCCCGTCCCCGTCTACTATCAGGGTAAAGGAGCTGAAGTTCTTACCAATTCGGTAGGGATGGGCTATCAAAGCTACGGCTTTAGTGTTCCTGGTCTTCCAGGTTTGGTCGATCAAACTCACATCTATCAAGCTCAACGAGATGCGCTTACCCATATTTCCTCCCCTGGCTCTTTCTCCCAAAGTAGAGTTTCCACTCAAACAGGTACTTTACCCCCAGGAGTCAGACCGCCAATGCCTTTCCCTGGAGCAGTTGTACCGCAACCTACTCCTCCTCGTCCTGCTCTAGTACTTCCTCCGATTAGGTTGCCGATTAATTTGCCCCTGTAGTAGTTTTACGAAGAAGGAGACAGGAGCCAGGAGCCAGAAATCAGGAGAAAATTATTCTGACTCCTGACTCCAGAATTGCTGACTCCTGATTCATTCTTGCTTACCTCTCTGACGCGCTGCCTTTCCTTGGGTAGCGTGTTTTTTTTGCCAAGTATTGATGCCAATTAAAACGACCCTGACAGCGAGCCCGCAAATGCGGGTGCTGCCGCACCGCCACCAGGGTTAATAGAACTTTCGGTATATAGGATTAACATAATAGTGGATCTGAGGAGAGTCGAACTCCTGTCCAGCTTAGTTATTTACTTACCGCTCGTTCACAGGTTTAGCCTTTCTTATCCTCAAGGCGGGAATCGTCACTTATCCCTGACGTGGGATTTTCTGGCTGTTGTCTTTACTCAATAACCAACCAGAAATAGCTACTGAGTACATCCGTTGGGGTTAAATCTCTAGGCTTTAACGGAGTCAGACTAGAGATGCTCGACACCTGTATTTAGGTTGTTAGGCAGCAACAGTAGCTGCTTTACGAGCAAATGGAACGATGTTGTTCGCAGTTACTTTTTTGTTTGAGCTAGGGATTAACGAGAGATAACTCACTCTCGACCTGCGCGGGTCAGCTTTCGTTAAACTGTCAATACCAGTTCAGACCCATTATCATTATGCGATCTTTCTCCGGTAGAGGTCAGTGTGGTTGGTTCGACTTTTTGGTAGGGGTTTCACTAATGCTTGTTTCTTCATTTCAAGAAAGCGATCGCTCTTTCAATCAAACTACAATTAGGGATGAAATGAAAGTATTCTTCCGATATCGTCATACAATTTGGCTAGCAGCTTGAGCTTCTTTGCTTCTTTGATTTCTTCGTTGCTGTCGGTCATTGGTATATTTTATCTAGGTAATTCGGAGTAAGAGCGATCGCTATCGCTGCTCCCTTAATAGTCGCGTATTTTCTTAAATTTTCCCAAACGGTTGACCCCATCTGGGCCAATTCTCTTTGTTAAACGAGCGCTCCTCCCCTATGTTCAAGGACTACGATCGCCTTCAGACTATTCAGGGAAAATAGAGTTATTAGACGTTTACTCAAATTCAGGTCATTATGGAAGTCACGCTGAATCAGCATATTGAAATTACACCGGGGGTTAGAGGTGGAAAACCCCGAATTGCAGGCACTCGCATGACAGTTGCCGATATTGCCACTCTGTATTTACGGATGGGACAGTCTCTGGATTTGATTGCCGGGAAATATCACCTCCCTTTAGCTTCAGTCTATGCGGCGATGGCATACTACTATGGCCATCGAGATGAAATAGAGCAGAGTATTCGAGAGGATGAAGCGTTCGCTGACTCGTTGCAGAGCAATTATCCCTCCCGGTTGCAGGCAAAGCTGAAGGAGTTACGCGGTGAGTGACCGCATTCGCTTTCATTTAGATGAAAATGTTGACCCAGATGTAGCGTTGGCTTTGCGCCGTCAGGGGATTGATGTGACGACGACTCGTGAGATGGGTCTACTTGGGCAACCGGATGAGGTTCAGTTAGCGTTTGCCTGTGAGCAAGGGCGAGCGATCGTCACCCATGACACGGATTTTCTGCGGTTGGCAAGTCAAAGCTCGGCTCATTGGGGAGTTGCTTTTTGCCAGAAAAATGCCCGTTCGCTGGGTGAAATCATTCGTAGTTTGGTCTTGATTTACGAAGTGCTGAGTCCTGACGAGATGCGGGGCTGGATTGAGTATTTATAGGAGGGGGAAGCGATCGCTCGCTCTATATCGTCGCGAAAGCGGGTTTTTTCTCCCCCCAACCCCAAGGGAGCTTCCCCCCACTGCCCCCAAAGGGGGATACGTCGCTTCGCTTCCGAGCGAATCGGTGGAGTGTTGATATCACACAGCAATTCTATTGTAGTGGCAGCAATAATGTTGCTTCGCGCTTGTTCTGTGGGGACACCCCACACCCCGATCCGCTTGTCAAGGGTTGCACGAGCTGCGTTGGGGCTATTTTCTGTAGTTGCCTACGGCGTTTTATCTTTGCCCCACTTGCCCTTGCCTGCGCGGTAGCTGCCACTGGGATGTAGCTGTTGTGTTTTTTTGGGGGTGTTTCCCGTGTCTGTTTCTTCTTGTCGTTCTGCTTCTCTCGTTGGTCTTTCTTGGGGTGCTTACGCTTCTCCTCCTTTCTGTCCGGCTCCTTTCCCTGGCGAGGTGCGTCGTTTGGCTCTCTCGGCTGGTGCTTCTTTCCTTTGTCTGCGCCCGTCTGAGCGTTCGTTTTCTCAAAAAATATATCAAAATAATAACCTTACACAACAACAACAACGATAAAAAACGAACCTCATTTTAAACATCGTAAACAATCATTGTGTAATTTACTCACAACGTTTATAATGTTTACTATGAAAGTTCAAAAAGGTAAGTCACCACTAGGTCAAACAGTGTGGATGGTTCTCGATGACAATTACTTACCCATCGACCCCATTCAAAGATACTTGCGTTATTTAGATAGTCTAGAGCGATCGCCAAATACCATTCAAGGTTACGCGCGTAACCTCAAGCTGTATTGGGAGTTTCTCAGGGATAAACATTTAGATTGGCAGCAAATAACCATCGAACAGTTAAGCGAGTTTATTCACTGGTTGAGAAGTCCTAATCCTGCGGTGGTATCCGTTAGACCACAGACCGCCTCTAGGTCAGAGAAGACCATCAATCATGCTTTGACGACAGTTTGCTCCTTCTACGAATTTTACGAGCGTATCGGCGAATCTGAAGGGGTTAATGCCTATCGCTATCAATTTCAACCAGGACGCAAGTATAAACCGTTAATTCACGGCATCGCTAAAACCAAAGAAGTCAAAACCAGACTGCTAAAAGTTAAAGAGCCTAAAACTTTCCCAGGATGTTTAACAACGGCAGAAGTTAGACAACTAATTGATGGTTGCAATCGCATTCGAGATAAGTTTTTAATCTGCTTGCTCTATGAAACGGGGATGCGAATTGGTGAGGCTTTAGGACTGAGACATGAGGATATTCATTCTAGGGGAGTTAACGAAATTCAGGTTACAAATAGACCCGATAACATTAACGATGCTAGAGCCAAAACAGGAGACAGAATTATTCATGTTTCCAAAGAATTAATGCATCTTTATTCCGATTATTTAATTGAAGAATATCCCGAAAGCCTAGATTCCGATTATGTCTTTGTTAACTGTTGGTCAGAACCAATGGGAATGCCGATGAATCGCAACAATGTCAACGGCTTATTTAGACGACTGGCAAAGAAAACTGGAATAAAAGCTTTTCCCCATTTACTCAGACATACCCACGCCACCGAACTAATTAAAGCGGGTTGGGATATGGCTTACGTGCAGAAAAGATTGGGTCATGCCGATGTTCAAACAACCATTAACACCTACGTTCACTTAGTTACAGAAGATATGGCACAAGCCTATCAACAATTTATACAGACCAAAAATAATGGAAAAGAAACAACTTAATTTATCTGATAAATTACCATTATCTGTAGTTCCAGACCCAGATATTAAATGTGTTTATTGTGGTTCAAAAAGCTATAAATACAAAGAAACTATAGTGAGAAAAAATGGGACTAAAGCTAAAGTATTTAATTGTAACCAATGTCATCAACAATTTCGAGACAATTATCAAGCAAGTATTAAGATCGGCAATAAATACAAGACTGGAGAATACAAGAAAGAATATAGTGTTTGTCCTCATTGTCATCGTAAAAACTATAAAAAAACAGGAACTTATCTTAGAAAAGATGGAACTACTGTCCAAAGGCTTAAGTGTAAAAGTTGTCAGAAAAATTTTTCTAACACTTATCAAATCAATAGTCTTAAATTCCCCTTAAAAGGAGTTTTCTGTCCTCAATGTTCAAGCACTGATTGTATTAAAAGTGGAAAAGTCAACAAGAGAACTCAATATAGATGCAAAGATTGTGGTAGAGCATTTATTCTTGCTAAAGATTTACAAAAAACTGCTCATCAGTGGTTACCTGAAGACTTAACAATAGAGGAAATGTATAACTATGATGTGTGGGATTTAACGGTATTAGGTTTTCAAAGAAATCCCTGTCATAGCGATATTTATTTTGTACCACTAATCACTCAAGTTATTTTGAGAAATTTGGAAAAACAGCTAATCAATTCTCTCTTGATTATTTTGAACCAGTTCCTAAAATTATTAGACAAGGGATTTTTAGAGGGTATTTATATTTATTGGCGAATAGCAAACAAATCAAAGGAGAAGATGGAGAAATTTTTCCTTTAAGTCAAATCCATCAATTTAGACATACCAAAGGAACAGAATTAATTAATAACGGAGTCGGTATTGAGTACGTTAGACGTTACTTAGGTCACAATAGTTTTGCGATGATCTTGCGCTATGCCCATATTCACGATCGCACTCTTAAAGAACAAGTAAAATCATCGTGGGCGGAAGGCAAGATTGTCAATATTTCTGGTGAACTTATCGAGCTTAATCCAGAGATTGATAACGCCTATAATTACACTTTTAAAAAAGGAATATTAGGGGAAGTTTTAGCGAATGGCTATTGTGCTTTACCTGCTAGATTGACTTGCTCTAAAGGAAATGCTTGTCTTCAGTGTGGTGATTTTCGCACGACGTTAGAGTTTTTAGAGCAACACAAGGAACATCGATCTAGGACAAAAAAGGCTTTGGAAGTAGCGAAAACTAATAACTGGCAGCGTCAAATACAAGTCAATGAAGATGTACTTAAGAACTTAAACAACATTATCGACGCACTGGAGGCAGACAATGAATAAGGGGAAAGAAAAGCGGATTGCTGCTCTCAAAGAAACTCAGGAACATCGCAAACAGGAGTGTTTGGAGAAGACAGAAAAAGCAATTATTAAACTGTCACAAACTAATCAAAAGCTATCCTTTGCTAATATCGCTAGGGAAGCCAATGTTAGCATTAGTTATCTCTATAAATATCCAGAAATTAAAGACCGGATTCAACATCTGAGAAACCAACAGGAACAAGGAGCTAAACCTGTCCAACCTCAGCTTCGTTCAGATAAATCTAGTCAGGTCATTATTGGTCAGCTTAGAGACAGGATTAAGAGTCTAGAAGGGGAGAAAAAAGAGCTAACTAGGCAGAATGAAGCCTTAACCGGAAGGCTCTATGTAATGGGCAATACTCAGGATTTACTTGACCGTCTCAAAGCTGAAAATTGTAGGTTAAATGATGAAAACAAACAACTTCGAGCCGAATTGGAGTCTACTCAGAGAGATTTGAATGACTGTCAGCAACGTCTAATTGACAGTAATCCTAAAATAGCTTCTCTTGAGCAGAAAAGAAATCAGCCAACTACTGATGAGATTAATGAGGAATTGGAGGCTCAGTTTTTTGAAGTTGGGATTAGGTTGAATCAGACTTTAAGAGAGTTAATTAAATCAGTACCAGAGGAACAGGCTATCAATGCTTTGTCAGTAGTTAAAGAAGCTTTGGCAGTGGGTAAAGTTAGGTCAAAAGCTGGACTATTTAGGAAAGCTTTAGAGGAATGTTGGACACCTAATGAATCTGATGAAGAGAGAAAAATCAACGAGATACAAGAAAACTTTTCTGAATGGTTCAAGCTGGCTAAAGCACAAGGAATTGTTCAAGCTAGTCAAGGGACAAAAGATGGGATTATCGTCTTGGACTCTACT
>Ga0209594_1000903_pt1 | contig 15876 bp, 10 predicted proteins | sample AshMeaCrysSpring_FD_184126 | JGI IMG/M metagenome (GOLD analysis project Ga0209594, IMG submission 184126) | Groundwater microbial communities from Big Spring, Nevada to study Microbial Dark Matter (Phase II) - Ash Meadows Crystal Spring... | ecosystem: Environmental > Aquatic > Deep subsurface...
AGCCGACGCCGGGTACGAACACCTGCGGCTGCACGCGCAGGCCGGCATCCTCCAGCACCACCCGCCCCACCGTCTCCCCCGACGACCCTGCCAGCGGGGACGCCTGCTCGAGCACCCGCCGGCTCGGTGCCCCGCGGCGGCCCGTCAGGTGGGCGAGCACCTCGGCGAGGTCGACGCCGCGGGCCAGCACCTGGTCGGCGACGACCAGTGCGTCGCGTCTGGGCAGGCAGCGCACGCAGTCGGCGGCGGTCCGCGCGAGAGTGGTGCTGATCCCGTCGAGCGTCGGGGCGTCACGGCGATGCACGACCACCCCCGCTGGAGGACCGCACCGGCGGTGCCGGCTGCGGGGCACCGTCACGTGCACCGAACGCGGCGGGTCGATCAGGTCGATGCCGTGGGCGAGCGCGGCCGACGCGCAGCTGAGCACCCCGCCGACCGACAGGGCGCCGAGCACGCTCGGTTCCAGCCCGGGGTCGGCCACCAGCCCCCGGGAGGGGACCACCAGCAGGCCCTCGCGTATCGCACGGTCCACCGGGCGGCGTGGCAGCCGTGACCTGACCGCCACCCCGCCGCGGGCTCGCACCTCGTCCACCACGTCCATCCGGTGACCGTGGCCGGCCGGAACGCCCACCGCCGCGCTCACTCGAGCCCTGGGGACGACACGCCGTCGACGGCAGTGCTGTGCACGTCATAACCGGCGACAGGGACGGCGAGCGTCCATACACTCCGCCGGAGAGCCACCGAGACGACCTGATCCCCAGGCGTCGGGCGGCCCGGACGAGGCGGGTTCATGACCGACATCGATCTCGGCGTCCCTCCCGACGCGACCACCCTGCACCAGTCTCTGGTCGGGCTGCACGCCCTTGCCAGCGGGATCGAGACGGGCTCGTTGCCAGGCTTCCACCCACCCGCCTCCACCGGCGACCAGCTGCGCGCCGTCGCCGCCGCCCCGGAGCAGGAGGTCCCGATCTCCGCCCGGGTCGACCTGCTCTACGAGCTGGCGGACGCCGACTTCCCCGGCTACGACAAGCACGCGCAGGCCTACCGCGCCCTTGCCGGCTCCGTCGCCTCGGCCCGCGGTCTGGACACCGACCAGCTGCTCAGCGACCTCAAGGAGACCGCCGGCGACACGAACATCGCGTTCGAGGCGACGGTCAGCGGGCGGGCGCTGCCGCACCACGAGGCCGCGTTCGTCGGCGGGGACGTGTGCAGCACCCGCAAGGTCACCGTCGGCGGGCTCAACGCCGTCTGGGTGTTCTCCGAGTTCGAGACCGACGCACCCTTCGAGCAGGTCGCCGAGTGGGTCGACCCGCACCACTGGCCCGAGCGCGGACCCATGCTCTTCAAGCGGATGGAGCCGGTGGGCCCGGGCCAGCCCGCCGACATCCCCGGCAACCTCGGCACGGTGCACTGGCAGGGGGTCTTCCGCGAGGAGGTCCAGCTGGTCTCGCGCCTGGACACGCTGCTGACGTGCGCGTTCTGGCGCGACGGCGACACCTCCGCCGGGATGACCTACGACCTGCACGCGAGCATCGACGGCCAGATCGACGTCGACCGCGGCTTCCTGCTGGTCAACGAGCTGGGGCCGGTACGGCGGGTGAAGGCCCTCAAGGTCGTCGGCTTCACCACCGACATCTGGGACACCGTGGCCAGGCTCGTCTGCCCCTTCTGGACCGACTGGGTCCGCGGCGCCGTCCGAGGCGGCACCACCAGCACCCCGCACCGGCCCGGGAACGAGCCGACGGGCGGCTCGACCAGCCCCGGGGACGACCGGCTCGACCCGGGTGAGCTGCTCGAGACGTGGGTGCGGTTCTTCGGCAGCGCGGCCCGTGACTACCTCGACCTGTTCACCGACGTGGGGACGCGCATGCGCGCCGGCGGCTACTCGACCTCGGACTGGCTCTCCGACGGCACCCGCTACTGGTCGAAGCTGGCCAAGGACTGGGCGACGGCCTGGAGCTACGGCCTGGGCACGGTGGACGAGGTGGCCCGCGAGGGCCTCGACGCGGGCCTGGTGCCCCCTGGCACCCCACCGGGCTCGGCGCGCGGCCTGGTCTCCGCGCTCACCTCGCCGGCCCCGTCCGCGACCGGCGTCGAGGGCACGACCATCCCCGTCCCGGGCCTCGCCGCGGACGCCAAGCCGGTGGTGAGTCGGCTGGTGTCGATCGAGTCCACCGCCGCCGTGCTGCAGTCGAGCGACATCAGCGTCACCCTGGTGCCGCTCGCCGCAGGCGTGACCGGCGTGCGGCTCGCCACCTCCGCCGCCGTGCCGACAGGCTTGTACGTCGGGACGCTGCAGGACGGCGGTGGCACCACCATCGCCCCGGCGCAGCTGTACCTCTCGGGTGCCACCGAGACCACGCCGTGACCGAACTGGGCTCGTCGGCCGAGTCGCGGCTGACCCTGCTGCTGGAGCGGCTGCTCACCGCGGCCGAGTCCTCGCTCGCGGCGGGCGACCTGGAGCCGGCCCGCTCCACTGCCGCCGAGGTGCTCGCCGTCGACCCGGACAACCTGCGCGCCGCCGCGATCCTCCAGCAGGTCGCCGCCCGCCAGCGCGGTCCGTCCGGCGAGCGCGCCCTGGTCACGCTGCTGTTCTCCGACCTCGTCGGGTCGACCCTGCTGTCCGAGCTGGTCGAGCCCGAGGACCTGCGCGACCTGTTCGCCTTCTACCGCCAGGCGGCCCGCGAGGCCGTCACCCGCTACGGCGGCGACGTCATGAAGTACATGGGGGACGGCGTGCTCGCCGGGTTCGGCTACCCCGAGCCGCACGAGGACGACGCGCGGCGCGCCGTTCTCGCCGGGCTCGACCTGGTCACCGCCGTGCGCGAGGCGCGCGACGACCTCGAGCGGCGCCTGGGCGTCGCTCCCGAGGTGCGCATCGGCATCCACACCGGCCAGGTGGTCGTCACCGACCTGTCCAGCGACCCGTCCATCGACGGTGGCGACACCATCGTGGGCGTCGCCCCCAACCTGGCCGCTCGGATCCAGCAGGCAGCCGAGCCGGGCCAGGTCGTCATCAGCGACGTGACCCACCAGCTGGTGGACGTCGACTTCCATCTGCGCTCGCTCGGCGAGCACGACCTCAAGGGCATCAGCCGGCCGGTGGAGGTCTTCGCCGTCGACCGGCCCCGGTTCGGGGGGACCCGGTTCCAGGCCGAGCGGTTCCGCGGCGTCCCGCTGGTCGGCCGGGTCGAGCCGCTCGAGACGGTGATGCGCGCCTGGGACGGGAAAGGTGGGACGACCGTCCTGGTCACCGGCGAGCCGGGCATCGGCAAGACCCGGCTGGTCGCCGAGGTGGTGCAGCGGGTCGACGCCGAGGAGGCACCGGTGCTGGCCGCCGGCTGCCTGCCGTACTACTCCGCGGTCTCGCTCTGGCCGGTGGCCCGCCTGATCGAGCGCGCGCTGGCCCTGCCCGCCGACGTGCGCGAGCGTACCGACCAGCTGGCCGAGCACCTTCGGTCGCTGGGCCTCGACCCCGACCGCAGCATGCCGTTCGTCGGCCACCTGGTGGGTGCCAGCGACCCCGACCGGTTCCCGGCTCCTCAGCTCGACCCCACCGCCTTCCTCGACGAGACGCTCACCCAGCTGGTCGCCTGGCTGGCGGCCCTGGGCGAGCGCGGCCCGCTGCTGTTCGTGGTGGAGGACCTGCACTGGGCGGACCCGTCCACGATGGCGCTGCTGGGTCGCGTTGCCGAGCGCCGACCGGCCGGTGTGCTGACCGTCACCACCACCCGTGAGCCCGAGACGGTGCCGTGGGCGGCGGCGGCCGAGATGGTCGTGCTGGGACGGCTGCGCCACGACGAGGCCCAGGGCATCGTCGAGACGCTCACCAAGGGCCGCCCGCTCACCGAGGCGCAGCGCCAGCGCATCGTGTCCCAGGGCGAGGGCATCCCCCTGTTCGTCGAGGAGCTCACCCGCTCGTTCCTCGAGGTGGCACGGGCCGAGCCGATCCCGCTGCGGCTGCACGAGCTGCTCGCGTGGCGGCTCAAGGCCCCCGGCGTCGTCCCCCGGGTCGCTCAGGTCGCCGCGACGGTGGGACCGATCTTCGACGCGACCGTCGTGACCGACGTGGTCGGGGACCCCTCGGTCGTCGACCACCAGCTCGGCGTACTCGTGGTCGAGGGCATCATCGAGCCCGCGGATGTCTCCGGCCGCTACCGCTTCCGCCACGCCCTCATGCGCGATGCCGCCTACGAGACGCAGGTGCTCGACGTGCGTCGCGCCACCCACGCCGCGGTCGCCGACGCGCTGGCCGCGCACGGTGGCGAGCCTGCCCTCGTCGCCCAGCACCTCGACCTGGCCGGCGAGGCGGCCCGCGCCGCGCAGCTCTACCTGGTGGCCGCCCAGTCCGAGCAGGCCCGCGGGGCGCACACCGAGTCGACCGAGCTGCTCTCGCGGGCGACCGACCTGCTCGGCGGCCTGCCCGAGTCCGACGAGCGCGACCTCGCCGAGCTGACCGCGCGCATGCTGCGCGCGTTCAGCGTGTCGTCGATGCGCGGCTACGCCGCCCCCGAGGTCCAGGAGGACCACCGGCGGGCCGAGGTGCTGGCCGACCGGCTCGGCGAGCGGCCCGAGGTGCTGCCCTCGCTCATCGCGATCTGGTCGTACTGGTTCGCCAGCGGGGGGCTGGCCACGTCCGGGGCGATCCTGGACCGCCTCACCGCGATGATCGAGAAGGACGCCTACGCCTGGTTCGAGCCCGAGGTCGAAGCGTGCGCCGGCTGGCAGCACTTCTACGAGGGGCAGGTCGACCACGCCCGGGCGCACCTGCGCCGGGCCGTCCGCGGCTTCGAGTCACGGCCGCCGGAGGCGACCGTGTCGCCGTTCTGGCCGCTGCCCAACGACCCCGTGGCGGTCTCGTACATGGCCTTGGCCTGCCTGGCGGCCATGCGCGGCGAGCTGGACCAGATGGCCGACTGGCAGTCCCGGGCGCTGGCGCGCTCGGAGCAGATCGGGTTCCCGCGCGGCCCGTTCAGCCTCGCCTTCGTCAAGACCTACAGCGCCTGGCTGCACCGCTGGCTGGGTGACGAGCCCGCCTCCTGGCGGCTGGGCGCCGAGGTGGTGCAGATCGGCCACGAGTACGGCTACGCCTTCTGGATGATCCTGGGCTCCTCCTACACCGGGACGGCCGACCCGACCAGCGGTCCGGACGCCACCTTCCTCGAGCAGAACATCGCGACGCTGCGGCTGATGGGCCAGGAGGCCTTCGCCGCCGCCCACCTCACCTCGCTGGCGGGGCTGGTGGCGCAGGCGGGTGACCTCGACCGGGCCCAGCTGCTGATGAGCGAGGCCCTCGAGGTGGTGCACAAGACGGGCGAGGAGATCCACCTGCCCGAGGTGCTGCGCATCCGCGGCGGCTACGAGCTGGCCCGGCCGGGCGGCGACCCACAGGAGGCGCTGGGTGACCTCGCCGAGGCACTACGGGTGGCCACCGGCCAAGGCGCTCGGGTGGCCCGGCTGCGGGCGGCCCTCGACCTCGCTCGGCTGCCCGACGACCTGCGCCCCGCTGACTGGCGCGACAGCCTGGTCGCGGCCCGCCACGCCGTCCCCGCGCTGACGTCGGCCGAGACCGAGGCAGCCGACGCCCTGCTCGCCGGGACCCCATGACCCGTGCGCGAGTCGCGGTGCTCGGCGGCGGCATGGCCGGCCTGGTCACCGCCTGGGAGCTCAGCCGCGGTGACTGGCGGGACCGGCTCGAGTCGATCACCGTCTACCAGCGCGGCTGGCGGCTGGGAGGCAAGGGAGCCAGCAGCCGAGGCCTGCACGGGCGGATCGAGGAGCATGGACTGCACGTGCTGCTCGGCTACTACGACGCGACCTTCCGAGTGCTGCGCGAGGTGTACGCCGAGCTCGACCGGGAGCGCACCGACCCGAGCTGCCCGCTGCGCACCTGGCGCGACGCCGTGGAGCCGTCCGGCGACGTCGGGCTGGCCGAGCGGGACGGTCACTCCTGGAGCTCGTTCGTCACCCGCTTCTCCGTCAACGACGCGGTACCCGGCGAGCCCGGTGCCGAGCACCGTCCGCTGCGGCCCGTGGACGTCGCGTTGCGCGCGGTCGGGCTGCTGTCGGACTTCCAGGCCTCGCTGGCGGCCTCCGCGCCGGCACCGCCCGCCGCGCCGCCGCGGGTCCACCTGAGCTCGTCCCCGCGGCCGGACGGCCGGGCGGCCGGTGCTGCGACCGCCGACCCGGCGAGCCGGTTGGCCACGCTCGTGCGCGGCGGCGGGCTCACCGCAGTGGCCGGCGCGCTGACGCTGCTGGAGCGGGCGAGCAGCCTGACCGGCGACGTGGCTGGTGACGCGGCGCTGACACAACCGCTGGCGGCCCTGCTCGGGGCGTGGCGCGACGGCGTGCGGGCCGCGGTGCTCACCGACCCGTCCGCTCGGCGTACCTGGCAGCTGGTCGACCTCGCGGTCACGAACGTGGTGGGCATGGCCGTGGACGGGCTGCTCACCGGGCGGGGCTACGAGCGGATCGACCACCTGGACTACCGCGAGTGGCTCGCGCGGCACGGGGCCGCGCCCGAGACCCTCGACTCCCCCATCGTGCGCGGCATGTACGACCTGGTGTTCGCCTACGAGGGCGGTGACAAGTGCCGACCCCGGTTCGCCGCAGGCCTGGGCCTGCAACTGGCGTCGCGGATGCTCTTCGACTTCAAGGGCGCGATCTTCTGGCGGATGCAGGCGGGCATGGGCGAGGTGGTGTTCGCCCCTCTGTACCAGGCGTTGGCCCGACGCGGTGTGCGAGTCGAGCTCTTCCACCGGCTCGACCGGCTCGAGCTCGGCCCCGACGGTGCGCTCGCTGCCGTCCACCTCACCCGGCAGGCCGACCGGGCCGCCGGGTGCGACGGCTACGACCCGCTCGTGCGGGTGAACGGGCTTCCCGCGTGGCCCGACCAGCCGCTGGTCGGCCAGCTCGCCGACGACCCCGGCCGCCTGCTCGAGTCGCACGCCTGGGCCGGCCCGAGCGCGGGCAGCGTGCGCCTGGGACTCGGCGAGGACGTCGACGTCGCCGTGCTCGCGGTCTCGCTGGGGATGGTCCCGCACGTGGCGGCCGAGCTCGTCGAGACCCGGCCGGCGTGGCGAGCGATGGTCGAGAACGTCGCCACCGTCGGCACCCGGGCGGCACAGCTGTGGCTGAGCGTCGACGAGGCAGCCCTGGGCTGGGACGGCCCGTCCGGGGTGACGCTGAGCGGCTTCGGCGACACCTTCGACACCTGGGCATCGATGACACACCTGCTGGCGCGGGAGCAGTGGCCGGGCGGCGACCCGCCGCGCAGCCTGGCCTACCTGTGCAGCGCCCTGCCCGACACCGACCCGCAGCAGGCGCAGACGCAGGTGCGTTCGACCCTGCGGGAGTTCCTGGACACCGAGGTCGCAGCGCTGTGGCCGGGCGCCGCAGGGGCGGACGGCTTCCGCTGGGAGCTGCTCTGGGACGACCAGGCGCGCACCGGGACCGACCGGCTGGACGCCCAGTACCTGCGGGCCAACCTCGACCCGTCCGACCGCTACGTGCAGTCGCTGCCCGGGTCGGGCCGGTTCCGGATCTCCCCCGGCGGCACCGGTGTGCCCGGGCTCGTCGTGGCAGGCGACTGGACGGCCTGCGGCCTGGACGCCGGCTGCGTGGAGGCCGCCACCCGCTCGGGCGTGCTGGCGGCGCAGGCCGTCCTCGACCAGTGCGCGGCCTCGGCCGCGGCTGCGCCGTGACCGGGGAGGTGTCATGACCGAGGCAGTGGGGCGGCTGGGCCGGATGGGGCACCGGGTCGCCGACGTGCAGCGGTTCGGCCTGCTCTCCGCCGCCGCGGTGGTCGACCGCTACGTCGACCTGGTCGACCGCGCGCTCGGCCCGCCAGCGCTCGGCAGCGCCTCGGTCGGCGGCGACGCCGCAGCGCCAGGACCCGACCTGCGCCTGCTGGCGGAGGCGACCGAGCGGGTGGCGCAGGCGTACGTGGCGGCGCTGGACGCCGCGACACAGCTGCTCCCCGGCCCGCCGACGGTCACAGCCGACGGTGGGCGCGTCGCGCTACCCGACACCTTCGCCGGCGGCACCGCAGAGGCCACCCTGTGGCTGCACAACCCCACCGCGCAGGCGGTCCCCGACGTGAGCCTGGCCGCGACGCCGTTGGTGGCCGGTGCGGGCAGGACGGTCCCGCTGGCCCTGGACCCGCCGCGACTGGCACTGCTGCCGGCCGCCGGCTCGGTGCCGGTGCGGCTGCGGGCCGACGTCCCCCCCGACCATCCGTCGGGCCCGTGCTGGGGCCTGGTGGTGTGCTCGGCCGACCCCGACGCTCCCGTCACGGTGACGCTGCGCGTCGCCCCAGCGACCGGGGGTCCGACGTGACCACGACGGCCGGCCCGAGCGCGGGCCCGGCGGCGTCCGACGTCCCGTTCGCCGAGCGGCTCGCCGGGTACGACCGCGCGGCCCGTGAGGCGGCGCGCGAGCACCTCGCCGACCCCGACCTGTCCCCCCACCTGGTCGAGCCCGCCGGCGACTACCTCGCCCGCGGCGGCAAGGGGCTGCGGCCGGCGCTGTGCCTGGCGACCTGCGAGGCGTTCGGCGGCACCGTCGAGGACGCGCTGCCGTCCGCGGCGGCCCTCGAGCTGCTGCACACCGCGTTCCTGGTCCACGACGACGTCGAGGACGACAGCGAGCTGCGCCGGGGTGAGCCCACCCTGCACCACCGCTACGGCCCGGCGCTGGCGGTGAACGCCGGAGACGGCCTGGCGGTGCTGGCCCTCGGCGCCCTGCGCGACAACGACCGGCGGATCGGGCGGAGGCTCTCGGCCCGCGTGCTCGCCGAGTTCGACTTCATGGCCCGCCAGACCGTCGACGGGCAGGCCCGCGAGCTGGGCTGGCAGCGCGACAACCGCACCGACCTGACCCCCGACGACTACCTCGACCTGATCATGAAGAAGACCTGCTGGTACACCACGGTGCTGCCGCTGCGGGTCGGCGCGCTCGTGGGCTCGGGCGGGCGGGCCGACCTCGAGCCCCTGCTGCGGTTCGGCTTCTTCCTGGGTGCGGCCTTCCAGATCCGTGACGACGTGCTCAACCTGGTGGGCGACACCCGTCGCTACGGCAAGGAGCCGCTCGGCGACCTGCGTGAGGGCAAGCGCACGCTGATCCTGCTGCACCTGCTGGCCGCAGCCTCCCCGGGCGACCGGGACCGGGTGCAGGCGTTCCTCGCCCTCCCCCGCGAGCAGCGCACGGACGGCCGCGTGGCCGACCTGGCCGCGCTGGTGCACCGCTACGGCAGCATCGCCTTCGCCGACGAGTTCGCCCACGGCATCGCCCGGTCTGCCGAGGTGTCCTTCGCCGCGGCGTTCGCCGAGGTGCCCGACTCCCCGGCCCGCCGGTTCGTGGCCGACCTCGTCCCGTTCATGGTCGACCGGGACCGCTGATCGCGCCCCTGGCTCATCGGTCCGACCGGGTGAGCCGGCCCACCCACCGCAGCGCCAGCCACAGCAGGGCGGTGCCGGCGACCCCGAGCAGCGCGACACCGACGAAGGCCACCGGCCGGGCGTAGGTGGTGGCCAGCGCGGCGGCCCACTCCTCGGTCACCCGGGTAGCCACCCACCAGGCGGCGACCACCGACACGACGAGCCCGACGACGAGCACCAGCGGGCGCAGCCGGTCGACCCACTGCGGGGCACCCAGCCCCAGCAGCACGAGTGCGACCACACCGCCGACCACCAGCGGGACGCCGACTGCGGTGAGCAGCGGGCCGCCGATCACCAGCAGCAGCACCCCGACGGCGGCCAGCCCCACCGCGGCCCACCCTGAGACCGAGCGGCGCTGCACCGAGCGGGCCAGCCCGGCGGTGGTGCGGCGCAGGGTGCCCGCCACTTGAGGCAGCAGCGGGGCGGAGGGTGGCGTGGACGAGTCGACCGCGGCGGCTCCCACCGCCACGGCTCCCAGCAGGGTGCCGCGCAGCTCGGCGTCGCCCAGCAGGCTCGCCGCGGCGGTGTCGTCCTGCACCGAGTAGACGTCCAGCGCCGGCCCGACGGCGCTGGCCCGCAGCCGGGTGCCGTCCAGGGTGAGGTTCGTCTTGACCAGACTCACGAAGGCGGCGTCCGCCGACCGGGCCGTCACCTGCTGGCCGGCCTCCGTCTGCTCCATGGCGGTGGCGACCACCGGAAGCTCCTCGGCGGCAATGTCTCGCTGGATGCCTCGGGCCACAGCCATCGACAGCAGCGGCAGCGACTGCACCGTGAGCGCCGGCTCGGCCAGGGCCGACACCTCCGCGGCGAGCTCGGGCTGCCGCTCGTCCCACCACTGCCGCAGGTCTGGGTCCTCGGCGCCGTCGCGACCGCGGCAGGCGAGGTCGCCCAGCGCGTCGAGCAGCGCGAGAACCTGTGCGGCCAGGTCGGGTCCGGGCAGCGTCTGCGCCACTGCCCGCAGCCGCGGCGGGGTGAGCAGCAGGTGGACGAGCCATCCGGCCCCGTCCAGGCGGCCCCACATCCAGTCGTTGGCCCGCCACGACCGACGCACGAAGGCGCCGAAGTGCGCCAGGCCGACGCCCATCAGCTTGGCCTCGGGCGTCGACCGGGTGGGGGCCCAGGTGCAGCGGGTGAAGCCGGACACCTGCACCAGGTCGATGCTCTGCTCGGCCAGCCGGCCGTCCCCGAGGGTGAGCAGGTCGACGGCCGAGCGGGCCAGCAGCACCCGGCGTAGCCGGGGCTCGTCGGAGCCGGCGTCGTCCAGCACCCGCGCGGGCAGGCCGGTGTCGCGCAGCCACGCGAGCAGCGCCTGCCACGACGCCCGCAGCCTGGCCTCGGTGTCGGCGACGTCGTCGGCCCCGCCCGTGCGTGCGGGCAGCGGATGCGGGAACGCTGCGTCGAGCCAGCGGGCGAACAGGCGCGCTGACCAGTCCACCGCATCGGCCTCGCGCACCGCCCCGGCGGCCGACAGCTCGCGCTGCAGGAAGGCGACCAGCAGGTCCCGCTCGAACCGCACCGCCGCGCCACCGGCGACCCGGCAGGCGTGCAGATGAGCCGCGGCCTGCGCCCAGGACTGGCCCGGCGGTGCCGGTGCTCGGTCGGCCTCGCGGCCGCGCAGCCCGGCGAGCAACACCCCGAGGGCGGCGTTGAACAGGTCGGGACCGTAGTGGGCCAGCACCCCGGCCAGGTCGTCGTCGGCAGCGGTGAGATCGACCGACGGAGCCTGCGCCCAGTGCGCCTCGGACGCCTCCCGACAGCGCAGCCGCACCCGCTCGAACAGCCCGGATGAGTAGTCCGACCAGCCGGCGGCAGGTCCCTTGCCGGCCGTCGCGAAGCGGCTGAGCTGGGCGTCCAGGGCGGTGACGAAGTCGTCGGCAACCCACCGTCCGCGCGTCCGGTGCAGCGCCTCGACCAGCACCGGCCACGCCTGCGGGTCGTCGCCGACCACGCGGTGCAGGGGCGCCAGCCCCGCAGCCCGGCGCTGGGCGCCGCCGGACTGCCGCCGGATGGCGTCGAGGTCGGCCCGCCACGACTGCACGAACGGTGCGGCCACCGTCGTCCCGAGGGCCGCCAACAGCCCGGGCGGGGTCCCCGGCGTCGCCGGGCGATCCGGCTTCTGCCTCGGGTCCGGCACCACGTGCAGCAGCACCCGCCGTACCCGCTCGCCCGCGGGTTGCTCCCACACCGCGCGCAGCGCCGTCCCCACCGGCTGGTTGTTGCGCAGCCCCCCGTCGACCATCCAGCGGCTCGACTGGACGCTGAGGTGCCCGGCGAGGTCGGGCTCCGAGCCCGGGCCGTCCCCCACCCGAACGAACGACGGCTCGAAGGCCGCCGGGTACGACGCGCTGCTGCGGGCGGCTCGCGCCAGCGGGGCCACCTCGAACTCCCCCGGGTCGAGGGCGTCGCCGGGCGGCTGGTCGAAGGTGAAGATCGCCTGGTTGTCCTCCATCGCGACGGCCGTACCGAGCGAGTCCCGCACGGTGGCCACATCGGGGGTGGTCATCGTGGCCGTGACCAGCAGCCGCATCCGGTTCTCCCGCGACGGCGACGGCTCGCCCGCGCCCACCGCGGTGCGCCGGCCCTCCCCCGGCGTGCGGGCACTCGCGTCCCGGATGCGGGTCAGCCCCTCGTGCAGCCCCGCCAGCAGCACCCCGTCGCCCTGCAGCAGCGACGGGGGCTGCTCCTCGGACAGCCCGCGCAGCAGCCGCGTGAACGACCCCTGCTCCAGCCACACCTCGCGCAACGGCTCGAGGGTCGAGCCGTGCGCCCGCGCCATCGCCAGCGCCGCCCCGTTGATGCCGCCGGCGCTGGTCCCGGTGAGAACGTCCACGTCGACGTCGACCCGAAGCAGCCGAAGCAGAGCCGCGTACCGCTGGTCGGGCGGGTCGAGTGGCGGCGTCCGCCCGAGGCGGTCGCTGCGTTCTGCGTCGGAGGACCGCAGCAGCCGGTCGAGCTCGTAGCTGAGGCCACCCATCCAGATGGCGAGCGAGACCCCCCCACTGAACGATGCGGCGATGCGCAGCTCCTGCGTGGGCAGGTCGGACGGTGGCGGTGTCATGGCGGCCTCCTGGACGGGGGATGGCACCCAGGGGCTCATCGTGACGCCGATGGGTCGGCTGCGTGGCCGAACCGCGGCGACGTCGTCAGAGGCGGCCGAGCAGGTCGGCCTTCTTGGCCTCGAACTCCTCCGGTGTGAGCAGCCCGGCGTCACGCAGCTCGCCGAGCTTCTTGATCTGCTCGATGACCGCGTCCCCGCTGGGGGCGGCCGCAGCGGGCGCGGGCGCGGGAGCGGCGGAGGACCCCTTGAGCACCTGGTCCATGACCAGGCCGCGCAGCCTCTCCGCGTCGGAGGCGTCCACCGACAGCACGATCGTGTTGCCCGAGGCGTAGACCGTCACGTCGTGGTACCAGGCCCCGCGGCGCACCTGCACCGACGAGATCGACTTGGTCGGGATGACCTCGACGTCCTCCGCCCCGCCGGTGAGCATGCCGGTGACCGAGAAGGTGCTGGTCGGCTTGGTCCGCTCGATGCGGTCGGGGTAGAGGGTGACGATGGCGTTGCGGCCGGCCTCGTGGCTGACCCCGCGCCAGAGGGCGCCCTCAGGCAGCGGACCGGCCTTGTCGAGGGTCGCCTGCTCCCGCTGCTTGGCCGCCGCGCTCGCCTGGCCGGCTGCCTGCTGCGCGGTGGCGGTCGCCTGGGAGGCGGCTGCCTTGGCCTTGCCCATCCAGTCCTCCTCCTGGGCCTTGGCCTTCCACGAGGCGAACATGCCGCCGAGCTTCGCCGAGGCCGACGCCGCGGACGCGCCGCTCGGAGGCGGCGGTGGCACCTGCTCCTGCGGCAGCCAGAACTCCCAGCCCGGCGGGGCGGGCGGCCAGGCCGGGTCGGGCGTCCATGCCTCGTCCGGGGTGAACCCCGCGGGGACGTCCCAGCCGGGTGGCGGGTTGAACCGGTGCGCCATCACGTCACCTCCGCGTCGTCGGGCCTGCGCCGACCGTCTCGCCCGCGACAGTAGGACACGCGGACGCCCTGCGCCCCGGTCGATCGGCCCCTAGCCTGTGGTGGATGGCGACCCGTGACTACGCCGGCGACGGGGTCACCGTGCACTGGGACTCCGGGCGCTGCCAGCACTCCGGCCGGTGCGTGGCCGCGCTGCCGGCCGTCTTCAGGCCGAAGGAGAAGCCGTGGATCGTTGCGGACGCGGCCGGCGCTGAGGCGGTCGTCGCCGCCGTCGAGCTGTGCCCGAGCGGTGCCCTGCGCTACACCCGGGCGAGCGAGGCACCCCCGCCTGCCGCCCCGACGCCCGACGCTGTCGTGGTGGTGACGGTGGAGGCCGACGGACCCAACACCATCGTCGGACCGGTGGAGATCCGCAACGCCGCCGGCGAGGTGGTCAAGCGGGCCAGGCGGGTGTCGCTGTGCCGCTGCGGCCACAGCGAGAACAAGCCGTTCTGCGACGGGAGCCACGAGCGCTTCGGCTTCCGCGACCCTGGCCCAGCGGCCCCTGCCAGCGGCTGAGCGCACGGCCGAGGGCGGCTGGTGCTCCGTGGCCGACCGGGCCGAGGTCACCGAGCTGGGTGAGGGCCTGGCCACCGGGCGGTCTCCCGCACTCTCACGCTGCGCCATCCGTGCTCCAGCCGCGCTCTTGCCCGGGCCGGCCACCTGTGCAGCGGTCGAGCGGGGACGGACATGAGCAACCGCGCGCGCGTCGCCGTAGTGCTGACCGCCGGAGGTACCGCGGCGGCAGGCACGGCCACCGCGACACAGGTCAGGTGGGGGCAGGTGCTGCAGAGACTGCGCGATGCGTCGCAGCGGCATCTCACCGCGTACGAGCGGCTCGCGACGACGGCGAGCTAGCACCCCTCGGGCAGCATCGGCGCCGATCCTGCTCCGAGCTCGCCGGCCACCCTGGCGATGGCAGCCGGGCCGACCCGGCAGCAGCCGCCGACCCAGCCGGCACCGGCCGCGGCCCAGGCCCGGGCGAGGGCGGGGTCGAAGCGCCGTCGGCCGACCCAGCGGCGCTGCACCGGGTCCCACCGTTCGCCGCCGTTGGGGTAGGCGACTGCCGGTCGACCCGTCACCGCGACGGCCAGCCGCACCGCGTCGAGCACCTCGTCGGGCTCGCAGCAGTTGACACCCACCGCGCGCACGGTGTCGGCGGACGCGGCCACCGCGAACGCCTCGGCCAGCGGTTGGTCGGCCCGCGTCCGTCCGCGATGGGCACAGAAGCTGAACCACGCCGGCACGTCCAGCTGCGCGAGCAGTCCCACCAGCACCGCAGCCTCGTCGACGTCGGGGATGGTCTCGACGGCCAGCAGGTCGGGTCCGGCCGCAGCGAGCACCTCGAGCCGAGGGCCGTGGACGTCGCGCAGCTGCGCAGCCGTCAGCCCGTAGCGCCCGCGGTACTCCGACCCGTCGGCCAGGACCGCGCCGTAGGGGCCGACGGAGGCGGCGACCCAGCGCTGCACCCCGTCCTCGGCGAGCTCGTCGCGTACCTCACGGGCCAGCGTCACGCTGCGGGTGAGCACCGCCCGCGCCTGCGCTCGGCTCAGCCCCGTGGCCTGCAGGCTCGGCACGCTCACCTGGTAGCTGGCCGTGGTCGCCACCCGAGCGCCCGCATCGAAGTACGCGCGATGGGCAGCGGCGATCGCGGCCGGATCGTCCAGCAGCACCCGCGCGGTCCACAGGCAGTCGGTGAGCTGATGACCCTGCTGCTCGAGGGCGGTGGACAGGCCCCCGTCGATCACCACCACCGTGCCGCCGACGCCCACCCGCCCAGTGTGGCCCCCGGGGTCACCGGGCTCACAGTCGCAGCGTGCTCATCCCCCCGTCGACCCGCAGCACCGCTCCGGTGGTGCTCGCCGCCGCGGGCGAGGCGAGCGAGACGATCGCGTGCGCGACCTCGTCGGCGCTGACGAGCCGGCCCAGCGGCTGGCGGGCCCTCAGCGCAGCGGCCGCGGCCTCCGGGTCGGCGGCGGCGGCCAGCAGCCGCTCCACCCAGGGGGTGTCGGCGGTGCCGGGGGCGACCGCGTTGACCCGGATGCCGTCGCCCACGTGGTCGGCGGCCATCGCCAGGGTCAGCCCGAGCACGGCACCCTTGCTGGCGCTGTAGAGCGCCCGCTGCCGGACCCCGACGAAGGCGACCACCGAGCAGGTGTTCACCACTGCCGCGTGCTCCGACCGGCGCAGGTGGGGCAGCGCGGCTCGGGTGACCCGAGCGATGCCGGTGACGTTGACGTCGAGCACCCGGGCCCACTCGGCGTCGTCGTTGGCCGCCGTGTCCCCCACCGCTGAGACCCCGGCGTTGTTGACGAGCACGTCGATGCCGCCATGGGCAGCCACCACGGCGGCGACGGCCGCCCGCACCGAGGCGTCGTCGGCCACGTCACAGGTCAGCGCCAGCGTGCCGGCGGGAGCCCCGTCCGGTACCAGGTCGAGGAC
>Ga0209594_1000904_pt1 | contig 15859 bp, 13 predicted proteins | sample AshMeaCrysSpring_FD_184126 | JGI IMG/M metagenome (GOLD analysis project Ga0209594, IMG submission 184126) | Groundwater microbial communities from Big Spring, Nevada to study Microbial Dark Matter (Phase II) - Ash Meadows Crystal Spring... | ecosystem: Environmental > Aquatic > Deep subsurface...
TAGAAGAGGTACTGCTGGCTCGGTTAAAAGTTTTAATGAAGCAACCAGAATTTATTCATGGGTTAACTTGTTTCCATTGGTGGCCTAGAATCCCATCTTACGAAAACTGATCAACCGGATTTGATATAAGGTTTCGATCATTGCGGATCGATGAATTCCAATCGGACAGGAATAACCCCAACCCCCAACCCAACCATAATTAAAATTCACTGAAGCACTGGATACAATTGCTCTCTCTGGGTTTTTAATCCGTTTCCATGTATCCTGTGGGTTTTCTCCTTTTTTCGGAGTATAGACTTTAACCTCTGGTAATCCTCTGGTAATTGCTTTAGCTTCATTTCCGTAAATCTGACAGTAGGGTTGTCTGGTTTATAATGGTAAGAATTCCCCTGTTTTCCCTCGAATAACCCACGACAATGGACAACAGGGCGCTCGCTTCTTGTCGTGCTTATTATAGTAGCTGTACTCGTCGAGAATCTCAAATTGTTCTAGACAATAATTCCAGAATTTTTTCAAGCCCTAAGCATAGTCTGTAAATTGCTGTTTTTGTTTCTCAGATGGCTCAAATTTGAATTCCTTAACCTTTATTGCCATAAAATTAGGATCAACTCAAACTAATTATTGACACATTAATTATATTTTATTACAATAAAAATTGTAGGGCGAAGTTTCGGTCGTCCAGCTATGAATGAGCAAAGGCGTGTCGGGACTGAAACTCCCAGCGCTAGACAATGTCGGCACTTGTTAGCAAGATAAAAGACCATCTTTGTATGGGAAAAGCCGACTGGTTCCGAAGACGGGACTGAAATTAAGACTGAAACCCCTCTTTCAAAACCAATACAGAACAATCAGCCTCAGCGACAACTTGGGCGCTGACTGAGCCTTTGATCACGCGGTTCATACCTGTTAAGCCACGGGAACCAATAATAATCAAATCGGCTTTATAAATATTAGCTAGGCGAATAATTTCTTCGGAGGGGTCACCCCGAACCACCTCAATTTGACTAGGACAGGTGAGTTGTTGTTGAATCACTTGTAACTGTTTTTCGACTGTTTGATAGGGTAATTCACTGAAGCTGGGATGGGGGTGATCGGCGACTGCATCAAATTCTGAGACCTGGGTAGGGATCACATGGGAAAAAATAATTTGAGCCGTTGCCTGCAAATTAAGCTGTTGCAGGGCTTCTAAAACTCGCTCGGTGGATAATGAACTATCGATCGCAACTAAAATGGTCTTCAGCACTAACTTTTTGACTCCATCAAACAGCTACTACAGCCTGCCGTCCTGTTTCCAAGGGGGTTTTAAGGTTCTTTTTTAGTCCGCAGTCGGACTGAATCGGCATGGGAAGGTAAACCTTCGGCTGTAGCCAAAATATTAACAGCATCGGCGACCTTTTGCAGCGCTGCGGGAGAATATTGAATTAAACTGGAGTGCTTCATAAATGTCTCAACGCCTAAAGCAGAGGCATAACGAGCCGCGCCAGAAGTGGGTAAGGTGTGGTTGGGGCCGGCTAAATAGTCTCCCACCGCTTCAGGGGTAGAACAGCCCAGGAAAATTGCGCCAGCGTGGCGGATATGTTCCAGTAAATCCCAGGGTTCTTCAATCTCTAATTCTAAGTGTTCTGGGGCAAACTCATTGGAAAGTTTTGCGGCTGAGACTAAAGATTCTACTACCACCACTAACCCATAGTGAGCGATCGCTTTTTCGGTTAAGGTGCGGCGGGGATGATGAGCTAGTTGCCGCTCTACCTCCGCGACAACCTGTCGGGCTAATGCCGAGTCTGTGGTCAGTAAAATCGCGGCTGCTAAGGCATCATGTTCGGCTTGGGCGAGTAAATCTGTTGCCACATGAACCGGATTAGCTGTACTATCGGCAATAATTAAGACTTCTGACGGACCAGCGAGGGAGTCAATGCCTACTGTGCCATACACCAGCTTTTTGGCAAGGGTAACATAGATATTTCCAGGGCCGGTGATCACATCCACTTTCGGGACGGTTTCTGTACCATAAGCCAAAGCGGCGATCGCTTGTGCTCCTCCCACGCGGTAAATTTCATGAATTCCTGCTTCTTGGGCTGCCACTAAAACGGCCGGATTAATTTTATCCTCCATGCCAGGGGGCGTGGTCATGACAATGTGGGGAACTTTTGCCACTTTTGCCGGAATAGCGTTCATCAATACGGTACTGGGATAAGCTGCTTTTCCTCCCGGTACATACAAACCAGCCCGATCAACTGGGGTATATCGTTTACCTAAAACGATTTCATCGGCTTCCCCTTGAAACTGAACCCAGGACTTAGGAACTCGCTGCTTGTGAAACGCTTCAATTTGTTGACAGGCGAGGCGAATGGCATCTAATAACTCTTTGGAAACCTGCTGATAAGCCGCATCGAGTTCGGAACCACTCACCCGTAACTCTTCTGCTGTAAGGGTTTTATGATCAAACTCTTGCGTGTAGTGCAGGAGTGCCTGATCGCCTTGACGCTTCACGGTTTGCAGCACTTCCCGCACCGTTGCTTCCTTGTGAATCATGGTATCGTCGTGGGTACGACTGGCGATGCGTCGAAGTTCAGATTGTGCTTCAACCCACTGAGTAATAATTCGCAGCATGGTGATTAGAAGTGCCAACCTCAGGAATGACTGACCAGAAGACGGATATAAAATCTGCAATCAAAAGGATTGAGAAACAATGGCTTTGAAACTTAAGGAGTACACCCAGAACGGGGGCACTACTCAGAACCAGTCTTTCATCCTTCAAGTTGTGATATAAGCCGTCGTTCTTGTTATAGTTTAGCTTGGATTGAGGTTCTGTGCTGAATAGACTGTTAATAAAAGTCAGAAGAAGTGAACAACGATCAGGGTTTCACAACATCAAAATCGGTTGTTGTCACTGGGATCGGCTTGATTTCTGCGTTGGGCCAGTTGAAATCCAGTTGGCAAAAATTGATTCAGGGTCAATCTGGAATTCGTTTATGTCAACTGTTTCCAGAACTGCCTCCCCAGCCTTTGGCGTTGATTAATGCCCAACCGGCAGACCTCGACTGGATGACTGGGACTTTAGTTACCGAAGCCCTGGCAGATGCGAGTTTAACATCCCCTTTACCTGATTGTGGTGTGGTGATGGGTTCTAGTCGAGGGTATCAAGGGCAATGGGAACAACAAGCCCAAGAATTTCAACCCGAAAAAGGGTTATTTCCTCAGTTTTTGCATCATCAGGTTGCCCTACAAGCGGCTCGTCAAATGGGTGCAACTGGCCCGGTATTAACGCCGATGGCAGCCTGTGCAACAGGGTTGTGGGCGATCGCCAGCGCTTATGAGTTGATCCAAACCGGGCACTGTCAACAGGTGATTGCTGGGGCTGTAGAAGCCCCCATTACCCCTCTGACGTTAGCTGGGTTTAATCGCATGGGGGCATTGGCAAAAACAGGGGCTTATCCCTTTGATGCTCACCGAGAGGGATTTGTTCTGGGGGAAGGGGGAGCTGTTTTTGTGTTGGAGTCGGCTGAATTTGCCCAACGCCGCGCCGTCCCCATTTATGGACGGATTTTAGGCTGGGGATTAACAGCGGATGCCTGTTCGTTAAATCGACCGAATTTAGTGGGAAAAAGCGCGATTCGTGCCATTCAGCAAGCGTTGCAGCGCAGTGGCTTATCCCCCCATGAGATTGATTATATCCATGCCCACGGCACAGCCACTGATCTCAATGATCGGCATGAAGCAAATTTAATCCAATCTTTATTTTCTGCACCTGTTCCTGTCAGTTCAACCAAGGGCGCAACAGGTCATACATTGGGGGCTTCAGGCGCATTGGGTCTCGCTTTTTGCTTAATGGCTTTAAAGCATCAACTGTTACCCCCCTGTGTGGGTTTGACCGCGGCTGAATTTCCGCTGAATTTTGTGCGAGAAGCCCGTTTGACAGAACTACAGCATCTCTTGTGTTTCAGTTTTGGATTCGGCGGTCAGAACGCAGTGATATCATTGGAAGGGGATATGATGGGATTAGGTGTCAACTCCGATTAAGCAAAGGGTTGTCTACTCTCCTGATGGTCACAAAATGCAGTTAGACTGAAAAATGCCGACTAAACAAAAGCCTAAATTGTTGGTAGTGGATGACGAACGCGAAAACTTGGATTTGATGTACAGAACCTTTCGCCGAGAGTTTCAGGTATTTCGCGCTGAGAGTCCTGCAACTGCGATTGATATTCTGGATCAACAGGGCGAAATGGCAGTGATCGTCTCTGATCAAAGTATGCCTGAAATGACTGGTTTAGAGTTTTTAAGTAAAACGGTTGATCCCTATCCGCAAACCGTTCGGATTTTATTGACCGGATATGCGGCCGAAGAACTTGATCCTGAAAAAACAGCTCATATTTTTAAATTAATCTCGAAGCCTTGGGACCCAGACGAACTCAAATCTGTAATTCAACAAGCAGCAACGGTTTATCAAAAAAATCAAGAGGGTTGACGGCTGTTAACTCAAAACTGTAGAAAATTGGTTAAAATAGTATAAAGCAAAAACCAAGCTTTATCATTCAGGGCTTGATATCCCAGACAAAACTCTTAGATTGGGAAGCCTGTAACAAGGTAGCTGAGAAAATCCATCAGCTTTAAATTTTTCCGAAAATGACGGAATGAGTAGCAAAGTCATCAACTCCCAATTAAAAATTTTTCAGCTTCTTGGTACAGTTGTTCATGGGGGAAACCCCCAAGACCACACTGCACCTCAATAGGGCGAGTTGCGCCCGAATTTAAGCCTGTGGTACTAGTGCTGCCGACAGTTCTGGTTGAAGCAGGAAGCGAACTCTCTGTTCTTCGGAATGGTTAAAGTAGAATCAATTTTCTACAGTTTCGTGCAACGGAGAACAATGATAACCTTTGTTAGAGACAGCTCCTGATGCTACGACTGGAACATATTAGTAAAATTTATCCCACTGGCACTATCCTCAAAGATATTAATTGGGAAGTGAAACCTGGCGATCGCATTGGTTTAGTGGGAGTGAATGGGGCAGGAAAATCCACTCAATTAAAAATCATTGCGGGGGAAGTTGAACCCACTTCAGGGCAAGTGATCCGCCCCAGTAGCTTGCATATTGCTCATTTAACTCAAGAATTTGATGTCGATCCGAGGCGGACCGTTCGTGAGGAACTGTGGACAGTCTTCACGGAAGTGAATCAAATTCAGGAGTCTCTGGCTGAGGTGCATCGTCAGATGGAAACAGCCACCCCGGAAGAACTTGATCCGTTAATTAAGAAAATGGATCGGCTACAACGTCAATTTGAAGCGTTAGATGGCTACGGGTTAGAAGCGCAAATTGAGAAAATTTTACCCGAAATAGGGTTTGAACCGGAAGATGGCGATCGCCTCGTCAGTGCCTTTAGTGGCGGTTGGCAAATGCGGATTAGTTTAGGTAAAATTCTGCTGCAACAACCGGATATTTTACTGTTAGATGAACCGACAAACCATTTGGATTTACAAACCATTGAATGGTTAGAAGGGTATTTAAAAAATTTAACCACGCCGATGGTAATTGTAGCGCACGATCGGGAATTTTTAGATCGACTCTGTACCCAAATTGTGGAAACAGAACAGGGGGTTTCGACCAGTTATTTAGGGAATTATTCTGCTTATTTAGCTCAAAAAGAAGAAAATCGATTAGCACAATTAAGTGCTTATGAACGTCAACAAAAGGAACTGGAAAAACAGCAAGAATTTATTGAACGATTCCGCGCCAGTGCCACTCGGAGTACTCAGGCAAAAAGCCGAGAAAAACAACTGGAAAAAATTGAGAAAATTGAAGCCCCAACCGGAAGTCTAAAGAAGCTAAAATTACAATTTCCTCCTGTGCCTCGCAGTGGACGGGATGTCGTTAAAATTAAAGATTTGGTTCATATTTATGATGATAAAATTCTGTTTTTAGGGGCAAACTTACTAATTGAACGGGGCGATCGCATTGCCTTTTTAGGGCCGAATGGTTGTGGTAAATCAACGTTACTGCGATTAATTTTAGGTATTGAAGAACCGACAGAAGGCATTGTTAAACTGGGAGAACATAACGTGATTCCCGGTTATTTTGAGCAGAATCAAGCGGAAGCTTTGGATTTAACTAAAACTGTCATGGATACGATTCATGATGAGGTGCCAGAGTGGAAAAATGAAGAAGTTCGTACTCACTTGGGTTGTTTTCTGTTTAGCGGTGAAACCGTTTTCAAGAAAGTTGAAGCGTTAAGCGGAGGAGAAAAAGCGCGGTTAGCGTTAGCAAAGTTATTATTACAGCCGATCAACTTATTAATTTTGGATGAGCCAACAAATCATCTAGATATTCCGGCTAAAGAGATGATAGAAGAGGCTTTACAAAATTATGATGGAACCGTGATTATCGTGTCCCATGATCGGTATTTTATCTCCCAAGTGGCTAACAAAATTGTTGAGATCCGCGATGGAGAGTTTCGAGTTTATCTGGGGGATTATCATTACTATCTCGATAAATTAGAAGAAGAGCGAGAACAGGCTCGATTAGCCAAACTTGAAGCCGAAAAAGCAGCGAAAAAAGCTACCAAAACTGCCAAAAATAAAAATAAAAAGGCTTCTGCAAAACGTCGATAGTTGTCTATTGTTCTGAGTCCTTTGTTATTCGTTATTCGTTGTTGGATTCCCTATCTCTCTGTATTCCTATTCCTCAAATTCAAAAATCATCCAATAAAGAACTTAAACGATTTAATAACGGATCAGCCGATTCTTCTGTTGATTTTTCTTGGGGTTGGATCGGTTGAATCGGTTGTTGGGGTGGTTTCAGTTTGAGAGTCTCAGGCAAAGGGAATGAAGCCTCAGCTTGTAGAGCCTGAAGGTCAAGATTGGCTTGAATTTGAGCAATTTGTTGAGCCAGTCGGTTCAGTCGTGCTTCTACCCGAGTAAACTGATTCTGTTCTTCTGTTAAAATCTTATTTTCTAATTCCTCCAATTGGGTTTGCAGTTGGGCGAGTTGTTGTTGGAGGGAATTGCTAGTTGGAGACAGATTGGCAGTGGGAGCAGTGGGAGCTGATTCTGTGACGGATAAAAACTGCCACAATGCTTGTTTACAGAGATTACTAAAGGTTTGATACCGGGCAACGGATAACTCTTTTTCAATCGCTTCCAATAAAGTAATATCGGCGGCATCTTCTGAAAAAGTGACAGACTGAGTAAATTTTTTATTCGCCCACAGCATGACTAAACTCTAACCTATACGGCTGTATACTTTAACGTTACCATCCTCATTGCGAAATTTCAGCACCACAAAATGTGAGCGTCTCTCGTTATCAGGAACCTGGGGATAACAGGATTCAATTTAAACGCTTCATCACTTAAGCCATCGCCTCTGATGGCGGCCGGACTCATTGGCATTGAGATCAAAAGGTGGCTGTTCCGACCGCCCTTTATTTAGTTCTTCGCCTTCATCAGTTGGGCTTCACCATAAACATATTGCCCTAAAGCATTGGCTTTCCGAGCGGGTTGAGACAAATGGGCGCGGAGTTGGGCGCTTTTGAGTAAAGGCTGTAAATCTTCCCAGAAGAACTCACCACCGCCTCCGGTCACAACCACATCCGTCACCCGTTCTGGCAGCCACTTAATCAGCCGGTCAGATAACTCTTTGGCAAAGGTTTTACGCAGTTCTGGCACAATCTTATCTAAATCGGCGGGCTTCATAGATCCTTTAGGGCGATACAACCGCTGACCTTGAGGCTTATGAACCGCTTCCAGCAAATACAGGGATTGACTGTCTGCCCCTTCAATTTTATTGGCGACTTGCTCATAAAACTTACTCATGGCAAACACTTCACTCTGAGAGACCCCGCGAGCAAAGCGAAACTTATCCACGGTCAGAAAGTCTGTGGTTTGGTGTCCTACATCTACAATGGCGATGGATAAATCAGCAAAATTGGGGGTTTCTTTGTTGCCTTGGGCTTCACACCAAATCAAGCTGCCGTATCCTTCCGGCATCACCCGCACGTTCTTAATTTCGATGATAACTTGCTCTCCTCGGAACAACAACACATGAGGGCCAGCTAACAAACTGATAATTTGTGCTTTTTCTTTCTCAAACAATTCTTGAGAATAGAACGGTAAGCCAAGAACCACATCCACATCACCTTTAATCTTGAAATATCCGGCACAGGCGAAGATTTTAATCAAGGCATCATTCACTTTGGAGGGGTTGGAAGCATTACCCCCAAACAGGTTGGCGCCGAAGTCAGCCGCCAACTGACCCACAGCATAACCCTTACCGCGATATTCTAACCACAAATCTAAAAGGGGATCAGTATCTTTGGTTTCAAAACCACCCCCTCGGGCTTGTTCAACGGTTAACTCCGCCACATTTGAGGGGATAAACAAGACATCATCGGGATTACGGCTAACACAAGACTTGGTCGCTGTTCGTCCTAAGTCAACACTGAGAATCGTTCTTCTGCTGGTGCTGGTGGTTTGTCGGCCTAACATTGCAGCCGCTGAAGTCGCTGGCTGTCCGGGCTGTTTATTTGTCTGCATCAGAATCAACTACCTCTTGGAAACTCACAACTAACTATAATGCCTGATCAATTTTGACACTCCCTTGCCGTAAAACGGCAAAGATTCTTGGTTCCTCGAATCACCTTTAAATCAACTCCAAGCCGCGCTCGCAGCTCTTGTACCCCACTTCTGACTCGCCATCCAATTGGCTGGTTTTCAGTTAGAGGCTGTTGACCCCAGAGGGCTATTTTCCACGCCAGTTGCTCCACTTGAGGAGACCCCTCTGACCTTGTCTTCGCAGCACTCGGAGGAGGTAGCGTATTCTGAGGTTTCCTCAGAACCGCGAGACCACCGTCTTGTATCCGAGTGACCGAAGACCGCACTGGCTCCAAGCATACTAGGATACAAACCTAGAGTTTCTGTGTGCCCCACAGTACTTAAAAAAGTACTAATCAGTAGTACAAAAATAAATTTTTCTGGTGTCGGTACTCAATAGAAGTTCATAGGTTTTTTAGAAGGTATGCACGCGCCTCTGCTGCTAGCATCGCTTTACGTCGTCAAATCAACTTGAAAATTGATTGAGGCTACGGGCGAATTCACCTCTGTGCGCTTACCAGTAAAGTTTTTACTGTATCATAAAAAAATGACGAGTTTCTATTACAAAGAAAAAGAAACAGGAAATAGTTCCTCTTGCAATAGTTACATTTTTGTTTTCATCCCCCATTATTGTCTAGATGATTTTATTCATAGAGCCTGTCCCCGTGTTGGCGAAGCCTGCATGAAATGCTTAGACAGGGATTAACGGTCGTGAACGACCTGGCTCGTATCCCGCTTTTTTTGATCACTTCTAGCTAACTTCTATGACATTCTTAGGAGAACAGGACAAACAAAAAAATATTCAGGTACAGCAAAAAGAGTCAGCAAGTCAGTTAACACTCAATTGCTGGGTTTCCTCGGCGATGCACAGTCCGTTGTCACTGCCCAGTTTTTTCATCCGCTTTGCGATCCTTCATGTTTGCCCTAAAAATGCAAATTTATCATGTTCGGGTAACCGTCGGTTGCCCCAAAATCGATTATTACGTTAAATTTAGTTAAGATTATGAATATCAGAAAAATAAAGTGGTAGTCCACCCGACCTGCCAAGCTGTCATTAATGTGTTATAGAGGCCATTCAATTTTATGAAACTTTCTTGGAAAACAGTGTTACTCTGGACAATTCCAGCCCTGGTCATCGGGTTTTTCCTATGGCAGGGGGCATTCTCTCCCACCGCAGCCAACATGGGTCAAAACACGGCTAGTACTCGCATGAGTTATGGTCGCTTTCTCGATTATCTCGATGCCGGACGGGTTACCAGTGTTGATTTATATGAAGGCGGTCGCACAGCCATTGTTGAAGCGATGGATCCCCAAATTGATAACCAAGTTCAACGGTTACGGGTTGATTTACCCAACAATGCCCCGGAGCTAATCTCTCGGTTACGGGATTCTAACATTAGTTTTGATACCCATCCGCCTCGCAATGATGGGGCTGTTTGGGGACTTCTGGGCAACTTAGTGTTCCCCATTTTACTGATTGCTGGGTTATTCTTTCTATTCCGTCGGTCTAATAATGTTCCTGGCGGCCCCGGTCAAGCCATGAACTTTGGGAAATCCCGCGCCCGGTTTCAAATGGAAGCCAAAACAGGGGTTTTATTTGATGATGTGGCAGGGGTTGAAGAAGCCAAAGAAGAATTACAAGAAGTTGTCACTTTCCTGAAAAAACCGGAACGGTTCACCGCAGTTGGGGCAAGAATTCCAAAAGGGGTATTACTTGTTGGATCTCCGGGAACGGGTAAAACATTGTTAGCTAAAGCTATTGCTGGAGAAGCGGGGGTTCCTTTCTTCAGTATCTCTGGTTCCGAATTTGTGGAAATGTTTGTGGGTGTGGGGGCTTCTCGCGTTCGAGACTTATTCAAGAAAGCTAAAGAAGCTGCCCCTTGTATTATCTTTATTGATGAAATTGATGCTGTCGGTCGTCAACGGGGCGCAGGTATCGGCGGCGGTAACGATGAACGGGAACAAACCCTCAACCAGTTACTGACAGAAATGGATGGGTTTGAAGGCAATACTGGGATTATTATTATCGCCGCTACTAACCGCCCGGATGTGTTAGACTCAGCGCTGTTACGTCCCGGACGGTTTGACCGTCAGGTGATGGTGGATGCACCGGATATTAAAGGCCGTTTGGAGATTTTAGAAGTTCACGCCCGCAATAAAAAGCTGGCAGATGAGATTTCCTTAGAAGTGATTGCCCGTCGGACTCCTGGCTTTACGGGGGCAGATTTAGCCAACTTATTGAATGAAGCGGCTATTTTAACCGCCCGTCGTCGTAAAGATGCCATTACCATGGCGGAAGTTGATGATGCTGTTGACCGAGTAATTGCTGGGATGGAAGGTACACCGTTAATTGATGGCAAAAGTAAGCGGTTAATTGCTTACCATGAAGTGGGTCATGCTATTGTGGGAACCTTGGTTAAGGATCACGACCCAGTGCAGAAAGTTACCTTAATTCCTCGCGGTCAAGCCCAAGGGTTAACCTGGTTTACTCCCGATGAAGATCAAGGGTTAGTGTCTCGCGCTCAACTGTTAGCGCGGATTACGGGCGCTTTAGGGGGCCGTGCCGCTGAAGATATCATTTTTGGGGATGCAGAGGTGACAACAGGCGCTGGCGGCGATTTACAGATGGTTACCAGTATGGCACGGCAGATGGTGACTCGTTATGGGATGTCGGATTTAGGGCCATTATCCTTGGAGTCTCAACAAGGGGAAGTGTTCCTGGGACGGGATTTAGCCACTCGGACGGATTATTCTAATGCTATTGCTTCTCGTGTGGATAATCAAATTCAGGCGATCGCGGAACATTGTTACGAACAAGCCTGTCAGATTGTTGAAAATAATCGTGAGGTGATTGATCGTTTGGTGGATCTGTTGGTGGAGAAGGAAACTATTGACGGCGACGAATTCCGGCAGATTGTTGCGGAGTATACTGAAGTTCCGGAAAAAGAACGGTTTGCTCCTGTACTGTAACAGTTAAAGAATAATTTGTTAATATTGCCTCACTGCAATTGTATTTGATTGGGTGAGGTAATATTTTATGAAAGTGTGGGAGGATGATTTACCACAGAGAACACAGAAAGATTGAGATGGAGAGTTATAATTTTTCCTGTGACTTATTTTTATGATGATTACTTTTTAGGATCTTGTTGAGCTAATGTTTCTTTCATCCAACTAACATCATCTGTATGATGATAACGAGAATAGGGAAAATCTGGATAAATAATGGGTGTTTTACCGTTAATATAATTCAATAACATTTTCGCGATCGCTCTCCCTAAAGAACAAGGAACTGCATTACCTACTTGTCGATATTGATGCAATAAACTCCCTGCAATCACCCAATTATCAGGGATTTCTTGGATGCGTTTATATTCTTCAATACTGAGGGGTCTATCGGCTTCTGGATGGGCTAAATCTGTTGCTGGCATGGCTGGATGAGTTAGCAATGTTGGAGAAGGTTTATCCCAAGCGAGTCTACGGTAAAAGCCTGTTTTTCCACCCCCGGAATAATAGGATTTTCCTAATGCTTCTGGCTGTAATTCTACAGGCAAGTCTCGCCAATTTTGTCCAGGTTTCAGCAGTCGATAATATTTCAATCGTTTCTCTGGAAATTTAACAAAATGATGTTCATTTGGTAATCCTTCAATTGCTGATTTTAATGTTCGCCATTGCGGTAAATTATATAAACCGTTTTCTGAATGAGTCGGTGTTAAATAAGGTAGTTTTTTGCCATCTCGACTACAGGCGATAATCACTCTTTCTCGTTGTTGAGGCGTACCAAAGTTAGCTGAATTATAGAGATTGAAAGAAATACTATAACCGGCTTGTTTTAGTCTTTGAATGATGAATAATAATGCACCTCCCCGTTGTTCATCCTGAGACAACTGCGAGAAGTGTTTGCCTCTCATATTATGGGGTCGATGATTGAAAGGTGCAGATAATAATCCTCGAACATTTTCAATAATAGCAAACCGAGGTTTAAGCTGAGTAATTAAATCAATAAAGGTTAAAAAAACGTTTCCTCGTTCATCATTTAATCCTTGTCGTTTCCCGGCACTACTAAAGGCTTGACAGGGAGGCCCTCCAACAATAATATCAATGTCTTCAGTTTGATTTAATCCAGCTTTTTCCCGGATTTCTGTGGCGGTGTAATCTCGAATATCTCCAATTAAGGGTAAATTAGGGCGATTGATTTGAATAGTTTTGCGGGTAGCAGGGTCAATTTCACAAGCTAGCAATACCTCAATTCCTTCTTTTTCAAGTCCTAAATCTAAGCCCATACATCCTGAAAAAAAACTGAGTGCTTTGAGTGAAGATTGATGAATAGTACTATTGGTATAATCCTGTTTTAGTTGATTAGACATTTAATTTTGTCTTCTATACTCAATCTATTATAAATCAGCTCAAGGATTATATAATCACGCAATTTCTTTTTATTTTTTCTGATAATTTACATTGGCTCCTCTATTTTTTTCGTTTAATATAAAAGTGATACAATATATAAATTTGAATAGCTCAATCCCTGGCTTTTTGAACGGTTCTCTATTCCTCTCAATTGAAAAACTGAAATCTATTGGCTTTCAACTCATTGAATCCATTCAAATTTTGTTCAAGCGCGTATGCGCGTAGCGCCATACCATTGCATGAGCTGTCCGCGTCCCCTGGCTTGTGAGGTCACCCGTCAGGACTGCAATAGGGGACTGACGCGCAGGTATTTGCTCTGACGTAATATATAGCGCTACGCGCCCTTGGAACAGGGAACAGTAGACTGTGAAAGCGGTGCGACCCTTCTTACAAAGTTGAGCGGGAGGGCTTTCCACTGCGCCACGGCAGTTGCTCTACTTGGGCAGACCCAGACCCTTCTGACGTTGTCTTCGCAGCACTTGGAGGAGGTGGCGTATTCTGAGGTTTCCTCAGAACCCGGAGACCGCCGTCTTGTATCCGAGTGACCGAAGACCGCACTGCCTCCACTTGGCGCTGTGGCAATGCACAGCCGCCAGCGGTCAGACCCCGGTCGGGTTTCCCGACGAGCGTGAATGCTGACCCTAGCGAAGCCATGCCCGACAGGGCTATAGAGAAGGAGTGTGCACGCCAACAGAGGGTTCTAGGATGTAGGAATGTCCTAACCGAATTTTGTACTGCTATATATATAGTTTGTAAGCTAGAGCATTATAATGTCTGTTGTAATAAAGTAATTAACAAAGCTTGTAAGCTATGCTATAGTTAGAGCAGGTGAAGTCAAGTTAGAAATAAACCGTTCCTGATTCATCCTCATATTGTTAGATTGAGTTAGAAAGATTTGAGCAGACTTTATCAATCCTTTACTAAACTCAATGGGTGCTTTACTATTACTTTACAATTTAAAAATAGAAGATACTTTAAAAAGTTTGTCTGTATATTTTATGCTACATATATTACAAAGTATAACAATACTTTGTAAGCTTGTTATTGGCTTTACTAAATCTTTAAAAAAAAACGAATAAACTTTAAATTACTATCTTGTATTCCAGCCAACTGAGCAACTATTATGGCTGTCATAACGAGATTCGCATTTACCAGCCAAGATAACAACATATCAAGAGGTGACTACTTTAGATCACCCTATTTCTTGTATATCTCTCTCAATGTATTAGAGTCACCCTGAATTTTAATGAGAGGTTAAAAATGAATATTCACCCTAAGTTTCGAGTTGGCTGGCTGCTATTTACCGTTCCCTTTGTTTCAACTCTAAGTGTTAGTGTTGTTCCCAGTCGAGCAGCGACGTTGAGTTCAGCAACAACACTGGTTAACCTAACGAATTTCAGTACTAATGCTGAATCATCATCGGTTTCAGTCGATACTGCAGCCTTGGCAATTTCACCCGTTGAATCAACCTCTGATTCAGACATTTTAGATGATCTTTTAGTCGAAGATTTCATTTCTGCTGAAGCAGTAGATGGTTCTGTAGCGGCTACAGCAGATTTTACAACTGTTGCTTTTTTTCCAGCTTCAGGAAGTAGTTTTACTAGTAGTGAAACCGATAATGAAGCTTTTGGAATAGGGGAAAGTTATTTCGGACAATCCTATACTGAATCTACTGTTTTAGCTAACTTTTTTCTGAATCCAGCAACCGGAAGCACTCAAATATTTTCTTTTGATTTTAATATCTTTTGGGGATTAGAAACCTTTGCTACTGAGTTCTACGAAGCTTCAACAGCCATTGCTGATGCTTCCTTAATAGTGTGTGGAAGAGTATCTTTGGAGGAAAACCCATTATTTTGTGATACTTTATCCACTTTTGGCAAAATTGAAAGCTCCAATGCAAATGTAGTTGATAAATTTACTTTTCAACAAAGTGATGCTTTTTCTGTATATCTCTTGAATAATACCTTGATTTCTGAGGCTCCAAATGTAAAGCAAGCAGACTTTTTTGTACTCGGTTCTTATTTACGTGAATTTACAGCGCCAATTTATTTGACACTCACAGAAGTTCAGTACTCTGAATCTGTTGTTTCCGCACCTGAACCCTCAGTGACAGTTGCATTACTTGGCTTAAGCGCTGTTGCAGTAGCTTTAGGTAAAAAGAAAAAGTAACTCCTGTCTTTACTTTACTCATGGCGATTAGAGAGTGAATCTATCGAATAGCAGAATGACATGCTTAGGATAAAATAAGCTGCCAAAGTGGCAACAAACCCAGAAAGATATCAGCTAAATTGATTTTAACGTACAATCAATGACTAATTTAGAGGATAAGCTGATGCGCCATCCATTTGATTTAAAACCCACTGAACTGGAAACAGTTGAGTTAGAGTTTGTGGAAGAAATTACCTCAGAAGAGGCTGCAAAAGTAGGTGGTGGACTCTCTATTGCTACAACAGAAGCCTTAGGTGAAGAAGGAGGATGTGGCTACCCCATTAAACCAATTGAACCCATTTTCACGACTCTAGCCTTAGGTGAAGAAGGAGGTTGGTGTCCTGTTCCATTACCTGAACCCCTACCAATTAAACCTCCAATTGAAGTAACAACTTTAGCTCTTGGTGAAGAAGGAGGAGAATGTTTGTGGTAGTTTAAGTTGCAATGAGGAAGCCATAACTGCTTTGAAAAATATGTTATTTCTTTAAGGTAAGGATTGTCCTTACCTTGATTTATATTAAGAGCATATATCCAATGTAAAAACCGCCTCCTGAAGAGATCAGAAAGCGGTTAGAGTATGAAAAAAACATTGAAGACTGCATAGAGTGTAGAGTCAGTGGTAGAGGTCAAGCCCTCGGTCTATTAGTGTGCCTGGGCTACGTACAT
>Ga0209594_1000905_pt1 | contig 15849 bp, 13 predicted proteins | sample AshMeaCrysSpring_FD_184126 | JGI IMG/M metagenome (GOLD analysis project Ga0209594, IMG submission 184126) | Groundwater microbial communities from Big Spring, Nevada to study Microbial Dark Matter (Phase II) - Ash Meadows Crystal Spring... | ecosystem: Environmental > Aquatic > Deep subsurface...
TGTTCTGCGCCCAGCAGGTTGCCGGCGCCGCGAATGTCGAGGTCGCGCATGGCTATCTGGAATCCGCTGCCCAGGTCGCTAAACTGTTCCAGCGTTTGCAGGCGCTTACGGCTGTCGGCAGGCAGCGTACTCATAGGTGGCGCCATCAGGTAGCAAAAGGCTTTTTTATTGCTACGGCCAACGCGTCCACGCAGCTGATGCAGATCGCTGAGGCCAAATTGATGCGCATTGCTAACGATAATCGTATTGACGTTTGGAATGTCTACGCCACTTTCCACAATGTTGGTACAAACCAGTACATCGTAGCGGCGGTCCATAAAGTCGAGGATGGTGTCTTCCAGTTTGTCGCCTTCCATTTGGCCATGTGCAAAGGCAATGGTCAGGTCGGGGCAAAGGCTTTGGATGAGGGCCGTCATGTCGGGCAGGCTCTGCACCCGGTTGTGGATGAAAAACACCTGTCCGCCACGCTCCGTTTCGTAGTAAATGGCATCGCGTATAGTATCGTGGTTAAAGGTAACCACCTCGGTTTGCACAGGCTGCCGGTTTGGCGGCGGTGTGTTGATGACGCTCAGGTCGCGGGCGCCCATAAGGCTGAAGTGGAGGGTACGGGGTATAGGCGTAGCCGTTAGCGTCAAGCTATCTACCGTTGTACGCAGTTGTTTCAGTTTTTCTTTAGCGGCTACGCCAAACTTCTGCTCTTCGTCTACTACCATCAGGCCAATGTCTTTAAACTTCACGTCTTTGCTCAGCAAGGCATGGGTACCAATGATGATTTCCACTTTGCCTTCTTCCACTTTCTTCAGCGTCTCTTTTCGCTCTTTGGCGCTTTTAAAGCGGTTGATGTAATCTACGGTAACAGGAAACTCTTTGAGGCGATCGCTAAATGTTTTGTAGTGCTGGTAGGCCAGGATGGTGGTGGGCACCAATATGGCGGCCTGCTTGCCGTCGCACACGGTTTTAAAGGCAGCGCGTATGGCCACTTCCGTTTTGCCAAAGCCCACATCGCCGCATACCAATCGGTCCATAGGGCTTTCCTTTTCCATGTCGCGTTTTACATCGGTAGTAGCCTTAGCCTGGTCGGGCGTGTCTTCGTATAAAAACGATGCTTCCAGTTCGGTTTGCAGGTAGTTGTCGGGCGCATGCTGAAAACCCTTTTGCGCTTTACGTTCGGCGTACAGTTTTATCAGGTCTTCGGCAATGTCGTTTATCTGCTTTGTCGTTTTTTCTTTCAGCCGGTTCCAGGCATCGCTGCCAAGCTTGTTCATTTTGGGCACATGGCCTTCCTTGCCGGTGTACTTACTTATTTTGTGCAGCGACGACAGGTTTACATACAGCAGGTCGCCGTCTTTATAACGCAGCCTTACAGCTTCCTGCATGCGGCCGTTCACTTCCATTTTTTGCAGTCCGCTAAAAATGCCCACACCATGGTCAATATGCGTTACATAGTCGCCGGGCTGCAGTTCCATCAGTGTCTTCAGCGTTATGGCCTTGTTTTTGCTGAAGGCCTGCTTCACTTTGTATTTGTGATAGCGCTGATAAATCTGGTGGTCGGTATAGCAAACGAGTTTCAGGTCTTCATCCACAAAGCCTTCGTGAATGGAGATGGGGACCGGCACAAACTGCAGGTCGGTATTCAGGTCTCTAAAGATAGAGTATAGGCGCTCGAGTTGACGAGCCTGCTCGGCAACAAGGTAAATGGTGAAGCCATTCTTTTCCCAGCCTTTCAGGTCGCTGATGAGCAGGTTGAAGTTTCGGTTGAACGAAGGCTGCGGTTTGGTAGCAAACGACAACGTCACAGGATTGGCGTTGGTGGCTGAGGCTATCCGTCCGCGAAAGGCTACCTGATGCCTGGTGGCTATCTGCCGCTCTATTTCCGCAGCATGCACCACATCATCCCATCCGGTATGCTTGCGTTGTTCCGTTTCACCTTCGCCGGTATCTTCTTTGGTAAGGGTAGGGTTGCTCTTTACAAAATCGATGTACACCCGCAAGTTGTCTTCTTCCTGCTCCAGTTTTTCTTTTACAAAGTCCCAGTCGTTCATCCACACGGTTGTGTTTTCGGGCAAAAACTCCAGCAGGCTCACCTTTTCCTGGTGCTCAAACTGGGTCTCCACGTTGGGGATGATGTTCACCGATAGCAGCCTGCGTTCGCTAAGCTGTGTTTCGGGGTCGAAGATGCGGATACTGTCTACCTCGTTGCCAAACAGCTCTATTCGGTAAGGCTTTTCGTTGCCGTAGCTGTAAATATCGAAAATGCCGCCGCGCAGGGCAAACTGCCCGGGCTCGTACACAAAATCGGTACGGGCAAAACCCAACATCACCAGCAGTTCCATGATGCTGTCGGGGTTAATGGTATCGCCCTGCTTGATGGAGATGATGTTTTCCGCAAGCTTTTTGCCCACCACCACTTTTTCGAACAGTGCCTCGGGGTAGGTAATGATGAGCTTTTTATTGCCGCCGGCCGCTATTTTGGTTAGTGCCTCGGTGCGCAGCATTACATGGCTGGGGTTGAGCAGGCTGTAGTTGCGTTTGTTTTTGAAAGACGCAGGAAAATAGAACAAGTCAAGTGCTTCGGTAAGGCCTTCGAGGCTGTTGTGGAAATAAGCTGCGTCTTCGCCATCGTCCAGTATGACCAGGTGGTTCATACCGGCAGCAGTTTCATGGGCAAACAAGCCGGCCACCAGCAGTGCCGGGGCGCTGCCGGCCAGGCCGCTGAGGGTAATTTGCTGGGGTTGGGACAAAGAAAGCCTGTCCGCAAGCTGAAAAATGCGGGGATCGCGAGTGTAGGCCTGCAGTAAGGCAGTCAAATTGGGAGCACCATCCATTTGGGGGCGGCAAAGATAGGGGGAGAGCGGGTGAGCAGAGGTGAGATGTGAGAGGTGAGCGGAGGTTGAGCTTAAGGTTAAGTTTGAGGTTAAGGATGAGGTTAAGGATGAGGTTAAGGATGAGATGTGCTTAAAGAATAAGAAATTAGGAACAAAAAATTAGGAATAAGGAAAATGTAGTTTACTTACTCAGATTCATACTCCGCTCTTTAAACAGCTTGCGGAAGTACGGGTCGCGCAGGTCTTTAATGAAACGGATGGCCTCGACCGTACTTTTCATTTCAGGGCCCATCTCTTTGTTTACACCAGGAAACTTGTTGAAACTGAATACTGGATAAACAGGATCGGCTTTTTTCGGTTGACCAGGCTGCTGCCTTATTCAATTCGGCGTTTCGACAAATCGGGGTTGCGTCATGCATGCAACACCGCAAACACCGACACTTCCCTTTTACTTTCATTTACAACATAGTGAATCAGAAAAGGAAATTTTGGTACCTGGGCGCAGCGTACGTCATTATACCGTATGCCATGTTCAAGACCAATCTTCAGGAGGCTAATCTGGCTCTTTACCTGGCGTTTGAAACGTTCGCCAAGCCCGCTTGATTGTTCCTCGTACCAGGCAGACGATTCCATAATATCTTCAAAGACATCCTGGTCAATCAGTATTTTGAATCCCACAGAAATACCGTGGGATTTAAAAAACAGCGGAAACCTTGTCCCAATCCAGCATTCGCCTTTTGTCTTTCTTCGATTTCAGTATTCGCTCCTGCACAATTGCCTGGTGTTCAATAGGAATAGCAGTATCTTCTAATTTCAGGTCTTCACGAAGCTTAATCTTCTCAGCAGGAGATAATTGGCGAGCGAGTTCAATAACCAGCTCTACGCTTACTGAAACAGAAAGATGCAAATTGCTCAGTCCCCAATTTTTGAATACTAAGTTATGAAGAATAACTGCCTTGCCAAATCAACCAAATCCTGATTGCTCGAATATTTGGTAACATTACAGTTTACCTAAACAATTGAATGAACAAAAAATGGCTGGTAGAGAGCAATTGAAGAAATTAACTTACCTGCAATAACCTACTCCTGGCATTTACTTACTCAAATTCATACTCCGTTCCTTAAACAGCTTGCGGAAGTAGGGGTCGCGGAGGTCTTTGATGAAACGGATGGCCTCGCCCGTGCTTTTCATTTCGGGGCCAAGTTCTTTGTTTACACCTGGAAACTTGTTGAAACTGAATACCGGTTCCTTAATGGCAAAGCCATCCAGCTTTTTCTCGAAGGTGAAATCGGTGAGTTTGTTTGCGCCCAGCATCACCTTGGTGGCAATGTTGAGGTAGGGTATGCCGTAGGCTTTTGCTATAAAAGGTGTTGTGCGGCTGGCGCGGGGGTTGGCTTCAATTACATACACCTTGCCATCTTTTATGGCAAACTGAATGTTAATGAGGCCGCGTATTTCGAGGGCACGGGCAATTTTTTCGGCATACACCTCCATGGTGGTTACCTCCAGCGGGGTCAGGTTAAAGGCGGGCAGTACGGCATTGCTATCGCCGCTGTGAATGCCTGCGGGTTCTATATGCTCCATCACGCCCATTACGTGAAAGGTTTCGCCGTCGAAAATCGCATCTATTTCAGCTTCCTGGCAGCGGTCGAGAAAGTGGTCTATCAGGATTTTGTTGCCGGGTATGTGCTTGAGTAGGCTTACCACAGCGCGTTCAAGTTCGTCGTCGTTAATCACTATACGCATGCGTTGCCCGCCCAATACGTAGCTGGGGCGCACCAGCACGGGGTAACCCACTTTGTTGGCTACATCCACGGCATCGTCGGTGTTGTAGGCAGTGCCATACTCGGGGTAGGGTATGCCCAGTTCTTTCAGCAGGTCGCTGAAGCGGCCACGGTCTTCGGCAATATCCATATTATTGAAGCTGGTGCCAATGATTTTGATGCCCTTTGCATCAAGTCGCTTAGCCAGTTTCAGGGCTGTTTGCCCACCCAATTGCACAATTACGCCTTCGGGTTTTTCCAGCTCAATAATTTCCCAAAGATGTTCCCAAAACACCGGCTCGAAGTACAGCTTGTCGGCCATGTCAAAGTCGGTGCTTACCGTTTCGGGGTTGCAGTTTACCATAATGGACTCGTAGCCACACTCCTTAATGGCCAGCAGGCCATGTACGCAGCAATAGTCGAATTCTATGCCCTGGCCAATACGGTTGGGGCCGCTGCCTAATACAATCACTTTATTCTTGCTGCTGGGTATACTCTCGTTGTGCAGGATGGCTGCCGGGGCTATGCTCATGGGTACAAAATTGCGCAAAAGTAAGGGGTGGGGGTAAAAAGGGGGCGGTGTTTTTTGGCCTGAGTAGCAGGGTCTCGTATCAGACACTTTTGAGCCAAATGCTGAATTGCTGCCAAAAACTGAATTTGTAAAAGGTGAAAACAGAAATGTGATAAGCAAGTAACACGAGTAGCGCAAAGGGGAACACATTCCAACGGCGGTGGGAGCGCCAGTCCCAAATGCCGAGGCCAAGCAGGATTAAATCAGCCAGTATAAAGCCAACAGTAGGAGCAATGGGATTGCCTTCAATTTGTGGCAGATTCTGTACGGTGGAGGGAAGAAAATGTATTGAATGCGGTCGGTAATGGGCGTAACCATGGGTAATGCGGTGCAAATCATATACCTGGCATGTATGGTGGCCTTTTTACGATGATAGATGGCAAGGCCGTAAAAAATTAGAAAAGCCACCAGGGCGTTTACCACCAGTGCTACAGCAAAGTAGTCCATCGTGCCTAACTTAGAAGCTGCAGGTAGCCTGTAGCGCAGCAAGTCAACTGTGGTAAACAGCAGCATGGGTACCAGCACATACGATGACCAGCCTATGCGCCTGAGCAACGCTTTGCGCCCAGTGCGAATGAGGTAAGGCTGTATAACCAGCATAATGCACCAAAGAAAGAGCATAGCGCCATGCAGGTGCATGCGATAGCTCTCTTGTTCGTTTATGCGCACAATATAAGTGTACCAAAAGGCCGCCAGCGCCAGCAGCAGAAATGCAACAAAATAAATATGGCTCTGCCGGAAGATGGCTTTTTCCAGTTTCATTGTAAAACAAAGAAGGTTTATGTGGCAAAAACTAACACATCTGCATATTCTGCACAACTACTCCATAGCAGGGCTCTATGCAGTCACTTGCCAATGAGCCCAGCGTATGTGCGCAAACGCTGTCTGGCGCCATTTCGTGTGCTCATTTTTGTTGAATATAAATTCTGCTGTATCCGAATCATCATCGTAGTAAATGCTCCATGGCGAAGCAATTTTATCAGTAATCCGTATGCCTTCCAGCATGGCTTGAATGCCAGGCTCTAATGTACAGGCCAGTTCTATTTTGTACGATTTTTCAAACTTGTGGTAGGGCTTTATCGATTGTAATGTCCAACCACGTTGCAGCGTATTGCATAGCAGGCCGGCAAGTTGCTCAGCGTGCACAGGTGCTTCAAAGCTTTCGGTAACGATGGTGAGGAAGGCCGTCAATGTGTAGATCGTTGAGTTACAAAGATGAACTTCATTTAATGTGTATTTTGCCGGGATAGAATGAAAATAACGATACAGGTGTACAGGTATAGTCGCAAGAGGAGACAGAATACAGATGTCAAAGCGCAGACGCTTCGACCAGCGCTACAAACTTTTCTTGCCTCGTCTGTCGCTCACTTCAGACCTCTCACCTCTGTCATCTATCATCTGTCATCTCCACTACACCTCCCACTCCTTCTTCATCTTCCTGCCCAGCATGTTGTTTGCCTGCTTATCGCCTTCAAAAGTTTCTTTGGCGGCATTCCAGGTAAGGGAGCGCTGCAGTTCGTAGGCTATGTTGCCAATATTGCACACGGTACCCGTGCGGTGGCCGGTTTCCACATCGCATATGGGCTTCGAACGCTTCTTGATGGCATCAATAAAATCCTCGTAGTGGTTGTTGCTCATGTACACGCGGTTTTCATTATCGCCAATCACCTTTTTTGCCAGCCTTTCGTCGGGCTTTGTTTTAATAGCACCGCGAGTTACATACGCTTCACCTGTGGTACCAATAAACGTGCATGCAGGGCTCTCCTTTTTGTTTTCGTGCACTAACAGTATGCCGTTGGCATATTCAAAAATCAGGCCCTGATCCACGGCTGTGCCTGGGGCAGGGTGAATGATTTTTACAGGGCCGCTTGCGTCCATATCCAGGCCCCATTGGGCAATGTCTATCATATGGGCGCCCCAGTCGGTCATGCTGCCTCCGCCAAAATCTTTGTAGGCGCGCCATTGTGGCCAAAAAGTGGCTTCAAAAGCAATGTCGGGTGCCAGTTGTTTATTGTAAGGACGGTCTGTGGTATTGGGGCCAAGCCACATTTCCCAGTTAAGCCCATCGGGCATGGCTTCGGCCTGCAGGTCAAAAGGTTTGGGCGGGCCGGCTATGTTTACTTTCACCTGTTTTATTTCGCCTATATATCCGTTGCGCACCAGCTCCACGGCCTGCCTGAACTCTGCAGCCGAGCGCTGCATACTACCGGTTTGAAAAACACGGTTGTGCTTGCGGGTGGCATCTACCATGGCACGTCCTTCTTCTACTGTCAACGCCAAAGGTTTTTCGCAATACACATCTTTACCGGCGGCACAGGCCCTTACGGCAGCAGCGGCGTGCCAGTGGTCGGGGGTGGCTATTACCACGGCGTCAATATCGCTGCGTTGCAGCATCTCCCTGAAATCGGTGTAAGGCTTCACCGTATCCCGGTCGGTATTTTGCTTGTCGCGGTAGTACTTTTTTGCATTGTTTACAAAGCGTTCGGTTTTGGCGGCAAACACGTCAGCAGCTGCTACGTATTCCACCATGCCGGTATCGAGAAATACGCGCATCAGGTGCGGGCTTTGCTTGCCGCATCCAATGAAGCCGAAATTCAGTTTGTCGCTGGGGGCCACAAACCCTTTGCCAAGCACATGGCGGGGCACAATAAAAAAGGCCGATGCAAATGTGGTGTTGCGCAGGAAACTGCGGCGGCTGATGGTCGGCTTGTTCATATGGCGTATTACTGTTATGGCAAGGCAATGTACAAAACTTGCACATGCCTTGTTAGGCTTCAGACGCCTTCTGCATAATTTATCGTCCATTTGCCGGCAAGTAGTTCTGGCCACGGCTTCAGTCTCCGCGTTTTATAATATCAGCGCTAAGCAGTTTTACCCGTAAACTCAATACAGCACCGGCTCAAGTGTGCGTGCTGGCATTCGCAAATTGCTGCCTTTGGGCGCTAGTGCCACATGGCCGTTAGTGCGCTTTCATTACCGGATGCTGTATGTCGTGATAGAACATAAACGTCCAGCCTTCCTCTTTGCCCTGCTGCCACCATTGCTGCCGTAGTTCCATGCATTTGCGGCCGTCAAAGTCGTACTTGGCTACAAAGCGGCTGTGCATCTGGTGATACTGCGGAGCATCATCGCCGCTAAAAAACAGCAATTCGCTCTCCGTTTCTACCCAAAACACCTGGTGAAAGGGGCTGTGCGCAGCAGTTACTTCGTATCGGATGTAGTTGTCGATGGTGCCCTTGTCATCGTCGAGCCAAAACACGTGTGGGTCGCGGTCAAACACCGCAAACTCGTCGGTGATAAAGGATGGGTAGCCGGTGTCTTCAGCATAATTGAGTTCGCGCCTTTGTACAAAATAAGCAGCGTTGCCAAAGGAGAGGTGGCTGTTGCCATAGCGGTCGCGAAAGCTTACCCCCCCCGCGTGATCTTTGTGCAGGTGGCTCATCAGCACCTTGGTTACCTGTGCAGGTTCTATACCGTTTGCCAGCAGGTTTGCATGAATTTGAGGAGTTCCGTTTTTAGAAAAACCCAGGCCGGTGTCAATAAGGATAATATCACGCTCCAGTACAATACAAAACGGTTGTACTTCTACCAGCAGGCTGCCGCTGGATCGTTGGTTCAGGCTGTTGGTAGCAGGGTCAAAAGGGTGAAACAGTTTGTCTTTGCCTATGGTAAAAGTGCCTTCGCTGAGGGGGATGATGCGCATGCCAAATGCTTGATGAGAGAGATTTTAAAAAAACCTACTTGCTTGCAAAAAAACCAATTAAGCCCCAACTTTCCCCGATTTAAGTCAAATTCGGAGAATCCCTTTCCTGATTTAAGTCGAAATCGGGGATTTTTAGCGCAACACCATCTGCCGGTCGGCATCGAGGCGTACCAGGATAAATATTAGGATGGTAAAGGTGAGCAGCGACGAGCCGCCATAGCTGATCAGCGGCAGCGGGATGCCGATTACCGGCGCCAGGCCAATGGTCATGCAAATATTTACGACCACATGAAAAAAGATAATGGCTGCGGTGCTGTAGGCATATACCCGGCTAAAGGTGCTGCGTTGTCGCTCGGCAATCGTTACAATGCGCATCAGCATCAGGAAGTAGAGGAGCGCAACCAGGGTGGTTCCCCAAAATCCGAAGCTCTCGCCCAGGGCAGTAAAAATGAAGTCGGTGTGCTGTTCGGGCACAAAATCGCCCTGGGTAACAGTGCCTTTCAAAAATCCCTTTCCCAGCACCCCGCCCGAGCCAATGGCTATTTTGCTCTGCTTTACATTGTAGTTCTCCTCCTTTTTGCCATCTTTCAATTTGCCCATGCGCTCCTTTTGCCTGGTCATTTCGGCAGCTCGGGCACTATCGGTGGGTACATAGTCTCTGCCAAACATGCTCATAATGCGCTCTACCTGGTAGGGTTGCAATGCTTTTTCGAACAGGAATGGTACCGCAAAGCGCTGGATGCCTACGGCTACAAGCCAACATCCGGCAATGAGGAGCAGCACGCGGCGGTCGCGACGAATTTTGCGGCGCAGCAGTAGCCAGCTTATTACCGCGAGGGCAGTAAGTAAAATGGCTAATGTATTTGGCTCTACCAGCACTGAGGCTACCACCAGGATGGCCACCGATGCGCCGGCTACCAGGTACACGGCCGGCAATCCCTCGCGGTACAGGGGAATAAAAAAGGCAAAGTACACCAGGGCAAGCCCCGTTTCGTTTTGCAAAATGGAAAATACAGCAGGCGTAAGTGCAAGCCCAATGGCAATAAGCTGACTCTTCCAGTACTTAAAGTCCGTTTCCATGCGGCTCAAATACTTGGAAAGCGCCAGTGCTACAAATACTTTACAGGTTTCGGCAGGCTGCAGATTCATAAAACCCAGCGGTATCCAGCTGCGGCTGCCGCTCACGTTTTTGCCCACCACAAAGGTGGCCAGCAGCAGCACAATGCCCAGTACATAAAAGAAATTGGCGGTAGCGGTAAAGAACTTACTGTCGGCAATCAGAATAAAGATGCCCATCACCAGGCAAATACTGAAAAACAGCAGTTGCCGGCTGTAGTTGGTTTTGAGCCCCACTATCGATTGCTGCAAATCGGTTCCGGTTTTGTATTCAACCGAAAAAATGGCCACCAGGCCAATAAGTACCAGCAGCAGGTACAGCCATACCAGCGTCCAGCTTATGCCCTTGGATATTATTTGCGGCTGCTGGCTCATGGCGTACGGCGGTTTTGATGGTTACGGGGTTTGCGTGTGGCGGTGGTACCGGCAAACAGCAGGTAGGCAGGTACCGAAGCAGGCAGTCCGTTTTGTTTGTTTTTACCTGTATCGGGCGCCGGCTTTTCGGGTTGCCTGCGGTTAATGATCTCTGCATCAGGATCTTCTTCCAGACCTGCTTCGCGCTTTATTTCATCCATCAGCTTTTTCTGTGCCTTTACGCGGTCTTTTTCGCGGTTAATACTGTCGCGCAGTTGTATCTCGTCGTTTATGCGTGGAGGTATAATGGTCATGCTGCTGTAGCGCTCTATCCATGATTGTCTTTTGGCGCTGATGCTGTCGTGCAGGTATTGCTCTATCATCAGGCTTACTACCGGACCTGCCACAGTAGCGCCAAAGCCTGCATTTTCCACAATACAGGCAATGGCTATTTGCGGATTTTCTCGCGGCGCAAAGGCAGCAAAAAACGAGTGGTCCTTCTGCTTTTTGCCTTTGTAGTAGTTTTCTACCGTACCTGTTTTGCCGCAAATGCGGATGCTGTCTACAGCCAGACGCCACCCGGTGCCACCGGGTTTCATTACATCTTCCATGCCGCTGTGCACCGATTCAAACATGGAGTCGGGAATATTCAGGGCTTCAATGCGCGTTTGAAAAGGCTTGAGCAACCCGAATTTGTCGCCTCCGGCAATGCTGTCCACCACATGGGGAGTATAGTACCAGCCTTTGTTGGCAATCATGGCTATGGCATTGGAGAGCTGGGTTACCGTACTCAGTACCTCGCCCTGCCCAATGGATATACTTACCACGTTGCAACTATTCCATTTGGGACCAAAAATCTTTTGGTAGTATTTGGGCGTCGGAATATTGCCGCGGCGCTCGCCGGGTATGTCGATACCTAACGGATGACCCAGGCCAAATGAATACATGTAGCGGTCCCACACGGTCAGCCCGGTATCCACATTAGGGTATTTGGGGTTATCTACTATTTTGCGAAACACATCGGCAAAGTAGGCGTTGCAGCTTACGGCAATGGCTTTTTCGAGGTTGGGAGCGTGGCCGGCGCCATGGCAGCCCATGCGGCGGCCGCAGGCATAGTAGCCTCCCCGGCAGGGGTAGCCGTATTCGGTGGTTATTACACCTTCCTGCAAGGCAACCAGGCCCTGCAGTGTTTTAAAGGTAGAGCCTGGTGAGTATTCGCCCGTGATGGCGCGGTTGAGCATCGGCTTGCGGGGGTCGAGAAACATTTCGCTAAACTGCCTGCGGCGCTGCGAGCCAGTAAGCAGGTTGGGGTCATAACCGGGTGCGCTAACCATTGCCAGTATACCGCCGGTACGTGGGTCGATGGCCACCACGCTGCCCATTTTGCCCTTCAGCAGTTTCTCGCCCAGGTTTTGCAGGTCAATATCCAGGCTGCTGTACAGGTCGCTTCCTGCAATGGCGGCGGTATCAAACTTACCTTGCTGGTAGGGCTGGGTAGGTTTGTTCATTTTGTCGCGCAGCCAGTACTGTATGCCACGCTGCCCCATCAGCACTTTTTCGTAGGCACGTTCTATGCCCGTCCACCCGGCATAGTCGCCCTGCCGGTAGCCTTCACCATCGTGGCGCCGCAAAAAGGCTGTATCCACTTCGGCAATATAGCCAAACACATGTGCACCCACCGGGTGAGGGTATTTGCGTATGGGGCGCTCCACGAGGTCGAAGCCGGGCTGTATTTTGTACAAGTTTTCAGAAAGCCTGGCATGTTTTACATTATCCAGTAGTCCTTCAAAAACAGAAGGCTGATAGCGGCCGTTTTTAATGATGGCTGTAATTACCCGCTTGCGAAACTCGGCGGTGTCTATGCCCAGTAAGCGGCATACCAGTTGAGTATCTGTGCCGCGCAGCTGCGATGGTACCACTACCAGGTCGCTCAGCGTGGTGTTGTCAATCATCATTTTCTTCTTGCGGTCGTACACCAGGCCGCGGCTTGGATAAACCACCTTCCGGTAAATGGCCTGGTCTTCGGCCATGCGGCCGTATTTGTTGCTTAGCACCTGCAGGTTAAACAGCTGCACAATAATCAACAGGAAGGCGGCCGCAAAAACGATGCGGATAATTCGGCTTCTGATGGAATAGAAATCACTCATGGGGAATTATGTGCCTCGTGTTCAGAAATGGCACATGTACCGCAAAAGCGCCATGCATACTATAAAATCATAGCTTTTGAAACAGGCTTTTGCAGGCTGCGAATTTAGTATTGCAAATACCCGCTATGCAAAACCAAGCAAATAAAACTTATTAAGGAAATGTTGATTATCGGCAAATGGGGTAACAAAAGGCACCAGACCATGATGGTGACATAGCCTGGTGCCAACCGAAAATCCAACAAAGCATGCTTCCGGCATGGAAGTACTTTTTGCATTGCCGGGTACTAAACCGGCTGCACAGATGCCTTTGCTGCCTGGAATGCACGTTCGGCCTGCGCCACATGCCGCAGTTGGTGTGCCACTATAAAAGCCAGTACATCGCCTGCCCGCAGACAGATGAACCGGGCAATGGAAATAGGCACTTTGGTTGTTCGCAGGTTTATTTTCTCAGCCTCCCTTATCAATTGCAACAGTCTTTCCTGGTTGTCGATAAACGCTTCAATTACCTGATGGCTTGGCAAGAGGGTGTTTGGGGTGTGGTTAGCTGGTGCTTTCATTTTTTTGAAAGCTGTGCCTGTTGCCGATGGTTCCATCAGCCTGGTAAAGTAGCCGCCAAGCCAGCCGCTGGTAAATTGGGGTGTGGGTTGTTGGCCTTTACTGTTTGCGAAAGCTTTTTCCAGTTGTGGCAGGTAGTAGTTGCTGTAGCTGTTGAGGTGCTGCAGGCATTCGTTGGCGCTCCATGCATCCGGCGCAGGTTTTTGCGCAAACTGCTGGTGCGTTAGCATTTGCCAGCTTGATACTGCCTTTTGCAACATGGCTTCTGTGTGTGCGGCCAGTTGGCCAAGAAATTGTGTGGTAGGTAGTGTGCTCATTGTGCATTTGCTTTTGTAAGGCAAAAATGAGTTGGTCTCGGCAGTAAAACGTTGGTGTAGACCAAGATTTGGCAAGCAAGGCCTGCAGGCAGAAGAATAAATTATGGTGCGCCTGAGGTGTAGCGGGTAAAGCCATGCAGGCATGCTTACAACCTGACGGTGCCCAGCAGTTTGCTGAAGGTGGTGGCATCAAGGCCCAGGTAATTGGCCAGGTATTTGTGTGGTATAAGGCGCAGCACATGCGGGCTTCGCTGCAGCAGCGATTTGAATTTTTCTTCGGCCGAATAGCACTGCACCTCTACCTGACGCTGCAGCACACCCGCCAGCGTGTGTGCGGTAATAATGCGCACAAAACGTTCAAAATTTGGATAGCGGTCCATGGTGGCGGCAACATGCGTGTAGGTGGTGCGCAGGAAACTGCTGGCCGTGAGAGTTTCAAAATAAAACCGGCTGGGGCGCTGCGTCAAAAAAGAATCGGCTACGCCGCTAAACGAACCGGCATAGGTAAACACAATGGTGGCTTCCTTGTCGGTAGGGCTCAAAAAATAGGAGCGCTGCACCCCACTGAGAACAAAATAGAGGTTGCGCTCAATATCCCCTGCCGCTGTAAGTACTTGCTTGCGCCGGGCTTCGAAAGGAACAAAGCCTGCCGCAAAGGCTTCCCACTCCTCCGAAGCCAATGGGTGTATGCCCTGAATCAGGCGGTGCATCAATTCAAAAGAATCCTGCTTTTGCATGTTGCCAAATTAGGCATTGCGGGTTTTAGCCCAACACCCGCTGCTATTTCTCCTTGCGCACCGGCCTGAACAGCATTTCGGCAATAAGAATCAGCAGCAGGCTTACCAGAGTGGAAAAGAACACTTTGCCGGCAAAATACACGAGGTCGCCAAAGCTCATCCACTCCAAAAAGGTTAGCCAGCCGTGGTGAAACAGTGTAAGCACCACTACATAAAAAGCGTAAGAGCTAAAGCCCATTGACTTGATACTTGGGCTGCCCAGCGTGAGTTCCTTGGTTTCTTTGGGTACCAGCAGGTTTATGAGAAACGGGCGCAGGTAGGCTACCACCAGGCAGGCCGATGCATGCAGGCCGGGCGTTTTGGTAAACAGGTCCACGGCAGCCACAGCAAAAACACGTAATAGATGTATGGGGTAACAAACCGGTGCACAGGCGGAATGTTGCTCAGCACCAGGGCTTGCACCATCACAAATAGGATGAATCGTAATACCTGTTTTACCGGTTCGCTCACGTGTATTGTTTGTTTATAGCACGTTTGGTTTGCCCGCCTTAGCTGCCGCCGGGCTTCTGCCTGATGCGTTGTTCTATTTCCTGTTGTTCTTTCAGCAAAGTGTTTTCCACTACGTTCACACGTTGCAGGCTAAAGAAGTTGCTGCCCGGCTTTATTTGCAGCAGGTAGTTGTTGCCGGCTTTTTCTACTTCTACCATCGCTATAGTGCCTACCATCAGGCCAGCCGGGTAGTTGAGCGAGATGTTGCTGGTGAGCACAGTATCGCCTTTTTGCAGTTCGGTGCTTTTTGGAATGCCTTTTAATTGCAGCAGTTGTGGATTTTTTCCATCCCACTCTACAATGCCGGTAGTACCGGTGCTTTTGAGCATTACACTCACCTGGCTTTTGCGGTGGAGCAGGCTCATAACTATGGCCATGTTGTCGCTAACATCGGTTACAATGCCTACAATACCCGACGGGCCTACTACAGCCATATCGGGCTGAACGCCCTGCAGCCGACCACGCTCCAGGGTGATGTAGTTGTTTTGGCCGGCTACCGAGTTATTAATTACTCTGGCCGGCCGCCAAATAAATTTGCGCACGGTCATGCCCATTGTATCGAGCCGGGCCGTATCGCGGCGCACCATTACCGAGGTATCTATTACGGTAAAGTTGGAAGCCAGCATATTGCGCAATCGGGCGTTTTCTTCGGCCAGGTAGCGGTTGTTTTCGCCCAGGCTAAAGTAGTTGAGCAAGCCTGAATACCTTTTGTTGATGCGGCCGGTAACCTCGTACGACAGCTCCATGTAGCGGGCCTGGTGGCTGCGGCTATAGCGGGTAAGCATCCACAGGCTGAGTGCTTGCAGCAGCAAAAAAAAGATGAGCACAGAAAACCGGCGCAGAAGTAGGATGATATTACGCATAGCTTACTGCCTCTTTAGGATGGTGGTAGGTACCGGGTGCCAGCATGGTGGATGCAACTTAGCCAAATAGATTGCATAAAAAACGCAACCAGGCTTGCCTGTGCAAAACCTGCCATTTAACGCATAATAAACGGGTACTTATCGTAGTGCTTCAGGGCAATGCCTGTACCGCGTACCACGCTTTTCAGCGGGTCGTCGGCTACATGCACCGGCAGCTTTATTTTGTTGCTCAGCCGCTTGTCGAGGCCGCGCAGCAGGGCGCCGCCACCGGTAAGGTACAGGCCACGACGGTAAATATCGGCGGCCAGTTCGGGGGGGGTGGTTTCCAGCGCTTTCAATATGGCTTCC
>Ga0209594_1000907_pt1 | contig 15830 bp, 18 predicted proteins | sample AshMeaCrysSpring_FD_184126 | JGI IMG/M metagenome (GOLD analysis project Ga0209594, IMG submission 184126) | Groundwater microbial communities from Big Spring, Nevada to study Microbial Dark Matter (Phase II) - Ash Meadows Crystal Spring... | ecosystem: Environmental > Aquatic > Deep subsurface...
GCGCCCGCGGCCGGATTGACAACGCGGGTGGCGGACGCGAGGATGCGGCGGTTGCCGCGGGCGACGCGTCCGCCCGCGCACTCCCGCCGCCATGCCCGAAACCGGCTCCGGACCGTTGCGGTTCCTCCTGAACGGCGCGCTCGTCGAGGTCGAAGGCGTGGCGCCGCAGACCACGCTGCTCGCCTGGCTGCGCGAGGAGCGCGGGCTCACCGGCACCAAGGAAGGCTGCGCCGAGGGCGACTGCGGCGCCTGCACGGTGGCGGTCGCCCGCGCGCACGGCGGGCGGCTCGCGTGGTCGCTCGCCAACGCGTGCCTGCGCCTGTTGCCGTCGGTCGACGGCGCGGCGGTGTTCACCGTGGAGAGCCTTGCCGACCGCGACGCGCTGCATCCCGCACAGCAGGCGTTGGTGGATTGCCACGCATCGCAGTGCGGCTTCTGCACCCCGGGCTTCGCGATGAGCCTGTTCGGGCTCTACAAGGCCTCGCACCGTCCCTCCCGCGAGGCCGCGTGCGACGCGCTTTCGGGCAACCTGTGCCGCTGCACCGGCTACCGGCCGATCCTCGCCGCGGCGCAACGCATGTACGAGCTGCCGGCACCGGCCGACTGGCGGGCGCCGGGCGTCGGGCCTGACGGGGCGCGTTGCGCCAACGAAGCCGAGAGCGCGCTTGCCGCGCGGCTCGGCGCGCTCCGGCGCGAGGGAACGTACGAGTACGAGGCGCAAGGGCAGCGGTGGATCGCGCCATCCACGGAGGAGGGCTTCGCCGCAGCGCGGCTCGCGCATCCCGACGCGACGATCGTCGCGGGCGCGACAGACGTCGGGCTCTGGGTGACCAAGGCCCACCGCGACCTCGGCACCCTCCTCCACGTCGGCGCCGCCTCCGATCTCGCGCGGGTCGGCCGCGTCGGTGGCGGCTTCGCGATCGGCGCGGCGGCGACGCTTTCCGACGCGTTCGCGGCGCTCGACGATGCGTTCCCGGAGCTCCGCGAGGCGTGGTCGCGGTTCGCGTCGGTGCCGATCCGCGACAGCGGCACGCTCGGCGGCAACGTCGCCAACGGCTCCCCGATCGGCGACTCGATGCCGGCGCTGATCGCGCTCCGCGCGGCGGTGGAGCTGCGGCGCGGACCGCGCGTGCGATCGCTCGCGCTGGAGGACTTCTACCTGGGCTATCGCCGCACGGACCTCGAGCCGGGCGAGTTCGTTCGCGCGGTGCGCGTGCCCGCGCGCGAGCAGGGCTTGCTGCTGCGCGCCTACAAGGTGGGCAAGCGATACGACCAGGACATCTCGACGGTGTTCGCCTGCTTCGCGCTGCGCGTCGAGTCCGGCCGGATCGCCGACGCCCGCATCGGGTGCGCAGGTGTGGCCACCGTGCCGTCGAGGGCACGGCGGGCCGAGGCGGCGCTCGTCGGCCGGCCGTTCGCTGCGGCGACGATCGAGGCGTCCGCCGAGGTGCTCTCCGGCGAGTTCACGCCGATCGACGACCTGCGCGCCACGGCCGCGTACCGGCGCCGGGTCCTCGGCAACCTGCTGCGGCGCTTCTGGCACGAGACGGGCGCGACGCACGGCGCCCCAGTGCGCCTGGCGGACGCGGGCGCGTGAGCGGACGATGAACGACCCGCGCGAGCTACCGGAAGTGGTAGGGCACGCCAGCGCCGAGGCCGCGGTACCGCACGAGTCGGCGCGGCTGCACGTCGCCGGCGCGGCCGCCTACACCGACGACCTCCCGGAGCCGCGCGGCACGCTCCACGCCGCGCTCGGCGTCTCGCCGGTGGCCCACGGGCGGCTGCGCGGGCTCGACCTCGAGGCCGTGCGCGCCGCCCCGGGCGTCGTCGACGCGATCGTCGCGGCGGACATCCCCGGCGCGAACGACGTCGGGCCGATCGTGCACGACGATCCCATCCTCGCGGCGAGCGAACTCGGCTTCGCCGGCCAGCCGGTGTTCGCGGTCGCGGCCACCTCGGTCGAGGCGGCGCGGCGTGCAGCGACGCTCGCCCGCTTCGACGTCGAGCCGATTCCTGCCATCCTCACGATCGACGAGGCGCTCGCCGCGCAGTCGTACGTGCTGCCGCCGGTCCACGTCGAGCGCGGCGACGCGGCCGCTGCGCTCGCCCGGGCGCCGCACCGCCTCCGGGGCGAAGTCCGCTCCGGCGGGCAGGACCACTTCTACCTCGAGGGACAGATCGCGCTGGCCGTGCCGCGCGAGGCCGGCGGCATGCAGGTCTTCGTCTCGACGCAGCACCCCGGCGAGGTGCAGCACATGGTGGCGCGCGCGCTCGGCGTCGACGCGAGCGCCGTGGTGGTCGAGTGCCGGCGCATGGGCGGCGGCTTCGGCGGCAAGGAGACGCAGATGTCGCTCTTCGCCTGCGTGGCCGCCGTGCTCGCGCACCGTACCGGCCGCGCGGTGAAGCTCCGTCTCGACCGCGACGACGACATGCGCTCCACGGGCAAGCGCCACGCGTTCCTCCACCGCTACGACGTCGGCTTCGACGACGCGGGACGGATCCTCGGCCTCGACCTCACGCTCGCCTCGCGCTGCGGCTTCTCCGCCGACCTCTCCGGCCCGATCAACGACCGGGCCGTGTTCCACGCCGACAACGCGTACTGGCTGCCCGACGTCGCGATCCACTCGTACCGGTGCCGCACGAACACGGTGTCCGACACCGCGTTCCGGGGCTTCGGGGGCCCGCAGGGCATGTTCGCGATCGAGGCCGTGGTCGAGGCGATCGCCGCGCACCTTCGCGTCGACCCGCTGGACGTGCGCCGCGTTAACTTCTACGGGGCGCGCGAGCGCAACGTGACGCCCTTCGGCATGACGGTCGAGGACAACATCGCGCCGGCGCTGGTGGAACGGCTCGCCGAGACCTCCCGCTACCGCGACAGGCGCGCCGAGATCCGTGCGTGGAACCGGACGAGCCCGATCGTGAAGCGGGGGATCGCGCTCACGCCGGTCAAGTTCGGAATCTCCTTCACCGCGACGCACTACAACCAGGCTGGGGCGCTGGTGCACGTCTACAGCGACGGCAGCGTGCTCGTGAACCATGGCGGTACCGAGATGGGCCAGGGGCTGTTCACCAAGGTCCGCCAGGTGGTTGCGCGCGAACTGGGCGTCCCGGTCGCGACGGTGCGCGTCTCGGCGTCGGACACGAGCAAGGTCCCCAACGCCTCGCCGACCGCGGCCTCTTCGGGCAGCGACTTGAACGGCATGGCGGCGCGCGACGCCTGCCGAAAGCTCCGCGCGGAGCTCGCGCAGTTCGCCGCGCGCAAGCTCGCCGTCGACCCCGGCGCCGTGACCTTCCGCTACGGCGCGGTGAGCGCGGGCGAGCGCTCGATGCCTTTCGGAGAGCTCGCCCGCGCCGCGTACTTCGCGCGCGTGCCGCTCTCCGCGACCGGCTTCTATGCGACGCCCAAGGTCCACTACGACCGCAAGACCCTCTCCGGCCGGCCATTCTTCTACTACGCGTACGGGGCGGCGGTCTCCGAGGTCGCGATCGACACGCTGACCGGCGAGCACGCGCTGCTGGCCGTCGACATCCTCCACGACGTCGGCGCCTCGCTCAATCCGGCGATCGACCGCGGCCAGATCGAGGGCGGCTTCCTGCAGGGCTGGGGCTGGCTCGCGATGGAGGAGCTCGCGTGGAACGGGCGCGGGGAGCTCCTGACCCACGCGCCGTCCACCTACAAGATCCCGACCGCGCGCGACTGGCCCCGGCACGCACGCATCGACTTCTGGCCGGAGCCCAACCGCGAGGACACGATCTACCGCAGCAAGGCGGTCGGCGAGCCGCCGTTCATGCTCGCCCTGTCCGCCTTCCACGCGATCCGCGACGCGATCGCGAGCGTCGCCGACTACCGGCTCGCGGTGGCGCTCGACGCGCCCGCGACCAACGAGCGCGTGCTCGCGGCCGTCGACGCGCTGCGCTCGCCGGAGCGGGCGTGATCGCGAACCTCGCGTGGCACGATGCGGCGCGCACGGCGCTCGCTCGCGGCGAGGGAGCGGTGCTCGTCGTCGTCGCCGCCGCGGCGGGATCGACGCCGCGCGAAAGCGGCGCGGCGATGGTGGTGACGCGCGACGGCCTCGCGGGCACGATCGGCGGCGGCCGCCTGGAGCACGAGGCGACGCGCCTTGCGCGCGATGCACTCGAAGGGGGCGCAAAACCCTCGCACTGGCTGGTTCGGTTCCCGCTCGCGGCGCGCCTCGGCCAGTGCTGCGGCGGGGTTGCGACGCTCGCCTTCGCGACCCTGGAGGCCGCGGACGCGGCGTGGCTCGACGCGGCGGACGCGTGCGCGAGCGCGGGCGAGGCCTTTGCCGTGGTCGGCCGCCTGGGTCAGGGCGACGCGGTCGCGACGCGGCTCGTGGTCACCGACGACCACGTTCATGGATCGCTCGGCGAGGCAACGCTCGACGTCTCGGCGGTCGGCGTCGCGCGGGCGCGCCTCGCCGCGCGACCCGGGGATGCCGGACGAAGCAGCGGCGCGGTCGACCTCGCCAGTGCGCAGTGGTTCGTCCACGTGGTCCGCCCGTCGACCCTGCCGGTGTGCGTGTTCGGAAACGGCCACGTCGGGCGGGCACTCGTGCACGTGCTCGGCGCCCTGCCCGCGTCGGTGCGCTGGATCGACACGCGCGAGCACGACTTCCCCGCCCGGGTGCCGCCCGGCGTCGAGGTCGTCGTCACCGACGATCCCGCGGCCGAGGTCGACCACGCGCCGCGCGGCGCGTACTTGGTGGCGATGACGCACAGCCACGCGCTCGACTTCGCCATCGTCGAGGCGGCGCTGCGCCGGGACGACTGGCACTACCTCGGAATGATCGGCTCGCGCGCCAAGCGCCGCCAGCTCGAGCGCCGCCTCGAGGCGCGCGGCACCCCGCCCGCGACGCTCGCGCGCCTCGCCTGCCCGATCGGACGCGGTCCGCTCACCGGCAAGGAGCCCGGCGTGATCGCGGTGGCGGTCGCCTCGGAGATCCTCGCGATCCGCGAGGCCGCGGCCCTCGGGGGGCACCGCGCGGCCACGACGCCCGCGCCCGGCCGGGCCGCCGACGGCCCGGGACGGACGGGATGAGGCGGAGATGAGCGCCGATCCCTCGCCGCGCCTCGCGCTACGCGGCATCACCAAGGTCTACCCCTCGGTGGTTGCGAACGATGCCGTCTCGCTTCACGTCCTGCCGGGCGAGATCCACGCGGTGCTGGGCGAGAACGGGGCCGGCAAGTCGACGCTGATGAAGATCGTCTACGGCGTGGTGAAGCCGGACGCCGGCACGATCGAGTGGGAGGGATCGACGGTCGAGATCGGCAATCCTGCGCGCGCGCGCCGGCTCGGCATCGGCATGGTCTTCCAGCACTTCTCGCTGTTCGAGACGCTGACGGTGGCCGACAACATCGCGCTCGCCCTCGACGCCTCGCGGGCGGGCGCGGACCTCGCAGCGCGCATCCGCGAGGTGTCGTCGCGCTACGGCCTGCCGCTGGAGCCCGGCCGCCACGTGCACACGATGTCGGTGGGCGAGCGGCAGCGCGTCGAGATCGTACGTTGCCTGCTGCAGAATCCCCGCCTGCTGATCATGGACGAGCCGACGTCGGTGCTGACGCCGCAGGCGGTCGAGAGCCTCTTCGAAACGCTCGAGACGCTCTCGGGCGAGGGCGTGTCGATCCTCTACATCAGTCACAAGCTCGACGAGATCCGGGCGCTCTGCCACCGTGCGACCGTGCTGCGCGCGGGGCGCGTCACCGGCGAGTGCGATCCCCGGCAGGAGACCTCGGCGTCGCTCGCCCGGATGATGATCGGGGGCGACCTGCCGCACCCGAAGCCTCGCGAGGCCCGCATCGGCGCGGTCCGGCTCGCGATCGACCGCCTGTCGATGCCCGCCGACGACCCCTTCGGCACCCGCCTGCACGAGGTGTCGCTCGAGGTGCACGACGGCGAGATCGTCGGCATCGCGGGGGTCTCCGGCAACGGCCAGAAGGAGCTGCTGGCGGCGCTGTCGGGCGAGCGCCTCGTGCCCGACGCGCGCGCGATCCGCATCGACGACGCGCCGATCGGCGGCGAGGACGCGGCCGCGCGCCGGACGCGCGGGCTCGCGTTCGTCCCCGAGGAGCGGCTCGGCCGCGGGGCGGTGCCCGACATGACGCTCGCCGAGAACGCGCTCCTCACGGCCCACCGCCAGGGCATGGTCGCGCGCGGGTTCGTGCGCGACGGGGTCGTGCGCGACTTTGCCGCGGCGACCATCGGCGAGTTCGACGTCAAGGCGGGCGGCCCGGACTCGGTGGCGCGCAGCCTGTCGGGCGGCAACCTGCAGAAGTACATCGTCGGGCGCGAGATCCGCCAGCACCCCAGGGTGCTGATCGTGTCGCAGCCCACGTGGGGGGTCGACGTCGGCGCCGCTGCCCGGATCCGCCAGGCGCTGGTCGACCTCGCGGAGCGCGGCGTCGCGGTACTGGTGGTCTCCGAGGAGCTGGACGAGCTCTTCGAGATCTGCGACCGGCTCGCGGTGATCGCCCAGGGACGCCTCTCGCACGCCAAGCCCGTCTCCGAGACCGACCCCGGCGAGATCGGCCAGCTGATGGCCGGCTCGTTCGTCGCCGAGGGCGCGAGGAGCGAGCGCCACTTCTCGCCCGCGGGCGCGCTCGGGCTCGATCCATGATCCGCCTCGAGCCCCGTCCCGAACCTTGGCGCGTCGCGAGCTGGCTGTCGCCGATCGCGGCAGCCGCGGTGACGATGGCGATCGGCTTCGTCGTGTTCACGCTGCTCGGCAAGAATCCGCTCGACGCGTTCCACGCGTTCTTCGTGAGGCCCGTCGACAGCGCCTACGGCGTCGCGGAGCTCCTGCTGAAGGCGAGCCCGCTCATGCTGATCGCCACGGGCCTCGCGATCGGCTACCGGGCGAACGTCTGGAACATCGGGGCGGAAGGCCAGCTCCTGGTCGGCGCGGTCGCGGGCGGCGGCCTCGCGCTCGCGTTCCACGCGGCGGACTCGCCGCTCCTCGTCCCGGCGATGATCGTCGCCGGCGCGCTCGGAGGCATGGCGTGGGCCGCGATCCCCGCGTTCCTGCGCACGCGCTTCAACGCCAACGAGATACTGGTGTCCCTGATGCTGGTCTACGTCGCGGGCTACCTCCTGTCGTGGCTGGTGCACGGCCCCTGGCGCGACCCCGAGGGCTTCAACTTCCCGCAGTCGAAGCTCTTCCACGACGCGGCGCTGCTGCCCAACCTGGTCGAGGGCACGCGCGTCAACGCCGGGCTCCTCGTCGCGCTCGCCACCGTGGCCGCGGGCTACGTATTCGTCCGCAGGAGCCTTTCCGGGTTCCAGATGCGCGTCGCCGGACTCGCGCCGGCCGCGGCCGCCTACGCCGGGATATCGTCGAAGCGGACGATCTGGATCGGCATGCTGGCGGGCGGCGCCTGCGCGGGTGTCGCCGGTGTCCAGGAGGCGGCGGGGCCGGTCGGGCAGCTCCTGCCCACGCTGTCCCCAGGCTACGGCTTCGCCGCGATCATCGTCGCGTTCGTCGGGCGGCTGCACCCGGTCGGCATCGTCTTCGCGAGCCTGCTCCTCTCGCTCCTCTACCTGGGCGGCGAGTCGGCGCAGCTCAACCTCGGCCTGCCGTCGGCGGTGACGGGACTCTTCCAGGGGACGCTCCTGTTCTGCCTGCTCGCCGCCGACGTGTTCATTCACTACCGCGTGCGGCGGGTGATGCGGCTGCCGCAGGGCGCCTGAGATGGACACCGCGCTGCAACTCGTCGCCTTGACCCTCGCCGCGGGCACGCCGCTCGTGTTCGCGGCGCTGGGCGAGCTCGTCACGGAGAAGTCCGGCGTGCTGAACCTCGGGGTCGAGGGCATGATGCTCGTCGGGGCGGTGACCGCCTTCGCGGTCGCCGCGACGACGCAGTCGCCCTGGCTCGGGGTGCTGGCCGGCATGGCCGCCGCCGCGGCCGTCTCGGTGATCTTCGCGGTGATCACGCTGACGTTGATGGCCAACCAGGTGGCGACCGGGCTCGCGCTGTCGCTGTTCGGCGTCGGCCTGTCCGCGTTCGTCGGGCTGGACTACGTGGCGATCGTCATCGAGGGCATCAAGCCGCTCGCGATCCCCGGGCTCTCCGACATCCCGGTCCTCGGCAGCCTCCTGTTCGCCCACAACCCGCTCGTCTACCTCTCGCTCGTCCTGCTCGCGGGCGTGCAGTGGTTCCTGTTCCGGACCCGCGCGGGCCTCGTGCTGCGCGCCGTCGGGGAGTCGCCGTCCTCGGCGCACGCGATCGGCTACCCGGTGATCGCGATCCGCTACCTCGCGGTGCTGTTCGGCGGCGCGTGCGCGGGACTGGCCGGCGCCTACCTGGCGGTGGCCTACACGCCGCTGTGGGTCGAGGGCATGACGGCCGGACGCGGGTGGATCGCGCTGGCGCTGGTCGTGTTCGCCACCTGGAAGCCCTGGCGCGTTCTCGCCGGCGCGTACCTGTTCGGCGGCGTGACGCTCGCGCAGTTCCAGGCGCAGGCGCTCGGCCTCGAGATACCCTCTCAGTTCCTGTCGATGCTGCCCTACCTCGCGACGATCCTGGTGCTGGCGGCGATCTCGCGCGATGCGACGACGATCCGACTGAACGCGCCGGCATCGCTCGGCAAGCCCTTCAACGCCGGGGCCTAGCCTGCCCTCGGCGCCCGTCACCGCCACCAAGGAGCAGGCATGGCATGGGTCATTCTGGTCGTTGCGGGATTGTTCGAGGTGGCCTGGGCCATCGGCCTCAAGTACACCGACGGCCTGACCCGGCCGTGGCCCACCGTGTGGACGGTGCTGGCGATGATCGCCAGCGTCTGGCTGCTGGGCATCGCGATGCGCACGTTGCCGGTAGGCACCGCGTACAGTGTGTGGGTCGGCGTGGGAGCCGTCGGCACGGTGGCGCTCGGCATCGTGCTGTTCGACGAACCGGCGAACGCGGCCCGCCTCGTCAGCGTGGCGCTGATCGTCGCCGGCATCGTCGGCCTGAAGCTCGCGACGCCGGGCTGACGAGCAGGGATGGTCGCCCGATCGGCGCGATTCCGGACGGTGCGGTCGCCATGGCCGGGTACCACGACCGCGTCCGGCATCCGCCGCCCGGGTGCCTCGCGCTCGCTCGGCGCACCGGCATCGCGCCAGACTGCGTCCCGACCTGCCACGCCGGCGCCGGACCGATAGGCGCGCTCCAGCAGAGCCCGAGGAGGCATTGCCATGTCCACGAACACCATCCGGCTGCATCGCGTGCTGCGCGCCCCGCCGGAGCGCGTCTACCGGGCGTTCCTCGACCCCGACGCGATGGCGAAGTGGCTCCCTCCGAACGGCTTCACCGGCAAGGTCCACCACGTGGACGCGCGCGTCGGCGGCACGTTCCGCATGTCGTTCACCCACTTCGCGAGCGGCGCGAGCCACGCGTTCGGCGGCGAGTTCCTCGAGCTGACGCCCAACGAGCGGCTGCGCTACACCGATCGCTTCGACGACCCGAACCTCCCCGGCACGATCCGCGTGACGGTCACGCTGCGCGCCGTCTCGTGCGGGACCGAGCTCGGCGTCGTGCAGGAGGACGTCCCCGGCGTGATCCCGGTGGAAGCCTGCTACCTCGGATGGCAGGAATCGCTGACGCTCCTCGCGAAGCTCGTCGAGGCCGAGATCCCGGGGTAGGCAGCGGCTGCCTGCCGAGCACGCGACGGGCATGGGCACGCTGAAGGCCGCCGCCCGCTACTTCGCGCTCGTGTTCGGCGCGGGCTTCGCGCTGGGCGCGATCCGCGTGGCCTTCCTCGTGCCGCGCCTCGGCGAGCGCTGGGCGGAGCTCCTCGAGATGCCGCTCATGCTCATCGCGATCGTGCTGGCCGCACGCCACGTCGTCCGTCGCTTCGACCTCGCGCCGTCATGGCCGGCGTGCCTGCGGGTCGGGACGATAGCGCTGGCCATGATGGTTGCGGCCGAGCTGCTGCTCGCCGCGGCGCTGGGGGGACGGTCGGTGACCGAGTACGTCGCGCGCCGCGACCCGGTGTCGGGATCGGTCTACCTGGCGATGCTGCTGATGTTCGCGCTGATGCCCGCGATCGTCGCGCGGCAGGATCGTCGTGCCCTGCCGCACGCACGGGAGGCCGCCGGGCGATGAACGTCGTCTTCGACCTGGGTGGCGTCGTGATCGCCTGGCAGCCCGCCGCGATCGCGGCTTCGGTGTTCGCCGCGCCGGCCGACCAGGCCCTGGTGCTGGAACGGGTCGTCGGGCACCCCGACTGGGTGGAGCTCGATCGCGGCACGCTGCCACTCGCAGACGCCATTGCCCGTGGCGTGGCGCGCACGGGCTTCGAGCCACGCCGCCTCGAGGCGTTCTACGCGGCCGTGCCGCCGTCGCTCGTGCCCATGCCAGAGTCGGTCGCGCTCCTCGACGCAGTGCGCGGCGCCGGCCACCGGCTGCTCGCGCTGTCGAACCTGCAGCGGGCGTCGTTCGCCTACCTCGACCGAACCTACGACCTCTTTCGCCGGTTCGACGGATGGGTCGTGTCCTGCGAGGTCGGTGCCTGCAAGCCGGAGCCGGCGATCTACCGCCACCTGCTCGACCGCCACGCGCTCGATCCGCGCGACACGCTGTTCATCGACGACGTGCAGGCGAACCTCGACGCTGCCGCCGCGTTCGGCATCCGCACGATCCGCTTCGAGGACGCCGCCTCGTGCCGCGCCGCGCTGCGCGCCGCCGGATGCCTCTGAGCGGATCCAGGCCCGCCGTCGCCGACGTGTCGATCGGTCCGCGTCCCTCGGGGGACGCCCCCGGCGGTCCCGCCCCGCAGGACTGGAGCAACGGCAGGTGAGCGACGACGGACTGGCCGCGGTACCCATCGACGGCTTCTCGGCCTCGACGCCGGACTCGATCGCGGCGCGCTGCGTTCGCGTCGATCCCCCGGTCGAAGCCTCGGCAGCACGCCCCTGCGCTTGGCCCGGGACGCATCCTCCGGTAGCCTCTGGCTCTGCACGTTCGTCCGGAGGCACCGGGCGAGGCGCTTCTGCGAGCGGCGCGGGTTCGTGGCTGCCGCGCAAGCTTCGAACCCCCCTTACAACTTGAGTACGGGCGTTACGAGTGGACCCGACCGGCGCTTCCCCCATGACGTTGCAGGCCCTGATCGAGGCGGGATGGCGCGACCACGGCGACTGCCCGGATGCGGTCGCCGATCGGCTCGCCGGTGCGCTGCCATTGCTGCAGGCGCCGTCGGACTACGCGCCGTACGTCCGCCTGCTCACGCACGTCTGCGGCGAGCATCTCGGGCAGTGGCAGCGTGGCGTCGATCTCCTCGACGCCGCGGCGCGGCGGCCGGCGTGCGCGCCGCCGTCCGCTGCCGCGGACGCCGTGCGGCGCGGCATCGCGATGCTGCGGCTCGGCAGCGGCGATCGCACGGCGACCGACGGCCTTGCGAACGATGACCGGGCGTACGCGCTCGCCGCAGCGGCCGACGCTCTGGCGGCCCGCGGCGGCGTCGCCACCGCCATCGACTACCTGGAGCAGGCGATCGCCAGTGCGCCGGCCACCCTGCCGCGCGACCATCCGGCCGCACGCGCGTTGGCGATCTGCGGCAACAATCTCTCGGCCGTGCTCGAAGGCAAGCCGGGGCTCGCGCCGGCCGAGACCCGCGCCATGGTCGACGCTGCCCGGTGCGGCCTACGCTATTGGACGCTCGCGGGCACGTGGCTGGAGGAAGAGCGCGCCCACTACCAGCTCGCCCGCTGCGAGCTCCGCGCCGGCGACGCGGCCGCCGCGCTCGCCAGCATCGATCGCTGCATCGACGTCTGCGAGCGCAACGGCGCGCCGCCATTCGAGCTGTTCTTCGGCCACGCGGTTCGCGCTATCGCCGCACGCGCGCGTGGCGACGACGCGGCGTTCGCAGCCAGCCGGTCGGCCGCGCTCGCGCAGTACGCGCGGGTGCCGGACGACGACCGGAAGTGGTGCGGCCGCGAGCTCGGCGAGATCGGCGGGGAAGAATGAACGCTCGGTCGATGCCGGAACCCGCGCGCCGATTTCCGCTGCGCGCGCCACCCCGGGCACGCGGCGCGATCCAGATCCACGGATGCGGGGAGTCCCTCTCGTGAACCGACGCGTGGCGCTGTCTTCGGGCGCGAGCCTGCTGTCCGCCGGCTGCGCTCCGCTCGCTCCACGCGCGTCGAACCTCGAGCTCGTCGCGGCGGTCACCGACGCCGAGATCGCGTTCGCCCGCACGATGGCCGACCGCAACCACGGCGCGTTCCTCGGGTTCGTCGCAGCCGAAGCGGTCTTCCTGAACGGGGGCCGGCCACTCGTCGGTCGCGACGCGGTCGGCAAGCACTGGGAGCGCTTCTATGCCGGACCGGAGGCGCCGTTCAGCTGGCGGCCGGACCTCGTGGTCGTGCTCGCCTCCGGCACGCTGGCGCAATCGGTCGGCCCGGTCGCCAATCCGGCGGGCAAGGTCGTGGCCCGCTTCTCTTCGACCTGGCGGCTGGAGGACGGCTACGACGTCTGCGCGCCACGGGCGGAGCTCGCCGGCGCAACCCTTGCGGAGGCAAGATGAAGCTCGCCGCCATAGCGATCCTCGCCCTGTTCGCCACGGCCGCCCTCGCGGCCGAGGGTCCCTACGACGAGGCCGCCGACGCGCGCGCCGACGTGCAGCGCGCGCTGGCCGGGGCGGCCGCGGCGAAAGCCAGCGTGCTGGTCGTGTTCGGCGCGAACTGGTGCGCGGACTGCAGGATCCTCGACATGGCGATGAAGCAGGAGCCCACCGCCGCGCTGGTCGCGCGCGAGTTCCGCGTCGTCAAGGTGGACGTCGGGCGCTTCGACCGCAACGTCGACGTCGCGAGCGCCTACGGCGTGCCGCTCAAGTCCGGCATTCCGGCAATCGCGATCGTCTCGCCGCGCAACGACGTGCTCTACGCCACCCGCGCCGGCGAGCTCGCCGACGCCCGGAAGATGGGCGACGCGGGCATCCACGCCTTCTTCCGGCGCGTGGCCGCCACGGTCAAGCCGGGCACGCCAACGGGACCGCGGGAGTGAAGCGGCTCGGGCTCGCGTTGCGCTACGCCGCCGTCGGCTACGTCGTGGCCGCGGTGGCCGGCCAATTCCTCATCCTGCAGTTCTCGGCCAACGCGCACGATCGCGCCGTCGAGGCCGCGATGAGTGGCGCCTTCGTGGCCGGGCCGGTCGGCGCGCACGTGGCGCTCGTCGTCGGCTTCGTGCGCGGCGGCAGGGGGACTTCGTGACGATCGCCGTCCGCCCGCTCACGCCCGAGCGTTGGCCGGACCTCGAGACGGTCTTCGAGGCAAGAGGGTGCTCGATCGCGCGCGGCTGCTGGTGCATGTACTACCGCGAGAGCGGCAGGCAGGCGCTGCCGCCGGGCATGAAGCCTCCGCAGGCACGCAAGGCGCGCCTGCGCTCGCTCGCCGAGGCGGGGCCGCCGCCGGGGCTGATCGGCTACCGCGGTCCGACGCCCGTCGGCTGGGTCGCGCTCGGGCCGCGGGCCGACTTCGCGAAGCTCGCGCGCTCCCCGGTGATGAGGCCGGTCGACGCGGCGCCAGTGTGGTCGGTCGTTTGCTTCGTGGTCCCGGCGGCGTACCGCCACCAGGGCGTCGCCACGGCCCTCCTGCAGGGCGCGATCGCGTACGCGCGGAAACGCGGCGCGAGGCTGCTCGAGGCCTATCCGATCGACAAGGCCGAGCGCGGCGCCGACGACTGGCTGTGGCACGGCGCGAAGTCGATGTACGACAAGGCGGGCTTCGTCGAAGTGGCGCGCCGCCGTCCGGCACGTCCGGTCGTGCGCCTCGCGCTCGGCGCCGGCTGAGCGACCGCGCCGACCGCGGACACGCGCGACCTCGTTGCCCACGAAGACCCGCGATGCGACCGAACCTGGCGCTGGGACCGATCAACTCGATCGCGCAGTACCTGCTGTACCTGTCGATCGTGGTGCTCGGCGTGCTGCTGCCGATCCTGGTACAGAAGTGGCGGCAGCGCCGTCTGGATGCGGCGCTGGTGCGCCGAACGCTGGCCGCCCTCGCCGAGGAGTGCAGGGGCAACCGCGCCAAGCTCGCCCGGTCGCGCGAGGGCTTTGCCGAGCTGGCGCGCATCTTCGACGAGCAGTACCGCCACTACGAGGCGCTCTGGCATCGCCTCGGCACGCCGACCGCCGACGCGGCACCGCCGCAACCGCCGGAGCAATCCGACGTGGCGCTGACCTTCCCGTCGCTCACCCGGACCGCGTGGGACGTCGCCCACGTCTCGAACGCGCTCGCGTTGTTGCCGGCGGAACCGCTCGCGCGCTTCACCCGGGCCTACTACCTGCAGGGCGTCCTCGCCGAGGACTTCTCGTCGCCGCTCGCGGTCGTGACCCAGGCGGAGGCGCTCGGCGCGCCGCTCGACCTCGGCCAGCGCCGCAACGTCGAGGCGCGCCTCCACGCGATCGCGCTCGGCCGCGGGGCCGTGCGCGCGCAGATCGCGCTGTCCGACGGCACGCTTGCCGCCTACGACGCGGCGCTGGAGGACCCGGGCACGGCGTAGGCTTATCATCGGTGCCGATCGACCTCGCGTACGTCCCCGCGCATGCGCATTGCCGTTGCCTGCCTCGCTTCGATGCTGCTTGCCGGCGCCGCGTCCGCCGGGCCGACGCCGGCGCCCGTTCGCGCCGAGATCGACGCCCTGCTCGCGCGGCTCGAGACCTCGGGCTGCCGCTTCGGCCGCAACCAGGAGTGGTACGCGGGAGCCGACGCGAGAGCGCACCTGCTGCGAAAGCTCGAGTACGTCGAGAAGGTCGGCACGATCCGCTCGACCGAGCAGTTCATCGGCGTCGCGGCGACGAAGAGCAGCGTGTCGGGGGCGCCGTACCAGGTGCAGTGCGGCAGCGCGGCGGCCGTGTCGAGCGGCCCGTGGCTCACGGGTGAGCTCAAGGGTCTGCGCGCGGCTGGCGGCAAGGCGGCACGTTGAGCGGCGCGATCGTGTTCGGCAACGTGGCCATCGATGTCCACGACGACCTGCCCGAAGCCGAGTCGCGCGCCGTCGGCGCCGGGCTCGAGGCATTCAACGTCGCCGCCGCGGCGCTGCAGGAAGTCCGTCCGCTGGCGTGCTTCGCGCGGCTGCCGACGGGCGAGCTCGTCGGAGGCGCGATCGCCCGGACCTGGGGACGCTGCTGCGAAGTCCGCGAGGTCTGGGTCGACGAGGCGCACCGCGGGCGGGGCGTCGGCTCGCGCCTCGTGCGCGCGCTCGAGGCACGCGCAGCCGAGCGGGGCTGCCGCACGTTCTATCTCGAGACCTGGACATTCCAGGCACGCGCGTTCTACGAACGGCTGGGCTACGCGGTGCACCTCGCGATCGAAGGCCACGCGCCCGGCATTGCGAAGTACGTGATGTTGCGCGACGACGGCGAGGCGCCCGGCCCCCCGTCGGCGCCCCGTTCGGGAGCCGTTTCGCCATGCGACTGATCGAGCTCGGACCGCTGCCCCTCACGCTGATCGCCTCGCTGACGGTCGCCGTCGTGCTGCTCGCGATCCGCGTGTTCGTGATGCAACGCGTCCAGTCGAAGCGCCAGCGCGAGAACCGCCAGGAGTCCGAGCGGCTGCGCTCGCTCGTCGGGGCCTATCGAACGCTCGCAGGCTCGTTCTCCCCGGGGGCGCTCGGCGACCGTACGCCGATCGAGGAGGCGCTCGCCGAAATCGTGCTGTTCGGTTCGACGCGACAGGTCGAGCTCGCCGCCGCCTGCGCGGGCGCGCTCGTTCGCGACGAGCCGTTCGACGTCGAGCCGCTGGTGCGCGACCTGCGGGCGGACCTGCGTAATCAGCTCGGTCTCGACCCGATTCCACCGCACGTCGTGCTGCCCCGCTCCGGGCCGAGCCGTTCCGCGCGGC
>Ga0209594_1000908_pt1 | contig 15789 bp, 12 predicted proteins | sample AshMeaCrysSpring_FD_184126 | JGI IMG/M metagenome (GOLD analysis project Ga0209594, IMG submission 184126) | Groundwater microbial communities from Big Spring, Nevada to study Microbial Dark Matter (Phase II) - Ash Meadows Crystal Spring... | ecosystem: Environmental > Aquatic > Deep subsurface...
CTCACCGTCCGCTCGACGTTCATCGTGGGCTTTCCCGGCGAGACCGAGGCGGAGTTCGAGGAACTCCTCGCCTTCGTCGGCGAGGCGCAGCTCGACCGCGTCGGCTGCTTCAAGTATTCGCCGGTGAACGGGGCGAGGGCCAACGAACTGCCCGGCGCCGTGCCCGAGGAGGTGAAGGAGGAGCGCCTCGCCCGCTTCATGCAAGCGCAGGCCGCCGTGAGCGCCGCCCGGCTCGCCGCCAAGGTGGGCCGCGAGATCGCGGTGCTGGTGGACGACGTGGACGGGCGCTTGGCGACCGCCCGCAGCAAGGCCGACGCGCCGGAGATCGACGGCGTGGTGCGCGTGAAGGGGGCCAGGGGCGCGAAGCCCGGCGATTTCCTGAGGGTCCGCGTCACCGGCGCGGACGAGCACGACCTCGAGGCTACTGTCGCGTGAGCTTCCCGTCGACGACCTTGATCTTGTCGCCGGTCCGGTAGCTGGTTTCCTTCTCGAAGTTGAAGGTGCGGCTCTTGCCGTCCTCCATCTTCACGACGACCTGGTAGGAGGTCGCCGACTTCTGGTTCTTCTCGACCTGGTGGCCCGCATAGGCGCCGGCGCCCGCGCCGACGATCGTGGCCGCGGTGTTTCCCCGCCCGCTGCCGACCTGGTGGCCGAGCACGCCGCCGATGACGCCGCCGGCGACGGCGCCGACGCCCGAGCCCTCGCCCTCCTTCTTGATCGTCTTCACCTCGGCGACCGTGCCGCAGTTGTCGCAGGCGGCCTTCGCCCCGGGCGCGAGGGCGATGGCGACGGCGAAGATGGCGGTGGTGATGGCGGCGGAAAGGTGGCAGCGGGTGAGCTTCATGGGGGTCTCCTGCGAAGCAATGGCCAGAGTATAGGGATTGATGCCGGCGCCCGTCAGCCGGGCTCGCCCGCGAGCTTGAGCTGCGGGAAGAGGATCACGTCGCGGATCGACGGGCTGTCGGTGAAGAGCATGGCAATGCGGTCGATGCCGATGCCCTCGCCCGCGGTGGGCGGCAGGCCGTACTCGAGCGCGCGGATGAAGTCGGCGTCGTAGTACATCGCCTCCTCGTCGCCGGCCTCCTTGGCCTTCGCCTGCTGCAGGAAGCGCGCCGCCTGGTCCTCGGGGTCGTTCAGTTCCGAGAAGCCGTTCGCCATCTCGCGGCCCGTGATGAACAGCTCGAAGCGGTCCGTCACCGCCGGGTTCGCGTCATTGGCGCGCGCGAGCGGCGACACGTCCGTCGGGTGGGCGACGATGAACGTTGGCTGGACGAGCTTCGACTCGGTAGTCGCCTCGAAAAGCTTGAGCTGCAGCAGGCCCAGTCCGTCCGTGGGGAAGACCTCGACGTCGAAGGGCGCGAGCGCCGCCTTGAGGTAGTCGGGCTTCCCGAGCTCGTGCAGCGGGTACCGCGGGTTGTACTTGGCGATCGCCTCGGCCATGGTGAGCCGGTCGAAGGGGGTGCCGAGGTCGATGGTCTCGCCCTGGTAGGCGAGGGTCGTCGTGCCCAGCACCTTCTGCGCGCACTCGCGCAGCAGCGTCTCGGTGAGATCCATGAGGTAGCGGTAGTCCCGGTAGGCCTCGTAGAACTCGATCATCGTGAACTCGGGGTTGTGGCGGGTGCTGATCCCCTCGTTGCGGAAGTTTCGGTTGATCTCGAAGACCTTTTCCAGCCCGCCCACGACCAGCTTCTTGAGGTAGAGCTCCGGCGCGATGCGCAGGTAGAGGTCCATGTCGAGCGCGTTGTGGTGCGTCATGAAGGGCCTTGCCGCGGCGCCCCCGGGAATGGGGTGCATCATCGGCGTCTCCACCTCCAGGTAGCCGCGCGCGACGAAGAACTCGCGGATCGCCTGCACCAGCCTCGAGCGCTTGATGAACGTCTCGCGCGATTCCGGGTTCACGATCAGGTCCACGTAGCGCTGGCGGTAGCGCGCCTCCATGTCGGCCAGGCCGTGGAACTTGTCGGGGAGCGGCCGCAGCGACTTGGCGAGCAGCCGCACCTTCGTCGCCTGGATCGTCAGCTCGCCCGTGCGCGTGCGGAAGAGCGTGCCCTCGACGCCCACGATGTCGCCCAGGTCCCAGTGCTTGAAGGCCTCGTAGGCCTCGGCCCCGACGAGGTCCGTCTTCACGTAGATCTGGATGCGCCCGCTCATGTCCTGCAGGGTCGCGAAGGACGCCTTGCCCATGAGGCGCTTGAGCATCATGCGGCCCGCGACGCGGGCGGCGGGCTTGCCCTCGTCGAGTTCCTCGGCCGTCACGCCGCTGTATGCCGCGTGGATGTCGGCGGCGAGCGACTGGCGGTCGAAGTCGTTCGGGAACGCCTGCCCCGCCTCGCGCATCCTCGCGAGCTTGGCGCGGCGCTCCGCGATGATCTGGTTCTCGTCGGCGGGGGCGGAGGATTCAGGGGTGGTGGGGTCCATGGGGAGGGGCCTTCAACACAGAGGACACAGAGGGAACACAGAGGAAATGCCGGGTGGCGCTACAGCACCAGGCGCTTCACGCCTTCTCGAAGATGCGGGACGTTGAAATTGATCAAAAGACCGAGGCGCTTGCGGGAAAGGCGCAGATAAGTGAGGAGCTGCGAGCGGTGAACGGGCAGGAGGGACCCGACGGCCTTCACCTCCACGATGGCTGCTTCGTTCACCAGGAGGTCGAGGCGATAGCCGCAGTCCAGCTGCAGCCCTTGGTAGGACACGGGCATCGAGACCTGTCTCTCGAAAGTGTAGCCGCGACGGGACAGTTCCCGGCACAGGCACGCTTCGTAGGCACTCTCCAGCAAGCCTGGACCCAATGCACTGTGGACTGCCATGGCACACCCGATGATTCCCTCGGAGAGCTCGGGAAGCACGTCCTCTGTGTTGCCTCTGCGTCCTCTGTGATCCTGATCCGCCGTCACCAGTTGCCCTGTCGCCGCTACGAATGACGATCCCAACGCACGAGAACCTCTTCCGATGACAGGAGAGCATGGGGGAAGCTCAGACGCCCTGCTTGAGGCTGGCGGCGATGAAGTCGTCGAGGTCGCCGTCGAGCACGGCCTGCGTGTTGCCGACTTCGTGGTTGGTGCGCAGGTCCTTGATGCGCGACTGGTCGAGGACGTAGGAGCGGATCTGGTGGCCCCAGCCGATGTCGGTCTTGGTGTCCTCCAGCGCCTGCTTCTGCTCGTTCCTCTTGCGCAGTTCCAGCTCGTAGAGCTTCGCCTTCAGCATCGCCATCGCCTCGGCGCGGTTGCGGTGCTGCGAGCGGTCGTTCTGCGACGAGACGACGGTGTTCGTGGGCAGGTGCGTGATGCGCACGGCCGAGTCGGTCTTGTTCACGTGCTGGCCGCCGGCGCCCGAGGCCCGGTAGGTGTCGATGCGCAGGTCGGCCGGGTTGATGTCGATCTCGATCGAGTCGTCCACCTCGGGGTAGACGAAGACGCTCGCGAAGGAGGTGTGGCGGCGCGCGTTGGAGTCGAAGGGGGACTTGCGCACCAGGCGGTGGATGCCCGTCTCCGTGCGCAGGTAGCCGTAGGCGTAGGGACCGTTCACCTTGATCGAGGCGCTCTTCAGGCCCGCGACTTCGCCGTCGGACTCCTCGAGCACCTCGACCGAGTACCCCTTCTTGTCGCAGTACTTGAGGTACATGCGAAGCAGCATCTGCGCCCAGTCCTGGGCCTCGGTGCCGCCCTGGCCGGCGTTGATGTCCACGAAGCAGTTGTTCGGGTCCATCGGGTGCGAGAACATGCGCCGGAACTCGAGGCCGGCGACGAGCTTCTCGATGGCCGCGGTGTCCGCGCGCACGGCCACGAGGGTGTCGTCGTCGCCTTCGGTCCTGGCGAGGGCGAACAGCTCCTGGGAGTCCTTGAGGCCGGACTCGATCTGCTCGATGACGTTGACGACCCCTTCGAGGGCGGACCGCTCCCGGCCCAGTTCCTGTGCGCGGGCGGCGTCGTTCCAGACGCCGGCGTCCTCGAGGATCCGGCTGACTTCGGCTAGACGCGTCTTCCTGGCGTCGAAGTCAAAGATACCTCCGGAGTTCGGCCGTGCGGGCGGCCAGGTCCTGGAGGGAATAGTCGATCTGGTTGAGCTGGTCGGCTTCCATTGCGGCCTTGCTTTCGGTAAACCGCGAATTATACCGGTCACTGCCAGTGCTCGACGATGAGCTGCAGCGTCTCGGACCCGTTGAACGCGTTCACGTCCAGGCGGTAGATGGCGTCGATGGCGGCGGGAAACGGGCCAACGTCGCCGAAGCGCATGGCGGTGAAGCGGCGGCCGTCGAGGGCGAGGGTGAGGCGGCAGTGCCTTTCGCCGACGATGCGCTGCGCCGCAACCTCGAACCGGCCCGAGAATCGCGGCTCGGGGAAGCCCTGGCCCCAGACCAGCCCCCGCAGCGCCGCCGCGAAATCGAGGGAGATCTCGCCGGCGGCGAGGGCGCCGTCCGTCTCGATGCGTTGCGCCAGGTCCGCGGGCGTGAGGAGCTCGCGCGCCACGGACTCGAAGGCGGCGCCGAAGGCCTCCAGGCGTCCGGCGCGCAGCGTGAGGCCCGCGGCGGCCGCATGGCCGCCGAAGCGCTCGATGATGTCCGGCGCCCGCTTGGTCACGAGGTCGAGCGCATCGCGCAGGTGCAGGCCGGCGATGGACCGGCCGGACCCCTTGAGCCGGCCCTCGCCCTCGGCCGCGAACGCGAACACGGGCCGGTGGAAGCGGTCCTTGAGCCGCGAGGCGAGGAGGCCGACGACCCCTGCGTGCCACTCCGGCCGGTGCACCGTGAGCGACCATCCCTCGCCCGGGTCGACGCCGGCGAGCATCGCCAGGGCGGTTTCCTGCATTTCCGCCTCGATGGCGCGGCGCTCGCGGTTGAGCCTGTCGAGCTTCGCGGCCAGTTCGGCCGCCACTCGCGGGTCGTCGGTGACGAGGCACGCGATGCCGATCGACATGTCCTCCAGCCGTCCGGCGGCGTTGAGGCGCGGCCCGACGACGAAGCCGAGATCGTAGCCCGCGGCCCGGCGCGGCTCGCGGCCCGCGACGGCCATCAGCGCCTGGATGCCCGCGCAGGCCTCGCCGGCCCGGATGCGCGCGAGCCCCTGCGCCACCAGGATGCGGTTGTTGGCGTCGAGCTTCACGACGTCGGCGACCGTGCCGAGCGCGACCAGGTCGAGGAGGGAGGCCAGGTTGGGTTCCGCGCGGCCGGCGAACGCGCCCCGCGAACGCCGCAGCGCGCGCAGCGCCATCATCACGTAGAAGATGACGCCGACGCCGGCGAGGTTCTTGCTCGGGAATCCGCAGCCCGCCTGGTTGGGGTTCACGATGCAGGCCGCATCGGGCAGGCTTGCGCCGGGCAGGTGGTGGTCCGTGACCAGCACGCGCATGCCGAGCCGGTTCGCTTCCGCCACGCCCTCCGTGGAGGCGATGCCGTTGTCGACCGTGACGAGCAGGTCGGGCGAGCGTTCGGCCGCCAGCCGCACGATCTCCGGCGTGAGCCCGTATCCGAACCGGAAGCGGTCGGGAACGATGAAATCGACGGTGGCGCCCATGGCCCGCAGGGCGCGCACGCCGACCGCGCAGGCCGTGGCGCCGTCGGCGTCGTAGTCGGCCACGATGAGGATGCGCTCGCGCTTCCCGATCGCGTCCGCCAGGATCGCGGCGGCCTCGGTCGCGTGCGCGAGCCGGTCGGGCGGCGCCAAGCCGGGCAGCGCGGGGGAGAGGGCGCCGGCATCAGTGACGCCGCGGGCCGCGAAAAGCCGTGCCAGGCGCGGGTCGACGCCCGAGGCGACCAGCCTCGTCCGCGCCGCCTCGTCGATGGGCCGCGCGACGATGTCAGGCATGGAAGGCGAGGGGCAGTGGGCGCCGGAAGAAGCGCCATCGCGCGCGCCGGTCGAGGTCGAAGACGGCGGTGTCGCGGGCCGAGGGCAGCACCAGGCGGATGTGCTCGAACCGGTGCAGCGAATCGCGCAGGCCCCCGAACCAGTCGCGCTCGAGCTGCATTGCCGCCGCCATCCACGCGTCGGCATCGCCGCGCCTGAACGGGGCCTGCAACGCGTCGAGCACAGCGAGGCACGCATTGGCCGGGCTGGCAGGCAGATCGGAAAGCGCGGCGGGCAGGGGACGCGCGGGGCAGTCGCTCGCCAAGGCCAGGCTGCGCGCGAGCGGATCGGCCGCCGCCACCTGGTCGAAGGCGCGCGGCAGGTTCGGCGGCAGGCTGCCGCCCCCCCAGAACCACAGCCCGTTCAGCTGCGGCCGGCCTTCCGACTCGCGGCGCCGGTTGAAGGGCAGGGCGGCCAGCAGCATCTGCGCCTCGCTGAAGATCGAGGCCCACTTGAGCTTGCCGTTGCCGGCGGGAAGCATGCCGAAGGGGTTGCGCCCGATGGCATCCGCCAGGGGGGTGGCGGCCGGTACCTCGCCATCCGGCACCAGCGCATACCAGCGGTCGAGTGCCGGCGCGGCGAACAGCAGGCCGTCGGCGAGGAAGAAGTCGTTCAGGGCGTCGATGGCGGCGTCGACCTCCTCGCGCGTGAGGTCCAGGACCGAGGCGTCGTGCAGCACCAGCGCGTCGCGCTCCACCCGCTGGTGCACCGGATCCGCCCGCAGCCAGCTCCCGTCGCGCGGCCCTCCCTCGGCGGCGATCGACAGCGCCGCGACGGGGGCGTCCGGCCCGAGGCCCCACTGGCGCAGCAGCCACGCCGTGCCCGTGCCCGGCTCGCGGCGCGCATCCGCGCGGACCAGGCACCGTTCCAGTTCCCGCAGGCGTGCCCTGCGCATCGCAGGCGGCGCATCGGCAGGGGGCAGCAGGTCGGGAACGAGGAGCGTCAGCGGCATTTGAGGGGGTGTCAGACACCGGTGTCTGACACCATTTTCGGCAACAGGGATAATACGGGCGAATCCCCGCCAATCCCACGGTCCCCTTGCAGCCTTTCGAGCTCTTCGTCGGCCTGCGCTACACGCGCGCCAAGCGCCGCAACCACTTCATCTCGTTCATCTCGCTGGTGTCGATGATCGGGATCGCGCTCGGCATCGCCGCGCTCATCACGGTGATGTCCGTGATGAACGGCTTCGAGCGCGAGGTGCGCGCGCGCATCCTCGGCGTGGCCTCGCACATCCAGATCCTCGGCCTGGAGGGCGGGCTCGCCGACTGGCGCAAGGCCGCCATCGAGGCGAGGACGCGGCCCGAGGTGGTGGCGTCCGCCCCGTTCGTCCAGGCCCAGGGGCTCCTCTCGTCGGGGCAGCAGGTGCGGGGCGTGATCGTGCGCGGCATCGTCCCGGAGATGGAAGAGAAGGTCGCGGACCTCGGCGCCCACATGCGCGGCGGCAGGCTCGCGGACCTGCAGCCCGGCGAGTTCGGCATCGTGCTGGGTTCGGACCTCGCGCGGGCGCTTCGCGTGCAGGTGGGCGAGCGGGTGACGCTCATCGCGCCGCAGGGCCAGGCGACGCCGGCGGGCCTCGTGCCGCGGCTCAAGCAGTTCCGCGTGGCCGGCATCTTCAACGTCGGGCACTACGAGTACGACTCGGGCCTCGCGCTGGTGCGCATGGAGGACGCCCAGGTCCTCTACCGCATGGGCGGCAACGTGAGCGGCGTGCGCCTGAGGCTCGCCAACCTCTTCGACGCGCCGCGCGTCGCGCGCGAGCTCGGCCGGGTCGTCACGGCCGACGCCTACGTGAGCGACTGGACGCAGCAGAACGCCAACTACTTCCGCGCCATCCAGATCGAGAAGCGGATGATGTTCATCATCCTCACGCTCATCATCGCGGTGGCGGCCTTCAACCTCGTCTCGACGCTGGTGATGGTGGTGACCGACAAGCACCCCGACATCGCGATCCTGCGCACGCTGGGCGCCTCGCCCGCCTCGATCATGAAGATCTTCATGGTGCAGGGCTCGCTGATCGGCGTCGTCGGCACGGCGCTGGGCGTGCTGGGGGGCGTGCTGCTGTCGCTCAACATCGACGTCGTGGTGCCCGCGGTCGAGCGCGCCTTCAACTTCCAGATCCTGTCGCGCGAGGTCTACTACATCAGCGAGCTTCCCTCGCAGCTCATCTGGCGCGACGTCTGGACCGTCGCGGTCGTGGCGCTGGCGCTCGCGTTCCTGGCGACCCTGTACCCGAGCTGGCGGGCCGCGCGCGTGAACCCGGCCGAGGCGCTGCGCTATGAGTAGCCCCGCGGAAGGGCCGGTCCTCTCCTGCACGGGGCTCGAGAAGACTTTCGGCCTGGGCGACGTCGCCGTGCCGGTGCTGAGGGGCGTCGACTTCGCCGTGGCGGCCGGCGAGTCCGTGGCCATCGTCGGCGCTTCCGGGTCCGGAAAGAGCACGCTGCTGCATCTGCTGGGCGGCCTCGACAGGCCCACGGCCGGCAGCGTCCGCCTCGCCGGCGAGGAGATCGCCACGCTCGATGCGAAGGCGCAGGGGGTGCTGCGCAACCGGGCGCTGGGCTTCGTCTACCAGTTCCACCACCTGCTGCCCGAGTTCACGGCGCTGGAAAACGTGGCGATGCCGCTGGCCATCCGCGGCTGGCAGGCGGCGCTCGCCAAGGAGCGCGCGGGCGCGATGCTGGAGGAGGTCGGCCTCGCCCATCGCCTCGGGCACCGGCCCGGCGAGCTCTCCGGTGGCGAGAGGCAGCGCGTGGCCGTGGCGCGGGCGCTGGTGACGCAGCCCGCCTGCGTCCTGGCCGACGAGCCGACCGGCAACCTCGACCGCGAGACGGCGGGGCAGGTCTTCGAACTGATCCTCGAACTCAACCGCCGCCACCGCACCGCGTTCGTGATGGTGACGCACGATCCGGAACTGGCCGCGCGCATGGACCGCCGCCTGCGCCTGGCCGACGGACGCCTCACGCCGTCGTGAGGCGCGGCGGCAGGATGCCTTCATTGAACTGATCCCCCGCCGCGGTGCGCGATGACGACTACATCCGCGGCACCTCCCGCGACGCGACCCCTTCGGCGATTCAATATTCCACCGGCACCGGGTCCAGCGACCGCCACAGGTACCACGTGGCCACGGTGCCCCAGGGGCGCCAGGGCTTCGCAACCTCCAGCATGTCGTCCTTCGTGAGCGGGCCGCCGCCGTTGTAGAGGCGTTCCATGGCGCGCTGCAGCCCGAGATCGCCCAGCGGAACCACGTCGGGCCGCATCAGGTGGAAGATGAGGAACATCTCGGCGCTCCACCGCCCGATGCCTTTCACCTGCACGAGGTCCGCGATGACGGCCTCGTCGGGCATGCGGGCCCAACGCCGGGGCCGGATCGTGCCGGCGTGGAAGCGCCCGGCAAGGTCCTTGAGGTAGGCGGCCTTCATGCGCGAGAGCCCGGCGGCGCGCATCGCGTCGTTTTCCAGCGCCGCCACCGCGGCGGGCGTCACCTTCACGGCCAACGCCTCGAAGCGCTCCCACACCGACTGCGCCGCCTTCACGGAGATCTGCTGGCCGACGATGGAGCGCGCGAGCGTCCGGAAGGCGTCGCCGCGCGTGCGCAGGTTCGCGTCCGGATGCTCGCGCATGATTCGCCGAAGCACCCGGTCGCGCTTCGCGAGGTGCGCCGTCGCCTCGTCCCAGTAGCGCGGCTTCATCGCGCCCCGGCGCGGCGCTGGCGGCGCGTGCGCCATGCCCGGGCGACGATCACGCGCCAGACGACCATCGTGAGGACGTAGCCGGCGACCGCGAACACCGTGCACTGGATGGCGAGCCCGATGAGCAGGGTGTCGCCCATGGAGCCGATCCAGGACAGGAGGTTGGGCATCAGTTGCTTCAGCCCTTCCCAGCCGAACCCCGTGTCCGGCGGCACCGCGAGCGGGGCCGTGTCGCCGGTCACGAGCTTGCCGATGTTGTAGGCGAGGATGTAGAGCGGCACGAAGGTGAGCGGGTTAGTGTAGAGGGTCGTGAAGATGGCCGCGGGGATGTTGGCGCGCACGGGGATCGCGATCACCGCGGCGAGCAGCATCTGCACCGGCCCGGGGATGAGTCCCGTCACCAGCCCGATCGCAACCCCCAGGGCCACGGCGCGGCGGTGCAGGTGCCACAGGCGCGGGTGCGAGAGCAGGGGAGCGCACCACCGGAGCCAGCGGTTCTCCAGGATGCTCTCGGGGGTGGGCAGGTGGTGCCTGAGCTTGCGGCGGATCATGCCGGGGCCGGAGGGCGTCCGGTGGAAGGGCGGCGATGGCGGCATTTTCCGTCATTTGTTGGATGGGTGGGCGCCAACCGGCGCCCCATTTCCTTCAGTGGCCTGCGAGACGCCCGCCGCGCGCCTTGCTTCATGCATGTCGACGCAACGCCGTGCCGCGCGTTAGTGGAAGGACGGAACAGGCCGTCCTCACGGCACGTTCGCGGATTCCCCCTTGCGCCTCTTCGCCCTTGCGTTTCTCGCCGGAACGGTCCTGCTGCAGCAGGCCGCGGAACTGCCCGCCTGCCGCGGGACAGGGCTGGCGGCGGCCCTGCTCCTTGCCGCCCTGTTGGGCGGGCGTTGGGTCCGCGGGCCGTTGCTCCTCGCGGCGGGGCTGGCGGCCGGCTACGACCTCGCAGCCTGGCGGGCGGAGGAACGGCTGGCGGATGCGCTGCCGCCCGCGTGGGAGGGGCATGACATCGAGGTCGAGGGCGTGGTCAGCGGGCTTCCGCAGCCGGGCGAGCGGGGCACGCGCTTCCTCTTCGACGCCGATCGCGTCCACACGCCCGGCGCGGTCGTTCCCTCGCGCGTGTCGCTGACGTGGTACGCGGGGCGCGGCAAGGGCGGCGAGGCGGCCATTCCACCCCCTGAGATCCGGGCCGGGGAGCGCTGGCGGATGACCGTGCGGCTGAAGCGCCCGCGGGGACTCGCCAACCCGCACGCCTTCGACTTCGAGCCCTGGGCGCTGGCCCGCGGCATCCGCGCCACGGGTTACGTGCGCGTTTCGCCGGAGCCGGGACGCATCGCGGCCCGGGAGGGTGGCTGGCCGCAGGATGTCCACCGCCTGCGGCAGGGTGTGCGCGACGCGATGCAGGCCTCGCTCGGCGAGGCGCGGTTCGCGGGCGTGCTGGTGGCGCTCGCCATCGGCGACCAGGACGCGATCGCGCAGCCCGACTGGCAGGTGTTCTGGCGCACGGGCGTCGGCCACCTGGTCAGCATCTCCGGGCTGCACGTGACGATGCTGGCGAGCCTCGCCTTCCTCTGCGTCACATTCGCCTGGTCGCGGTTTACACCCCTTGTAAGGTGGCTGCCGTCGCGCAAGGCCGGCGTGGCCGCGGGCGTCCTGGCGGCCCTCGCCTATACGCTGGCGGCGGGCTATGGCGTCCCGGCGCAGCGCACGCTCGTGATGCTGGCCGTGGCCGCGGTGGCGGTGCTCGCCGACCGCGCCGCATCGCCCTCCCGCGTCCTGGCGGGGGCGCTGCTGGCGGTGCTGGTGGTGGACCCGTGGGCGGCGCTCGCGCCGGGCTTCTGGCTCTCCTTCGGGGCGGTGGCGGCGATCTTCCACGCCTTGTCGCTTCGAACCGGCACGCTCTCCTCCCTGAAGGGCGCCATCCTGACGCAGAGCGTCGTGACGCTCGCCCTGTGGCCCGCGCTCGCGCTGCTGTTCGGCGAGGTTTCGCTCGTCGCGCCACTGGCCAACGCGTTCGCGATCCCGGTGGTGAGCCTCTTGATCGTCCCGCTCACGCTGGCGGGCGCGCTGACGCCCTGGGACGGGCCGCTCGCGCCGGCGCATGCGCTGATGGCGGCGACGATGGTGCCGCTGGAGTGGCTCGCCGCGGTCCCCGGCGCGGTCGCGGAGTACCCTGCGCTGCCCTGGGCGTCGGCGGGGCTCGCCGTGGCGGGTACGGCGCTCCTCCTCGCGCCGCGCGGCTTGCCGCTGCGGGGCGCCGGCGTTGTCCTGCTGCTGCCGATGGCCCTGCACCGGGCCCCCGCGCCGCTGCCCGGGGAGGCCTGGGTGGACGTGCTCGACGTCGGGCAGGGACTGGCGGTGGTGGTGCGGACGGCGCGCCATGCGCTCGCCTGCGATGCGGGGCCCGCGTGGGGCGGAGAGACGGACGGCGGCAGCCGCATCGTCGTGCCCTTCCTGCGCGGCGAGGGGATCAGGCGCCTGGACGGGATGGTCGTCACGCACGCCGACACGGACCACGCCGGCGGTGCCGCCTCCGTCGCCCGGTCGCGGGAGCCGCGCTGGCTGGTGAGCGCGCTGCCGCCCGACGACGGTCTTCACGGCGCGATGCCCGACTCCTGGCCGTGCGTGGCCGGCCTGCAGTGGTTCTGGGACGGGGTGTCCTTCGAGATCCTGCACCCGTCAAGCCACGCGCTGCGCGACGGGCGCCGCCGGATCAACGACCGGTCATGCGTGCTGCGAGTCGAGGCGGCCGGCGGGGCGATGATCCTCGCCGCGGACATCGAGCGGGCCGCCGAGGCGGAACTCGTCGCCCGCGCGCGCGATCGCCTTCGGGCGGACGCGCTGCTGGTCCCGCACCACGGCTCGCGCACCTCGTCGACGCCCGCGTTCGTGGACGCCGTCTCCCCGAAGGTGGCGCTGGTCTCCGCCGGGTGGCGAAACCGCTTCCGGCAGCCGGCAGCGGTCGTGGAGGCGCGCTACCGCGAGCGCGGCACCGAGATCCGCCGCACCGACGTCGAAGGCGCGTTGCGCGTCACGCTGCCGGCCTCGGCCGGCGAACCCGTGGCCGTCCGCCGGCTCGTCGACCGGCCCCGCTACTGGAGCGACCGAATTCCCTGAAAAGGGGTCGGATCCCTTTTCCAATCGGGAATGCGGGCAGCCTCGCGGTGAAGGAGCGGGGTGTGGGATGTGTCTGGATTTTTTTCCGGCCGAATGAGATTGCCCTTGGCGTCGACTTCGAAACCTATGTCGACATAGGCTCGGGCAGCGATGCCCTCAGCAGTTTGACTCGGCCGGAAAAAAATCCAGACACATCCCACACCCTGCTCCGGCATCGTGGCCACTTTGCGAATTTCGCCGAAAAAGGGATCCGACCCCATTTCAGGCGGTCCCCCCTTTCAGGCGGTCGGCTCGGGCGCGCGGCGCAGGTCGAGGGTGAGCGGGAAGCGCGGATTGCGGCCCTCGTCGGGCAGGACCATGGGGCCGGCGGTGTGGCCCATGGGCTGGAAGCGCGCGACGCGGCGCGCCTCTGCCTCGAGCGCGTTCACCGGGAAGGTGGCGTAGCTGCGGCCGCCCGGGTGCGCGACGTGGTAGGTGCAGCCGCCAATGGCGCGGCCGTTCCAGAGGTCCACCACGTCGAAGACGAGCGGGGCCTGCGGCTCGATGGTCGGGTGCAGCGCCGACGGCGGCGCCCAGGCCTTGTAGCGCACGGCGGCGACGTATTCCCCCGGCGTCCCGGTGGGCGCCATCGGCAGGCGCCGGCCGTTGCAGGCGATGGCGTAGCGGGTGGCGTTCAGGTGTGCGGCGCGCACCTGCAGCCGCTCGACGGAGGAATCGACGTAGCGGGCGGTCGCCGCCTGCACCACCTCCTCGCCCAGCACGTGCCAGGGCTCGATGGCCTGCCGGATCTCCAGTTCGATGCCCTCGTAGGTGACGGTGCCGAAGCGGGGGAAGCGGAACTCGAGGAACGGCGCGAACCACTCCAGCCGGAAGGGGTAGCCGGCCTCCCGGAGATCCTCCACCACGTGGCGCAGGTCCTGGGCGACGAAGTGCGGCAGCATGAAGGCGTCGTGCAGGCGCGTGCCCCAATCGACGAGGCGGCCGCGGAAGGGCGCCTTCCAGAAGCGCGCCACGAGCGCGCGCAGCAGCAGCATCTGCAGCAGGCTCATGCGCGCGTGCGGCGGCATCTCGAAGGCGCGGAATTCCAGCAGGCCCAGGCGCCCCGTCGCGCTGCCGGGCGCGTAGAGCTTGTCGATGGAGAACTCGGCGCGGTGCGTGTTCCCCGTCAAGTCCACGAGGAAGTTGCGCAGGATCCGGTCCACGAGCCACGGCTTCTCGTTCGCCTCGCCCGGCGCGAACTGCGCGTCGAGCTGCTCGAAGGCGATGCCGAGCTCGTAGAGCGCGTCGTCGCGCGCCTCGTCCACGCGCGGGCTCTGGCTCGTCGGCCCGATGAACAGGCCGGAGAACAGGTAGGAGAGGGCGGGGTGCACCTGCCAGTAGGCGATGAGCGAGCGCAGCAGGTCCGGCCGGCGCAGCAGCGGGCTGTCCGCGGCGGTCGGTCCGCCGATGGTGACGTGGTTGCCGCCGCCGGTTCCCGCGTGCCGCCCGTCGAGCATGAACTTCTCGGTGCCCAGACGCGCGAGCCGCGCCTCCTCGTAGAGCGCCGTGACGTGGTGCGCCAGCTCGACCCAATCCGAGGCCGGATGGATGTTGACCTCGATCACGCCCGGGTCCGGCGTCACGGCGAAGCGGCCGATGCGCGGGTCGTCGGGCGGCGTGTAGCCCTCCAGCCGCACGGGTCGCTGCAGTGCCTGCGACGTTGCCTCCACGGCGGCGACCAGCGAGACGAAGTCCTCCGCGTTCGTGACCGGCGGCAGGAAGACGTGCAGGCGGCCCTCGCGCGCCTCGACGCAGAGCGCGGTCTTGACCACCTCCTTCGCCGCCGGGCGCTCCGCCACGGCGTCGCGCTTGCCGGCGGCGCGCGCGGGCTTGCGCTTGCCCAGCGCGTCGCGCCGCTCGAAGGGATCGGCCGCGATGACGGGCTCCTCCTCGCCGGGGAGCAGCTTCGGCAGCGAGGCGAGCGGCAGGCGCAGTCCCAGGGGCGAGTCGCCCTCGAGGAGGAAGACGTGCCCGCGCCGCAAGGGCCAGCGCGAGCTCGTCCACTTCGTGGCGGTGGTGGCACTCTTTCGCGGCAGCGCCCGCAAAGGCAGCACGTATCCGACGGGCGAGCCCACCTCGCCCCCCAGCTGCACGGACAGGCGCGAGCGGACGGCGGGCGACTTCAGGTCCTCCCGCAGCGGGTCCACGTTGGCCGGCAGGTTGGACTCGTCGCGCAGCACCTTCCACGGGTCCTCGTAGGCAGGCAGCACGAAGGCCGCCGGCAGGCCCAGCGCGCCGGCGAGCTCGGTCGCGAAGCGGCGCGCGTCGTCATGGGTCGCCGGCGTCTCCGCCTCGCCGCCCGGCAGCAGTGCCTCGCTTTCCCACAGGGGCGTGCCGTCGCGCCGCCAGAAGCACGAGAGCGCCCAGCGCGGCAGCGGCTCGCCGGGGTACCACTTGCCCTGCCCGAAGTGCAGCAGCCCGCCCGGCGCGAACCGGCGGCGCAGGCGCTGCAGCAGGTCGGCGGCCAGCGCGTACTTCTTCGGCGAGAGGGCCGTGTAGTTCCACTCCGCGCCGTCCATGTCGTCCAACGACACGAAGGTCGGCTCGCCGCCCATGGTGAGGCGCACGTCGCCGTCCCGCAGCTCGCGGTCCACGGCGCGCCCCAGCGTCTCGATGGCGGCCCACTGCGCGTCGTCGAAGGGGCGGGTGACGCGCGGATCCTCGTGGATGCGCGTCACCGCCATCTCGAAGAGGAGGGTCGACTGGCAGACGTCGGTGAAGCCAGTGACGGGCGCCGCGCTCGAGGGAAGCGCCGTGCACGCGAGCGGGATGTGGCCCTCGCCCGCGAGGAGCCCCGAGGTGGGGTCGAGCCCGACCCAGCCCGCGCCCGGCACGTAGGCCTCGCACCAGGCGTGCAGGTCCGTGAAGTCCTTGTCGGTGCCGGCCGGGCCGTCCAGCGGCTTCTGGTCCGCCACCAGCTGGATGAGGTAGCCCGAGGCGAAGCGCGCCGCCAGACCGAAGCGCCGCAGGATCTGCACGAGCAGCCACGCGGAGTCGCGGCACGATCCGGACCCGCTCTCGAGGGTGAACTCGGGCGCCTGGATGCCCGCCTCCAGGCGGATCAGGTACTTCACGTCCTGCTGCAGGTCGCGGTTCAGCGCCACGAG
>Ga0209594_1000911_pt1 | contig 15747 bp, 7 predicted proteins | sample AshMeaCrysSpring_FD_184126 | JGI IMG/M metagenome (GOLD analysis project Ga0209594, IMG submission 184126) | Groundwater microbial communities from Big Spring, Nevada to study Microbial Dark Matter (Phase II) - Ash Meadows Crystal Spring... | ecosystem: Environmental > Aquatic > Deep subsurface >...
TAAATTTTGCCAAAAATCAACACCCCAGTTTTAATAGACCTGAAGCGAGAAGTACTGTTAACCCCCCCTACCAAGAGCGCGATTTCGGGTGGGAAAATGCCTCTTTTTGGTTAAACTCCCCCCCGAAATCGCGCTCTTGGTAGGGGGGGTTTAAAACTTCTCGCTTCAGGTTTAATGTTTAGACTTTTGCAAAAGGTTAAGTTACCAACCAGTGATCCCTACGCGATCGCAGGTTCATGGTTCATGGTAGGTGGTTCATGGTTCATGGTACGTGGTTCATGGTACGTGGTTCGCGGATCGGTTAAAATGAATAAAATATTTCTTCTAATTCTTGGCAAACTTAAGCATCATTTTATGAAAAAAAACAACACAATACAAAGATTAACTAGCCATCTAGTAGCCCTGTTTCTGGGAGTGATCTTAACCTTTGGCGGTTTGCGAGTTTTAGCTTCACAAGCTGAACCTGCTCCATCAGTGTTACCTCCAAATAGTCTCGCTCAAGCTTCTGTTTCAACTACTAGCCCTCAAAGCTTTGTAGCTCAAGCAGTTGCCCGTACTGGTCCTGCTGTGGTGCAAATTGATACAGAAAAAGTTGTTACCCGCAGAATGGATCCTTTTTTTGATGACCCCTTTTTTCAACAGTTTTTTGGCAATCAAGTTCAAGCACCTCCACAGGAAAGACGCATTGCAGGTCAGGGGTCTGGGTTTATTATTGACAAAAGTGGAATTATTTTGACTAATGCCCATGTGGTCAGTGAAGCTGATAAAGTAACTGTAATCCTTAAAGATGGTCGCAGTTTTGAAGGGCAAGTTCAAGGTACTGATGAGATTACAGATTTAGCTGTGGTGAAAATTAATCCTCAAGGTCAAGATTTGCCAGTTGCTCCTCTGGGAGATTCTGATGCTATACAAGTGGGTGATTGGGCGATCGCCGTTGGCAACCCAGTAGGATTGGACAATACTGTTACTTTAGGTATTATAAGTACCCTGAAGCGCTCTTCTGGGGAGGTAGGTATTCCCGATAAACGCATTGATTTTATCCAAACGGATGCAGCCATTAACCCTGGTAACTCTGGTGGACCGTTATTAAATGCTCAAGGAGAAGTAATCGGAATTAATACTGCAATTCGAGCTGATGCTATGGGTATTGGTTTTGCTATTCCCATTAATAAAGCCAAGTCGATCAAAAACACTTTAGCTGCGGGGCAAAAAGTAGCTCATCCTTATATTGGGGTACAGATGATTAACCTTACCCCAGAAATTGCTAAACAAAATAATCAAGATCCCAATTCTCCTATAGTTGTGCCTGAAGTTGAAGGAATTTTGGTGGTGCGAGTTATTCCTAACACCCCAGCACAACAAGCTGGAGTCCGCGTAGGGGATGTAATTATCAAAGTTAATGACCAACCGATTAAAGATGGCGGTCAGTTACAGAATGTGGTAGAAGACACTGGAATTAACCAGAATATCAAGTTAACTGTGATCAGAGGTGAGCAAACCATGAATTTAAATGTGCGTACTGCTCAACTGGGATCATAGTTTGTCTTACTAGGTTGCGTTAGGCGGTAGCCATAACGCACCAAGTTTGTTTGATAACTATTCCTACGTTTTATCTTTTACGCCTCGAACGATACGGGAGAGTTCGCTTTTTTCATCTATCGTAATTCTACTTGGTGAACCGCTGATAATTTTTTCATAATTCTTAAAGGAGTCTTTGATTTCTGGTCCTGACTGGCTTATTGTGTATTCACGAATCCCTTTATCGTGCCATGAACCTCTCATCTTAAAGACGTTGACAGCTCTAGACATTTCACCCCGAATTTCCACATATTGCAGCATAATAATTGTGTCTGTAATTGTGGAAATGTGAGATTCAGTGATGGAATGAGCACCCATAAACTGATCGGTGGTGTTGGTAAAGAAACCAGTAATTTCTTCTTGTTTGGCATAACCTGTGACTCCGATGACAAACTGGCGAAAAGCATTATTTGTCACGCCTCTAGCCATAGCAGAAAGGGAGTCAATAGCAATACGAGAAGGTTTAAAAGAAGAAATTTCTGATTTAATCATTTGTAAATGGTCTTCTAAACCTGCTGATTCTGGATAAGAACATAGTAGTTTAAGCAGACCTTTTTTCTCCATTTCTTCAAAGTCAATTCCCCAAGAAGAAGCGTTGCGAGACAATTGTGCTCTTGACTCTTCATAGGCAAAAAGTATGGCTTTTTCTCCTTGACGACAACCTTCTTCTAAAAACTTACTGACAAGTAAAGTTTTCCCTGTTCCTGTGGCTCCAGTTGCCAAAATAATTGAATCTTTGAAAAAACCACCCCCACACATTTCGTCCAGAGTTTTGATCCCAGAAGAAATTCGGATGTTTGAAGAGCGTTGAGTAAGTCGCATTGCTCCCAGAGGAAAAATATTGATCCCATCGTTGGTAATAGTAAAAGGGTATTCACCTTTCATGTGAGTTGTTCCGCGCAGTTTTAAGATTTCTATAGTTCGACGGCGACGTTCTCCTTCTAAAGCATTGCGCACAATTACTACATTGTCGGAAACAAATTCCTCTACTCCGAAACGTGCAACAGGACCATATTCATCTATTCTTTCTGTGGTCATTATGGAAGTAACTTCTAGTTGTTTTAATCGCGCCACTAAACGAAATATTTCTCGCCTTACCACAGAAGCTGCATCATATTGTTGAAATACCGCAGTAACTGAATCGACAGAAACCAATTTGGCTTTATATTTATTAACAGCATATTGAATACGTTCAATTAAGGCTGAAAGGTCAAAATTTCCTACTACTTCCTGTCCTTCGGGATCTGGAGAAGCATCTAAAATAAATAGTTTACCTTTCTGGATTAAACTTTCTAAATCCCAACCAAAACTAAAGGCATTTTGAATGATATCTGTGGGGGATTCTTCAAAGGTAATAAATAAACCTGGATAGTCAAAATATTTAATTCCATGATAGAGAAATTGCACAGCTATCAAGGTTTTTCCTGTTCCCGATGTACCACTTACTAAGGTGGTTCTTCCTATGGGTAAACCTCCATGACTTATTTCATCAAATCCTTCGATCATTGTTCGGATTTTCCGAACTCCTTTTACTTGTTTATCTGGATTTTTTTCTTCTGCATTATTTTGCTTCATTATTAATTTCTCAAAATTTGCCCTAGCTTTTAGTTAAATTGTTTTTGTTATTTTTTTCTATATTATAGTTCAGAATCTCTTTCTTTTATTTCTTCATAGAGTAAATCTAAACCTATTAATACTTTTTCTCTATCTGATAAGTCTCCAATGATTTTTCTTACTGGTGGAGGTAACACTTTAGATAAAGTTGGGGTTGCTAAAATTTTATCTTCTTCGGCTAGTTGGGGATTTTTGAGCACATCAATTACTTTTAAGGCATAAACTCCTTGAAATTCTTGCTCTAGGATATTTTTTAGGGTTTTTAACGCTCTTACAGAATTAGGAGTGTTTCCCGCAACATAAAGTTTAAGTACATATGTTTTTTTTAGCAGACTCATAGTTTTTTGTGATATCAATTTTGTTGTATTTTATTTTATTTCTGGCTTGAACGCTCTCACTTATTTTTGAAGATAGTATCTCTGTATCAGAAAACTAATCTATGGGAAATAGTAGCTCAAATGGTAGGTCTTCTCTTGGTATTGATCTTCTATACATTTCGCACAGATGAGCAATAATATCAATTAGTGCTAATCTATAATCTAGTAATATTTCTTCACTTCTCCCTTCTAATTTTAATTGTTGAGCAAATTCATCCATTAATTCCATGTGCATTTCTAAAATTTGAGATACTGATAAATCTGCAAAAAATGCTCGGTTAACAAATTGATCTATATCACTATTGACTTCATTCTCTTTGGCAAAATAATTGATAATTATTTGGCTATATTCTGATTTTAATTGCTTGACAAACTCTTCTTTTTCTTGCGCCGATAAATGACGATAAAATAACTGGTGATTTCTTTTGTAATAAATACCTAAATATCCTAGTCTCTCTTTCAATTTTTCGGCTAAACGACGTTGTTGTAATAAAAGAAAATTTTGCTTGCTTTCTAGATCTGTATGGTTGCTAGTAGTTGCTGGTTTTTCAGCTAGAGCACAACTTGGCCCTAAATGGAGAAATTGAGCGATCGCCTGATCGATAAAATTTGTTATTTGACCTATTTGTCTTACTCTTATTTTTACTTCAGCACTGTGATATAAGTATGTTTGTTCATCATCATTGGCTTTATTTTGCTGATTACTTTTTATTTCTCCATTTTTGTTAATCTGTTCTTGCTCAATAATAATCACTGGGAGTAAAATTCCTTGTTCATTAAGTTTATTAAACGCCCATTGTATTTTTTCATCATTTAGCAATACTAAACAATCTGCTTGTTCTTTGTGTTCTTCTACAAATTCCAACAACTCCTTAAGAGAACTTACTTCAGTCAGGTTATAACGATCGCCACTCAGGTTACGAGCTAATGACTGGGCGATTCCAAATAAAGGCATAAAAATACAAATTGATAGTTTAGAGGACAAGTGATTACCTTTTCTAACTACTTACTTGTTTGAGGAAAATGAATGATTGTTGTTTCTTCTTCCCGTATCAAACTTTAACATGTAATTGTTCTCAACAGTTAAATTTTGTTAAGTTCTTCTGCGATTTGTCATGAATTGTAATTAGCTCCTGGTCAGCTTTTCATTTTTGGCACGATAATTAATATTATGGATCGTCATCTACTTCAAAGAACCAGAAACAAACTCATCTACAGGGTTTAATTCCCTCAAGGTCTCGGCGTTAACTGCTTAGTGTTCACTGTATCAAAACCTCAAGCAGTTTTATAAATACATTTTAGGTTGACTTAAAAGTATTTACTTTTAATACTTATTTAGTTTTGATCTCAATCTTAATCAATTTTGTTTGCTGCTGTCTAAGCAAGCTGATTTCTATGAAGAATCATAAATAGTTTGAATACGCGGTGTTATTCATGTCCATTACTTCTCTCAGTCTTCAGAATTTTCTTCAAAGTGTTCCCTGTTGCTCTATTCAAACTCGATTAGAAGAAGTGCTTACAATTTTTAATTCTGGGGAATATCACTTAGTTGCAGTGGTTGATGAAAACCAATCTCCAGTGGGAGCAATTTACTGTCGGAGTTTAATTCCTTACTTGCGTAATTTCCAGAACTTTTCTACTGGTGAAATTCACTTCCTGATGCAACCAATGGCTATTTTACCTGCCTACATGAGTTTAAAAGAATTTTGCACAAGGAGCAAGCTAACTGATCAACTCAATGCTTACGAGTCAATAGCTTTAGTTGACTCATCGGGAAAGTTTCAGGGAATACTAAATAATTGGAGTTTACTTCAATTATTAACTCAGCCACAAAGTGCGATGGATTCTTTTTTGGATATCCTTGAACAAGTGAGTCTCCCGATGATGTTGGAAACTGCTACAGGAGAAACTGTTTATCAGAATAAATCCTGGTGGGAGCAATTAGGTGATGAAACACTCAACCTAAAACCAATGACCAATAAATGGCAAAAAAACTTAAATAATTTGAAAGTAGCAATGGGGTTGAAGGCATTTGAAGTTGGAAAAGTTACCCAAATCATGACCGAGGAAAAATCACTTAAGTCAGTCATGGAGTCTGTTGCTTTTAGTGATTACAATCATTTAAATCCAATTTGGGAGCCTAACTATCCCCAGTTATCTTCAAATGTCTGTACTCTAAAAACCGATCGCCATTGGGAGTTATTTAAATTTCCCCTAAATTTAGCTAATTCTGAAATGTGGTTGGTGATAGCCATAAATGCCAAAGAAAAACAAAATGTTAGTTGTCTTGATGTAGAAGCAAAAAATGCTGACTTAACCCAATTAAATCAGGTGAAAGATGATTTTTTAGCGGCGATCGCCCATGAACTAAAATCTCCCGTAACTTCCATTTTAGGTTTATCGAGTCTTCTTAAAGACCATAAATTGGGAGAACTAAATCAACGGCAAACTCGCTATGTAGAATTAATTTATCGCAGTGGTCGTCAATTAATGACCCTAGTCAATGATATTGTTGATTTGACTCTGCTTGAAACAGGAAAATTGAAACTGAATAAGAGGAGTGTCAACATTAAAACCATCTGCGAACAAGCTTATGATTCAATCAAAGAAGAGCAGATAGAATTTATTTTAGAGATTGAACCTTCTCTGGAAATGATCATAGCTGATGAGTTGCGTTTGCGTCAGATGCTGGTTCATCTTTTGGAAGTTCCCCTCAAATTTACTGAAGCAGGTGGCAAAATAGGTCTGAGGGTTAATTTTTGGTCATCCTGGGTTGCTTTTACTGTTTGGGATACTGGAATTGGTATCCCAGAAGCATCTCAGAGTAGCATGTTTAAAGAATTTCAACAATTGGACAGTCCTCTCAGTAACTTTGAAACACCAAGTAGTGCTTTGGGCTTGGTTTTAACCCAGCGTTTAGCATTAGCTCATGGTGGTGATGTCTCTTTTATTTCTCAAGTTGGGAAAGGAAGTGAGTTTACTCTGTTACTTCCTTCAGAACAAAGAATTAATGTAAATTCTTATACTAATAAATTAGTTTTAATCGTTGAAGCGGTTGCTGGATATATTGAGAATTTACATGGTATGTTGAGAGATTTAGGCTATCAAGTTGTAATTGCTCGTTCTGGTACAGAAGCACTGGAAAAGGCTCGTAAATTACAACCAGCTTTGATTTTTCTCAATCCAACTTTACCTCAACTTTCGGGTTGGGATGTTTTAACCCTTCTCAAATCTGATGTTACTCAAATTATTCCTATAATTATAACAAGTTATAAAGCGGATAAGCAAAAAGCATTAGAAAATGGAGCTACAGGATTTTTGTCTCTCCCAATAGAAAAACAAGCTTTAAAAAGGCTGATTAAGGAAGCAATAGAAATGGTTTCTACCCCATTAGAAGATTTAACGATTTTGTGTCTCCATCCTGAACCAGAAAATATTGGCTGGGTGGGTTCAAGTATCTATTCTCAATTGGATTTTGTCCTCAGTATGCAATCATGTCGCATTTTAGAAGCTGATGATTTAGATCAGGCAGAACTTTTGACTCGTGTTTGGGAAATTAATGTGGTTATTATTGATGGGAAACTTGAGGATCCTCTTGGTTATTTGCAAACACTTAGTGAGTACGATTCTTTGGCTAAAAAACCCTTAATCACTTTGGATGAAAAAACTACTGAAGCTGCTAATTTAATTAATGGTCTTTCTGTTTTTCCTTGTTTAATTCCTGTTGCAGAACAAAGTTTTGATAAGTTATTACAGGTCATTCAAATTGCTGCTCGTTTTAGTGAGTAATTGGTAGTTTATAGGGCGATTAAAATCGCCGCTACATAGACGAAGTCCGCCAAGAAATGAATCAAGCGCAGTAGGGTGGGCATTGCCCACCCTACAAAGAAAAATTGTCTTTTTTATATAACAATAAAAGTATCAGAGACTTGGGGTTTAAGCCCCAAGTCTAGATTCCAAAATTTCTACTACTCCTATTTGACCATCAATTTGTACTTGTTGCCCATCATAAAAAATTTGGGTAGCATTATTAATATCCATCACTGCTGGGATACCATATTCTCGTGCAACGATCGCCCCATGAGAAAGACGACCTCCTACTTCTGCAATTAACCCCCCAGCGCGTGCGAGTAATGGGGCCCAACCTGAATCAGTATAAGGTACAACTAGAATAGTTTCTGAGTTAATTTCCCCAATTTCTTGTAAATTTAGCACTATTTTTACTCTTCCTTTTACTATCCCTGGACTAGCTCCAATACCTTGTAAATTTTGAGCAGATAATAAAGGTTTAGTCATAGATATCAATCTATTAGCTGGTGCGTTTCCATAGACAACAAAAGGGATATTTTTCAACTCTTTACTTTCTTGCAATTTAAACTTTCTTTGTTGCACTAACTGGGATAAATTATTTTTCAGTTCCTCATTTTTGTAACTATTTAAAATAAAATCTCTGACCTTAATTAAATTCTGATCTAGTAGTTCGACTTCGCTCACTGAGCATATTTCCCCAAACTCTAAATAAAAAATATCTCCTTCTTCTGCCAAAATCTCTGATTGTTTCCACTTCTGTTCTAGCGCAACAAAACTCCAACGAAGATGGGCTAATAGTTGGGAATAAACCTCTGTTACTTTCCCTTTTAAATCAAGTCTCTTTTGCACTATTTTATTTGCCCAGCTTTTAGATTTTGGTTCTGTTTTTTGGGGTTTATTTCTCTCATTTTCGCCCATGAGAAACTGAGTAAATATTTCCCTTAAAGGTTGCGGGTTTTCTTGCCAGCGTGGTACTGCAATATCTGTTCCTACTTCACTCAAATAACCATATATTGCTAACCACTCTTCAAATTTTTCTACAATGGCACTGTTTTGTAAGTTTAATTGGTCTAATGGGAGATTTTTGTTAATATCTTTTGCCAGATTTTCTAGCATTCTTATTGATTCTATTTCAGGAGTTTTACTGTTATCTAATTCTGTTGCTGATACTTTTAAAATACCCTGTCGCAGTGCCAAACTTAAAGGCGCAAGAATACTATAATAAGCTGCTTTTTTCATCACCTCTAAAATAGTTTTTATTCTCGCTAATAATTCTGTTTCTGATAATTCTGTTATAGGTTGTTTAAGGGTTGTTAAAGTAGGAGCAAAAAGCTTTTGATAATCAACATCAAAGTCTTTAATTAAACTAAATTCCTTACTTAATAACCTTAACAATCCTGGAATATTGCTAATAGTTGAGTTTAGAGGAGGTTTACTAAATTTTTCGCCTCTGGTGAGAAATTCTAAGCTTTCTGGTGGTAATCCCATTCTGCGGAAAATTTCCCCTAATAAAGTTGCATTAAAATAAGACCTATGATAGTGAAGAGTTGCAGTTGCAGTAAAGTCTAAATCTTGCGCTTTATCACCTAAAACTAAAGTAAAAATTTCCCCCCAAACTCCACAAATTAGTGGACGATTAATTGACCAAGTTAGAGAAGGAATTAACCCAGGAATTACCTCAGCAGCGATTTTTCTTGTCCAAATTGGTTGTAAATTAGTGATTGGTCTACTTTGCAATAACCATAATTTTTCCCCATCAAAAGTCCATTCTATATCTTGGGGAATACCATGATAAACTGCTTCTAATTCTCTTGCTAATATAGCTACTTTTTCTATTAAGTTAGAGGGCAGGTTTTGAGAGGAATATAAGGGTTGAGTTTCATGGGTTATTTCTAAACCCGCCCCTACATTTAAACCTATTTTTACCCGATATTGTTGGGGAGTATTTCGTCCTGAAACTACTTGCGCTGCATCTCCTGGTAAGGCTTCAATTATTACTGCATCATCCAGTTTATTAATGGGATCTCGACTAAAAGCTACTCCTGAAATAACACCTTTAATTTGCTTTTGAATTAATACCGCCATTGATGAGTTTTCTTGTTGTCTATCTTGACGATATTTGACGGCTGTGGGATTATTATAAGAAGCCAGACAATCAAGAATTGCTGCCTTGAGTTGTTCTGAGTTGACCACATTTAAAATGGTTAAATATTGTCCTGCTGCAGATGCGCTTTCTGAGTCTTCTCCTATGGCTGAAGAACGAACTATTAGGGGGTTTTCTTGAGAAGGTTTGAGAGTTTTTATGGCTTTTTCTATATCCCCTCCTGGAGGTAATACCCAACCATCTGGTACCGAGTAACCTAATTTTTTCAGTTGAGAAAGTGTAGCTGCTTTTTGTCCTACTTTTTCTGCTTCTAGTTGGTTTTCTAGAGTTATAAAAGCTTTGTCACCTTTGAAAAAATTAAACATAGTTTGAGATTGGGATTGTTGTGTAGGAAGGTTTAAATCATCGGGGATATTTTGATATATTATGGCAAGTAAACTAGCAAGAGCGATCGCCGCTGTTATTCTTCCTAGGTCATGGGGATGTCTCAGTGCTAAAATTACTACCAACACCACTAAGACTAGCAACTTTCCTGTTTGACGTTGGCGGAAAATGGTAAAACTAATGCTGGTGATCAGAAAAATGAGTCCAGCGGCGATCGCATCGTGAGCCACTATTCCCCAAACTACATTTGTTGTACCTGCGCCTTTACCTTTCCAGTAACGTCCCACAACTAAAGCAATAAGTGCTACCAATTCCCATACTGGTGCAGAAGGAAACAAATAACGAGCAAACAATACAGCAATTATCCCTTTTCCCGCTTCAGAGAGTACCGCCAAAATTCCTATTAACTTTCCCCCGTGATAAAAAGCGGCGGAAACTGACACATTACCTGTACCCAGTTTACTCAGTTTTTTTCCAGTAATGGCATAACTTATCCAATTTATGAGGGGTAATGCGCCTAAAATTGGACAGAAAACTAAGATAAGGATGATTTCGGAAATGTGTGAGATATTCATTTTTCCCAATCCAATAATTTATGTTATTATTTTTAAAAATACCATAGGTTTTAACCTATGGCTACCTAGACAAAACCCGCCAAGAAATGAATCAAGGAAAAAGTGAATTTGGGGCTTTTCACAACTGGACAAGATAACTATCAACTGGACTAACCAAAAGCCCCAAATTCACTTTTTCCTTGGCTTCTTTTAGCACGGGTTTAAAATCATGAGATGATTAATAGTTAATTTTAATTTCACATTAAAGGTGTGGTAAAAAAAAGAGGAAAGAAACACTAAAAAATAATTATGGATTAAATATTGCTGAGGAAGGTTGAAAAGGAGTAGACTCATTTGAGTGAGCAGTGAGCAATGATCAGTGATCAGTACCTCTGCCTGAAGTCAGAGGCAAGAAAATAGGATATAGTTTGAATTTTTTCCTCTAATGGTGAGGCGATGATTTCTATTTTTTTCGGTCAAAATTAAGCAAAAAATCAATACCCTACCTGGAGCGATCGCTTTTCCCTGTAACCAAGAGCGATCGCTTTTTCCTGTAACTAGAGGCGATCGCTTTTTCCCTGTAACTCCAAGCGATCGCCTTTTCCCTGTAACTCCAAGCGATCGCTTTTCCTGTTACCAAGAGCGATCGCCTTTTCCTGTAACTAGAGGCGATCGCCCTTCCCCGTAACCAAAGGCGATCGCTTTTCCCTGTAGTCTGGGGCTATTTTTCTTTTCCCCTTACCTCATTTACCACAAAAACTGCTTTATTTCTGTTTTTTTTGTTACATTTCTTCCTTTTCTATGTAGCTTTTGTGAAAAAAAAAATATAGCAAAACACTTGACAAACAGAAAAATTGCGTTATGATATAAAAAACAAAATAAACACTGGAAAAAGTAGGTCGGGGAGCAGCAATATTTTCCGCTCTATTGGTTATTGCGGTCAAATCTTGAACGCAAATAACAAAAAATAACAAAAAATAACAAACGCGGAGAAATCAGAAATAACAAAAAATAACAAAAAATAACAAACGCGGAGAAATCAGAAATAACAAAAAATAACAAAAAATAACAAAAAATAACAAAAGCGGAGAAATCAGAAATAACAAAAAATAACAAAAAATAACAAAAAATAACAAAAAATAACAAACGCCGAGAGTTTCAAAAAAAATACAAAACAAAATTAATACAAATGTTTTGTTTTTAAATGTAATTAAATTCTACCAGCTCCCAAATTAAATAGATGTTTTGTCGGTTGACTTGCTGCTGGGGGCAATTTTAAAAAATCAATTTTTTTAACAAATTTAGAAAATTAAACAAGGATAAAGTGGATAGAGTAACTCAAGCAGAGTTTAACAAGTTCACGAGCATCGTTATTTTAGGTGCTGAGTGCCTAAGTCCTGAGTTAGAAAAACGCGTATTTTAATAATATTTAGGGAAGGAAAAAACCAATGACTAATTTGACCAAAAATGTTATCATTGATGTTCATCAATCCAATGGCTCTAGTTTTACTATGGACACATGGGCAAAAACCCAACATGGTTATTTGGATCAACAAAAGTATGTAGCTGGGGATTTTAATGGTGATAAGTTGGATGACATAGCTAAAATTTTTTTGGGTTCGAATAACGATTCTCCTGATTGGACATACGGTGCTTACATTGATGTTTATCAATCCAATGGCTCTGGTTTTACTATGAGCAGATGGGGAGATAACCAAGGTGCTTATTGGGATCAACAAAAGTATGTAGCTGGGGATTTTAATGGTGATGGGAAGGATGACATAGCTAAAATTTATGGTTGGAATAACGGTGTTGAAAACGCTGTTAAAATTGATGTTCATCAATCCAATGGCTCTAGTTTTACTATGGACACATGGGCACAAACCCAACATGGTTATTGGGATGAACAAAAGTATGTAGCTGGGGATTTTAATGGTGATGGGAAGGATGACATAGCTAAAATTTTTAAGGGTTCGAATAACGATTCTCCTGATTGGACATACGGTGCTTACATTGATGTTTATCAATCCAATGGCTCTGGTTTTACTATGAGAAGATGGGGAGATAACCAAGGTGCTTATTGGGATCAACAAAAGTATGTAGCTGGGGATTTTAATGATGATGGGAAGGATGACATAGCTAAAATTTATGGTTTGAATAACGGTTTTGAAAACGCTGTTTACATTGATGTTTATCAATCCAATGGCTCTGATTTTACTTTTACTATGAGCAGATGGGGAGATAACCAAGGTGGTTATTGGGATGAACAAAAGTATGTAGCTGGGGATTTTAATGGTGATGGGAAGGATGACATAGCTAAAATTTTTTTGGGTTGGAATAAAAATTATTATGGTTGGAAATACGGTGCTTACATTGATGTTCATAAATCCAATGGCTCTGGTTTTACTCTGAGCAGATGGGGAAATAACCAAGGTGGTTATTGGAATGAACAAAAGTATGTAGCTGGGGATTTTAATGGTGATAAGAAGGATGACATAGCTAAAATTTATGGAGCTGAAGTAGTAAATACTGAACCAATAAACAAACCATCAGATGCAGATAACAGTCTGTTATCCCTGTTGGATGAGGCTAAGTTTAAGCCCAATGCGCAAATTACTTACAGCTTCTTCGATGGGGGTGATTATTACAACAATATTAACAGTAATGGAACATATTCAGAAGTCAGCGATGCTGTAAAAAATAATGTCCGCAACATCCTCGAAAATTATCTTAAGCCATTAATAAATGTTGATTTCGTTGAAGTATCAGATGCGGGTGACGCATATGGTGATATTCGTTATGTTGTAACAAAGGATTCAAAAGTTGAGCATGCACGTGCCTATAATCCATTTTTGTCTGGCGTTCCTATCGGTGGGGATGTTCACTTACAAAAAACAGACCATGACAAAGGGGAATTTAACAAGGGTCCTGGTACAGAAGATTTCGAGGTTCTGATGCACGAAACTTTACACGCCCTGGGGCTGAAGCATCCCGATAATGGCGATGGCGAGACTCAAGGACCATATCTGTACTTTGATGAGCAGAACAACAGTTATACAATGATGGTGAGCCATGAAACGGGAGGCTCTTCAAAACCAGCAGCAACTCCTATGCACTACGATATTGAAGCATTGCAATATCTCTATGGCGCTAAAAGTAATAACTCTACCAACAACACCTACTCTTTTCAAAAAGTTTATCAATATACAGTAAATGGCAAGACTTGGGGAAGTGACACCCCGCAAAAAATCATTATTGTGGATGATGGTGGTACTGATGAATTGAATTTCTCCAGTTTAGCCACCGATCCTCTAGGCTACTATTTTGACTTGAAATCGGGGTTTATAACTGCGAAGAGCGCATATATGAACAGCCCTTACACCTCCCCAGATGACCCCGAACAAAAAACATACTATACCCATGAATATGGGACGGCGGTCAGCAAAAAGGCGATCGTTGAAAATGTGATAGGTAGCTCCAGTAATGATGTAATTATTGGTAATGATGCTAATAATGACCTGAAAGGTGGGGAGGGAAAAAACTATCTTGAAGGAGGCAAAGGAAATGATACTTTAACAGGCGGTAATGAAGCGGATATTTTTCGCCTCGATATTGCAGGAGGTTCTGACACAATTATAGACTTTAACAAAACCCAACAAGATAAAATCCAAATTGCTGTAGATTTAAACTCCCAAATTTCTGATTTTTCCTTTACTAACGTTACTGGTGGCGTAGCGCTTAATTACAAAGGTCAGCAAATCGCTCTTCTCAATGATGTCTCAACAACTAACATAACTGTTAATGATTTGGAACTGATAAGGACAACAAATCAAGGAAACTCTGGAAACGATACCCTTTCTGATGATGATAATCCTAATACCTTATCTGGAGGAGGTGGGGATGATGTAATTTATGGTTATGGTGGTAGTGATACCATAGATGGCGGTAAAGGTTCTAATGCACTTTACGGGGATGAGGGGAATGATTTTCTCAAAGTAGGTTCTCCTGATGATCTGCTCAAGTCACTTGATGGTGAGAATTATGGCGAAAACTATATGGATGGCGGACAAGGTGATGATACGCTTACGGGTAATACTGGCAAGGATGTTTTGAGTGGTAATGGTGGTGCCGATACTTTGACTGGTGGTGCTGGAGCAGATAAATTTTTGCTCAGTATCCATGATAGCCCATTTGATACTATTACAGATTTTGACAAGGCAAAAGATAAGTTTGAAATCCAAGTTCATATCAATGATACGATTTCGACTATTTTTGCTAAATTTTCTTTTGTGTACGATACCACCCAGGGTGGAGTAAGTATTATATACAATGGTAATGCTTACGTCAACAAGCAAATTGCCTTGGTAAAAAACATCACAGTAGCTGATATCAATAATCAGAATTACTTTAAATTCGTAAAAGCTGATGCTTTGGGCAATACTATCATAGAAGGAGCTAGTACTGGCGACGACTTATCTGGGCGAAGATCTCCAGATCTAATTAAAGGAAATGGGGGAAATGACACAATTGAGAGTTTCAGAGCTAATGATACTCTACAAGGCGGAGAAGGCGATGACTGGCTCAATGGCGGAGAAAATAATGATAGCCTGGATGGGGGAAATGGGGAAGATAACCTTATTGGTGGAAATGGGAATGATATACTCACAGGTCAAGCAGGTGACGATATTCTAGCAGGTAACAGTGGAGCTGACACCCTAGATGGAGGAGATGATAATGACCGACTCTTTGGCGGGAATGACAATGATATTTTAAATGGAGGTAATCACGATGATATTCTGTTTGGGGGTAACGGGAATGATATTCTCACAGGAGGTGCAGGAGCAGACGGGTTTGAACTGAGTGTGTTCACCACAGGTTTTGACACTATTAAAGACTTTGATCCTGGAATCGACTTTGGTCCTGGAATCGACGAACTACGGATATATGTGGATGAAGTAAGTCAAACAGAGTTTAACAAGTTCACGACCACAGGAGTAGGTAGTAACTTATACCTCAAATACAACGGTACAGACATCGCTGTTTTTGAGAACCTCACAGCAGACCAACTTAACTTTAATATCAGTATGCTAGACGAGTCTGATCCTTATGGTGGGGGGGGGTGCAATAAGAAGCCGTGGCTCTGTAAAAACACCCCATCCTAGCAATAGTTCACAAAATCACAGAAGGGAAAAAATAGCCATGATTGCCAAAATTCTCCGCCGCACCCTCAAAATAACCATAAGCTGGGTACTCTTAACAACAGCAGCAACCGCTCAAATTGTACCAGATACAACCCTACCCGATAACTCCCAGGTAGATAACTCTG
>Ga0209594_1000913_pt1 | contig 15718 bp, 17 predicted proteins | sample AshMeaCrysSpring_FD_184126 | JGI IMG/M metagenome (GOLD analysis project Ga0209594, IMG submission 184126) | Groundwater microbial communities from Big Spring, Nevada to study Microbial Dark Matter (Phase II) - Ash Meadows Crystal Spring... | ecosystem: Environmental > Aquatic > Deep subsurface...
AGAGTAGCTCCCAGTGGAATGTTAGCACTTAAATCTGTCCAATCAAATCCCCCAGACTTAATTTTATTGGACATTTCTATGCCAGAAATGGATGGGTTTTCAGTATGTGAAAAGTTAAAAGCCAATGAAGTAACCCGCGACGTTCCTGTTATCTTTCTCACGGCTTCAGATGAAGTTTTAGATAAGGTAAAAGCTTTTAATTTAGGTGGGGTAGATTATATCACAAAACCATTTAATGGTGTAGAAGTTTTAGCAAGAATTAAAAATCAATTGCGTTTGCGTCAGCTTCAGTTAGAATTAATGGAGAAAAATGTTAGATTAGAACAGGAAATTCAACAACGTCAACAAGTAGAATATGAACTAAAAAAAGCTAATTTAGCGTTGGAAAAACAAGCAAATTTAGATGGTTTAACTTAAGTATTTAACCGTCGCAAATTTGATGAATATCTCGCTCAAAAATGGCGACGTGCTCAGGGGAAAAACAGCCTTTATCTTTGATTTTATCTGATGTGGATTTTAAAAAAATATATAATAATACTTAGGGTCATTTGATGGGAGATGACTGTTAGCGTGTATTTGCGAAAGCGATAGATGAATTAGTTAAATACACAGGGGATTTAGTTGCCCGTTACGGTGGAGAAGAGTTTGCTGTGATTTTACCTAATACCAATGGTGAAGGGGCAGTACACATTGCTGAGACAATCAGAAATTTAATACACAAATTCTAAATAATCCACGTCGAATAACCAATAAGTGAAAATGTGACTTTAAGTTTAGGGGTTGCGTGTGTAGTTCCCACTCAGGAATTATCCCCAGAAACCCTCATTAAAACTGCCGATCAGGCACTTTATCAAGCAAAAAAACAAGGACGCGATCGCTTTGTGGCAGTGTGAGGCGATCGCCGTTGTTTTATTCTTCAATATCTTTTTGTAAATTCAAATATTCTAAAATTAATAATCTCAAATAGTCTAACATCCGTAAATAAGCTTTAACTAGAGGAAAATTTGCTTGATTGTCAAAATAAAATTGGCTAATATTAGGAATAATAAATAACCGCATTTAGTGAAATTCATTATATTTGATAAAAAATATAAATCAAGTCCTGGGAGACAAGGGGCGCCCATCCCCTTGTCCACTCCTGGGAGACAATGTTAATTTTAAAAAATACAGTTAACAACTAACAACTAACCACTAATGACTTCAAAAATTACACACTATCAGTAACGCTACTAAAATTAAAAGCCCGTACTTTTACCCCAGGAACTACACTACTACGGCAACGCTGCACTTGACTAACTGCTTCCACATCCCGCAACATTTCAGGTAAATTTTGATTAAAACGTAAATTTTTAATTGGGTAAGCAATTTTGCCATTTTCAATCCAGAAAGTGCCATCTCTCGTCATTCCTGTGACTTCCAAAGTTCGGGGATTAACATAACCAAGATACCAAAGACGATTTACCAAAATTCCCCGCTCAGTCTGGGCGATTAAATCAGTTAAACTGCGATCGGAGCCTGTCATCACAATAGGATACATTGAGCCTGTTGGTTGTTTTCCTTGTTGTTGAGCCCAATAACGACTATAGGAAAGGGTTTGAGGGATACCATCTTTAATTATTTCCAAGTAATTATTACTTAACCCATCACCAAAAAAAGTACCCAGTTGCAATAAAGGATGAGCGCGATCGCGTTGTACCTGCAAAATAGGGCTAAATAACTGCTCCCCCACTTTATTACCATTTTCTTTAGACATAAAAGAGCGTCCTTCATCTGCAGCCCTTGCATCCAAACTCCAGACAACCCAGGAGAGGAGACTAGCAAAAGCTGGAGCAGAGAAAACCACAGGATAAGTACCAGGTTGCACTTCTTTAGGGTTACGGGAAGCCAGAGCGCGGGCGATCGCCTCTTCAGTCATTTCTGGTAGTAACAAATCTCCTATATTCCAAGCCGTTTTATTGCTCCAACCTGAGCCATTATCTTGTTTTGCAGTAAAACTAAAATCGGCCTCAGTTATCTGGTTATAAGCTCTCACCCCTACACTATTGCCGATTGCTTGTATATTTGCCGCAGTACTTAGCGTACCAGAACCATTTACCCCTGCATTACGAGAAAGAGAGCAGACTTCTTGCACCATTTCCCCCCTTACCAAAGGAGAAAGAGAAGCGGTAGCCTGATCAAAAGCTGCTTTTGCATCAGGATAAATTTGGGGTGCGAGTAAAGGCACCCATTCGGGATCTTCTGGAGCGAAACGGGCTAATATTTCCGAGCGTTTGAGGGTATCAGTAATTGCTTCTGGGTCCATTTCCGTAGTAGAAGCAGAAGCACTGCGTTTACCAAAATAACTGGTTATAGTTAGTTGAAAACGAGTTTTATTAAGATTTTGACTAATTTGATTTTCCGAGAAACGACTCAAAGCTGACTCACTAGCATCAATACTAATAAATACTCCCTCAGCCACAGATTTTTCTATCACTGATTCTATCAAAGAGAGGGCTTGTTCTTCATTTAAAAGTGTTGGTAATTTTGTTGCAATCATTTGTTTTTTTTTCCTTAATTCAATTAGGGCTTTTTCTTGATAAGTAGGTAAGCAAAATTAATGGCATATTTGGTTTAAGGAAAAAACTAAGCAGACAAGGGGCTTAAGCCCCTTGCCTCTTGGACATTAATTTGGCCTAAGTACTTAATAAGTTATTGGTAAATTTAATTAACTTTTTGACTTTATATCCCAATGTAAACAATAAATTATCGAGGAATTGTCAAATAGAAAACCGTTCCCAAACCCAAATGAGATTCTACCCAAATCTTTCCACCATGAAGTTCAACAATTTTTTTACAAGTTGCCAAACCGATACCATTACCAGACTTATTTTTATCCTTATTAAACCGTTGGAAAATCTGAAAAATGCCCTCAAAATTTTCTGGGTCAATCCCAACACCATTATCATGGACTCCAAAGAGCCATTCTTCCTCATTTTCCGCCACTGTAATTTTAATTTCCAGGGGAACTTCTGGGCGAGCAAATTTCAAAGCATTATCCAACAAATTTTGTAAAAGTTGGATCAAAAGAGTTTCATTGCCCATTACTGTGGGTAGAGAACCATAGATAATATTAGCACCCCGCTCATTTATTTTAACTTGTAAATTATTCAATACCTGATTAAGAACTTGATTACAGTCTATAGTGGTAAAATTTTTACCTTGATTTTCTAGACTTGCATAATCAAGTAAATTAGATATTAACTTCTGCATCCATCGTCCCGAATTTAAAATTTTGTTAATCAATAATTTACCTTCTTGATTGAGGAGATCTTGTTGTTGATATTCTAATAGTTGGGTATAGCCAATTATACATTGCAATGGTTGTTGTAAATCATGAGAAACTATATGAGCAAATTGTTTTAATTCACGATTAGAATTTATTAGATTTTGGTTTAATTTTTCCAGCAAATAATTTTTTTCTTTCAGTTGTTTTTGCAGTGACTGAATGCGTAATTGATTTTCCACCCTAGCCAGAACTTCTTCTATTTGAAACGGTTTGCTAATGTAGTCAACTCCACCAACAGCAAAGCCTTTTACTTTATCAAACGTTTCATTTAATGCACTAATAAAAATAACAGGAATATCTTTGAGATTTTCGTCTGCTTGAAGCTGCTGACAAACAGAATACCCATCCATATCTGGCATCAAAATATCCAACAAAATCAAATCAGGGGGTTCTCTCCTGGCAACTTCTAAGGCATTTTTGCCACTGGTTATTGGACGAATTTTGTAGCCCTGCTTAGTCAATATCCCCATTAACAGACGTAAATTTTCTGGTGTATCATCAATTACTAAAATGTCCGCTTTTGGTGGGAGACTTCCCCTTTCCGTCGAAAATTGTTGCATTTTTCAACTCCCTACACAGCAATGCTTTGACTCTATACATTTATTTATAATATATTTTTGTGGCGTTGCGTTTTTTGAGTAATAAATTATTTTTGTAAAAAAACAAATACTAAACAATTTAACCAAACCCTCACCCTTCTCCCTTCTCCCTTCTCCCCTCTCCCTTCTCCCCTCTCCCTTCTCCCCTCTCCCCTCTCCCTTCTCCCTTCTCCCTTCTCCCCTCTCCCCTCTCCCTTCTCCCTTCTCCCCTCTCCCCTCTCCCTTTGAGGAATCCCCATCCCATTAAGTTGGATGGGGTGGTCTCAAAATTATTGACTCGGCACATTTTCTAATGCTTCTTTCAAAGAATGCCTGAGAGAAAGAAATTTCTCTAAACGAACCAATTTTACCGTCTGAGTCACTCTAGGATTAGTAACAATTTGCAGACTACCGTCAGTTTCTTTAGCAGCTTTAGCCAGCCGTACTAAAGCACCCAAACCTGAACTATCAATAAAATCAATAGAAGACAGGTCTAAAATGAGGTTGAATGGTCCTTCAAGTAGGTAAGTATTAACAACTCGAAAAAAAGTCGGTTCAGAAAAGGCATCTAACTGACCAATCAAGTGAAACACTTGGTGATTTTTGCTAATTTCTCTTGTGCCTCTCAGGCTTACAGTCAAATTTATTTGCTCAGTAATGGCTTCCTCCTTAATACACTAAAATTAAATCTTATTGTTCTTTTATAACGCGATGATAGCAGGAAGAGTGAGTAGAGATAAATCCCACTCACCTGTTGTTAAATTTAACCCTTAGTGATAACCAAAGCTAAATCTAGACTATGCTATTTGTTTGTTTGTTCTCGCGAATTAAGCGGACAAACTGTTCAAACAAATAATCAGCATCATGGGGACCGGGGCTAGCTTCGGGGTGATACTGCACAGAGAAGAAAGGTAAAGTTTTATGACGCAATCCTGCCACAGTGCGGTCATTCAAATTGAAATGAGTTACCTCCACATCAGCATTGAGAGAATCTGAGGTGACTGCAAACCCGTGATTTTGACTGGTAATCTCCACCTGTTGTTGTAAACCGCATGGTTGATTTAAACCCCGATGTCCAAACTTAAGTTTGAAAGTTTCAGCACCGAGGGATAAACCAAGAATTTGGTGACCCATACAGATACCAAAGGTAGGAAGTTTTTCTTGTAACAAAACCTTAGTTAATTCGATACCTTCACTAACAGCCGCGGGATCTCCAGGTCCATTGGAGAGAAAAATACCATCAGGGTTGTATTTCATAATTTCCTCTGGAGAGGTATTAGCAGGAACAACAATAACACGGCACCCATAACTTGCTAGTCGGCGCAAAATATTGCGTTTGATGCCAAAATCAATAGCAACTACAGTTAGTTTTTCAGTTTCACTCTCATGGTTAACAGACCCAAACTCCCAATGAGAGCTAGTTGCTTCAGACCATTCGTAGATCTTTTTGGTGCTAACTTCTTTCACCAAATTTAAACCCGCCATTTTCGGTGCAGCTTGCACTTGGCGCAGTAATTCATCAGGCTCAAGTATTTCTGTGGAAATTCCCCCATTCATTGACCCAACTTCCCGTAGTTTACGGGTGATATCTCGCGTATCAATTCCAGATATCCCTGGGAGTTGATGGGACTTAAGATAGTCAGGGAGAGATTGAGTAGCACGCCAATTACTTGGACGCTGAGTAATATTGCGGGCTATTACTCCTTTTACTTGAGGTCTTGCTGATTCTTCATCTTCTGGATTTACACCTGTATTGCCAAGCTCTGGATAAGTAAAAACCACTATTTGACCACAATAACTTGGATCTGTCAAAACTTCCTGGTATCCAGTCATACCCGTATTAAATACCACCTCTCCTATAGTTGTGCCTATGGCACCAAAGGAAAAACCTTGATAATAACTTCCGTCAGCTAGGACTAAGAGCGCTCTTTGAGCCTGGGAAATTGGCATAAGCTGTTAATCTTGATTTATGTAAGTTTTTATAGTTTAGCAAGTTGCAAAAATCAATTGCCAACTTGATAAAGTTTAGCGCGAGCTAATCTTAACTACAGCAGTTAACGATAAACTATTAATTAATAAAATTTCTGATTATACCGCCTAGTCCTTTCCTCAAAACTAACTTGTCAGATGCGCCAGATGACAACTTATTCAGAACAAGCCCCAGTTGCCACAATATCTATCTTAAAGATAGTGTTGAAGCAGATGAATCAATTTACAGATGATTTTGCTAATCCACCAATAGAGGAAATACCTCACACCCAGAAAAAAAAGTTGTTTTTCCAGTAATTAGTAACCAAGTGACAAAATCTAATAACTCCAATAATACAGAAAGAGAACAGTTGAATTTGTTTGATTCAACATCTATGCTCACAGAAGAGTTTGCCTTAGATGAGGACTATATGGAAGACCTCGATGAGGAAGACTTTGAAGATGACGAGGAAGATAATTTTGAGACAAAAACTCATCAACATTCTACTGTTCAAGTCTTGCCTTTGTCTCAAGCTTTTTTGTCCAAAACTTGCTACATTGTTATTGACCGAGCAGCTGAGTTAATTACTCGCCCTCTTCAAGAATTTACTCATTTGGGCAGTATTCCTGTTACCGAAATACAACAAAAAACTCTCCCAGTTTTTAATAACCAACGAGTAGCACATCGTTTTTCTAATCGTTCTCAGCGTGTAATTAAAGTTCCTGATGGTAAACTCCTTCAAAAATCCTCTTCTTATCTCCAAGCTAAAGGTATTACTCGCCTTTTGATTGATGGTCAGGTTTATTCTTTGTAATATAAATCCCGGTTCTCAATGATTTTTTTACATTTTTTAAGCAACTTTTTGTAGTGTTAGCCTGTAAATACTTAAGTAAGTTGGCATTTTGTTTGATTAAAAATCAAGAAAATTTAAATTTTGTTAAGAAGAGTCGGAAAAGCCTCCCACTTAGCAATGAACTAAGAGTAAAATGCCAATAGAGAAGATAAGTAATCAAAAAATCTGAGTCTGAAACTTAATATAAATTTGGGAATAACAACACTAATCAAAAGGGTCTTAAAATTATGAAAATTGGCACTTTACTCAGGCTTTATGAACAAGGAAATAAAAACTTTGCTGAAGTAGATCTTAAGGGAGTTGATCTCAGAAGAGTGGTGCTAATCTCAGTAAATTTGACTAAAGCTCACCTCATGGGATCTAATTTAAGTCACGCATTTTTAACTAAGTCAAATTTAAGTCAAGCTAGTTTAAATTGGACTGATTTTAGTTGTGCTAAATTAAGTGAAGTTAATTTGCAACAAGCAGATTTGACTAAAGCTAATTTGAGTGGCGCTTTTATGGTAAAATCTAAACTCTTACAAGCCCAATTAAGTGGGGCAAATATTTCCCATACTAATCTCAGAAAAGCTAATTTGTGGGCGGCAAATCTTTGTGGTGTTTCTGCCTATCGTGTTAATCTACGCCAAGCAAATCTCAATCAAGCTAATCTTAATTGGGCAAATTTATTTGAAGCGCGGTTATCTGGTGCAAGACTCTATGGCGCCTCTTTCCATGAAGCTAATTTGACTAGAGCTTTTTTAAAGGATGTTGATTTGAGTGGGGCTGATTTAACTGGAGTTAACCTGTGTGAAGCAAGACTTAGCTGCTCTAAACTTTCTCAAGCTTCTCTTAATCGTGCAAATCTTCAGGGAGCGCGTCTCCGTCATGTAGATTTACGCGGGGCTAACCTCCAAGGAGCTAATTTGTCTGATGCGTCTTTGGAAATGGCTTCTTTATCAGGGGCAAATTTGACTGGCGCTGATTTGCGTAATGCTAATCTTAGTGGTGCAGATTTAGATAATACTAATCTAGATGATGCTTTGATTGATGGCGCTATTTTACCCAGAGCTAATAGTAAATCTATTATCCTTTCTTTTCCTTCCCCTCATACCTTTCTCCATAATATCGCTTAATTAACTCACAATCAACTAATACTCACAAGAAAAATGGAAGAAAATCAAAAATTAACAGGATTAGGGGTTGTGCTGGTAACAGCATCTTCTCAAACTCAAGGAGAGGCGATCGCTCGCTCTTTGCTTGAAAATAAATTAGCTGCCTGTATCAACATGACAGCAGTAAATTCTTTTTATACTTGGCAAGGTAAGATTAATTCGGACTCTGAATGGCAATTAATTATTAAAACAGATTTAGCCTTGTTTGAGCTTGTCTCAGGCAAAATTCAAGAATTGCATTCTTATGATGTACCAGAAATTATTGCTCTGCCAATTGTTGCTGGTTCTCAATCTTATCTCAGTTGGATTAAAGAAAATGTCAATACGAATGTGAACAGCTAAGGTGGGGGCTTTCAACAGTAAATAAAAAATTTATTAAATCTACTAGATTCTATTCAGTCTAGGCACTATAATAGGTTTATGTGTAGATTCTAAGTCAAAAAGGGGCTAAATCAAGTTGCTACTAGGTTTCAAGACTGAACTTAATCCTAATAATAAGCAAGCTACTTCTTTTTCTAAGCATTCTGGAGTCGCTCGTCATGCTTGGAATATAGGTTTAAAAGCTGTAAAAGCTATTCTTGACCACAATAAGGAAAACCCTACAAATAAATTAAAGTTTCCAACTGCCATAGACCTGCATAAATGGCTAGTTTCCTCAGTTAAGCCAGACTTTCCCTGGTATTATGAAGTCTCTAAATGTCCACCCCAGCAAGCTTTAAGAAATCTAATATTAGCCTTTAAAGATTTTTTTAAGGGCAAGAAAATTAAAAGGAAAAAAGTAGGATTTCCTAAATTTAAAAAGAAAGGTAGGCATGATTCTTTTTACCTAGAAGGGTCAATTCAATGTGATCATTTTGCTATCAAATTACCTAGAATAGGCTGGGTCAGAACCTACGAAAGACTACCAGTAGGCTTTAAACCTAAAAACGTAACTATTAGTAGAAAGGCAGACAGATGGTTTATCTCTTTTAAAGTTGAAGTAGCAGAAACGAATCCAACTAAAGTTAGAAATGTCATTGGAGTTGACTTAGGAATAAAAACCTTAGCCACCTGCTCTGATGGGACTCAATTTTTTGGAGCAAAACCATACAAAACTCTAGAGAAGAAGTTAGCCAGAATGCAGTACCTACTTAGGAAAAAAGTCAGGCATTCTAACAATTACAAGAAAGCTCAATTAGAGATTGCTAAGTTACATCTGAGAATATCTAACATAAGAAAGGATAGCATTAATAAAATTACTACATTCTTAGCTAAAAACCACAGCGTAGTAGTAATCGAAGACTTAAATGTAGCAGGAATGATGGCTAATCACAAATTAGCTAAAGCAATAGGAGACATGGGATTTTATGAGTTCAGAAGACAGCTAGAATACAAATGCCAACTTTATGGAAGCTCCCTAAACTTTGTTAATAGATTCTTTCCTTCCTCAAAGACTTGTAGTAATTGTGACCATGTCAAGGAAAAGTTAGACTTAAGTGAACGAATTTTCAAGTGTGACAACTGCGGCCTAGAAATTGATCGCGACCTAAATGCAAGCATCACTATCGAAAAATCCAACTTAAAATCTAACTCGAAATAGGCGGGGAGCTCTCTCGTTTAAAGCCTGTGGACCAGATTAGAGCCGACTCTGCTGGGGAGAAGCAGGAAGTGAATATTAGAGATAATTAGTTATATTTAAGTAGATTTCACAGAGCGGCTTTTTTTAGGCTTATTTTTGCCTCAGCCCACCCAATAAAAGGCGTTGCTGAATTGAAGAATGAAACCTTAAAGTAGCGGAGAAGCGGAGTTGCGGAGTGGGGAGAGGATTTTAGTTTGGTTAGTAGTTTTTGTAAAAAATATAATTCATTACTCAAAAAACGCAACGCCCAATAAAAGCTATTGTAAGTCTTTCCCTTCAGTGTATTTTTCTTCTTTTATTCATGTATCTTCTTCTTTGAAGCGAATGATATCATCATCTCCGAGATATTCTCCATTTTGAACTTCAATCATTACTAGAGGAATTACACCTGGATTTTCCACACGATGACGAGTATTCATGGGAACATAAGTGGATTGTTTTGGCATCAGCAGAGTTTCTTTCCCATCACAAAATACTTTGGCTGTACCAGATACCACTATCCAGTGTTCGCTTCTATGGTAGTGAAGTTGAGTACTAATATGCTGTCCTGGTTCAACTACGATGCGATTGATCCGATAAGTTGGCCCTTCTTCTAAGGCTGTAACTGTTCCCCAGGGAGGGGTACGAGTAACAGCGCTTTCAGCATGATTTGGGGTTACTTCAGTATTTTGATGTTTGTCACTCATATATTGTCTGCCTCAACCTAATTGTGAATATTTTACCGAAGAAACGCCTCTGTTTCAGTCCCTTTTCTCTGCCTCATAAAGATAAAAGTTTTGCAAAATCCCAATTGTCCCAAAATGATAACTAGGTAAAGGTGCAGCAAGAGAAAGATCAGTTTCATAAATACTAAACACTAGGAAATTATTACGCTGAGTTTTCCGAGCTATTAACTGCTTGATTTGGGGACTTGATGTATCAACTAATGTATAACATTGATTGCGCAAAAAGTCTCCTCCGCCCAGTTGCGGTGCACCAACACATACTTCTTCTTTTAAATATTGATTGAGTTTTTCTGTGGCATACTCTTCATAAGCTTTTTGCCCAGGATTAGACAAGGCTAAGATCATCCCAACCCCTGCAATTATCATTCCCCCAACCGTGAGCTTAGTGTTCATCTCTTTGATTTTCCTCACAACCTACATTGATAACTATTTCTAGCTTAACTAAAAAAATTTTTGCTCGATTACCCACATTTTGAGATTTTGAGTTATAATGGAGACAGTTCAATTAAATGGCGAGCGTAGCCAAGTGGTTAAGGCATCGGGTTGTGGTCCCGACATTCGTGGGTTCAAGTCCCATCGTTCGCCCTCTAAGTCTTTTTAAGCTAACATTTGAAACAATAACCAGTGAGCAGTTACTGGTGACTGAAAAATAGTAAACGAGTACTAAATTGCAAATTCAGCACCCAATTATTCACGCAGAAGCAATCTCAAAAATATATGGGACTGGATCAACTTCAGTCCATGCTCTCTCAGGGGTAACCTTAATTGTTGAACCAGGAGAGTATTGTTCAATTATGGGCGCTTCTGGTTCGGGAAAATCAACCATGATGAATATTGTCGGTTGTCTTGATCGCCCAACTTCAGGATCCTATTACCTCGATGGTCTCGATGTCTCTAAACTTCCAGATCATGACCTGGCTATAATTAGAAATCAGAAAATTGGCTTTGTATTTCAACAATTCCATTTGTTACCCCAAATGAGTGCCCTGGAAAACGTTATGTTACCAATGGTTTATGGGGGTGTACCAAAAAAAGAAAGAGGCGATCGCGCATTAAGAGCCCTCCAGCGCGTAGGTTTGGAAAATCGCCTCAATAATAAACCTAACCAGCTTTCAGGAGGACAACAACAACGAGTGGCGATCGCCCGCGCTCTCGTCAATGAACCTGTTTTGTTACTTGCAGATGAACCAACAGGAGCGTTAGACTCCCAAACAACTCGGGAAGTGCTAGATATTTTTACAGAATTGAATGAAACAGGAATAACTGTAGTAATGGTAACTCACGAAGCGGATGTAGCGCGTTCAACAAAACGGATTATCTGGTTTCAGGATGGCAAGGTGATCCACTCCCATCTCACTCCCGACGAAATACACAAGGTCTTAACGGCTCAAAAATAAAAATAGCTAAAAAAATGTGTGTTTTTATATACTAGATTTAAAAGCGATAACAAAATTAATTTAATTAAGAGGTAATTTTAGCTCGTGAGTCAGGATAAACTGGTAAATGACTTGGAGCCAGACAAAGGAGAGTTCAAACGTTATGAACCAAAGGCGATCGCTAATTACTATCGCAGTCGACCTTGGCAAACTATCTGGCGTACCTTGACAATTGTCTGGTTTTTTGGTCTATTTTTCATCCATCTTCAGTGGGATCAAATTACAGGGAAACAAGAACAAAATAAGTTTGAACGCGCTAAAGAGTTGCGCGAGTTGCTTACTCATCTCGGTCCAACTTTTATTAAAGTGGGACAAGCTCTCTCTACAAGACCAGATTTAATTCGCAAAGACTATCTGGAAGAATTAATAAAACTACAAGATCAACTCCCTCCTTTTGACAATGAAATTGCTTTTAAGCTCATTGAGACACAATTGGGACGCTCTGTAGATGAGGCATATCGGGAAATTTCCCCCCATCCTATCGCTGCAGCTAGCTTAGGTCAAGTCTATCGGGCGGTTTTACATACGGGAGAAGAGGTTGCAGTTAAGGTACAACGCCCTTTTTTACGACCTCGCCTAACTCTAGATTTATATTTGATGCGTTGTGGAGCTATGTGGCTGGCACCTTGGCTACCTCTTAACTTAGGACATGACTTAACTCTGATTGTGGATGAGTTTGGTACTAAATTATTTGAGGAGATAGATTATATCAACGAAGGTCACAACGCGGAGAAATTTGCTACTAACTTTCGGGATGAACCACTGGTAAAAGTACCAAAAATTTACTGGGAATACAGTAATTATAAGGTTCTCACCCTTGAATGGATTAATGGTTTTAAACTCACTGACACGGCAAAAATTCAAGCGGCGGGTTTAGATACGGATACTCTGATTAAAATTGGGGTGACTTCTGGACTGCAACAATTGTTAGAACATGGTTTTTTCCATGCTGACCCCCATCCTGGTAATTTGTTCGCTACCCCTGATGGTCAAATGGCTTATATTGACTTTGGGATGATGGATCAGTTGGAAGAAGAAACTAAGGAAACTATCGCTAGTTCAGTGGTGCAACTGATTAATCGGGATTATTCTGCTTTGGCTAGGGATTTTGTAAATTTGGGTTTTTTGACTCCAGATACCCAAATTGAACCGATTATCCCTGCTTTAGAAAAGGTTCTGGGTAAGGCAGTAGGGGAAAGTGTGGGTGCTTTCAACTTTAAAACTATTACTGATGAGTTTTCTGAGTTGATGTATGATTATCCTTTCCGTGTTCCTGCTAAGTTTGCTCTCATTATCCGTTCTTTGATTACTCAAGAAGGTCTTGCACTTAGTCTTAACCCCAATTTTAAAATTGTTGAGGTCTCCTATCCTTATGTTTCTCGCCGTTTGCTTACTGGGGAGTCTCCTGAAATGCGGCGGCGTTTACTTGAGGTTTTGTTTAAAGATGGTAAGTTCCAGTGGGAAAGATTGGAAAATCTGATTGCGATCGCTCGTTCTGACGATCAGTTTGATTTATTACCAACTGCTCAACTGGGTTTAGGGTATCTTTTCTCTGAGGAAGGTCAATATTTACGCCGTCAGTTATTACTGGCTTTAATTGAGGATGACCGATTACATACGGAGGAAGTACAAAGAATCTGGGCTTTGGTTCAGGAAGATTTACAACCACAACGTTTGTTTGATTTGGCTTTTGGTGCTTTCCGCGAAATGTCAAGACAAACCTTAGCTGCTGCAATTCTTCCCACAGATAACCTTTCAAGTTAAAGTTATCACAGAGTGGGTGGTGGGATTTTTTCCCTACCCACTGTCATTTATCCCTTAACAAGACTGAGAGAATGTACTACACCTTACCAGATCCGCCCTATTTTTTAGTTGTTGTTGGTTTATTTATTGGTATTACTTCAGGTGCTGCTTTTGAAGCTACTTTGAAAAATAAAGTACAAGCATGGGCAAAAAACCCAAAAAAACAAAATTTGGATCTCCTTAAAAGTTTAGAGTTACAGTTGCCTTTTTGGGGGATTTGTGGGGGGATTTGTGTGTTTTTGGCATCGGGTTTAGGGCTTTTTAGTATTAATCCTTTGATCGCTTATGCCATTTCTCTTCCCTTAACTCTTTTGATTGCTTCTTTGGTTTGGTCACAACTCGGTGAGTTGTTGATTCAATTGGAAAAAGGTGGATCACGGGCGATCGATTTGGATGCTTATGAATAGTCCTTGGTCATTGGTCATTGGTCCTTAGTCCTTAGTCATTGGTCATTGGTCATTAGTCATTGGTCATTGGTCCTTAGCTAAATTTTATGATCTTTTTAAGAAAAATTAATATTTATTTTTTAAGACATAAATAACAATAATGACTAATGACCAATGACCAATGACTAATGACTATCAATTATAATTAAAATTATCACATTTCAAGAGGTTGGCAATGACTATTATATCCAGTCAACTTAAAACAGAAATTGTTTATCCAGATACAGATGGGGAAACAATGGCAGAAAGTGATCCAGCAAGAGATTATCTGATTTATAGTGTTGAAGCTTTAAGTATTTATTTTCAACAAGAAAAGGATGTTTATGTGTCTGGTAATCTATTCATCTATTATAAAAAAGGTGTACCCAGTGCTGTTATTGCTCCCGATGTGTTTGTTATTTTTGGGGTATCAAATAAAAAACGGATGAGTTATAAAGTTTGGGAAGAAAATAACAAAGTCCCAGATTTTGTGTTAGAAATTACTTCTTTAAAAACTCAGGAAAATGATGAATTGGATAAACCAATTAAATATGCCAAAATGGGGGTTAAAGAGTATTTTCAATATGACCCAACAGGAGATTATTTATCATCTCAGTTAAAGGGTGCAAATCTTGTTGAGGGAAAATATCAACCTTTGCAAGTAACTTTATTACCAGATGGAGATTTATCTATTTATTCAGAAGTATTGGGTTTAGAACTCCGAACTATTCAAGGAGAATTGCGTTTTATTGACCCTAAAACTGGTAAAAAACTTTTGAGTCACAAAGAAACAGAATTAGCTCGACAACAAGCAGAACAAGCATTACTAGATGCTATTCCTCGTTTGCGAGCATTAGGGTTAAGTGAAGAACAAATTGCACAAGCATTGAATTTATCGGTTGAAGCAGAGAAAATGAGCGATTGAAATTGCGTTTATAGAGGCAAATATATAAAGTACAGCCACCCTCACCCCCAGCCCATCTCCCAGGGAGAGAGAGGGGGGTTTTTAATTGATCAAGATTTAATTTTATCAGCTTTCACCACAATTTTTGTTAGTTGATGGTGATGAGTTTCTAACTCATTCATTATTTCTTTAATTATTCTTTCTTCTTGTTCATCCTCCCTCTTTTCTTTGGCTGTTTTTAGGGTATAAATGCCACCCATTATTATACCAATAGCTGCTGCACCTTGTTTAAAATTAACGTTGGCAAAATCGAAGTTTCTGAGATTTTGTCCCCAAAAAAACATGGTAAAAGAGCCAATAATAGTTAACAAACCTACGGCTATTTCTAATTTACTGAAGGGTTTTCCTTCCTTCAAGGGGTTATTAATTGTAATGTTGTTAATTCTAGTTTCAAACTCCTTACCTAAATCAGGATGCTCTCGGTTTAATTTGCGTAACCATGCGCCATGATAATGAGTTGGATTTTCCCAGCTTTTTACTTCATTTTCCACAACATTATTGATGATTGTGTTTAAGGGTATTTTACTCTTTAACCATCCTCTTTCTTGATGATATTTTTGTTTAAAACCACTTTTGACTAATTTACAAAAATTTTCCCATTGCTCTTTAAATTGTAATTCCCAATTCATTATTTACTTCCTCCTGAATATTTTGTAAAGCTTCCTGAAACTCAACAGACCAATTTAACCATTGAGTATAATTTTTTCCTTGATTTCTTGCATTAATTAAACTCTCTGGAGTCAGAAACGTTGAATGTTAAGAAAACTTAGCATTTAAAGAGTCCAAATTTGTTATAATATGGATAAGAAAACCGAACATAACTGATATTAATGTTAATTTGTAATTTCCCTAAAATCGCAAATCTTCT
>Ga0209594_1000914_pt1 | contig 15714 bp, 17 predicted proteins | sample AshMeaCrysSpring_FD_184126 | JGI IMG/M metagenome (GOLD analysis project Ga0209594, IMG submission 184126) | Groundwater microbial communities from Big Spring, Nevada to study Microbial Dark Matter (Phase II) - Ash Meadows Crystal Spring... | ecosystem: Environmental > Aquatic > Deep subsurface...
ACGGCGACGGCCGGCGCGACCTCTGGAACAGCGATGCGGACGTGATCGGCAGCGTGTCCAACTACTTCGCCCGCAACGGCTGGCGCCGGGGAGAGCGGGTCGTCGCCGGCGTGAGCGGCTTCGAGCCGCGCCACGCCCGCATGGTCACCACCGAGCTCAAGCCCGGCGCGCGCGCCGCCGAGCTCACCGCGGCGGGCCTCGGCATCGCGGGCAACCCGCCCGGCGACACCGCAGGCAACCTGTTCGCGCTGCAGGAGGAAGAAGGCACGTCGCACTGGTTCGGCATGCCCAACTTCTACGCGATCACCCGCTACAATCGGAGCATTCTTTACGCGATGGCGGTGCACCAGCTGAGCCTGGAGATCGCGGCGGCCATGCAGGAGAAGGAGGCGGGTGACGTTGCGCGCTAGGGCCAGCGGTCTGCTGCTCGCCCTCGTCCTGCTCGCGGGGGGTTGCGCCACCAAGCCGACGCCGGAGCAGCGCCGCGCCATCGATCCCGACTCGGTGCCCGACGCCGTGCCCCGGGTCGAGCCGCGCAGCAGGTACGGCAACCCGCCGACCTACGAGGTGTTCGGCAAACGCTACGCGACGCTCAGGGAGAGCCGGGGCTTCGTCGACCGGGGCATCGCCTCCTGGTACGGCGAGGATTTTCACGGCAAGCGTACGTCGAACGGCGAGACCTACGACATGCTCGCCATGACGGCGGCGCACAAGGAGCTGCCGCTGCCGACCTATGCCCGCGTCACCAACCTCGAGAACGGCCGCAGCATCGTCGTGAAGATCAACGACCGCGGTCCCTTCCACTCGAATCGCATCATCGACCTGTCCTGGGTGGCGGCCGCCAAGCTGCGGCTCGCGGAGAAGGGCACCGGGCTCGTGGAGGTGCGGGCGATCGACCCGGCCGATTCCGTCCCGCTGCCGCCCCCGGACTTCGCCGGGCCGACGCGCGTCGCGGCCGCCGCCCCTGTGCCGGCGCCGCGCCTCGACACGCCTGCATCCCGGGCTGGCGCACCCCCCGCTGACGCCGCGACCAAGGCAGCGCGGGCGGCGTCGGCCGCGCTCCAGACCCGCGCCCCGTCGTCGGCGCTGGCGGCAGGCGCCTCCCCGCCGCCACGAGCCCCCGTGATGTTCGTCCAGGTCGGCGCCTTTGCGAGCCGTGAGAACGCGGATCGCGTCCGCGCGAAGCTTGTATCCGACCTCAAGCGTCCCGTGCGCGTGGAGTCCGGGCAGACCAACGGCCGCGAGCTGCACCGGGTGCGCGTCGGGCCGATCGGAAGCGTGGACGAGGCGGATCTGCTGGTGGCCAGGCTGGAAGGGATCGGCGTGACCAACCCCCGTGTCGTCGTGGACTGAGCTCCGCCCGCATCGCCGTAAAGGCCCTCGGGTAGAATGCCAGTCCCATTGATACCGGCCCGCGGTCTTTTTCCGCGGCCGCTCCGTTCGCCGCACTGCCTTACGCCAGGATCCCCCGTGAGCCCACTGCATCGCACCCTCTTCATCGCCTCTCTCGTCGCCCTGGTCGGCGCCGGCGCGCTGTCCGAGGCAAAGACCCCCGCGTCGTCGCGCGCCGCTGCCCCCGTGGCGGCCCAGTCGACCGCACCCCTGCCGGCAGGCACGCCCGTGCCCGCTGCCCCGCAGATCGCGGGCACCGCGTGGGTCCTCGTCGACATGGACAGCGGCCAGTCGCTGGCAGAGTCGAACGCCGACGCCCGCCTCGAGCCGGCGAGCCTCACCAAGATCATGACGGCGCACGTCGTGTTCCTGGCGCTCAAGGAGGGACGGGTCAAGCTCGACGATCAGGTGCTGGTCAGCGAGAAGGCGTGGCGGACCGAAGGGTCGCGCACCTTCGTCGACGTCAACTCGCGGGTCCCGCTCGAGGTGCTGCTCAAGGGACTGATCGTGCAGTCCGGCAACGACGCGGCGGTGGCGCTGGCCGAGCACGTCGCCGGCAGCGAGGAGACCTTCGCGAAGCTGATGAACGAGGACGCGCGACGGCTCGGCATGACCGGGACGAACTTCGTCAACTCGACCGGGCTGCCCGATCCCAACCACTACACCACCGCCCGCGACCTCGTGAAGGTCAGCGAGGCCACGATCCGCGAGTTCCCCGAGTACTACGCGTGGTACGCGATCAAGGAGTTCGTCCACAACAACATCAAGCAGACCAACCGCAACCTGCTGCTTTGGCGCGACGATTCGGTGGACGGCGTGAAGACCGGCCACACCAAGACGGCCGGATACTGTCTCGTGGCTTCCGCGCGGCGCGAGGGCATGCGGCTCGTCGGCGTGGTGATGGGCACCAAGGGCGAGAAGGTGCGCGCGACCGAGATGCTCAGTCTCCTCAACTTCGGCTTCCGCTTCTACGAGGCGCACCGGGTGAACGCCGCCGGCGAGACGCTCGCCAAGGTCCGCGCGTGGAAGGGCGACCGGCCCGAGGTGACGCTCGGCGTGGCGCAGGACCTGACGGTCACCGTGCCGCGCAACCAGAAGGACGGCATCGGCACGCGGGTCGAGGTTGCGCCGCGCGTCATCGCGCCCGTGGCGAAAGGCCAGGTGCTGGGCAAGGTCGTGCTGGAACGCAAGGGCCAGGTGCTGCGGGAGGTGCCGCTCGTTGCGCTGGAAGAGATTCCGCTGGGCGGCTGGTTCCGCCGCCTGATCGACACAATCCTGCTCTGGTTCCAGTGAGCGCCATGGCCAGCGACACCCTCGTCTATCTGAACGGCCGGTTCCTCCCGCGCGCGCAGGCCTGCGTGCCGGTGATGGACCGCGGCTTCCTCTTCGGCGACAGCGTCTACGAGGTCATCCCCGTCTACGGCGGCTATCTGTTTCGCCTCGAGCACCATCTCGCGCGCCTGGACAACAGCCTCGCCGGCATCCGCATGGCGAACCCCCTGTCGCACGACGCCTGGCGGGCGATGCTGCGCGAGCTGGTCGGGCAGCGTCCCGGCGCGGACCAGTCGGTCTACCTGCAGGTGACGCGCGGCCCCGCCGACAAGCGCGACCACGCGATTCCCGACGTGACCGAGCCGACCGTGTTCGCCATGGCGGTGCCGCTCGCGCCAATCGACGCGGCCGTCGCGGAGCATGGCATCGCCGCGATCACGCTGGAGGACAACCGCTGGCTGCGCTGCGACATCAAGGCGACGACCCTGCTCGCCAACGTGCTGGCGCGGCAGGAGGCGAAGGAGCGCGAGGCCGTGGAGGCGATCCTGCTGCGCGACGGTCTTGCGCTCGAGGGGGCGGCGAGCAACCTGTTCGTCGCCTCCGGCGGCCGGCTCGCGACCCCGCCCAAGAGCCGCCATCTCCTGCCCGGCATCACGCGCGACCTCGTGATCGAGCTCGCGCAGGCCAACGCGATTTCCTGTGTCGAGGAGGATGTCACGGTCGCGAGTCTTCGCGGGGCCGACGAGGTGTGGCTGACCAGCTCGACGCGCGAGGTGATGCCGGTCACGCGGCTGGACGGCCGGCCGCTGGGCGACGGCCGCCCGGGGCCGCTGTGGCGGCGCATGAACGATCTCTACCAGGCCTACAAGGCGCGCCTGCGGCGGCATCCGGATGAGTGAGGGCGATGTCGCCGCCACGGGGTCGCTGCTCCGCTTCCCCTGCGACTTCCCGATCAAGGCGATGGGGCGCGCCGCGCCCGGCTTCGATTCCCTGGTCGCGGACATCGTGCGCCGGCACGTGCCCGCGCTCGGCGAGGGGGCGGTGTCGGTGCGCGGCAGCCGCGGCGGCAATTACGTCGCCGTGACCGTGACCGTCCAGGCCGAGAGCCAGGCCCAACTGGACGCGATCTACCGCGACCTCTCGGCCTGCCCCGACGTCCTGATGAGCCTGTGAGCGCCGGCGGCGCCCTCGTCCTGCGCCGGCTGGGCCGACAGCCCTACGCGGTCGTGTGGGAAGCGATGCGCGCCTTCACGGACGCCCGCCGGCCCGACAGCCCTTCCGAGCTCTGGTTGCTCGAGCACGAGCCGGTCTACACGCTCGGGCAGGCCGGGCGCGTCGCGCACCTGCGCGCCCCGGGCGGCATCCCCGTGGTCCGCACCGACCGCGGCGGCCAGGTGACCTACCACGGTCCCGGCCAGCTCGTGGCCTACCTCCTGCTCGATCTGCGGGCTACTGGGCTCGGGGTCCGGCCCCTGGTGACGCTGCTCGAGCTCGCCGTCGTCGCCCTGCTCGCGGCGCAGGGCGTCGCGGCGGCCGCCCGGCCCGATGCGCCGGGCGTCTACGTGGACGGCCGCAAGATCGCCTCGCTGGGGCTGCGGGTACGCCGCGGCTGCAGCTACCACGGCCTCGCGCTCAACGTGGACATGGACCTCGGGCCGTTCCGCGGCATCGACCCCTGCGGCCACGCCGGCCTCGAGGTCACCCAGCTACGCGAGCTCGGCGTGCCGCTCACCGTCGACCAGGCGGGGGACGCGCTGGCGGTACAGCTCGCCGTCGCGCTCGGCCTCGCGCTACGGGAGCCGGTCGGCGCCGCTGCCTATACTCTGCCGACCGGCCGCTGACGGCCGCCGCTCGCTGCCGCCATGACCCAGCCGACCGACGCGCTTCAGTCCCCCTCCCGGGCCACCCCCGACACCCATCAGCGCGGGTCGGACAAGCTCGCCCGCATTCCGGTGAAGGTCGAGCCGGCGGCGCAGCTGCTGCGCAAGCCATCCTGGATCCGCGCCCGCGCGCCGACCGGCCCGGGCGTGACGCGCATCAAGAGGATCCTGCGCGCGCGGGGGCTGTCGTCGGTCTGCGAGGAGGCGCTCTGCCCCAATCTCGGCGAGTGTTTCAGCCACGGCACGGCCACCTTCATGATCCTGGGCGACCTCTGCACGCGGCGCTGCCCCTTCTGCGACGTCGCCCACGGGCGGCCGGCGCCGCCCGATGCGGACGAGCCCCGCCAGCTCGCGCAGGCGATCGGCGAGATGGAGTTGGCCTATGTCGTGGTGACCTCCGTGGACCGGGACGACCTGCGCGATGGCGGCGCCGCGCACTTCGCGGCCTGCATCCGCGAGATCCGGGCGCTGACGCCGCGGACCACGGTCGAAGTGCTGGTCCCGGACTTTCGCGGTCGCGTGGACGCGGCGCTTGCCGCCTTCGACGGCGCGCCACCCGACGTCTTCAACCACAACCTGGAAACGGTGCCGCGGCTCTACCGCCAGTGCCGTCCCGGGGCGGACTACGCGGGCTCGCTCGACCTGCTGCGGCGCTTCAGCGAGCGGCAGCCGGCGGTGCCGACCAAGTCGGGCCTGATGCTGGGGTTGGGCGAGGCGATGGACGAGGTCGAGGCCGTGATGCGCGACCTGCGCGCGCACGGCTGCCGGATGCTCACCCTCGGCCAATACCTGCAGCCGAGCGTGGACCACCTGCCCGTCGCGCGCTTTGTCCCGCCGGAGGAGTTCGCGGCGCTCGCCCGCCTGGGCGAGGCGCTCGGCTTCACCAGCGTCGCGAGCGGCCCGCTGGTCCGCTCCTCCTATCACGCCGAGCGCCAGGCAAGACCGATCCTCGGTCAGGCCGGCTGAGGGACGGTCTGGCCGCCGAGCAGCCCGTCGAGCTCCGCCAGGCGCTCGGGGGTACCGATGTCCATCCACCGGCCGGCATGACGCTCGCCGCCCACGGCATGCCGCGCCATCGCCGCGCGCAGCAGCGGCGCAAGCGGGAAGCGGCCGGGGCGGCAGCCGGCGAACAGGGCCGGCCGGTAGGCGCCAATGCCGCTGAAGGTCAGACGACAGGGGCCGTCGGCGCTGACTCGGCCGTCCCGGAGCGCGAAATCGCCCTGCGGGTGGTGCGGCGGGTTGTCGACCAGGACGAGGTGGGCGAGATCCTCCGCGCCGAGTTGCAGACGACCGAGGTCGCAATCGGTCCACACGTCGCCGTTCACCACCAGAAAGGGGTCCGCGCCGAGCAACGGCAGGGCGCGGAAGATGCCGCCGCCCGTCTCGAGCGCCTCCGCTTCCGGCGAGTAGCGCAGGCGCAGCCCGTAGGCCGAGCCGTCGCCGAGCGTCGCCTCGATCTGGGCCCCGAGGTGGGCGTGGTTGATGACGACGTCACGGATGCCGGCCCGGGCGAGGGCGTCGAGCTGGTGCTCGATGAGACGCCGGCCCCCGGCAACGAGCAGCGGCTTGGGAGTGGCGTCGGTGAGGGGACGCATGCGCTCGCCGCGCCCGGCGGCGAGGATCATCGCGGTGCGGATAGGGGGCGTCATCACAGCCCAGCATAGCGTGCCGCCCGGCCACGGCCACGGGTACACTGCCGGCTTTCCCCCGATCCGCGGACCGACCATGAGCCCGGCCGATTTCTACCGCCGCGCCCGCTTCCTGCACAGTGCCGCGCGCCTCGATCAGTCCCCGCCGGACGACGGATTCGAGGTCGCCTTCGCCGGCCGCTCCAACGCCGGCAAGTCGAGTGCGATCAACGCGCTCTGCGGGCAGAAGTCGCTGGCGCGCACCAGCAAGACGCCCGGCCGCACCCAACTGCTCAATTACTTCGCGCTCGACGACGCGCGCCGCCTCGTCGATCTGCCCGGCTACGGCTACGCCAAGGTGGCGGCGACGCTGCGGGCGGAGTGGCAGGGGGTCGTAGGCGACTACGTCGAAGGCCGGCGTTGCCTGCGCGGTCTCGTGCTGCTCATGGACATCCGCCATCCACTCAAGGACATGGACCGGCAGCTGATCGACTGGGCGGTGGCGCTGGGGCGGCCGGTCCACATCCTTCTCACGAAGGCAGACAAGCTCGGGCGCAGCCAAGCGAACGCCGCGCTCTCGGCGGTGCGCCGCGCGGTGGCCGACGGGCCGGCCCCGCCCACCGTCCAACTCTACTCCGCGGTGGCGAGTCAGGGGGTCGAGGTCCTCGCGGGCGTGCTCGACCGCTGGTTGGACCGGCCGCACGAGGACGCCGGGGGCTGACGAACGCCGGGCAAAAAAAACCCGGCCACCTTGGGGGAGAGGGGCCGGGGCCTTACTTGCTACCGGCTGAAGCTCCGGAGGCGGGCCGACAAGGGAGGGAGGAAACGGCCCGCGTTTTCGTAACGGCAACCCATCTGACAGGCGCCCCGCCCGGAAAGTTCCTGGGCGCTCGATTCCCCGGCCGTCGCAGGCGGGGGAGTCGTTACGCTGCAAACGCGCAGGCCTTCGGTATATAGTGAATTTTTCATCGAGATGGAGCGCCGTCATGGCCCTGCAGGACTTCATTGCGCCGTCCATTCTTTCGGCCGACTTCGCCCGGCTGGGCGAGGAGTGCGTCAACGTCCTCGAGGCCGGGGCGGACATCATCCACTTCGACGTCATGGACAACCACTACGTCCCGAACCTGACCATCGGCCCGCTGGTCTGCGAGGCCCTGCGCAAGCACGGCATCACCGCGCCGATCGACGTGCACCTGATGGTCAAACCGGTGGACCGGATCGTGCCGGACTTCGCCAAGGCGGGCGCCACCTACATCACCTTCCACCCCGAGGCCTCCGAGCACGTCGACCGCACCCTGCAGCTCATCCGCGACAGCGGCTGCAAGGCGGGCCTGGTGTTCAACCCGGCCACGCCGCTCAGCTACCTCGAATACACGCTGGACAGGATCGACATGGTGCTGCTCATGTCGGTGAACCCGGGTTTCGGCGGGCAGAGCTTCATCCCCTCCGCACTGGACAAGCTGCGCGCCGCGCGCAAACTGATCAACGCCTCGGGCCGGGAGATCCGCCTGGAGATCGACGGCGGCGTGAAGGCGGGCAACATCGCCGAGATCAAGGCCGCCGGTGCCGACACCTTCGTCGCCGGCTCGGCGATCTTCAGCGCGGGCAAGGACGGCGACCCGCACCGCTACGACAGCATCATCGGCGAGATGCGGCGCGAGCTGGCGAAGGTCGGCTGAGCCCGGTGTGCCTGGCTAGCCGATAGTCTGCGGCCCGACGCAGCGTCGGGCGGAGCAGACTTCAACGTGGGCGGGCCTTGCGCCGGGTGCTGCTCGCCGCCCTGGGATCCGTCCGGGATCCACGGGCTTCCGCGTGCATCCCTGCACGCTGCTCGCAGCACACCGGCTCCGGCCCTCTGGAAGGCTGCGCCGCGACCCAAGGGCGGCGGGCGCGTCTTGGCCTGCGCGGACTGTGCGTGGCAGGGATGCCGCGCTCAAGCCTCCAGGGAGGGATTCACGGCGTGTCCGCGCGGGTCATGCGCGCGCACCGCCAGGCAACAGCTCTTTGCCCCTGGGTGACGAAGCACCGCCCTACAAGCGAACTCGAACCAAGAGATCCGCAAGAGACAGCGACGATGACCCTCCTCCGCACCCCCGGGATGATCCTGATCGACGTCGACGGCACGCTGGTCGACAGCGTCCCCGACCTCGCGTACTGCGTGGACGAGCTCATGAAGGCGCTCGGTCGACCGCCGCACGGCGAGGCCAAGGTGCGCAACTGGGTGGGCAACGGCGTGGAGCGGCTGGTGCGCCGCGCGCTGACCGGCCAGCTCGACGGCGAGCCGCCGGAAGACGACTACGCGCGCGCCTACCCGATCTTCATCGACCTGTACGCCGCGAACACCTCGAGGCGCTCGCGCCTCTATCCCGGCATCCGCGAGGGCCTCGACTGGCTGATGGCGCACGGTTACCCGCTCGGCTGCGTCACCAACAAGGCCGCGCAGTTCACGCTGCCGCTGCTTCGGGACCTCGGCGTGCGCGACTGCTTCGGAATCGTGGTGGCGGGGGACACGCTGCCGGTCAAGAAGCCGGATCCCGCCCCGCTGCTGCACGCCGCGCGGCACTTCGGCATCGCGCCGCAGGAGGCGCTGATGGTGGGCGACTCGGTGTCGGACGTGAAGGCCGCGCGCGCCGCCGGCTTCCAGATCGTCTGCATGAGCTACGGCTACAACCACGGCATCGACATCCGCACCGCAAATCCGGACGCGGTGCTCGATTCGCTGGCCGAGCTGCCGGCCCTGCTCGGCGGCTAGCGCGCCGTCAGCTCCACCGGCTCGCCGCCCGACTTCTCGTCGACCACGCGGTTGCGCCCGCCCTGCTTCGCGGCGTAGAGCGCCTGGTCCGCGCGCTCGATCAGGCCGTCGCGCTCCTCGCCGGGCCGGAAGCAACTCACGCCGAGCGAGATCGTGATCTGGCTGAGCGGCTCGCGGGTGTCCGAGCGAACGAGGCGCGAGTCCGCCACGGCCTTGCGGATGTTCTCGGCCAGGGCCATCGCGCCGCCCATCGGCGTGTCCGGCAGCACCACCGCGAACTCCTCCCCGCCGAAGCGGGCCGCGGTGTCCTTGCCCTTGATCATGCGCTTCAGGGTCTGGGCGACGAAACGGATCACCCGGTCGCCGACCAGGTGGCCGTGGGCGTCGTTGATCCGCTTGAAATGATCGATGTCGACCAGCAGCAGGCAGAGCGGCTGGCCGAGGTCGTTGCCGTCGCCCATCGCCCGCTCGAGGGCGTCGTAGAGCGCCTCGCGGTTGGCGAGGCCGGTGAGGGTGTCGGTGAGCGCACGTCGCCGCGCCTGATCGAGCTCTTGCTGGAGGGTCTGGATCTCGCGCGTCTTGGCGTCGAAGTGCGCCTTGAGCGCATGCGTCGACTCGCGCATCTCGCGCGCCTCGGTAGCGAGCGAGCGGACGGCGTCGCGCAGCTCGTCCATGCTGCGCGAGTCGTCGAGCTTCTGCATGGTGCCGGACAGGCGGCCGCCGAAGCGTTCGGCGTCCTGGCCGGCGTTCACGAGCGAAGCGCCCACCTCCCGCAGCACCTGGCGCATCTCCACCCGGATGCGCTGGAAAGCAGCGACGTCGCACTCCGAGACGAATTGCTGGAACAGCTCGTCGTTCGCCGCGTCGGTGAAGGGCTGCTGCGAGGCGACGCGCCGGTCGATCTCCTCGGTCAGCGCGGCATTGCCGCCCGAGACATATTCGTACCAGACCGCGTAGTTGCGCGGCGTCATCGGGATGCCGTGCTTGGTCATGAGCGGCAGGGCGAGCCGCACGAATTCGGCGGTATTCTCTATCGAGCTGGTCATGGGGACGGCCTCGGGTGCCAGTCGCCGCCGGGCGGGCGCCCGCCCCGGCCTGCGCTGTCAGGTATTCGGACTGCGCAGGGTTTTCTTGAGGGGAATAGCGGTGCTGCCTCAGCCCTCGCGCCGCGCCATCGCGACGGTGTAGTCGCGGCCCTGCTTGACCTTCTCGTGGTTGCCGAAGACTTCGCCGAAGGCGCGCGCGACGAACTGCCGCAGCCCGGTGATGACCACCACATAGATCCGTCCGCCGGGGACCAGCCGCTCGCAGGCCTCGTGGAAGAAGAGGTAGTAGTGCTCCTTGGTGGTCTTCGCCGGCAGATTCGAGACGACCAGGTCGAACTCGCGCGGGGCGACGTGACGGAAGCCGTCCGAGAGGGCGACCTCGACGTTGCGGATGCCGTTGCGAACGGCGTTGCGCCGGGCGTACTCGACGGCGACAAAGTCCTTGTCGACCATCAGGCAGTGGCCATGCGGCGCGTCGCGCGCGATGGCAAGCCCGAGCGGGCCGTAACCGCAGCCGAGGTCGAAGGCCCGGTCGTCCGGACGCACCTCCAGGTGATCGAGCAGCAGGCGGGTGCCCGCGTCGATCTCGCGCGGGCTGAACAGCCCCCAGGTTGTCGAGAAGCGCAGCGGCCGGCCGCGCAGCTCGGCCTCGAGATCGATGTCCTGCCGCGCGTTCGCGAGCCAGCGCGGGTCGGTGCGGCAGGGCGGGCTGGCCACGACGACTCCTCAGCCCGCGCCGCAGACCGGGCAGGCCGGGTCGCGGGTCAGGGTCATCGTCCGGAAGCTCATCTGCAGCGCATCGATGAGGAGCAGCCGGCCGGCGAGCGGCGCGCCGACGCCCGCGATCAGCTTGAGCGTCTCGGTCGCCTGGATCGTGCCGACGACCCCGGCCACGGGCGCGAGGATGCCGTTGCGGCTGCAGGTGTCCTCGATCTCCCCCCCGGCGCCGTAGAGGCAGCGGTAGCAGGGGTCGCCGGGGCGCGCGCCGAAAACCGAGACCTGGCCTTCCCAGCGGATGACCGCGCCGGACACGAGCGGGCGCCCCGCGGCCACGCAGGCGTCATTGACCGCGAAGCGGGTCGTGAAGTTGTCGCTGCCATCCACCACCACGTCGGCCGCCTCCACCTGCGCGCGCAGCCGCGCGCCCTCGAGCCGGTGCGGCACGGATATCACCTCCACATCGGGGTTGAGGTCTGCCAGGGCGGCGCGCGCGGAGTCGACCTTCAGCGCGCCGATGCGGGAGGTGGCGTGCAGGATCTGCCGCTGGAGGTTCGAGAGGTCGACCCGGTCGTGGTCAGCGATCGCGATCCGGCCAACGCCCGCTGCCGCGAGGTAGAGCGCGACCGGGGAGCCGAGCCCGCCCGCGCCGACCACCAGCGCCGTGGCGGACCGCAGGCGTTCCTGGCCCTCGATCCCGAACTGGGGCAGCAGGATCTGCCGGCTATAGCGAAGGAGCTGCCCGTCGTCCATGGCGTAGGAAATTCCGCGGGACGTGCGGGCTCAGCGGTACTCGCGCCAGTGGTCGGGGCGCGGATCGCGGCAGCCGTGCTCGGCCTGGCGATAGCGGGCGATGTAGATCTTCTGGGTGCAATTGGTGGCGCCGCGCGGGCAACCGCGGTTCGCGCGCTCCACCTCTTCGCAGTAGTAGTAGAGCGCGCGCTTGAGGCGAAAGAGCAGGCGGTTGTCGAGGTGGAAGCCCGCCGCGTCGAGGGCGGTCTCGATCTGCTCCAGGGTGATCTGCATGACGTGGTAGCGGACGCGCAGCAGCACCGGGTCGACGACCTGGACCTCGAGCACGCCAGGCACGCCCACCAGTTGCAGCGCCGCCGAGCGGGCCTGCTCCGGGTCGGGGTGCAGCTCGCGAAAGCCGATCTCGCGCTGCCGGACGAGGGGGTCTGCCGCTGGCTCCATACGGCCGAATGCTAGCGGCGCCGGGGATTTATTCAAGCTGAGGCGCCCGCCCGGCGGCCGCGCGTGACCCGCTCGAGCCCGGCGAGGTCGCGCAGGGTGCCGATGGCCCCAAAGCCGGCTGCCTCCAGGACCGCCCGCACCGCCGCGCCCTGGTCCGCGCCGTGCTCGAGCAGCAGCCAGCCGCCGGCACGGAGGTGCGCCATGGCCGCCGGGGCGATCCGCCGGATGGCGTCGAGACCGTCGGCGCCGGCGGCGAGCGCGGCCATTGGCTCCCACGGCAGGTCGCCCGCGGCGAGGTGCGGGTCGCCCTCGGCGACGTAGGGCGGGTTGCTCGCGACAAGATCGAAGGCCTCGCCGGGGCGCAGCGCCCCGGCCCAGTCGCCCTGCCGGAAATCCACGGCCAGCCCGAGCCGGGCCGCGTTGCGCCGGGCGAGCGCCAGCGCCTCGCCCGAGGCGTCGGTCGCCACGATCCGCCAGGCGGGCCGCTCGGCGGCGAGCGCGAGCGCGATCGCCCCGCTGCCGGTCCCGAGGTCCGCGACCTGGGCCGAGGCGGAGGCCGGCAGGAGGTCAAGCGCCTGCTCGACGAGCAGCTCGGACTCCGGCCGTGGGATCAGCACCGCCGGACCGACCTCGAGCTCGAGGCTCCAGAAGGCGCGCCGGCCGACGAGGTAGGCGATCGGCTCGCCTGCGGCGCGTCGCCGTGCCAGGGCAAGGACGGTGTCGGCCGCCGCCGGACAGACGACGGCTTCCGGACGGGTCCAGAGCTGGGTGCGGCTGAGGTCCAGGACGTGGGCGAGCAGGATTTCGGCGTCGGTCCGGGGGGCCGCGGCCGGATTCGCGCGGATGAGGGACGCCGCGTCCGCGAGCAGGGCGCCGACCGTGGCGCTCACGCCGCCGTGGCGGCGAGCGCCGCGAGCTGCTCGGCCTGGTGCTCCCGAAGGAGAGGGTCGATCACCGGGTCCAGCGCGCCCTCCATGACCTCGTCGAGCTGGTAGAGCGTGAGATTGATGCGATGGTCGGTGAGCCGGTTCTGCGGGAAGTTGTAGGTGCGGATGCGCTCGGAGCGGTCACCGGACCCAACCTGCAGGCGCCGCGAGCTTGCCTGCGCGCTGGTCTGCCGCTCCTGGGCGGCGGCGAGCAGCCGCGCCTGCAGGAGCGCCATCGCCCGCGCGCGGTTCTTGTGCTGGGAGCGCTCGTCCTGGCACTCCACCACGAGGCCGCTCGGCAGATGGGTCACCCGGATCGCCGACTCGGTCTTGTTCACGTGCTGGCCCCCCGCGCCCGAGGCGCGGTAGGTGTCGATGCGCAGCTCGGCGGGGTTGATCTCGATCGCATCGATGGCCTCGGCCTCCGGCAGCACCGCGACCGTGCAGGCGGAGGTGTGGATGCGGCCCTGCGCCTCCGTCTCGGGGACCCGCTGCACGCGGTGGGTGCCTGCCTCGAACTTGAGCCGCGCATACACGCCGCGACCGGCAATCTGCACCACCACCTCCTTGTAGCCGCCGAGCTCGCCCGGGCTCTCGCTCACCACCTCCGCCAGCCAGCCGCGCGACTCGGCGTAGCGCAGGTACATGCGCAGCAGGTCGCCGGCGAACAGCGCGGCCTCTGCGCCGCCGGTGCCGGCACGGACCTCGAGGTAGACGTTGCGGTTATCGTGCGGGTCGGGCGGAACGAGCAGGCGCTCGATCTCGGGCTCGAGGGCAGCCCGGCGCGCTGCGGCATCCGCAAGCGCTTCGCGCGCCAGCTCGGCCATCTCCGGGTCGGCAAGCATCTGTTCGGCGCTCACGGCGTCTGCCTCGAGCGCCAGCAGCGCGCGATAGGCCTGCACGAGGGGGTCGAGCTGCGCGTACTCGCGGCCGAGGTCCCGAAAGCGGGCGGGGTCCGCCTGGACCGCGCGGTCCGCGAGCAGGCCGGTGACCTCCTCGAACCGCTCCGCCAGGCGCTCGAGGCGGCTGCGGAGGGAGGCGATCATGCGCCCGACCGGCCGCGACTCAACTGAAAGAGGGTGTCGGCGGCTTCGAGTAGCTGGGTCTGGCCGGTGGAGCCGGCGGCGCGCAGCTGCGCGCTCGGGGTGTGGAGCAGCTTGTTCGTGAGCGTGTGGGCGAGGAATCGCAGCACCTCGTCCGCCGGCTTGCCGGCGGCGAGCTGCCGGGCTGCCTTGTCCAGCACCTCGTCCCGGATCGCCTCCGAGCGCGCGCGGAAGTCCTGGATCACGGACAGCGCGTCGAGCGAGCGCAGCCAGCCCATGAACTCGACCACGTGGGCCTCGACGATCTCCTTGGCCTGCTCGGCGGCCTCCTGGCGCGAGCGCAGGTTCTCCTGGATCACTGCCTCGAGGTCGTCCACGGTGTACAGATAGACGTCCTCGAGCGCGGCGACCTCGGGCTCGATGTCGCGCGGCACCGCGATGTCGACCATGAACACGGGGCGGTGCCTGCGCTTCTTGAGCGCGCTCTCGACCGTGCCCTTGCCGAGGATCGGCAGCGGGCTCGCGGTCGAGGAGATCACGATGTCGGCCTCCGGCAGGTGGGCGGGGATCTCGGTCAGCGCGATCGCATAGCCGTCGAACTCCGCTGCCAGGGCGTGCGCGCGTTCCACGGTGCGGTTCGCGACGATCATCCGGCCGATGCCGTGCTGGTGGAGGTGCCGCGCGGCGAGCTCGACGGTCTCGCCCGCGCCGATCAGCAGCGCGGTCTGCGTGGACAGGTCGGCGAAAATCTGCCGCGCCAGGGTGACAGCGGCGAAGGCGACCGACACCGGGCTGCTGCCGATGGCGGTGTCGGTGCGCACCTGCTTGGCGACCGCGAAGGTGCATTGGAAAAGCCGGCCGAGCTGCTTGCCCACCGCGCCGGCATCGAGCGCGGTCTGAAACGCCGTCTTCACCTGTCCGAGGATCTGCGGCTCGCCGAGGATCATCGAGTCCAGCCCGCTCGCCACGCGGAACAGGTGGCCGACGGCGTCGCGCTCGCGGTGCTCGTAGAGGTAGGGGTTCACGAGCGCGGCGTCGAGCCCGTGAAAACGGGACACCCATTGCCGGACCTGGCCGGGATCGAGCGCGTCGCCGGCGCAGTAGACTTCGGTGCGGTTGCAGGTCGAGAGGATCGCAGCCTCCGCGAGCCCCGCCTGATCGACGACGCTGCGCAGCGCGCCGACCACGATGTCCGGCCCGAAGCTGACCCGCTCCCGGATGTCCACCGGTGCGGTCTTGTGGTTCAGCCCGAGGGCGAGGAGGCTCACGCTGCTGCTGCCCTAAACGCTTGCGAGCAGGTGATTTTCCGGACGGGCTGCAGCGAAAGCAAGCCGACTGGCTGCGACTATACTGCGCCACCCGCGAGCAGGGCCGCGCGCCGCGCGCTATCGTGGGAAGCCGAGGTCGATGCCATGGCACGCAGAATGAGGGCAGGATGGATGGCGGCGGCACTCGCCGTCGCGGGGTCCCTGGCGCTCGCAGAGGGCCCGGAGGCGGCCGGCGAGGAAGGGGCCGGCCCCGAGCAGCCTGTCGCGGCCCTCCCGTTCGCCGAGCCCGCGCCGCCGTCCGCCGAGCTGACGCCGGATGGCGTCTTCAGTTTCCTGGTCGGCGAGATTGCGACGGACCGTGACCAGTTGCCGCTCGCCTTCAACCACTACTCCCACGCCGCCGCGATCGCACGGGACCCCTATGCCGCCGAGCGGGCAACGCGGATCGCGATCTCGCTGAAGGACCACGACGGCGCCATGAAGTCCGCCCAGCGCTGGGTGGATCTGGCACCGAACGCGGTGGGGGCGCGGCAGGCGTTGGCCCACGTTCTGTTGCAGGCGGGCGATCGAGCCGCAGTCCTTGCGCAGTTCGAGGC
>Ga0209594_1000924_pt1 | contig 15649 bp, 22 predicted proteins | sample AshMeaCrysSpring_FD_184126 | JGI IMG/M metagenome (GOLD analysis project Ga0209594, IMG submission 184126) | Groundwater microbial communities from Big Spring, Nevada to study Microbial Dark Matter (Phase II) - Ash Meadows Crystal Spring... | ecosystem: Environmental > Aquatic > Deep subsurface...
GCATAAAGATGCCAGTCCATATTCACAATCTTTTCTTTTCATCTCATGTAAAAGTGTAACTAAGATCCTAGTACCACTTGCACCTATAGGATGACCTAGGGCTATAGCTCCACCATTTACATTCACTTTTTCTTGGTCCAATCCTAATTCTTTAATTACAGCCAAAGATTGTGCTGCAAAGGCTTCGTTAAGTTCTATCAGACCAATATTTTCTACATCCAACTCAGCATTCTCTAGTGCTAATATAGTCGAATGGACAGGTCCTATACCCATTGTTTCAGGGTCTACACCAAAAGACGCATAACTTTCTATAGTTGCTAAAGTTTCTATGCCCTGATCTTTAGCTACATCTCGATCCATTAGGAGAACTGCTGCTGCTCCATCATTTATGCCAGATGCATTTCCCGCTGTCACTGTTCCATCATTTTTGAATGCTGGCTTTAGCTTCGCAAGAGCTTCTTTAGTAGTTCCAAATCTTGGAAATTCGTCTGTGTCAAAAATTATAGGATTTCCTTTTTGCTGCGGTATATCTATAGGAACTATTTCATCTTTAAATTTTCCGTCTTTGATAGCTTTCTCAGCCTTATTCTGGCTTTTTACTGAAAATTCGTCCTGTTCTTCTCTTGATACATTATATTTTTGGGCAACATTTTCTGCTGTAATTCCCATATGATAATTACCAAAAATGTCCCACAGTCCATCATATATCATAGAGTCTATAAGTTCATCGTTTCCCATTTTTGCTCCCCAACGAGCTTTTTTAATGAGATATGGGGCTTGTGACATACATTCCACCCCGCCTGCCAGGACGGTATCAGCATCTCCTAACATTATAGATTGTGCTCCCAAGATCACAGATTTTAATCCTGAGCCACAAACCTTATTTACAGTATACGATGGTGTACTCACAGGAATGTCTGCTCCTATAGTCGCCTGTCTTGCAACGTTCTGACCATGTCCAGCAGATAGAACATTTCCCATTATTATCTCGTCTACATCATCATGCCTAATATCTGTATATTTTAATACATCTCTCAATACTATAGAACCAAGTTGTCCTGGACTGAGATCCTTTAAAGTTCCCCCAAATTTTCCTACCGCTGTTCTTTTAGCAGCTACTATTACTACGTTGTTCATATATTTGTCTCCTTCTTTTATTCTGTTCTTTCTTACCTTTTTTCCAAGTCATCTATATTTAATAGGTACCTTGTCCTTTCCGAATATATCTCGTCTAATATATTTTCATTTTCGATTCTGTCTTCATTATTCATTTGTTCATCTTCTTTATTTTATCCTTGTCATCTCTATCTTTTTCTGACATTTTCATCGCGTCTCTATAATCGCACATTAAATCGTAGTTAATTATTCCTCTCTTATAGTCGCATTTAAAACAATATTCTACCGAACGTGGGCATCCAATATATGGACAACTCACCATTATGTGTATATATTCGACCATTTCTTGTCATGATTCTCTATGTATATTTTCATTGTTATATCAACAAGCCGCCATCAACCGGTATGACAGCACCATTTATAAAATTGGCCTCATCCGAAGCCAGAAATAGTAGAGTATATGCTACATCAGCAGGTCGTCCTAACCTCTTTAATGGAGTTTTTTCTTTCATCATCTCAAGAATCTTTTCTGGTACTCTTGCTGTCATTGGGGTTGCAATGAATCCTGGAGCTACAGCATTAACTCTTATACCTTTCTTTCCAAGTTCCTTTGCCAAAGTTTTTGTCATTCCAATCAATCCTGCCTTAGCTGATGCATAATTTACCTGGCCAATATTACCATATATTCCTACTATTGATGATACGTTTATAATCTCTCCATTTCCGTGTTTAATCATGTCATCTGCTACAGCTTGAGTACAGTTAAAAGGTCCCTTAAGATCGATATCTATTACACGGTCCCATTCTTCTTCAGTCATCTTCGTTATTAGATCGTCTTGGATAATTCCGGCATTATTTATTAGAACATCCACTTCACCATATCTGGTTAGAACATCTTGAACCACTTGTTTTGTCTGTTCTCTATTAGAGATATCTAATTTGGCAAAAAATGCGTCTCCTTTGCAATCTGGATCTTGTTCCAATACTTTTATTATTTCATCTATAGTCTCTTTTCCTAATTTTTCATCTACATCTGTTACTACAACTTTGGCTCCATGCCTGGCAAACAGTATGGCTGTCTCTCTACCAATCCCACTTCCCGCTCCAGTAATAATTACTACTTTACCTTTAACTCTCATTTTAAACCTCCTCTTATTCACTATTTATGTCTTGCTCGGTGTCGGACTCACTGTCATTCCAACAGAAATCTGACATGTCTATACTATCTTCAAATTCGGAGGCTTCTTTTTTGTCTATATCAAGGGCAATTCCTCTGACAAACAAATATCTTCCGTCTAATTCGAGCTCTTTAACCTGAATCTTATAAAATTCATTTTCTAATTCAACCGTTGATTCCACTTTCATATTTTGCACCTTTTTATTATTTGGTTCGTATACATCTCACTTGTATATATTTCACTTATTTCATGATCTCAACTTTAACCATTCAGCTATCTTTGGACACACCTCTTTTTGAGATTTAGAACCAACAAAAATTCCTATATGTCCAGTAGGAAATATTAATAATTCTTTGTCAACGCTCGATACCGCATCATTTAATGGGATGCTCTGGTCATTAGAAACCAGATGATCATATTGTGCCATTATATTGAGCAAAGGCATATTAATATTTTTCAAATTTATAGTCTTACCATTTAACGTCATCTCATTTTTGATAAGAAGATTTTTCTGGTAACAATCTTTCATGAATTGTCTGAAGGCCTCTCCTGCTTGGTCTGGACTGTCAAATATCCACTTTTCCATTCTCAGAAAATTTTTAATATTTTCTTCATTAATTAATTTACAAGTTGCATCTTCTCCACATTCAACTCTTTCAAACAGTCCTATATATTTATCTATCAAAAGTCTGAATGGATCTAATAGCAAAAATCCTGCATTTAGTAAGTCGCCAGGGACTATACCGTAGTAGTCTACTATTTTATCTATATCTAGGTTCTTTGCCCAAATATTTAACAGGCATTTGTCTGTATCAAAATTTACTGGTGATACAACTGTGACCAAATTCATGACGTTATTTGGATGTAGGGCAGAATACATTACTGCAAAAGTTCCTCCCTGACATACTCCAAGAAGCGTTATCTTATCTGTCTTGTGAATATCTTTTATCTTATTCACAGAATTATGTATATATCCATTAACATAATCATCAAGAGTAATATACCTGTCTGATCCTGAGGGATAGCCCCAATCTATAACATATAGGTCAAAACCCTCGCTCAATAGTTTTCTTATTACACTCTTATCTGGTTGAAGATCTAGAATATAATACCTGTTAACAAGAGCGTATGTAACGAGTATTGGAGTTGGATTAGGTTTTTCTACAACAGGAATATAATGAATAAGCCTCATCTTATCTTCAGTGTAGATTATCTCTGAAGGTGTCGTTCCAACAGAGAAATCTGGAGATTTCATAAGTATTTCAATACCCTTCACAAATTTATTGAAATCATTATTTAAATTTATATCGTTTGTTTGGTTCATGTTGATCTTTTATTTTCTGATTGTGCATCTATCTTTTTAGATATTTCATCGTTTTTAGATATTTCATCGTTTTTAGATATTTCATCGTTTTTAGATATTTCATCGTTTTTAGATATTTCATCGTTTTTAGATATTTCATCGTTTTTAGATATTTCATCGTTTTTAGATATTTCATTAATTTTCTTATCTAAATCTTTTAATGTCTTTCTTAAAGTATATAGTTCTTTATTTATTTCGTCAATTTCTGTTTTTGTAGGTAGATTACCTGGTTTTAAAATATTTTCTTCAATCATCTCTTTATTATATTCCTGAAGATCCATGAAATGTGTCATTAATTTTCCCATATCATTAGCAAAATGTCCAGATTTCATAAATTCTTTTAACGTCTCGCTGTATGTTTCAAGCCAGATCTTATAGAAATCTTTATATTTTTCTATAGTTAATTCTCCTTTAGTCTCTGTTATCATCTTTTCATACGTCTTTTTCATTGCGTCTGTGAAGACAGTTTGGAAATTGATATTTGATTCGACCCATGTAGTATATAGGTTTACATAAGTAGGAAAACCTTTCATCATTTTCCCCTGTTTTTCACGAATAGGACCAAAGGCCGGTATCTGTGATAATTTTCCAAACGTTGACTGATAGGTACTCATCCACGTATCAAAAAATTCCCGTGTAGAGTCAAGACACGTTTTTAAAGGATCGGCAGAAGCCGTCCTTTCATTTTGTTTTTCGCTAGATTTTTCTTCCATGTTCAGGTCTCGTATTTTATGTTGATATCCGTGTTGATATTTATGTTGATATTTATACTCTATATACTTTTCCGTAGGACTGTAGCCAGAAATCTGAGATCTTTTTTAGATCGTTCATATATATACTTGCCACACTCTTAACAGGAGCCAAGTATTCTTTAAATGGGCTGGCTGTGGGCATATTATCAAAGAAACTATCAAAAGCCTTTTGATAAAGTTTTATCCATATACCGCAAGTCTCTTTATATGCTTCTTGATTATTTGGTTGTTTTGCCAATTCTTTAGACTTGATGGATAATTTTTCCAGAGTTGTCATCCAGGACTTATATAAGTCCGTGTAGGCTTGCGTGCTTTGGGCAAAGGCTTCAAAAGTGGCTTTTAACTGTTCCTTGTTGTCTGTCGATCCCTGTATGGGTTGGGTACTGAAAAGTTTGCCGTATGTCTTTTGGTAGACATCTGTCCACGAGTTATAGAACTCCTTGTAAGATTCTGGGCCAATCTTTCCCTTGGATATTTCTTCTGATTTCTTAGAAAGTTCAAGAATAGATTCCATCCATGTTCCGTATAGTTTGGTATATGAATCATTCCATAGTCTTGAGATCTTTATAAATGTATCAGAATATATATCTGGTATGCCGGTATATTTTTCAAACATTTCTCTAATATTATCTCTGAAAGGAAGTGTTAGAAGTTCGTCAAATATTTTAGCATATGATTTGATCCATAAATCGTATACCTCTTTGTATTTTACAGGATCTGCTTCTCCTTCGAGGACTTCTCTTGTCAGTCTAGAATTTTCTTCTAATTCTGTTATCCAATTTTTGTATATGTTAGTTGATTTCTCTGCTCCAATTAAGAATTTTTCTAATATTTCTTTATTGGTTTCTGCTGTAGGAACTTGTCTAAAGTCTACCTTTCCTTGGAAAGTTTTTATCCATACATCATAAAATTCTCTGTATTTTTCTGGAGAATTTGATCTCGCTGCATCTATTGCCTTCTCAAACAATTCTCCTGTGGACTCTAACCACGGTCTATACAGTTTTATATAGGATTCTTCCCACATTTTTGAGATAGCTGTATAGCTTTCTATCCACGTATTAAATATGTTCTCATTCTGTTCTGTATCTTTATTTTCTGCCATGTTCTTTTCTCCTTAACTTATTATTCTGCGTTTTATCTCTTTTATATGCTTTTTGTTATCTATTCCTTTAGCGTTTTTTATATTGTATAGTCTGTATGACTATTAATAACTATAAAGTCTTCTAATATCGTGTAGCGGTATATGATATTCATTAGAAATGTCAAACTCTGCATTTTTTAATGCATCCTTTTCTCTCATTCCTACATGCATCAATTCCGCCTTTCTTTTTGATATCGCTTTTAAGACATCAAATATATCCATATTTACCAATCTCCTTATATTTTATCTTTAATCTTATTTTAGTCATTAGTCTATTATCTTAATAGGAGGTAATACAGGCAATAGACCAAAAGCCTGTATTCCTAATACCAACATTATGTCAGTATTTATATGTATATTGTATTGTAAGTATATTTACTTTAGTATTCAAGCAAATATTGCCGTTAATATTACGTTTTTGTAACAATAGATGCAATATTTGCTACATTCCTGTCTCGTGTTTGATATTCGACAGATGTACTGTCTTATCTAAGAGTACTTATATACGCATACCTTATATATAAGCCTTTTGTAACATGATTAATAATGAAGTAACACTATTAATAGTGTTAAATTCAGGACAATATCTAAAAGTATCTTAAAGCGTATATTTGTCTATATCCATATTCTGATATATATGATTATAAGGTTCGGTTTTAAAATCCATACAAAATGGATATAAAAATATTTTTATAAAAATCAGAAATTTGTCCATAAAATATAGACAGATAATAATCTTCAGAACCACTCCCACTCTCTCTAAATGTCAGTTAGCTATTTCAAATTAACTTCTATTGATCCATTCTATAATGTCATCTATACTGAAATAGCTCTTATTTTTAAGAAACGACATTAGGTCATCGTGTACGACATCATAAGGTACTTCATCGATCCTAAATTCTTCATACCAAGGAATCTTTTCTATTGAGAGATCTCCTACGAAAGTAATTCCTCTACCACATCGTAGTCTTTCTACAGGTATTGAATATCCTCTTTTAACGATCTTTTTATCTTTACTTCTACACAAAACAAGCAGCGTGTCAAAATTATGCCATATACCATAATTCGCATGCCAGTCTCCATAATGAGGCTCCGCTAATTTTACCTGCATGATTCCATCTTCATGGCCGGCAGAGAGATCAAGTTGACCATTAAATGTGTCAGTTTCTATGCTCATAATTTTAAGTCTTTTTATTTTCGCAACAATAGCTTCTCCGATTATACCCTTTCCTTGATTGTCATCTTTAACAATTTGCCCAGTTCTAAAATGGACAATGGTCTTTCTAATGTTGTTGTTAATATCATCATATATTTCATTGCCACACGTATAACATAGAATCCTTGTGCAGTTTTCTTTATTACACCTGTGCTTATGCCACCTGTGCCAACCTTTAGGATCTATATATGTATCATTACTTCTACATTTACAGCATTTCTTAGGAGGTTCTCCAAATGTTATAAGTTTTGTAATATGTCATCTTATATCCTCTTTTTCTACTATAACATGATAGATATCATTATATGGCTCAGAATCGGCTTCAAATCTCTTATATTTATTTGAGTTTTTTGTGATACTCAGTCTTCCTTCTTTCAATCTTCCAGTACTATTTGTTCTCTCATCTGTAGGAATTATATAAACAAAATCAATATTATCCATTCTTTCGTCAAGTCCCAAACAGAAGTAGGTGTCTGCACAAATATATTCATTGATATTGAAATAAAACTTATTATCTTTCAACTGTGAGGTCTTGGTCCCAATTATTCCATAGTCCCAATGGATCATACCAAATGGAAGTCTTTTGTCTCCTGCATATATGCTACAGGTTTGAATTTCAAGAACAGTCGCTATGACCACGTCCATTACCGATCCACCACCCTCTTTTATGGTAAGGACTATATTTCTATTTCTATAAGATCTATTATATTTATTATGACAGCTTGGACAAATGTACTCTCCTGTCCATAATCCATCGCTGTCATAATATTTAATCATCCGTATGGACTTAATAATTTGTCCAGTCCCACATTTATGACAAATTTTATCTTTATCATACTGACAACCGTAACAGATATAATACCCCGTAAAATCGCCTTTGGCGTTTTTATCTTCAATCCATATTGGATATCCATTAGATTGTATTTTTGTATCATCACTTCCGCATAAACGGCATCTTACGCTATCATATACCCCTTTTTTATGTCTTATTTCGTCATCTCCGACAAGTTCTATAGTCATATTGTCTCCTTTGTTTAACTTTGTTATACTTGGCCTAATGTACTCGTCCAATGTATTCAGTTTAACTTATCGGAGTTGCTGCGATCTCTTCTGCCAGCGTGTTATTAATTGGAAAACTATTGAATGAAAGCAGTGCAGACGTGTCTATATCTGCACAGTTGATACAGCCAAATACCAGGACCATCTGAGCTTCTGGCATTGTAGATATAAGTATTGTTCCACACTTTGGGCATATTGCCTCTACAAACAATCTACTTGCCATACCTTCTAATTGTCCAAAAGTTGTTACTCTTGTCATTTCTTTCTCCTCCATTTATTTCTATTTTGCTACGCCTTTTTAATTCCCATCGTTTTATGTTATCCCTGTCGACAAAGAATGATCTGAATATGCTTAACGCTGTAGGAAAGCTATCGTTTAAGTTATCTGAAAGTTTAGAACTATGTTCAGAATTGTATTGTGCCAGACTATGCTAAATAATTCAGAAATTAACTCTACTAATCCTTACTATGTCTAACACAATTCTAACAATGTACCTGTACTTTATAAAAGCGTTCTGATGAATCAGACATATATCAAAAGATGTATCATAAAAGCGTAGCGGTATGTATCTTATAAAATATCCTATCCGCTTGCGACTACCCAAGGAATGGCTCCTGCGGCCCATGTTCCCGCAAAGGAACCTGACAACATCATAAATAATTGGTAGGTTCTCCATGTCACGTATTTGAATATTTGTAGCCTTCTACTCGAGCACTTTATAAATTAAAACCTATATCACTATCTACTCTGCGTGCAAACTTTCTCGGGTCACTCTTAATGTCTTTTGCCATGTCTTTCATTTCAGATAATAACTTTTTTTGGGCGGCATCTTCAAACATCTCTTGTAATGCAGGGTCTTTGGTGGCGGCATCTCTAAGACTAGATCTTATTTGTGCATCACTAAGAAGTGCCATTTGCCTAATATTGGTTATATAACTGTCTATATTGGAACCTATCGCTCCTATAGACTTAGAGTCCTGCGTATATATATGGGATATCATTATCTTTATCTGTTCATCTGTTAGTAACGCCATCTTTCTTACGTGACGTATATATCTATCTATTCCATCTTCAATATTTTGGTTTATCATCTATGTGCCTCCTTCATCTTTATTAAATTGATTTGAATTCATTGTATATATTATGCCATCGTTTTCCGTTGAGAATGCTAGATACACGTGCCTGATCAATTTTAAACATTTCTGCAATTTGCCATTGTTTTAATCCAGGATGGTCTTTATGTATTTTATGGATTTTTCTTACTTCATCTTCTGTAAGAATCGCTCGTCCATTATTTTCTCCTGTTGGAGTGTTTTGCCTATTACATTTAACCATATATTCAGAATTTTTAATGGGAGTCCCGAGTTCTAAATGATATGGATTACAGCATTTTGTATAGAACAATATGAACGACATAATTAATATTGATGTGAGAATAAATAATAGGGAAAACGCAAACACTATCCCAAGATTTGAAACAAATACTATATCTTCTGGGCTCAACTTGTCTCTAATATTCTCTTCAATTTTAGCCTTAATAATATCTTTAATATTTGTTATATCTGTCATATGTTAGACTTAATAATATCTTTAATATTTGTTATATCTGTCATATGTTAGACTTATCTAAAGTTGTATCATTATTTTCAGATATCTTCATCTTTAATATTAGAATCCATATACGCAATGGTATTGCAGCCATCTTTTTTGAAGTCAGGCACGGTCTTTAATCTAAATGAAAAATCTCCAGATCTTAGAGTAAATATACATGATTGTCCGTCTTCCAGTATTACTTTTTCATCATTTATGGATACTATAGCTTTCTTTTTATTATCTTCTTTAATGAAATTAAATTCAAATTTATATTGAAGGTTCGTGTCTCCTTTTTCATCTTTTATAGATAGTACTTCTACATTTCTTTTGATTATTTCGCTGTTGGTTCGTCCTATAGATTTATTTCGATCCAAATATTTGCTTTTATAGAACTTATATTTATGAAAAATTTTATCAAATATAGACATGGTGTTTACATTCTTTTATTTATATTTTTGGTTTATGTAATTTTATTCAATTCCAGACTCTTTTATCATCCATTTCAGGAAAATTAACAGGAATATAAATGCTGTACCTATGCCAATTCCTCCAATGTCTATATTTCCCGTTAGTGTTGATTTCACAACAATTATTGATACAAATAGTATCATAAACATTGTCAGATATTTTATCAAGTTATCTACAGTTACTCTACTTTTGCTATCTTCCATATAAATTACCTCCTTTTGTCATTATCTTCTCTTATCTATAGTTACTGTATAATTGTTATATTGGCAACTCATAACTGGGCATGTATAAGAGTCATATTCATCTTCTTCACAAGATTCCCTACACTTCCGGTCTCTCCATTCGCATAGGATATCTTTTACTAATTCAATATCTAATCTTAACTTTTCTACGATCTCAGATATATAGACTTTTTTCTTTCCAGCATTTTCAGCATATTCGATAATTTCTTTCTTGGTATCCTCATATGATAATTCTCTTAATGGTACAATTCTATTTCTTCTTTGTTCATATATGTTCCTTTTTCGAATATTCCTTACCTTGCCTGGCACCACCTGACCGAAACATACATAGCGTTACCCCGCCGCACATTGCCTTATTAATATTGTCTTGCCTTTCGTTGCCACACAGCACCAGGCCTCGCCTCATAATGCCACGCCTCACACGACCTCACCATATATCGGATGTCACTGGGATTTAACCAGAAGATATCCACAGTTATCCTATCAACATTTTGTTTATATAATCTTTTGTGGCACACGAAATTTCATCTTCTATTCTCGCATGGCCATGAAAAGCTGCCACATAGTTATAATATCTTTTTTCCTTTCTGCTAATCTTTTTATGGAGATTGTCGAATCTTATCCTTTTGTCTTTCTAGCCTTATCCTTTTGTCTTTCTAGCATTGTATATCCTCTTTTTGGCATAATTTGCCTCCTTTTATGGACAATTTGGGTTTGGTATACTGCTCATTGCTTTGGCAACTGTCTCTTTTAACTCTTTAATCGGAATGTAAATATCAGACCCTCTCAATATGAACGATGGGTGAGGATATATCATCACATCTCCAAATCTTGTCTTAAAGATTTTTCCTACATTTGGAAGGACTTCGGTTCTATTTATTAATACAGACATTGCAGTTGCTCCCAATGCCACAATTAATTTTGGATTTAATTCTTTGACCTGTTTAATAAAATATGGAAGACATGCTCTAATTTCAGACTGGAGAGGTTTGCGATTATTAGGTGGTCTACACTTCACGATATTGATAATAGCATAGTTTGTCAACCTGGCTTCTTCTATCCATTTATTTAATATCTGGCCAGCTCTTCCGACGAATGGTCGTCCCTGCAAATCCTCATCCTTTCCTGGCGCCTCTCCTACGAAAAGTGCGTCTACATCTTTGGTCGATATACCACGTATCCATACCATTTTGTTACGTGTTTTCCAGAGTGGGCAACATTTATATTCGCCGCTCGTGTCATATCCACCAGTTTCATCATCTTCTATTAGTTTTGTCTGTACCATGTATACCTCATATTATTATATCGTACAATATCGAACACGATTTGGTAACCTATCTGTACCATTCGTGTCTCCTTCTAATCTATATATCATAGGATCAAAATCTTCAACTGCATTTATCATTTATTATTTTCTTCCATATTTTGTCAGCTTTATTGATAAACTCTTTGTCTGTAATTCTATATTGCTCATATTGAGACCATCTTGACGGATTCTTATATATTGTAATACTCTTTATTCCTTCCTTTGTATCTAGGTTATATATTTCCTTTCTGGGAATCATATATCCTCTATCAATATTCAATCCGTCTTTGCTTATGCACCAAAGCATCTCGAAATCAAAATCTTTACCCCATTCTCCCTCCATATATCCAAAACTCCATCCTTTTCTACCTATTTCTCCGCTAAGATGTGCTCCTTTTGTCTGTAATCTTTTTCCAGACAATTCTACTAATATTCCTCCAATTTCCATCACTACTCCTTCAGGAGTATAAGAATGGTCGTATCGAGTATTGTAACAGTTTAACTTCTTATTTAGATCGTCTACACCATATAGTTCACAAGTTAATTTCTGACAATTTTCTGCAAATATATTTCCAGGATCTTTAAGACGCCCTGTTCTATGATCGGCCAAAGATTTTCTTATATTATCTCGACTATTAGGATTATATCTATCATAGTGTATTATTCCGTGTGTACGACAGACATATTCTTCCATTTTTCTTCCGTTTATGTCTGTTTCATGAAGAGCATTCCCACTGTATAATATACTGTCATCTGTCAATTCTGACATTTCACCTCTTTTCCATTCCTCTCTACATACTGGACATATATTTGTCGGACTATAAGATTTGGTCTTTGCCCTTTCTAAATCCTTTTTAGTAGGATTTCTTATGAAGATTCCATTTTTCATAACTACCCAAAATTTATTTTGTTCATCTATCGTTACAAACGTCTTATATATTTTTCCTCCTCTTACTATATCGGACATATCAGATTTATCTACTAAATCCATCATATTTTCACCCTTTATATTTTTATTTCTAATAATATCTTACCTCATATAGACTTTCGTCGTTAATATATGTATTCCTTGCCTGACTTTACCTTATAACACCATACGTTGCACTGTCGTACCGGAAATCACCCGACCATACATAGCCTTTCCTTAATTTGGATATCAGGATTTGAACCCTAAACATCCATAATGAATCCTTACATTACCTTACAAGACACTACCTAGCTGCACGACATGACACCAGGCGATGCCATACCAAACTGATCAGTACAGATATAAGCACCATTTATCTGCGAAAGCCTCCCTTATTTGAATGCTTTATTTTGACTATATCTCTTTTGCCTATCCATTCTCCAAATTTTTGCATTCCTGGATCTTTTCAATAAACTATTTGGGTACAAATTATGAAGATGATTTGCACAAGATATACATAGAGTTATTTTTTCTAAATGAGATCCTCCTTTCTGTCTTGGAATAGAATGGTGTCTTGTAAGATACTTCTTGTTCAAAACTCTTTTACAGTTCGGACATTCTAAAGTCTCATCTTCAGTCTTCATTTTCCTTACCTTACATTACTAAATAACACCGGACGACACCGGGCCAAGCGAAACAATACCATGCCATGCCTTATCAGTTAATTTTTATAAAATATCGTATTCAATAATTCCTTGCATTTCCTTACGTCACGCGACCGAGCCTGACAATGCGCTGTCATATACAGCCTCATACAACATCGCCTTACATCACCTTATGAATATAAGGTCATCATAAGTATCTACGTATTGTTGCTTTCATCATTATCCTTTAGTCTTTGCCTTTCATTCTTGGCTTTAAGTCTTTCTTTTAAATCTTTATTCAGATTATCGATATACCAAGGATTTTTGCTTAGTATCCAGCTTGTCAATATCTCTACATATTTTGCTCCTAAACATATTTTCTCTACAACATCTTCGCTTGTCTCTACTCCTCCACAACCAATAATAATCTGTCTTTCTTCTTTTAATTTATTCACAGTTCTTATAGTAGCGTTGGAGAAATCCCTTAATCTTCTACCGCTAAGCCCTCCTCTCGGAGTCTGAAAGGAATTCGTAAGCACGTATCCATCTATGTCATAATTTACCGCATCTGTAACTATCTCTTCTAATTGATTATAAGGTAGGTCTGGAGATAACTTAATGAATAGAGGCTTATGGCATTTTAATCTAATCAAGTCTATTCTATCTTCTGGACAAAAAATGTTTGGGCACGATAGATTCAAAACTATCGCAGATGTATTATTTGATTCTTCTATTTTAAGAACAGAGTTTTGCATCTCTTGAAATGTACTGTCAGATAAAGGAGATATATTTACTAATACCGGGATCTTTGGTTTGGCCCTTTCTAGTTTAGGTATTGCTTTATCTATACCAATATTAGGCAGCCCAAGATTATTTATTATCGAATGGTCAATCTTTATTATCTTAGAATTTCTATTTCCTTTATTTTCTTTTGGTGTTAGAGAACCAACCTCAATAAAGGAAAATCCAAATTTATGCATATAAGATATGGCATCACAATTTTTATCAAAGCCTGCAGCAAGACCTATTACTGTTCTATTTTGGTAGTGACTAAATGGATAATATTTGATAAATCTGAGTGCCAGTTCGTGCGTAAGCATAATATTCTAATAATCTACTAGCGACATTTTTCATATCTCTAATGTATGTAATTAGTTCCTAGGTTGATGATACTTATTCCACATCCTATAGTAAGTATTAAATATGATGCCAACGGTGCTCCTATATATATAAACATCGTAAAACCAAAAATCGCGATAATGGCACATATTATCAAACCAAATAGATACTTATTCGCAATTTTCTTACAGAATTTGATATATTCTTCGTGTGTCATTTTTACCCTAGGTCGAAGGCCCCCGCCTTCAGGCGGGGGATTCATGTTCTTAGCTCCAAGCACCATCAATCCCTTTCTGTACAGTACCGATCCCGTATATCTTGTTTGATTCTTTAATCATCATGTTCTTTTCTTTCTTTTTCATTTTAATCGTCTCCTTAATCTCTTTCATATTCATATTCTTACCTTCTGTATCTATTTGTTTTGTTCCAAACTCACAAATATCTTCAGCATCTTTTATCCAGGATAATCTCAAATTGATTAGTCCATGATTTCTGTCTAATAACCTAATATTATCTGGAGAAACGGATGGATATTGCTCCCAATCATAACTCGATATATATATCCTATTTCCTGTATATCCCGATATCCATCCCCTAATTAATTTTTTGTCTTTTGGTAATCTGGCTTCTACATAATCTCCTTTCCTTAATCCTTTGAATGTATCACTACCATTTGTATCATGAGGAATATGTCCTCCAGCTCTTTCGAATATTCCTCCTTTACCTGGTTGTTCTGCAAACAATACCCTTCTGGAATATTTAGGTCTAGATATTATATCAAATTTGAATTTACTAATCGGTATATTAGATATCCCAAGAACAATTGTACCCATCGCAATTCCGTCAGTCACATGAGATTGTCTTATTCTTGCTGTCTTATCTTCTGATTTTGGTAATTTCAATTGTTCTCTTCTTCTGGCAGTCTCATATCCTTTAATTATCTTGATCGGTACTTTAAGTATATTTCTCAATCTGTCTAATAGCCAATTCTTTCCAACTTCTACTTGTGAGAATGATTGACCTTTTATCCCATCTACATCTTTATAATGATTGAAAGATACATCCTCAAATCCTATTTCGATAATTGGATATAATTTGACTAATTCTTTCACAACCTCATATTCTAACTGTTTCTTTGCTAACATTGATGGAGCTAATTTACCTTTCTTTGATCGATTTAGGAATCTACATTCTCTTCTTCTACAATTTCTATGTCTTCTTGACCTTCTTAGTCGACTTCTAGTTTCCATTCTTTCTACAATGGTATTAGGCCATTTCTCTATCTTCTTTATATTTCCATTCTTTAATTTCTTCTCTATAATCAATGGTTTTGAATCTTTCTTATAGCCTGGAAGTTCCAACATATAGCTGATATTGATACATTTCTTACTCATTACAGCTATCCCTGTAAATGTACTTCCTGGGTCAATACATATCACCATTGGTTGTAGATTTCTATAGACAGGCCAGAACTTCAGCTTTATAGCAAAAATGTTCAATTTATTTTTCACTATTTCAGCTTTTCCTTCTTCAATCCATTTGTT